>Ga0209810_1001065_pt1 | contig 46278 bp, 45 predicted proteins | sample Coa_R1_7_FD_187159 | JGI IMG/M metagenome (GOLD analysis project Ga0209810, IMG submission 187159) | Surface soil microbial communities from Centralia Pennsylvania, which are recovering from an underground coalmine fire - Coalmine... | ecosystem: Environmental > Terrestrial > Soil > Unclassified... | reverse complement strand
TCGCGCGGCAGATGGCCCGGGGGGGCGAGATCGGCCGGGTCTGGGCGCTCGGCCGCCCGCTCGTCTACCGGGCGCTCGAGCTCCTCGCCGAGCGGGGGCTGATCGAGCCCGCCGGCTCCGAGCGCGGTCTGCGCGGCCCGAACCGGACGGTCTTCCGGGCGACCGCGGCCGGCCGGGAAGCGCTCGCGCGCTGGCTCGCCGAGCCGGTCGAGCACGTGCGCGACATCCGCTCGCTCCTCCTGCTCAAGCTCGTCCTGATCGAGCGCGCCGGGCTCGACCGGCGGCCGCTCCTCCGCGCCCAGCGCGAGGTGGTCGTGCCCGCCGTGGAGGCGCTCGAGCAGCGCCTCGCCCGGAGCACGGGCAGCGAGGCGATCTTCGTCCGCTTCCGCCTCGAGACGACCCGCGCCGTCCTCGACTTCATCGACGGGCTCCTCGCGGCGTAGGCCGCGACACCGCGGCGCAGGCGCCCGCGCCGGCCTACGTGTCGGCGGCACCGACCATCGCCGGCTTCCCCGGCACCGGCTGCGGCAGCGGCAGGAAGCCGTACCGCGCGAGGACGCGCTGCCCCGCCTTCGACAGCACCTTGGCGACGAAGGCCTTCGCGGCCGCCTGGTTTCGGCTCCTCGTCACAACCGCCATCGCGTACGTCACCTTCGGCTGCGCCCACGCCGGCACCTTGAGCACCGTCACGTCGCCGGCGACCGTCTTCGCGTCGGTGGCGTACACGAAGCCGGCGTCGGCCTGGCCGAGCTGCACCTTGGCGAGCACGCTCCGGACGTCGGTCTCCTCGCTCGCGACGTTCGCCAGCACCTGCTGCTCGATCCCCATCTGCTTCAGCACCTGCAGCGTGTAGGCGCCGACCGGCACCTGCGGCGCGGCCACGTCGACGGTCACGCCCGGGTTCTCGAGGTCGTAGACCGAGTGGATGCCCGCCGGGTTCGACCTCGGGACGACGAGCACGAGCGTGTTGCGCGTGAAGGCGACCGGCTTCTCGACGAGGCCGGCCGCGTAGAGCGCGGCCGGGATCGCGGTGTTCGCGGCGGCGAACACGTCCGCGGGCGCGCCCTGGGCGATCTGGGCCGCGAGCGTGTTCGAGCCTCCAAACGAGTACGTCTCGTGCCGGTCGATCGCCGGGAAGACGTCGGTCAGGGAGGCGGCGGCGAAGACGGTGATCGGCTGGAGCGTCGAGCCCGCCGACGCACCGCCCGAGCCGAGCGAGGCGCCGAGGAGGAGGGCGGCGATGAGGGCGAGCGAGCGCTTGCTCACGTTGACCCCTCTCGGCTCAGGCGGTGTAGGCATCCAGGGCGTTCGAGGCCTGCTGGATGGTCAGCGGATTCGGGAAGGCCTCGAAGGAGGCGAGGCCCTTGATCGTGGCGAGGTAGGCGAGGTGCTGCGCCTCGGAGGCCCCGATCCGGGCCGCCACCACCTTCAGCGGCGGCGTCTGGATGCCGTCGACCGCCCCGAGGTAGGCGCCCACCATCAGGTTCTCGAGCGTGAGCGCGAACGCCGCGATCGCGCCTTCCTTCGCGAAGGTGCCCCGCGGGTAGAGGTAGGTGATGTCGGAGGCGCCCGCCGGCGTCTGACCGAGCCTCAGGTGCTTCGCCAGGCGCGGCCCGGCCCGGCCGGCGGCGAGCGCCCGGCTGTAGAAGTCGATCGCGAGCAGCTCGGTCGTCACGAGCAGGCGGGCGTAGGCAAGGTCGCCGTCCGGGAGTGGGTCGGCGGCGGCCGTGCCTACGAGCCGCCCAAGCGCCGAGCCCGCGACCGCGATGGCCGCTCCGCCCTTCGCGGCGCGGGACAGAAGCGTCGCCCTGGTCAAGGAGGGGGAGATAGGGGGAGCCTCCGCTCGTCGGGTGCTTGAGCGCCACATAGGTATCACATAGGCGCATCGGCGTCAAGGACGGGCTCTGGCGGCGGGCAAACCGGACCGGCGGCTCCCGCCGTAGTCCGGAGGGTGGAACGCGACCTCGCTCCCGGCGAATGGGCCGTCCTCGGCCTGCTGAGCGAGCGACCGGCGCACGGCTGGGCGCTCACCGCCGAGCTCGGCCCGAGGGGCGAGCTCGGCTCGATCTGGTCGATCGGCCGTCCGGTCGTGTACCGCTCGCTCGACCTCCTCGCCGCGCGCGGGCTGATCGAGCCCGCCGGCCGCGAGCCGGGCCGCCGCGGGCCGCACCGGACCGTGTACCGCGCGACCGAGGCCGGGCGGGCCGCCTTCGAGCGGTGGCTGCGCGAGCCCGTCCGCCGCGTCCGCGACGTCCGCTCCCTCCTCCTCCTCAAGCTCGTCCTCGGCGCGCGGTCGGGGGTCGACCCGGCGGCGATGCTCGCCGCCCAACGCGCGACCCTCGTCGCCGGCGTCGAGGCGCTCGAGCGGCGGCTCGCCGCGAGCGCGGGCACCGAGGCGGTGCTCATCCGCTTCCGGCTCGAGTCGACGCGTGCGGTGCTGCGCTTCCTCGACGGCCTGCGCGAGCGGCCGGAGCTCGCGAGCGCGGTGTGACCGCCGAGGGCCGGGCGCCCTCCCCGGAGCCGGCCGCGCGACGAGGAGGCGGGCCCCCGCGCAGAAGGGATGGGAATGCGCGGGGGCCCACCCGGGCTGCCTGTCCCGAGGCGTTGCCCGTCTGCCGGCGGAGCTTATTGTTCAGCGGGTGACTAGTCAAGCGCCGCGGTGATCGCCCACCTGCCCGCCTTCCTCGCGCTCTCGGCGCTCCTGGCCGTCATCCCCGGCCCGGACACGGCCGTCACCGTCCGGAACGCGCTCGTCGGCGGCCGGCGCGCCGGCCTCGCCACCATCCTCGGGGTCGCCTCCGGCCTCGCGGTCTGGACGCTCGCGACCGCGGCCGGGGTGGCGGCGCTCCTGCGCGCGTCCGAGCCGGCGTTCGTCGCGCTCAGGCTCGCCGGCGCCTGCTACCTCGTCCTGCTCGGCCTGCAGGCCGCGCTCGCGGCGGTGCGCGGCCGGGGCGGGCGGGGCCGGGTGCCGCTCGCACGCAGGCCGCTCCGGCCGCGGGTCGCCTACCGGCAGGGCGCGCTCACGAACCTCGGCAACCCGAAGATCGCCGTCTTCTTCACGAGCTTCCTGCCCCAGTTCACGCCCGCGCACGCGGCGACGTTCGCCGCGCTCTGCCTGCTCGGCCTCATCTTCTGCGCGATCGGCCTCACCTGGCTCACGACGTACGTGCTCGCGCTCACCCGCGTCGGGGACGTCCTGCGCGGGCCGCGGCCGCAGCGGGCGATCGAGGCGGTCACGGGCCTCGCCTTCGTCGGCTTCGGCGTCCGGCTCGCGACCGAGCACCGCTGACGAGCAGCACCGCTGACCGCCCGCGCGCCCGCCCGGGCCGTCAGCGGACGTGCGCGCGCGTGACCTCCGCGGGCGTCCGGCAGCCGCAGAGCTGGAGCGCGCGCTCGAGCTCGCTGCGGAGCAGCTCGAGCACCCGGCGCGCGCCGGCCTCGCCCGCGACGGCGAGGCCAAAGAGCGGCGGCCGCCCGACGAGCACCGCCCGGGCGCCGAGCGCGAGCGCCTTGACGACGTCGGTGCCGCGGCGGACGCCCCCGTCCACGAGCACCTCGACGCGCCCGGCGACCGCGTCGACGACCTCGGGCAGGAGGTCGATCGTCGCCGCCACCCCGTCGAGCTGCCGGCCGCCGTGGTTGGAGACGACGATCGCGGCCGCGCCGTGCTCGCAGGCGAGCTCGGCGTCCTCGGCGGTCATGATCCCCTTCAGCACCACCGGCAGGCGCGCGGCCTCCGCGAACGCGTCGAGGTCGTCCCAGGTCACCGACGGCGAGAGCAGCTCGACGAACTCGTGCGGCTTGAGCCCGCGGCGGGCGACGGCGGGCACGCTGAGCTCGGGGGGGAGCGTGAAGCCGGAGCGGAGGTCGCGCTCGCGCCGCCCGGAGACCGGCAGGTCGACGGTGACGACGAGCGCCCGGAAGCCGAGCTCGGCGGCCTGCGCGCAGAGCTCGCGGGCGACGCCGTGGTCGCGGGGGACGTAGAGCTGGTACCAGAGCGCGGCGCCGGTCGCGGCCACCTCGTCCGGGCTCGAGGTCGCGAGGGTCGACAGGCACATGACGGTGCCGGCGGCGGCGGCGGCCCGAGCCATGCCGACCTCGCCGTCGGGGTGCGCGGCGCGCTGGTAGGCGACGGGCGCGACGAGGACCGGCATCGCCACCTCCTGGCCGAGCACGGTCGTCGCCGTGCTCGGCGACCCGACGTCGCGCAGCACGCGCGGGCGCAGGCGGAGCCGGCCGTAGGCGGCGACGTTCTCGCGCAGCGTCAGCTCGTCCTCGGCGCCGCCGGCGAAGTAGCCGAACGCGCCCGGGTCGAGCCGCTCCGCGGCGAGCGCCTCGTAGTCGGCGACGTTGACCGGTTCCACGGATCGAGCTCTCGGCAGTCGAAACGAAAAAAGGCCGTCGCGCCCCCCTCGTTGCGCAACGGCCTCTTGAGGCGGAACCATACCGCCGCCGAGGTCGCGTTTCCACCTCCGCCGTGCTAGCGTCCCGCGAGGGGTGCAGTAGGCCCGAGCGGATGGACAGCCAGGGACTCCGACGGTTCGTGCTGGGACGGCGGACGGGTGCGGGACGGCGCCGCCTGCTGATCACCGGGACGCCCGGGACCGGCAAACGGCAGCTCGGCGGCTACCTGGCCGTCCAGCGCGGGTTCCTCCACGTCGACCTCGACAACCGCGCCACCCGGGCGAGCCTGCTGCGCTCCGGCGAGGCCGAGCTGCGGCGCGAGCTGGCGGCGATCGCGGCCGCGCACCGGAAGGTGGTCGTCACCTGGACCTTCTCGTCGGAGACCCAGCTCCCCTACGTGGCGGCGATGCGGGCGCTCGGCTTCGAGTGGATCTGGACCGACTCCGACCGCGGCGCCGCCTTCGACGCGCTCGTCGCCGCCGGTCCGCACCTCGCCGGCCCGCGCTTCGTCGACCCGTTCGAGCCCGACGGGCGGTTCCGGCCGTTCGAGGCGGTCACCGCCGAGCTCCGCGGGCGGCGGGCGCTGCCGCGGCCACGGCTCCGCCCGCCGGTGCCGGCGCTGCCGCGGCCGGTCTGGGCGGCGCTCGCCGCAGGCGCCGTCGCGGCCGCGACGGCCGGCGGGGCGCTCCTCGCCGGCGCGCTCGGGCCGGCGCCGGCACGGGCGCCGGCGGCCGCGGCGGAGGCCCACCACCGCGCGCCCCGGACCGGCACCTTCCCGGTCGACGGCGTCCTCGTCCGCGGCAAGAGCCTCGCCGGCGTCCGGCTCGGCGACACCGAGGCGGAGGTGCGCAGCCTCTGGGGGCGGAAGTTCACCGTCTGCCAGGGCTGCCGGCCGACGACCTGGTTCTACTGGTCGCCGACCGGCGACCCGTTCGGCGCCGGCATCACCTTCCGCCACGGCCGGGTGACGGCCGTCTTCACGCTCGGCACCCCCGAGGGCTGGCACACGAGCGACGGGATCCGCATCGGCCAGCTCCTCCAGCGCTTCAACGACCCCGGCGACGCGACCACCCCGGCCTGCAACGGCTACGGCGCGATCTCGACCCGCACCGGCGAGACGGTCACCTCCATCCTCACGAGCGGGCAGGCGGTCTACGGCTTCGCCCTGACCCGCCCCTCCGAGCCCGTCTGCCACTGACCGCCGGGCCCGGCTCGGGCCGCCCGGACGCGGCGCTACGGGACGAGGACGAGCGCGCCGCGGACGTCGCCGGCGCGCAGCGTCGCGAGCGCCTCGTTCGCCCGCTCGAGCGGGACGGTCTCGACGTGCGTCCGCACCGGCACGCGCGGGGCGAGCGCGAGGAACTCCTCGCCGTCCCGCCGCGTGAGGTTCGCGACCGAGCGCAGCGTCCGCTCCCCCCACAAGCGGTCGTACGGGAACGCCGGGATGGCGGACATGTGGATCCCGGCGCAGACGACCGTCCCGCCCTTCCCGACCGCGGCGAGCGCGGCCGGGACGAGCTCGCCCACGGGGGCGAAGACGAGCGCGGCGTCGAGCTCCTCCGGCGGCGGCCCCGCCCCCGCCCACTCGGCGCCGAGGGAGCGGGCGAACGCCTGCGCCTGCTCGTCGCCTGCGCGGGTGACCGCGAACACGCGCCGGCCCTGCCAGCGGGCGACCTGCGCGACGATGTGCGCCGCGGCGCCGAAGCCGTACAGGCCGAGCCGCTCCGCCTCGCCCGCGAGCCGGAGCGCGCGGTAGCCGATCAGCCCGGCGCAGAGGAGCGGCGCCGCCTCGAGGTCGCCGAAGCCGTCCGGGACCGGGAAGCAGTAGCGCTCGTCGGCGACCGCCCACTCGGCGTAGCCGCCGTCGAGGTCGTACCCGGTGAACCGGGCGCGGTCGCAGAGGTTCTCGCGGCCGCTCGCGCAGAAGCGGCAGGCGCCGCACGTCCAGCCGAGCCACGGGACGCCGACGCGCCGGCCGTCCTCCGTCTCGCCCACGATCTGGTGGCCGAGCACGAGCGGCAGCTTCGGCTCGGCGAGCTCGCCGTCGACGATGTGCAGGTCGGTTCGGCAGACGCCGCAGGCGCGCACGCGCAGGAGGAGCTCCGACGGGCCCGGCTCGGGTCGCGGGAGGTCGGCCGCGACGAGCGGCGCGCCCGCCCGCTCGAGCACCATCGCCCGCATCTACGACCCGGCGAGCGCGACGACGACCTTCGCGCCGGGGCTGCCGCCCGCCTGACGCGCCCAGGCGGCGGCGACCTCGTCGAGCCCGAAGCGCTCGACCTCGAAGTGGATGCGCCCGGCCCGGACGTGCTCGCACAGCTCGCGGTAGCCGCGCGCGATCACCTCGGGCGGGACGGCGAAGACCGAGTGGCCGAGGAGGTCGGCGACCTTGCCGCGGACCCACGCCGACTGGAGCGACGCCGCCGGGCCGGCCGACTGGCCGAGGTGCACGAAGCGCACGCCCCTCGCCGCGGCGGCGAGCGCCCGCTCCGCGGGCTCGCCCCAGAGGGCGTCGACGACGAGGGTGGCCTCGGGGAACCGGTAGGCGCCGGCCAGCTCGACCACCTCGTCGGCGGCGGCCGGCACGTGCGCGACCGAGCGGGCGGCCCCGACCACCCGGCGCGCGCCGAGGAGCTTCGCGCCCTGCACCGCCGCCGAGCCGACGACGCCGCTCGCCCCGAGGACGAGCACGACGTCGTCGGGCCGCACCGGCGCGCGCCAGGCGACCGCGAGCCACCCGGTGACGCCGGCGATCCCGCAGGCGAGCGCGAGCTCGTCGCTCACGCCGTCGGGGACCTCGACGGTCTGCGCCGGCGGCGCCGTCGCCCGCTCGGCCATCGCGCCGCTGCCGCGGAACCACACGCGCCGGCCGTCGGCCGTGGTCGCGATCCCCTCCGAGCCGATCACGTAGGGCGTCGGCGGCGAGCCGCCGTAGAAGCGCCCGGTACCGATCGCGACGTCGACCGGGTTGAGCGCCGCGGCCCGGACCCGGACCGCGTCCGGGCCCGTCGGCGCCTCGACCTCGTCGACGCGCGGGACCCCGCCGAGCTCGTGCAGCCGCGCCGCGCGCACTACTGCTCCTCGAGCAGCGCCGGCAGGTCGAGCGGGCGCGTGACCATCGCGACGCCGGTGCCGTCGCCGGGCGGGCGTGGCCACTCCTCGCGCGGGCGGTCGCGGTAGAGCTCGATGCCGTTGTCGTCCGGGTCGCGCAGGTAGATCGCCTCGCTGACGCCGTGGTCGCTCGCGCCTTCCAGGCCGATGCCGGCCGCGAGCACCCGCCGGACGGCGTCCGCGAGCGTCCGCCGGTCCGGGTAGCGGATGGCGACGTGGTAGAGCCCGGTCGCGCGCCGGGGCGGCGGACCGGCGCCGCGCGACTCCCACGTGTTGAGGCCGATGTGGTGGTGGTAGCCGCCCGCGGAGACGAACGCGGCCTGGTCGCCGAGCCGCTGGGTGAGCTCGAAGCCGAGCACGCCGCAGTAGAACGCGAGCGCCCGGTCGAGGTCGGCCACCTTCAGGTGGACGTGCCCGATGTCGACGCGGGGATCGATCGCCACCTGCCGTAGCCTACGAGCCGCGGCCGGTCAGCCGTCGGCGTGCTTGAGCGCCGACTCCCGCCGTTGCGCCTCGGCGAGCGTGAGCGCGCCCGAGCAGACCTCGGCGTTGAGCTCGTTCTCGATCCGGTCGACGTCGGCGGCGCGCGGATAGGGCTCGGGCCAGAGGTTGCGCGGGTCGGTCGGGTCGCCCCCGAGCTCGAGGCTGATCAGGTGGTCCTCCTGGTAGGCGGAGGGAGGGCCCGTCTCCCCGTACGTGGGCATCTGGCGCAGCTTGAGCGCGGAGGTGTAGCTCGTCGGCGGCCGGATGCTCCGCGTCCACCCGCGGCGGCAGATCGTGCTCGCGATCGTCGACTGGGTCACGGCCGGGTTGAGGACGCCGGGGGTGAGCGTGGCGCTCGCCCGCACCGCCGGCGCCGCCGGCCGGCGCCCGCAGCCGGCGACCGCGTAGGCGAACAGGGCGAGCGCGGCGGCGAGCAGGACCGTGTCGAGGGCGCGCATGGGGCTCACGGTACGAGCGCCGCGGCGCGGCGCAAGGGCGCGGGCCGAAGACGGCTCAGAGTTGGTGCAGAGGACGTGTCCGGCGCGGGGAGGACGCGGCCCCGGCCCCCGCGGTCGTCACCGCGGAGCCGGCGAGCGCCCAGAGCACGTAGGCGAGCCAGGGAACGCCGATGACGTCGGTCTGGAGCCCGAGCGCGAGCACGGCGACGAAGGCGGCGCCGAGCCAGGGCGCCCGGACGACGAGGAGCCCGGCCAGGGCGAGCGACCAGGCGACGAAGAGCAGGGCCCCGGCGAGGCCGGCGTCGGCGCCGAGCTCGGTGTAGGTCGACTCGCCCGCCTCGACCGGGACGCCCGTGCGCGCGGCGGTCGACCCGGCGTTCCCGACCCCGAAGCCCTGCGGGTGGTGCAGGACGGTCGAGGCGCCCGCGCGCAGGGCGTGCCAGTGGCTCGTGATGCTCGCGTCCTCGAGCCCGCTGACGGCCGCGCCGCCGGTCGCGTGCGCGTGCGCGCGCTGCACCGCCAGCTCTTGGGCGGTGAACGACGTCGCCGGCGCGAGGTGCGGGTAGACCTTCACGAACGCCGTGCCGGCGACGAGCACGAGGAGCGCCGCGGCGGCGAGCGCGAGCCGCGCCCCGCGGCGCACGACGGCGAGCAGGGCGAGCCCGAGGACGAGCGCGAGGTAGGACGAGCGCGAGTGCGTCCAGAGCAGCCCGGCGAAGACGAGCACGGTCGCGGCGGCCCAGGCGAGCACAGGCCGGGCGCGACGGGCGAGCGCGGACGCGCCGAGGAGCAGCGCGACGACGAAGAGGTACGAGCTCGCGAGCGGCGAGAGGAACGTCGAGACGAGCCGGCGGAGCGGATGCTCGTTGCCTGTGTTGTAGACGAAGTTCTCCGGCAGGTACGAGAGCCCGCGGTAGTCGAAGCCGAGCTGGCGGTGGAACCACCCGGGCGCGCCGGAGTGGCGCCACCACGAGAGCGGGATCGCGTAGATGTCGACGAGCCCGAAGGCGGCGAGGCCGGCGGCGGTCGCGACGATCGTCGTCCCGAGGCGGCGGAGCTCGCGCTCGGTGAGGGCGAGGCCGCGCCCGAGGAGGTAGGCGCCGACGGGGACGAGGTCCTCGCGCGCGCCGAGGAGGATCCCACGGTGGGTCGCGTGCCCGCCGAGCCACCGCTGCGGGAGGAGCGACCAGACAACGACGACCGCCGCGTAGCCGAGCGCGAGGGCGTCGACCGTCCGGAAGCGGAGCGCCCGCCACGCGCGCGGCGAGACGGCGGCGAGGCAGGCGAGGAGGAGGACGTCCTTCCAGGCCGAGACGGCGTCGAGCCAGCCGCCGCGGACGCCGGCGGCCCACAGCTCGGCCATCGCGAGGTTGTGCAGGGCGAGGCCGACGACGAAGGCGTGCAGGGCGAGGACGGGGCGCCTCACAGCGGCCCGACCGCGACGAGCGTCAGCCCGCGGTTCAGCACCCGGACGGGGTACGGGAAGAGGGCGGCGAGCTCGCTCGGCCCGAGCGGGTCGAGCACGTCGGCGAATCCGGCCGCCCGCACGAGCCGGTCGCGGACTCCGCCCGCGGGCAGCCAGTGCACGAGCGGGAGGCGGGTGTGGGGGTCGACTGGGAACCAGCGGTTCGGCGTCGTCACGAACACCCGGCGGGCGACCCGGCAGAGCTCGGCGACGAACCGCCGCTGCTCCTCGCGGCCGCCGGCGACGTGCTCGACGACCGCGTTCGAGAAGCCGAGGTCGAAGGCGCCGTCCTCGAAGGGCAGCGCGCGCCCGTCCGCCCGCACCCAGCGGACGCGGGGGAAGGCGGCCGCGAACCGGTCGAGCTCGGTCGGGCCGACCGCCGTGATCCGCTCCGGCCACGGGTAGAGCGCCTCGAAGAAGTTGTCGGTCGAGCCGGCCCCGAACGGCGCGTCGGTGACGCCGACGTCGACGACGGTGGTGTCCGGCCCGGGACGGTAGAGCTCGAGGAAGAGACGCAGCTTCCGCTCACGACTCCGGAGGGAGACGCGGGACGCGAGCCGCTGGAGCACCGTGGGAGCGTAACGGCGGGCGGAAGCGGGTGCGGCTCCCGCCCGCAGCTACGGCGAAACCGGCGCTACGGCCCCCAGGGAAGCCCACCGACGACCGCGGCGGCCACGACCGAGCCGATCGCGAGCAGCGCGAGCTTGATCCGCGCAGAGCGCAATTCCGTCCACCTCCTTCCGCAACGAGCGATCCACCTGACGCATCCGGGGCCCCTGACCGAAGCCCGGGTCGATCCTCCCACTGTGGACTTTTGTTGTCAAGTGCCGGTGCGCGCTTGTCAAGTCACCCGTCCGGGTTGTTGACAGCAGAGAGGGCGACGCGCATCATCGGAAGGCCCGTGGTCGCCTTCGAGCAGCACTCCCGCCGTCAGCCCGAGACCGTCGGCGAGCGGCTCCGCCGCCTGCAGCAGGAACGCGGCCTCTCCCAGCGCGACCTCTCCGCGCCCGGCGTCTCGTACGCCTACATCTCCCGGATCGAGGCCGGCGCGCGCCGGCCGTCGGTGAAGGCGCTCCGGCTGCTCGCGCGGAAGCTCGGGGTCACCCCGGAGTACCTGGAGACCGGCTCCGAGCTCTCCGGCGCCGAGGCGCGCGAGCTCCGCCTCGCCGAGATCGAGCTCGGCCTGCGCCTCGACGGCCTCGCGCCGCTCGACGAGCTCGAGGAGCTCCTCGCCGAGGCCTCCGAAGACGCCGACGAGGCAGCCGTCGCTCGCGCGCACATCGCGCTCGGCATGGCGGCGGACGCCGGCGGCAGCCACGGCAAGGCGATCGACCACCTCGAGCGGGCGATCGCGTTCAGCTTCGTCACCCCGTCGACGCGGCCGGACGTGTACGTGGCACTCGCCCGTTCGTACGCAGCCGCGGGAGCGCCAAGTCGAGCGGTCGCCCTCCTCGAGCGCTGTCTCGCCGACCTCGCGACGTCTGCACCGGAGGACGTCGCGACCCGGATCCGCTTCAGCACGCACCTGAGCTACGCCCTCACCGACCTCGGCGAGCTCACGCGGGCGCGGGCCGTCGTCTCCGAGGCTCTGTTCGACACGAACGAGAACACCGATCCCTACACGCGCGTGCGTCTCTACTGGTCCCTCGGACGCATTGCCGGTGAGCAGGCGGACGCGCGCGGGGCGCTCGAAAGCTTCCGCCGGGCCGTCGCGCTCCTCGAAGCGACAGACGACACGCTGCACCTCGCTCGCGCCCACATGGCGTGCGCCGAGATGTCCATGACGCTCGGCGAGGCCGGTCTCGCCGGACCACATCTCGCGAGCGCAGAACGACTGCTCGGGGCCTGTGGCACGACCGATGACCTGGCGATGCTTCGCCGTCTCCAGGCGACCGCGGCGGCGAGGGACGGCGACTTCGCGCTGGCTGAGGACCTTGGCCAACGCGCGCTCGAGTTCGCCGTCGAGCTGCCGAACGAGGCGGGTCTCGCCTGGCTCGCGATCGCAGAAGCACGCGCCGGAGCGGGGGATCCGGGAGCCGACTCGAGCTTCCGCGCTGCCCTCGACCTCCTGCACGCGAACGGCACCGTTCGGGACTACGCGGCCGCGCTCCGGGCGTACGGCCGCTACCTGCGCGGGGCCGGGCGCGAGCGCGAGGCGCTCGACGTGTTCGAGCAGGCGGCGAACGTCGCCTCGAACCTGCAGGGCGAGCCGACCGCCGCGGAGCGGTAGCCGAGCATCCGGGTAGGCTCCGGCGGCGTGATCGCCGCCGAGCTCCGCGCCCGCGGCCCCTACTCGCTGCGCCTCTCGGCCCGCGGCGCGAGCGACGCGACGCGCGCCGTCCGGGACGGCGTCTACGTCGCGACGGTCGCGGTCGAGGACAGGCTCGAGCGGGTGCGCGCCTGGCAACGGCCCGACGGCACGATCTGCGTCCGGGCGGCGAGCGAGGCCGGCGTCGAGCACGTCCGCTTCGCGCTCGGCCTCGATGACGACCACTCGCCGTTCCTGCACCGCTTCGCCGACGACCCGCTCCTGCGCGAGCCGATCCGGCGGCTGCGCGGCCTCCGCCCGCTCCGCACCGCGACGGTCGCGCACGCGCTCCTGCGCGCGGTCGCGGGGCAGCTCGTCGAGGCGCGCCGGGCGCGCGCGGTCGAGCGCGCGATCCTCCGCGCCGCCACCCCCGCGCTCGACGGCCTGCACGCGGCGCCGACCTGCGCCGACCTCGGGCGGTTCTCCCCCGCCGAGCTCCGCGCCTTCGGGCTCGGCGCCCGGCGCGGCGCCGCGCTCGTCCGGCTCTGCCGCTCGCTCGAGCTCGAGACGCTGAAGCGGCAGCCGACGGCGCTCGCCGCCGCCCGGCTCGAGCGCGAGCCCGGACTCGGGCCCTGGTCGGTCGGCGTCGTCTGCCTCCAGGGGCTCGGCCGCTACGAGCGCGGGCTCGCCCGCGACCTCGGGCTCGTCGAGCTCGCCTCCGCGCTCGCCGGCCGCCGGGTCGAGGCGGAGGCGACCGACGCGCTGCTCGCCCCCTACGAGGAGTGGGCGGGGCTCGCGAGCGTCTACCTGCTGGCGGGCCACCGCGCCGGGCTCGTCGCGGCGCCGCGGGCCGGCGCCGTCCGCACGCCGCTGCGCACCGCCCGCCTCGAGCGCTCGAGCGACGGTGGCCGATTACAGTTCGGCGATGCGCATCGCGATCCTCGGCGCCGGCAAGATCGGCGAGTCGCTGCTCGCCGGGCTGCGTAGCTCCGACTGGGCGGACCTCGTCGCCACCTCGCGCCGCGAGGAGCGCGCCGCCGAGCTGCGCGAGCGGCACGGCGTCGAGGCGACCACCGACAACGCGGCCGCGATCAGGGGCGCGGACGTCGTCGTGCTCGCGGTGAAGCCGCAGGACATCGAGACGCTGCTCGGCGAGATCGGCCACCTGCTCACGCCGGCGCAGACCGTGCTCTCGGTCGCCGCCGCGATCCCGACCGCGACGATCGAGCGGCACCTCGCCGACGGCGTCCCCGTCGTCCGGGCGATGCCGAACGCGCCCTCGACCGTGCACGAGGGCGTCGCCGGGATGTGCGCCGGCCGCCACGCCGGCCGCGAGCACCTCGACCGGGCCGGCACGGTGCTGCGCGCGGTCGGCGACGTCGTCGAGGTGCCCGAGGAGCACATGGACGCGATCACCGCCGTCTCCGGCTCCGGCCCCGCCTACTACGCGCTCCTCGCCGAGGCGATGATCGAGGCCGGGATCCTGCTCGGCCTCTCGCGCGAGATCTCCACCCGGCTCGTCGTGCAGACGATGCTCGGCACCGCGCGCCTGCTGCGCGACGAGCAGGTGCACCCGGTCGAGCTGCGCGAGGCGGTCACCTCGCCGGGCGGGACGACGATCCGCGCGATCCGCGAGCTCGAGCAGGCGGGCGTGCGCGCCGCGTTCCTGAACGCGATCAACGCGGCGATGGAGCGCTCCAAGGAGCTCGCGCGCGGCGGCGCGTGAGGCTCCACGTCCGCACCGACCCGGCGCGCTCGGTCGGCGAGCTCCTCGCCGGCACCGGCGGGCGGGTGGCGCTCACCGGCGGCGCGACCGTCGGGCTGGCGTACGAGCACGCGGCCCGGCTCCGGCCGGACTGGAGCGACCGCTCGCTCTACTGGAGCGACGAGCGCTGCGTGCCGCCCGACGACGAGCGCTCGAACTACGGGCTCGCGAAGCGCACGCTGCTCGACCGGCTCGCACGCGCGCCGGAGGTCCACCGCATCCGCGGCGAGCTCGAGCCGGCCGCGGCGGCCGCCGAGTACGAGCGCTCGCTCGCGGGCGTCCGCTTCGACCTGCTGCTGCTCGGGCTCGGACCCGACGGCCACGTCGCGTCCCTCTTCCCGGGCTCGCCCCAGCTCGCCGTACGCGACCGGCTCGTCACCCACGGGCCGGCGGGGCTCGAGCCGCTCGTCGAGCGCGTCACGCTGACGATCCCGGCGCTGCTCGCGACCGACCGCATCGTCTTCCTCGTCACCGGGGCCGAGAAGGCGGACGCGGTCCGGCGCGCGTTCCTCGGCCCGATCGCCGACGAGGTCCCCGCGAGCCTCCTGCGCGCGGGGGCCGCGCCGATCGACGTCTACCTCGACCCGGCCGCGGCCGGCAGGACGGGCGACTGAGGCAGCTCGGCCGCGATCCCGCGGCGGGCCGCGAGCACCTGGAGCGCGAGCACGGTGTCGGCGACGGCGACGTCCTCGAGGTAGCGGTCGCGCGCCTCGAACGAGGCGAGCACCGTCTCCACCGCGCCGGCGTAGCCGACGGGGTCGCCCCCGGCGATCGCCGCGAGCGCGTCCGCGACCGCGGGCGGGAAGTCGTCGCGCCCGCGCAGCGACACCGCCTGCCGGCGCGCCTCCTCGGACCGCCCGAGCACGAGCAGCGCGAGCGCGGCCGCGTAGCGGCCGATCGGCGACTCGGCGTCGGCGCAGCCGAGCGAGAGCGCCCACTCCGCCGCCTCGGCCGCCGCCCGGCCCTCGCCGGCGAGGAGGAGCGCCTTCAGCACCCCGATCGGGCGCCCCCACGAGGTCGGCGTCGCGTCCGCCCAGCTCGCGCGCCAGTGCGCGGCGGCGCGCTCGAGGAAGCCGCGGGCCTCCGGGTCGCGGCCGAGCATCGCGAGCGCGAGCCCGGCGCCGTACGCCGCCGCGCCGCGCGCGAGCTCCGAGCGCGCCCCCTCGTACCGGGCGACCTGGCGGTCGGCGACCTCGCTCCAGCTCACCCCGACTACTGTAGGGACGTGGCCGACGACGACTGGCGCCTGCGGATCGAGCTCGGCGACGGCGGCGCCCCGGGGCTGCTCCGCCGGCTCCACCTCCGCGACGCCGGCGCGGAGGACCTCGCCCGCGAGCTCCGGCACGAGCGGCTCGCGGTCACGCACGACGCGGACACCGTCTTCGTCTACGCGAGCTCCCGGGCCCAGCTCGAGCGCGCCCTCCCGTCGATCGAGGCGGAGCTCGCCGCGCTCGGGATCGAGCCGGAGCGCTCCGTGATCGAGCACTGGCTCGAGACGGAGGAGCGCTGGGACGACGAGCCGGCCGGGCCCTCGGTCGAGGAGGAGACCGCCGCGCACGGCTTCGCCCCGTGGGAGGTGCGCATCCCGTGCCGCTCGCACGCCGCCGCGAAGGAGCTCGCGCGGCGGCTGGAGGCCGAGGGCTACGGCGTCGTCCGCCGCTTCTCGTACGTGATCGCCGGCACCGCGACGCGCGAGGCGGCCGAGCGCCTCGCCCGCAGCCTGCACGGCGAGGTCGAGCCCGGCGGCGAGCTCGTCTGGGAGACGCGGCCCGGCAACCCGTTCGCGCTCTTCGGCGGGCTCGCCGGCTCCTGACGGGCCCCCCGCAGCGGCCGCGCGCCGGCCCGGGCCGTCCGGCCCCGCGCCTGTCCCGCCGCGGCCCGATCGGCTATCGTGTAGCGCGGGTTCGCGCAGGAGGGTGTCCGCGAACCGACCTGTAGAGGCGGCACGCCGGGCGTGTCGCAGGCATGCACGAGACGCTCACGAATTCTCCGACACGGTCGGAGGCGCCAACCGGCATCGAGGCCGCGGCCCTCCGAGCCGAAGCCTGGGCGGGCGAGCCCTTCCTGCGGCCCGAGGACGACCCGTCCGTCGTGCTCGCGCCGGGCACCGCCTTCCGCAACGCCCTCGACGACGCGCTCGCCGAGATGGCCGCCGGGCGGGAGTCGCCCTCGCCCGAGTGGAAGGTGCGCTACGCGCTCATGCTCGGGCTCGAGCGCGTCCTCTCCGAGCGGCCGCCCCGCCTCGCCTCCGGCACCGAGCTCCGCCGCCACCAGGTGGACGCGCTGACCGGAATGCTGACCGAGCTGATCGCCGCCAACCAGCGGCACGAGAACGGCGGCGCGAACGGCGCCGCCGCGGTCGAGGAGGCCGCCGACGAGGAGGAGGACGAGGACGACTTCCCGCTCGAGGGCGAGCCGGAGACCGACGAGGAGCTGCAGCCGGCGCAGGACCCGGGCGCCGGGCGCCGCTACCGCTTCCGCCATCCGACCGCGTCCGGCAAGACGATCGCCGCCGCCGGGTTCGTGGAGGCGGCGCGGACCGAAGGCGTGCTCATCCTCACCCACCGCCGGCTGCTCGTCGACCAGTTCCGGCGCGAGCTCCGCGACCACGGCTACGGCTCGAGGATCACGGAGATCGTGCTCGCCGGGACGACGCCGCCCATCCCGAACCCGATCACGATCCAGACCTACGCCTGGTTCGCGCGGCACGTCGACGAGATCTCCCGCACCGCCTACCAGCTCGTGATCTGCGACGAGGCGCACACGGCGCTCGGCGAGAAGACCTCCGCCGCCATCCGCAAGCTGCACGAGCCGATCTACGTCGGCATGACCGCGACCGAGGAGCTGATCGCGAAGCAGGTCTCCGACGTCTTCCCGGCCTCGGTCGACGACCTGCCGCTCGCCGACGCCGCCCGCCGCGGGCTGATCGCCCCGCTCCGGTGCCTGCGCGTCCCGCCGGTGGCCGCGATCAACTCGGTCCCGATCGTCGGCGGCGACTTCGAGGAGCGCGCGCTCGCCGCGGCGCTCGACCACGAGGCGCTGAACGCGGCGGCGGCGACCCTCTACCGGGACCGCTTCGACTCGACCCCGGGAATCGTGTACGCCGCCGGCGTCGACCACGCCTACCACCTCGCGACCGCGTTCCGCGCCGCCGGCCTGAAGGCAGAAGCGGTGTCCGGGCGCACGCCGCCGGCGAAGCTCGCGCAGATCCTCGCCGCCTACGAGCGCGGCGAGATCGACGTGCTCATCAACGCGATGCTGCTCGCCGAGGGCTGGAACTCGCCCCGCGCGACCGTCGTCATGCACCTCGCCCCGACCGCGTCCAAGCGCGTCTACCAGCAACGCATCGGCCGCATCATGCGCCTCCATCCGCGCAAGGAGGCGGGCATCGTCGTCGACTTCGTCCCCAAGGGCGCGACGCACAACGACCGCGTCGTCTCGCTGCACTCCCTGCTCGGAGCCGACTTCTACCGCGAGGGCGCGCGCGTCACGCCCGCGCCGCGGCGGCGGACGCAGCGGCGGGCGCGCCGCAAGCTCACCCCGGCGCCGTGGCTCGTCCCCGTGACCCCCTCGGTCGAGCGCCGGCTCGCCGTGATCCAGCGCGAGTGGCAGCGCGTCGACCCCCGCTACCTCGACGAGGACGAGCAGCGCTTCTGGGCGACGATCGCCGGCCGGCAGATGCGGTTCGACGAGCGCGCCGCCCTCGTGCAGAAGTTCACCGCGAGCGGCGCGAGCAAGGCGGCGCTCGAGACCTTCCTCTCCACCGCCGCCGCCCAGAACCCGAACCGGCGCCTGCGGCTGATCGCGCTCGCCGACCGCGTCGCCACCCGGATCGAGCGCGCCGACTTCGACGACCTGGTCACCCTCGTCACCCAGGCCCCGCCCTGGGAGAAGGACCGCGCCGCCGGCGTCCGCATCCTCCTGCGCGCGATCGCCGAGGGGAAGCCCGACGCGCCGGAGCAGATCCTCGAGCGCTGGACCTGGCGGCTCGCGCGGGCCGTGCGCAAGAACCTCGACCGCAAGGCCTCCGGCGAGTACGCGGACGCGAAGCGCCTGCTCGGCGCGCTCGCGAACTCGCGCGGACACCGGCACGAGGAGAACGCCGCGAGGCTCGTCGCCGCCGCGCGCGAGATGCCGATCGCGGTCGGCGCGGCGCTGCTCGCGAGCGCCGAGGGGTACACCCCGCGGGCGAACGGCCTGCTCGAGGCCGCGCGCGCCGAGCTCGGGACGATCCAGGAGATCGCCGCCGCGCTCGCCGACGACCTCCCGCCCCCGAAGACCGGACCCTCCCGCTCGCGCCGGCGGCGGCGGCGCAAGAAGAGGGCCGACGCGCAGCCCGCGCCGGCCGCAGCCGGCGAGCCGCCGGCCGCCGAGGCCCCCGAGCCCGACGCGGCCGCGTCGACGCCGGCGTGACCGGCGACGGGCCGGGACCGCGCCGGGCCGACGGGCCGCCGAGCCCGCGACCCGCCCCCGGGAGGCGCTGAGGGGCCGGTGGCGCTCCTCGTCGGCGTCGCGCTCGTCGCCGGGGCCGTCACCGCCATCTCGCCGTGCGTGCTCCCCCTCCTGCCGATCCTGCTCGCCGGCGGTGTCGCCGGCCGGCGGCCGCTCCGGATCGTCGGCGGCCTCGCCGTCAGCTTCGTCGTCTTCACGCTGTTCTCGGTCTCGCTCCTCGACGCGCTCGGCCTGCCGCAGGACGTGCTCCGGAACGCCGCGATCGCGCTGCTCCTCGTCGTCGCGGCGACGCTGCTCGTCCCGCGCGCCGGCGCCCTGCTCGAGCGCCCGCTCGCGGGGCTGACGCGCTTCCGCGCCGGCGGCGGCGGGTTCGCGCTCGGCGCCTCGCTCGGGCTCGTGTTCGTCCCGTGCGCGGGCCCGGTCCTCGCCGCGGTGGTCGCGAACGCGGCGAGGGAGCGCTTCACCTTCTGGACGATCGCGGTCGCGGGCGCCTACGCGCTCGGCGCCGCGATCCCGATGCTCGCGGTCGCGGCCGGCGGGCGCGCGGTCGCGCGCCGGCTGCGGTCGCGCGCCCCCGCGCTCCGGGCCGCGGCCGGCGCGGCGATGGGCGCGGTCGCGCTCGGCCTCGTCTTCCACCTCGACGACCGCCTGACGAGCGCCGTCCCCGGCTACGTCGGCTACCTGCAGTCGCGGATCGAGGACAGCCCGGCCGCCCGGCGGGAGCTCGCGCGGCTCCGCGGCGGCCCGCCGCGCGCCGCCACCCCCGGCGCGCGGCTCGCCGACTACGGCCCCGCGCCGGCGTTCGAGCCCGACGGCGACTGGTTCAACAGCGCGCCGCTCACGCTCGCCGGGCTGCGCGGGAAGGTCGTGCTCGTCGACTTCTGGACGTACTCGTGCATCAACTGCCTGCGCACGCTCCCGCACCTCGAGGCGTGGTACGCCGCCTACCGCGACGACGGCTTCGTCGTCGTCGGCGTCCACACGCCGGAGTTCGCGTTCGAGCACGTCGCCGCCAACGTCCGGGCGGCGATCGGACGCCTCGGCATCCGCTACCCGGTCTTCCAGGACAACCGCTACCGCACCTGGAACGCCTACGCGAACGAGTACTGGCCCGCCGAGTACCTGATCGACCGCCGCGGTCGCGTCCGCCACGTGCAGCTCGGCGAGGGAGCGTACGCCGACACCGAGCGCGCGATCGAGGCGCTGCTCGGCGTGTCGACCGGCGCCGCGCCGGTCGCCGACCGCACCCCGACCGAGCCCACGACACCGGAGTCGTACCTCGGCTACGAGCGGCTCGACCGCTACGCCGGCTCGCCGATCCGTCGCGACCGGTTCGCGACCTACGCCTTCCCGCGACGGCTCGCCGTGAACCACCTCGCCTACGCCGGGAGGTGGCGGGTGGAGGCGCAGCGGATCGTCGCCGGCCGCGGCGCGCGCCTGCGGCTCGCCTTCCACGCGAAGGACGTCTACCTCGTGCTCGGCGGCCGCGGCCGCGTCGCGGTGGCGGTCGACGGCCGGCCGGGACGCGCCCTCGCCGTCGACGCCTACCGGCTCTACACCGTGCGCAGCTCGTCGAGGCTCGCCGCCGACGCCCTGCTCGAGCTCCGGTTCACACCCGGCGTCCAGGCGTACGCGTTCACGTTCGGGTAGGCCTCCCCGCGCCCGCCCGGCTACATCCCGCTCGCGGGTGGCCGGCCCTCCTCCTCGTCGTGCTCGCGCAGGAAGCGGGCGAGCTCGGCGGCGAGCGCGTCGCCCGACGGCAGGTCGCTCTCCGCCACGACCTCGTCGACGCGGCTCTCCAGCTCCTCGACGTACGCGGCCGTCTCCGCGTCGGCGGCGACCGCCTCGCTCACCTGCTGGACGTAGGCCTCGCTCGCCTCCTCCAGCTCGCTCGTGTCGATCGGGACGTCGAGCAGCGCCGCGAGCCGGTCGCAGAGCGCCTTCGCGGCCCGCGGCGAGGGCGTGAAGGAGACGTAGTGGGGCACCGCCGCCCACAGCGACACCGACGGCAGGCCGGCGGCGGCGCAGGCGTCGTGGAGCACGCCGACCATCCCGGTCGGCCCCTCGTAGCGCGACGGCTGCAGCCCGAGCTCCTCGATCACGGACGGGTCGCTCGCGCTCGCCGTCACCGGCGCCGGGCGCGTGTGCGGGACGTCGGCGAGCAGCGACCCGAGCGTGACCACGAGCTCCACGCCGAGGTCGGCGGCGAGCCCGGTGACGAGGCCCGCGAACGTCCGCCAGCGCAGGCTCGGCTCGGTCCCGAGCAGCAGCACCGCGTCGCGGTCGCTCCGCGGCAGGGGCGCGTGGTGGAAGGCGTTCTCCGGCCAGTCGATCCGCCGCACCGTCCCCTCGACGAGCGCGACGTGCGGGCGGGTCGACTGGAAGTCGAAGAAGAGCTCCGGGTCGACGTCGGCGAAGCGCTCGGCCCGCCAGCTCCGCGCCAGGTAGGCGGTCGCCATCGACGCTCCCTGGCCGCCGTCGTTCCAGCCGCGGAACGACGCGACCAGCACCGGCCGCCGCAGCACGGGCCGTCGCTCGAGGCGCAGCTCGCTCACGGCGCCCTCGGCGCCGGCGCCCGGCGGCGCCAGAGCGCCGCGACGAGGGCGGCGACCGCCGCCCACAGCGCGGCCGAGAGCGCCACGTGCACGAGGACGAGCCACCAGGGCAGCTCGTCGCGGTACTGGATCTCGCCGACCGCCATCTGCGCGACGAGCACCGCGAGCACGACCGTCGCGAGCTGGAGGTGCCTGCTGCGGCGGAACGCGAGGACGACGAGGAGGAGCGCGAGCCCGCTCCCGAAGACGGCCGTCGCGCGGACGTGGAGCCAGACGGCGGCGTGGAGGCTCCCGATGCGCGGCACGGCGACGCTGCCGGAGTGGGGCCCGGCGGCGGTCGCGAGCGCCCCGGTGACGACGAGCGCGGCGCAGGCCGCCCCGACGACGAGGCCGACCGCCCGGACCCAGCGCGGCGAGCCCTCGCCGCGCACGCCCCACGCCTCGAGCAGCACGACGACGCCGAGCGCGAGCACGGTCATCGCGAGCAGGAAGTGGGCACCGACGAGCCAGGGGTTGAGCTTGTGGTCGACGGTGATCTTCCCGAGCGGCGCCTCGGCGGCGGTGCCGAGGAAGGCGGCGCCGGCCACCCACCGCGCCCAGGACGGGAGCGAGCGGGTGAGGAGCGACGCGAGCCAGGTCGCGAGCGCGACGAGCACCGCGACGCCGGAGACGATCCGGTTCGAGAACTCGACGTACGCGTGGAAGCCGCTCTTCGGCACGAAGGCGCCGGCGGCGCACCCCGGCCAGTCGAGGCAGCCGAGGCCGGAGTCGGTCAGCCGGACGGACGCGCCGCTCGCGACGATCACGAACAGCCAGAGCACGTTCGCGAGCGCGACCCGGCGGAAGGTCGGCGCCGAGAGCGCGAGCCCGCGCAGGCGCGGCAGCGAGGTCTCCACCCGGGCAGGGTAGCCCGCCTAAGACGGGGAGCGGCGGCCTTTCGACCGCCGCTCCGGGGAGAGGAACGTCTTGCCGTGCGGGACGGTCTTCGCCGCCCGGCGCGCCATCCCTTCCTGCCGGTCCCGCCGCTCGCCCCTCCAGGAAGCCGCAGCAAGCCGGGTGCAGGAAGGTCAGCCGCCGTCGAAGAAGCCGTCGGGCGTGACGTGGTGGCCGGTGCGGGCGCCGACGGCGGCGACCAGCACGGCGACCGCAAGCAGGAGTCCCCGCTTGCGGGCGAGCCAGGCGAGCTTCGAAGCCACGGGATTCACCTCCTCGTCAGAACCGGAAGTCCTGGAGCGCCTCGGCGGCGCGCCGGTAGAGCTCGGCAGCCGAGCGGTCGTCGCCGCGGCGCTGCGCCAGGTCGCCCTGGGCGACCCAGGCGGCGGCGCGGTGCGAGCCCGACGAGAGCTGCGCGAGCGCGTCCTCCGCCTCGGCGAGCACCCGCTCGGCCTCGTCGAGACGGCCCTGCTCCAGCAACGCCCGGCCGAGAACGAGCCGGGCGTTGCCGATCTCCTGCATCCGGTCGGCGCCCGCGATCGGCGCCTCGCCGTCGCCGAGGCGCCGCAGCGCGTGGCGCGCGTGCTCCTCCGCCTTGACCGGGTCGCCCGTCCTCAGGTGCACCTGGGCAAGCGACGAGACGACGGTGGCGACGTCGCCGTCGTCGCCGTGCTCAAGCACGACCGCGAACGCCTCCTGCAGGCGCTCGAGCGCCTGCTCGGGCCGGCCGAGCAGGAAGTCGAGCCCGCCGAGGTTGTTCAGCAGCCGGCCGACGTTCGTGCGGTCGGTCAGCTCCTCGTACTGCGCCTTCGCCTTCTCGGCGTAGGTGCGCGCGAGCACCCAGTGGCCGTCGCGCTCGGCGACGAGCGACGCCTGGAAGTACGCCTCGCCGAGGGCCCTCGCGTCGTGCATCGCCTCCGCCAGCTCGAGCGCGCGCTCGACGTCCTCGCGCGCGGCCTCGTAGTCGCGCTGCCGCCGGTAGCAACGCGAGCGCCAGGTGAGGATGTTCGCGCGCAAGACGTCGGAGGGCAGCTCCGACCGCTCGACGAGCGCGAGCGCCTCGGAGAGGAGCGCGAGCGAGGTGGCGATGCTCGAGATCAGGTAGCGGACGACGCCGAGCCGGTAGAGGACGTCGGCCCGGTCGAGGTCGGTGAACTGCGGGCCCTCGACGAGCTCGCGCGCCTCCTCGAGCAGCGCGATCGCCGGACGCACCTCGCCCCGGTGGGCGCGCGCCCAGGCCTCGCCCGCGAGCGCCCGCACGCGGAGGTCGGCCGCGCCGGTCGCGGCGACGACCGGCTGCGCCGCCTCGAGCTCGCCGATCGCCTCGTCGTAGGCGCGCCGCTCGATCAGCGTCTCCGCCCGGGCGAGGACCGCCTCGGCGCGGTGGCGCTCGTCGCTCGAGACCCCGCTCTCGAGGTACGACGCGTCGACGCCGAGCCGCTGCGCGAGCCAGGCGATCGTCTCCTGCGTCGGGCGCGTCTTGCCGCGCTCGATCTGCGAGACGTACTCCTTGGAGAAGCGCTCCCCGGCGAGGTCGGTCTGCGTCAGCCCGGCGGAGACGCGCAGCGCGCGCACCCGCTCGCCGAGGCGGGCGCCGCGGGGCGCGGGGGCGTGGGGGCGGGTCGTCTCGCGGGTCACGAGCGCGCTCAAGTCTCGCCAACCGGCGCCCCGAGCGCAATCCCCCGTTTGGGACAGGCCGGAAACAAACGGCGTGGTTGAGCGATCTCTCGCCGCCGCCGCCGTCAATCGGACGGGCGCAAAACCACTTGACCGAGGTACTTGACACCCGCGCGCCCCGACCGTAGAGTGACGGCCACCTCGCAGGGAGCCGCCGCAGGCTCTCGGCGAGAGGAGCGCCGAGGTACCGACCGGAGCGCGGCTGGGCCGCAGAGCCGTCGCCCGCGGGGTACCTCTCGAAGGCGCCCGCCTGACCGACGAAGGAGCCCCGGGTGCCGCAGCCGGGGCTTCTTCACGTGCGGCGGCTCACGCGCGCGCTCTCGGCGCGCAGGGCGGCGCGCCGGGCGGCGCGGACGCGCTCGAGGTCCGGCCCGAGCAGGCCGCCGAGCCGGTGGTCGATCGTCGCGAGCAGGCCGCCGGCGAGGAAGAGCCACGCCTCGACGACCGGGTCGCACTCGGCGTTCAGCACCCCCGACGCCTGCCCGCGACGGATCAGGTCGGCGAGGAAGCCGTGCACCTCGCGAACCTGGCGCCGCACCGCCTTCGCGATCGCCGCGTCCTCGGCCGCCTCGGTCAGCGCCTGGATCCACAGGTCGACGAGCCGGATCCGCGGCCTGCGCGCCATGTACGCGTCCGCGATCGCGCCGAGGCAGGTGTCCGGGCTCTCCGCGATCGTCCGCTCGGCGAAGGCGCGGAACGCGCGCCAGGCCTCCTCGAGGCAGGCGAGGTAGAGGTCGCGCTTGGAGCCGAAGTGGCGGTAGAGGATCGGCTCGGTGATCCCGGCCTCCCGGGCGATCTCGGCCGTCGTCGCGCCGCGGTAGGAGGAGCGTGAGAAGACGCGGCAGGCGGTGTCGAGCACGGCCTGCCGCCGCGCCGCCGCGCTCAGCCGCGGGCGGGCGGCGCTCGCGCTCACGCCGTCCCGGCCTCCTCGGCCCACTCGGGCGCCGCGTGCGCGTGGTGCGCCGTGCGGAGCGTCGCGACGGCGATCGCGGCGCCGAGGAGCGCGATCCCGGTCGCGGTCTCGAGCGCGTGGTGGAAGCCGCGCAGGAACTCGGCCGGGTTCGGGTGCCCGTGGTTGGCGGCGCCGGCGGCGCCGGAGGCGGCGACGATCGCCCCCATCAGCGCGATCCCCATCGAGCCGCCGACCTGGCGCATGCTGTTCAGCACCGCGGAGCCCACGCCCGCCTTGTCCGGCCGGACCGAGTGCATCGCCGCGGCCGTCGTCGGGGCCATCGCGGCCGACATCCCGACGCCGCCGAGCAGCATCGCCGGGAGCAGGTTCCAGAACGTCTCGTGCATCCCCATCCGCGAGAAGAGGACGAGCGAGCCGGACAGCACCACCATCCCGAAGGCGACGAGCGGTCGCGGCCCGATCCGGTCCGAGAGCCGCCCGGCCTGGGGCGCGAGCGCGATGATGAGCAGGGTCCAGGGCAGGAACGACGCGCCCGCCTGCGTCGGGGAGTAGCCGAGGACCTGCTGCACGTAGAGGGAGACGTAGAAGAACACGCCGAACATCGCGAGCCCGACGAGGAGCATCACCGAGTTCGCGCCGGCGAAGCCGCGGTTGCGGAAGAGGTCGAGCTCGAGCATCGGCAGCCGCTGGTGGCGCTCGAGCAGGACGAACGCGGCCAGCGAGACGGCCGCGACGGCGAACGCGGCCACGATGCGCCCCGACGACCAGCCGTCGTTGTTCGCCTCGATCAGCGCGTAGGAGAGCGCGAAGAGGCCGAGCGCGGAGGCGACGAGGCCCGGCAGGTCGGGTCGCTGCTCGCGCGAGGTGTCGCGCGACTCGTCGATGAACGCGAAGGCGGCCGCGACCCCGAGGACGCCGACCGGCACGTTGATGAAGAAGATCCAGTTCCAGCCGATGTCCTCGACGATCAGCCCGCCGACGAGCGGGCCGATCGCGAGGGCGAGCGCGGACACGCCCGCCCAGATCCCGATCGCGGTCCCGCGCTGCCGCGGCGGGAACGTGACGGTGATGATCGAGAGCGTCGCCGGGTTCATCAGCGCCGCCCCCACCCCCTGGACGACGCGCGCGCCGATCAGGGTCGGGGCGTCGCCGGCGAGGCCGCAGGCGAGCGACGAGGCGGTGAAGACGGCGAGCCCGGCGACGAACACGAGCCGCCGCCCGAACAGGTCGGCGAGCTTGCCGCCGGTGAGCATCAGCGCGCCGAACGTGAGCGCGTAGCCGGTGACCACCCACTCGAGCTCGGAGATCCGCAGCTGGAGCGAGCGCTGGAGCGTCGGCAGCGCGACGTTCACGATCGTGTTGTCGAGCATGATCATGAACAGGCCGAACGCGACGGCCGCGAGCGTCCACCACTTCCTGTTCTCGCCCGCGAAGAGCTTCGCCTGCATCCGCTCGCCTCCCCCCGCCCCGGACGTTAGCGCGCACTACGTTAGCAGCCGCTAACAACCGGCCGGCCGGGGGTACGATCGGCCCGTGCACGAGGTCGTCTGGCGGCCGCCGGCGGAGGTGATCGAGCGCGCGAACGCGACGCGACTCCAGCTCCGCGCCGGGTGCGGGAGCTACGAGGAGCTCCGCCGGCGCTCGGCCGAGGAGCCGGAGTGGTTCTGGCCGCTCGCGGTCGAGGACATGGGGATCGAGTTCTCCCGGCCCTGGGAGCGGGTGCTCGACGACACGCGCGGGCCCGAGTGGACGACCTGGTTCGTCGGCGGGCGCGTCTCGATCCCGCGCAACTGCGTGCACCGCTGGGCGGAGCGGACGCCCGGCGCGATCGCGGCCGTCGGGCTCGGGGAGGACGGCTCCCGCCGCACGCTCACCTTCGCCGAGCTCTCGCGCGCGGTGACGCGGCTCGCCGAGCACCTCGTCTCGCTCGGCGTCCGCGCCGGCGACCGCGTCGCCCTCTACCTGCCGATGTCGCCCGAGGTCGCGGTCGCCGCGCACGCGGTCGCGCACGTCGGCGCGATCTGCGTGCCGATCTTCTCCGGCTTCGCCGCCCCCGCCGTCAAGCAACGGCTGGAGGCGAGCGAGGCGAAGGTGGTGATCACGCAGCGGGAGTCCTCGCGGCGCGGGAAGCGGGTGCCGATGCTTGCGACCGTCGAGGAGACCGGCCTGGACGTCGGGGTCGTCCTCGCCCCGTTCGAGCTCGACGCCTACCCGGGCACGCTGCCGGCGCTCGAGGTCGACTCGGAGACCCCCTACCTGCTCACCTACACCTCGGGGACGACCGGGACGCCGAAGGGCGTCGTGCACGTGCAGGGCGGGTTCCTCGTCTCGATCACGCGCGAGGTCTGCTACCAGGCCGACGTCCGCCCGGGCGACGTCGTCCACTTCGCCACCGACATGGGCTGGATCATGGGGCCCTGGACGGTCGTCGGCGCCGGCGCGCTCGGCGCGACGATCGTCTTCGCCGAGGGCGCCCCCGATTGGCCGCCCGACCGGCTCTGGCGCATCGTGGAGGCGGAGCGGGTCACCTCGCTCGGCCTCTCGCCGACGCTCGTCCGCGCGCTCGCCCCCCACGGCGACCCCGTCGCCGACCTCTCGTCGCTGCGCACGTTCGTGACCACCGGCGAGCCGTGGAACCCGGAGCCGTACCGCTGGCTCTTCGAGGTGGTCGGCCGCGGGCGCGTGCCGGTGATCAACTGCTCCGGCGGCACCGAGGTGGGAGCGTGCTTCCTCTCCCCGGTCCCGTCCGTCCCGATCAAGGCCTGCTCCCTCGGCGGGCCGGCGCTCGGGATGGCGATGGACGTCGTCGACGAGGCGGGGCGCTCGCTCGTCGGGACGGGGGAGGTCGGGGAGCTCGTCTGCCGGAGGCCGTTCCCGGGGATGACCCGCGGCTTCTGGCGCGACCCGGAGCGCTACCTCGACACCTACTGGCGACGGATCCCGGGCGTCTGGGTGCACGGCGACTGGGCCTCGGCGGACGCCGACGGCTTCTGGTTCCTCCACGGCCGCTCCGACGACACGCTGAACATCGCCGGCAAGCGGGTCGGGCCGGCCGAGCTCGAGTCGGCGGCCGTCGCCCACCCGGCCGTCCGCGAGGCGGCGGCGGTCGGCGTCCCGCATCCGGTCAAGGGCGAGACGGCCTGGATCTTCTGCTGCCTTCGGCCGGGCGCGGCGGCGACCGAGGAGGCGGTGGCGGAGACGGTCGCGGCTGCGCTCGGGCGCGCGTTCAAGCCCGAGCGAGTCGTGTTCGTCGAAGCGCTGCCGAAGACCCGCTCGGCGAAGATCGTGCGGCGGGCGGTGCGTGCCGCCGCGCTCGGCGCCGACCCCGGCGACCTCTCCGCGCTCGAGAACCCGGAGGCCGTCGCGGCGATCGCCGCCGCGGTGCGCTGAGCCGTCCCGCTAAGGTTTTCGACTGAGAGGATAAAACCTGTGAGGCTCGCGCTCGCGCAGATCGACACCGTCGTCGGCGACCTCGACGGCAACCGGGGCCGGATCCTCGCCCGGCTGGACGAGGCCCGCGCCGCCGGGGCCGACCTCGTCCTCTTCCCCGAGCTCGCCGTCACCGGCTACCCACCCGAGGACCTGCTCCTCCGGCCCGGCTTCGTCGGCGCGGCGCGCCGGTCGGTGGAGGCGATCGCGCGGGAGGCGACCGGGATCGCCGCCCTCGTCGGCGCGCCGCACCGCGACGGCGACCTCTTCAACGCCTGCTTCGTGCTCGCGGAGGGCGCGGTGCGCGCCGTCTACCGGAAGGTGCTCCTCCCGAACTACGGCGTCTTCGACGAGAAGCGCTACTTCGCCCCCGGCTCGGGGCTCGTCCTCCTCCGCCTCGGCGAGGAGACGGTCGGACTGACCGTGTGCGAGGACGTCTGGCGGCCCGGCCCGCCCTCGAGCGAGCTCGCCCGCGCCGGCGCGCGCCTGATCGCGAACCTCTCCGCCTCGCCGTTCCACGTCGGCAAGGACCGCGAGCGGGAGGAGACGCTGCGCGCGCGGGTGCGCGAGACCGGCTGCGCCCTCGCCCTCTGCAACGCGGTCGGCGGGCAGGACGAGCTCGTCTTCGACGGCCACTCGGTCGTGCTCGACGCGGAGGGGCGGGTGGTCGCGCGGGCGCCGGGGTTCGAGGAGACGCTGCTCGTCGTCGACCTCGACCTCCCGCCGCGCGCGGGCGCCGCCGAGACCGGCGCCTGCCTCGTCGCGCTCGAGCCGCCGCGGGCGCAGGCGACGGTCCTCCGCCCGGAGCCCGCGCCGCTCCTCGAGGAGCTCGAGCAGATGCGGCTCGCGCTCGAGCTCGGGCTGCGCGACTACGTGGAGAAGAACGGCTTCGCCGAGGTCGTGGTGGGGCTCTCCGGAGGGATCGACTCCTCGCTCACCGCCGCGCTCGCGGCCGAGGCGCTCGGCCCCGGGCGCGTGCACGGCGTCTCGATGCCGTCGCGCTACTCCTCCGCGGAGACGCGCGCCGACGCGCGCCGGGTCGCGGAGGCGCTCGGGATCGACTTCCGCGAGCTCCCGATCGAGGACGTGGTCGCGGCGTTCACGCGCACGCTCGCGCCGGTCTTCGCGGGCCGGGACCCCGACCTGACCGAGGAGAACCTGCAGGCGCGGATCCGCGGCACGCTGCTGATGGCGCTCTCGAACAAGTTCGGCTGGCTCGTGGTCGCGACCGGGAACAAGTCGGAGCTCTCCGTCGGGTACTCGACGCTCTACGGCGACCTGGCGGGCGGGTTCGCGCTCCTGAAGGACGTGTTCAAGACGGACGTCTTCCGGCTGGCGCGGTGGCTGAACGAGCGGGCCGGGCGGGAGCTGATCCCGCGGTCCGTCCTCGAGCGCGCGCCGAGCGCCGAGCTGCGCGAGGGTCAGCGCGACGAGGACGCGCTGCCGCCGTACGCCGAGCTCGACCGGGTGCTCGAGGCCTACGTCGAGCACGACCGCTCCCGCGAGGAGCTCTCCGCGGACGGCTTCGACCCGGAGGTGGTCGCGCGCGCGCTCGCGCTGGTCGACCGCGCCGAGTACAAGCGCCGGCAGGCGCCGCCGGGGGTGAAGCTGCGCCCGAAGGCCTTCGGCCGCGACCGCCGGACGCCGATCACGAACCGCTGGCCCGGCTAGCCCCGGCCGGGGCCGGGCTACGGGGCGAGGTGGGCGAGGACGGCGCCGAGCACCGGCACCGTCAGCGTCAGCGCGAGGCTGAGGTACCCGACCGCGACGAGGGGGGCGCGCGTGCGCTGCGCCCGCCCCTCCCGCACCTCCGCCTGGAGCCGCGGGCCGAGCACGAAGTTGTGCAGGTACGACGCGGCGACGAGCCCGACCGAGAGCGCGACCTTCACCCAGAACACCGTCCGGAACGGCGAGCGGCCCGCGTCGTAGTCGTGCGCGGCGAGCGGCGCGCCGGTCACGGCGAGCACGAGCAGCGACCCGTACCCGAGCAGCCGCCAGCGCCGGCCGACCTCCCGCAGCGCCCGGCCGCGCGGCTCGCCCTCGAGGATGCGGATCGCCGGCACGCCCGCGACGACGAGCGCGACCGACCCGCCGACCCAGACCATCGCGGCGAGCAGGTGGACGACGACCACCACCTCCATCGAGCCCGAGCCTAGAGGAGGTCGGCGAGATCCGGCGGCGCGATCCGCTCCTCGGTGGCGCGCAGCTCGGCGAGCGTCCAGAAGCGGTGGCCGTGGACGTTCTCGGCGGCGAGGTCGACCGCCGGCGCGACCTCGTGCCGGCCGACGCGGACGAGGTAGAAGCGGTCGCGCTGCCGGACGATCACCCGGTCGAGCGGGTAGACGTGCACGCGCTCGTGGACGAGCGGCCCGGGCTCCGCCTCGAGGCCACACTCCTCGCGGAGCTCGCGCCGAAGCGCCGCCTGCTCCGTCTCGCCGGGGTCGACGCGACCGCCCGGGGTGATCCACCAGACCTCGCCGCTCGCGGGGTTCCGCCAGCGGAGGAGCAGCACGCGGCCCTCGCCGTCGACGACGAGCGCGCGCACGGCGTGCCGGTCGACCGGCTCGATCCACGCCCGCAGCGCCTGGAACCAGCGCAACCGCTCGGCGTACGGCACCGCCGCGTTCGCGGGCGAGGTCGAGGGAAGCACGAACAGCCCCGTGTCCTCGAGCGTCCGGAGCTGCGGCCCGAGCTCGGCGCGCTCGCCGAAGACGCCGCGGTAGGCCTCCTTGCCGACGAACGCGAGCACGCGCGGTCGCAGCTCGCGGGCGACCCGGGCGAGTCGCGCCGGGTCGAAGTCGCCGCGGCGGAGGTCGCCGGAGCCGCGCGTCGTGCGGTCGGCGGCGTTCGTCAGCCCGTAGCCGAGCTCGAGCAGCGCGCGCTGCTCGCTCGGGGCGTACACGCGCGGGGTGAACCCGGCCGCGTGCAAGAGCCGCCAGAAGTCGTTGCGCGGGTTGGCGAAGTGGGCGCGCGCCGCGGCCGACGCCCGCCCGGGGTTGATCCCGCAGAAGACGCAGGCGAGGCCGGGGGCGAGGACGTCGGGGACGTCGCCGCGCGCGGGCGCCGGGGCCATCCCGCCCCCCGGCGGCGGTCAGCGCCGCCCGGCGCCGCGCGGCCGGCAGCGCGGCAGGCGCGCGCTCCAGGTCGCCGTGCACGCCCACGAGCTCGGAAGCGGCGGCGCGGGCCGGCCGCGCGGCGGCGAGCCGTAGCGGCGGCGCGAGGTCCAGCTCCGGCACCGGATCACGCCGCCTTCCGCCTCTCCCCCGCCGCGGCGGCCGCGGCGGCCGCCGCCTGTCGCTCCCCCCGGCGGAGGATCCGCACGACGCTGACGCGCTCCCCGGGCCGCCCGCCGTAGCAGCGGGTGTAGCACTCGGCCTCCGTCAGCGGCCTGAGCCTCACGGCCCTCGAGTGTAGGACCGCGGCCGGACGGACCCGGTAGCGTCCCGGCGTGGGACACCACGAGCACGGGGAGGTCGTGGACGTCACGATCGAGGCGGTCCGCGAGCGCTTCCACGCGCTCAACGTGCCGCTCGCGTTCTTCGACGGGCCGGCGGGGACGCAGTGCCCGGACTCGGTGATCGAGGCCGTCTCCGGCTACCTGCTCACGGCGAACGCGAACGCGGGCGGCCGGTTCCTGACCTCGATGGTGACCGACGACGTGATCGCCTCCGCCCGCTCCGCGGCGTCCGACCTCCTCGGCGTCCACACCGACGAGGTGATCTTCGGCCCGAACATGACGACGCTCAACTTCGCGCTCTCGCGCACGGCCGCGCGCGACTGGCGGGCGGGCGACGAGGTGGTGGTGACCGGGCTCGACCACGACGCCAACGTCTCGCCGTGGCTCGAGCTCGCGGCCGACAAGGGGCTCGAGGTGCACGTCGCGGCGCTCGACGAGGGCTGCCGCCTCGACCTCGACCACCTGCGCTCGCTCGTCGGGGAGCGGACGCGAGTGGTCGCGTTCCCGTGGGCCTCGAACGCCGTCGGGACGGTGCTGCCGGTGCGGGAGATCGTCGAGGTCGCCCACGCGGCCGGCGCGCTCGCCTGGTGCGACGCCGTGCACTGGGCCCCCCACGGCGACATCGAGGTCGCCGAGGCCGGCGTCGACGTGCTGCTCTGCTCGGCCTACAAGTTCTACGGGCCGCACCTCGGCCTCGCGTGGGCGCGGCGCGACCTGCTCGAGGGCTGGCGGCCGTACAAGGTGCGGCCGCAGAGCGAGTCGCCCGGGCGCCGGCACGAGACCGGCACCCTGCAGCACGAGCTCCTCTGCGGGTTCATCGCCGCGGTCGAGTACCTGCACGGCGTCGGCTGGACGTTCATCACCGCGCACGAGCGCGCGCTCGGCCAGCGGCTCCTCGACGGGCTGCCGGACGGCTGGACCCTGCACGGGCCGCCGACGATGGACGGGCGGGTGCCGACGTTCGCGCTCACGCCGCCGGCGGAGACGCCGGAGGAGGCGGCGACGCGGCTCGGCGCCGCCGGCTTCGCCGTCTGGCACGGGAACTCCTACGCGGTCGAGGTGTTCCGGCGGCTCGGGCTGCCGGACGGCGCGCTCCGGATCGGCATCGTCCACACGAACACCGAGGACGAGGTCGACCGGCTGCTCGAGGCGCTACCCACCGGATAGCATCGGCCGCCGTGCCCGTCTTCGAGCGGCGAGAGCTCTCCAACGGCCTGCGCGTCCTGACCGCGCCGCTCGGCCACGCCCAGTCGGTCGCCTGCTTCGTGATGCTCGCCGCCGGCTCGCGCTACGAGCGCGCCGACAACCGGGGCATCGCCCACTTCGCCGAGCACATGTTCTTCAAGGGAACCGAGCGGCGTCCGACGTCGCGCGACCTGACGACGATCATCGACGGCATCGGCGGCGAGTTCAACGCGTTCACCTCGAAGGAGTACACGGGCTACTTCGTGCGCTGCGCCGGCGCCGACCGCGACGTCGCGCTCGACGTCCTGCTCGACATGCTCCGCCATTCGCGGTTCGACCCCGAGGAGATCGAGCGCGAGAAGGGCGTGATCCTCGAGGAGATGAACATGTACATGGACACGCCGCGCGACCACATCGGCACCGTCTACGAGAACCTGATGTACGGCGACAACCCGCTCGGCTGGGAGACGCTCGGGACGAAGGAGACGATCAGGGCGGCGACCCGCGACACGTTCCTCGACTACCTGCACGAGTGGTACACGGCCGACCGCATGGTCGTCGGCGTCTCGGGCATGGTCGGCAAGGACCTGGAGCCGATGCTCGAGGAGCTGCTCGGCGACCTCGCCGCCGATGGCCGCCGCAGGCCGGCGCCGGCGGCGCCGCCCGGCCCGGGGCCGCAGGTGAGCGTCTTCCACAAGGACGCCGACCAGGCGCACCTGATCCTCGGGGTGCCGAGCTACCCGCTCGAGCACCCGGACCGCTACGCGCTCCAGCTCCTCGCCGCGGTGCTCGGCGGCGGGATGTCGTCGCGCCTGTTCCTCGAGGTGCGCGAGCGGCGAGGGCTCGCCTACTACGTCCACGGGATCAACCACTCCTACACGGATGCCGGCTCGCTCTACGCGCAGGCCGGCGTCGACCTCGCGCGCATCGACGAGGCGGTCCGCGTGATCGTCGAGCAGTTCGAGCGGATGGCGGCGGAGCGGGTGCCCGACGACGAGTTCGCCAAGGCGAAGGCGATGACGAAGGGGCGCTTCGTCCTCCGCATCGAGAACCCGCAGGGGCTGATCATGTACGGCCTGAACCGCGAGGTGCTGGAGGGGAAGGTGCCCGAGCCGGAGGAGCTCCTGCGCGCGCTCGACGCCGTCACCGCCGAGGACGTGCAGCGGGTCGCCCGCGACCTGATCGCCGAGGACCGCTTCCGCCTCGCCGTGATCGGGCCGTTCGACGACGAGGAGCGCTTCGCCCGCCTGCTCACCTCGTGAGGATGGGCACGAGCCCCGTGGTCGGGCCGGCCGGCCGGCCCGACGGGGCGGTGCCTGGTGCTGTTCCACGACGACCTGTTCCACGACGACCCGGGAGCTCACCGACGGAAAGCGGGGAGGCGATCGGGCGGAGCCCCGCGCTCCTCGCGCGGGGGAGGCCGCCCGACGGCTTCGGGCTCGAGGGCCTCTGGCCGGCGAGCGGCGGCTAGGAGCGGGCCAGGGCAGCCTCGAGCTGCACCATCGCCGCCTGGTCGAGCAGCGTCGGGCCGGCGCCGAAGTCGAAGAGGCCGGTCCTCGGGTCGCGGGCCTCCCTCCAGGCCCGCTCGGCGAAGGCCGCCGCCGCCGCCCGGTCCCGCGCCCGGTCGTGGTCGAGCCGGTCGAGCGCGAGCAGCCGCCGGTAGAAGATCGCGAGGAAGACCGGCGGCTCCCGCGCGGCGTCCGCATCTGCATAGGCCTCGAGCGCGGCGTCCGCCCGGCGCTCGGCGTCGCGGAGGTAGCGCGGGTCGCAGACGGCGCGGTAGAGCCCGAGGGCGGCGGCGATCATCGAGCCCTGGTTGTAGCTCCACGCCCGCCGGTCGACCGAGCCGTCGAGCCGGATGTGGTCGGCGACGAGCCCGTCGCCGCGCCCGAGGCAGCGCTCCGTCCACGCGAAGGCCCGGCGCGCCCACGCGACCTCGCGCAGGTCACCGGTACGCGCGTACAGGCGCGCCGCGAGCAGCGCCGCGTTCGCGGTCGTGACGGCGTTGCGGTCGGCGTTCCGGACGCCGCGCGCCCAGAACACGCCCCCGGCGCACGGATGGCCCGGCGCGGCGTCCCAGCCGGAGGCGACGAGCGCGAACAGCCGCCGCACCGTCCCGGTCGGCGCCCCCGCGCGCTCGAGGGCGAGCGCGATCCAGAGGTTGTCGTCGAAGTAGAGCCCGCCGCTCCCGCCGGGGGTCGGCGCGTAGCCGCCACCCCGGCTGTACGCCGCCAGCCCCGCGATCCGCCGCGCGAGGTCGTCGGCGGGGGCGGCGTGGACGCGCGCCGCCGCGAGCGTCGCCCAGAGCGCCTGCGAGTAGGGCCAGGCCTGCACCGACGGCCGGAGGAGGCGCTGCATCGCGACGTACGACGCGTGCGCACGGGCGACGGCGAGCGCACGCCCGTCCGCGTTCGCCGCGGCCTGGGCGGCCGCGAGCGCGACCGCGGCGGCGAGCGCCGAGACCCCGGACCTGCGCAGCAGGCCGCAAGCGTAGCGTCAGTCGTCTCGCGTCCGCTCCGACTCGGAGCGGACGCGGATCTCCTCGACGACGGCGGGGTCGGCGAGCGTGGTCGTGTCGCCGAGCGGCCGGTGCTCGGCGACGTCGCGCAACAGCCGGCGCATGATCTTGCCGCTGCGGGTCTTCGGCAGCTCCGGGGTGAAGACGATGTTCGCCGGCTTCGCGATCGGCCCGATCTTCCTGCCCACATGCTCGCGCAGCTCCTCCAGCTTCGCGACCGAGCCGTCGGCGCCGCCCTTCAGCGTCACGAACGCGACGATCGCCTGCCCGGTGGTCGCGTCGGTGCGAGCGGCGACCGCCGCCTCGGCGACCTCCGGGTGATCGACGAGCGCGGACTCGACCTCGATCGTCGAGATCCGGTGCCCGGACACGTTCATGACGTCGTCGACGCGGCCGAGGAGCCAGAAGTCGCCGTCCTCGTCCACCCGCGCCCCGTCGCCGGCGAGGTAGACGCCCGGGTACCTCGACCAGTAGGTCTCCCGGTAGCGGTCGGGGTCGCCGTAGATCCCCCGCAGCATCGCCGGCCACGGCCGCCGCAGCACGAGGTAGCCGCCCCCGCCCGGCCCGACCTCCGCGCCCGCCTCGTCGTAGACGGCGGCGTCCACCCCCGGGAACGGCCTCGTCGCCGAGCCCGGCTTCAGCGTCGTCACCCCCGGGAGCGGCGAGATCATGATCATCCCCGTCTCCGTCTGCCACCAGGTGTCGACGACCGGGCAGCGCCCGCCGCCGATGTGCTCGTGGTACCAGACCCACGCCTCCGGGTTGATCGGCTCCCCCACCGAGCCGAGCAGCCGCAGGCTGGAGAGGTCGTGCCGCCGCGCGTGCTCGGGCCCCCACTTCATGTGCGTCCGGATCGCCGTCGGCGCCGTGTACAGGATCGTGACCCCGTAGCGCTCCACGATCGCCCACCAGCGGTCGCGGTCGGGGAAGTCGGGCGTCCCCTCGTACATGACCGAGGTCGCCGCGTTGCAGAGCGGGCCGTAGACGATGTAGCTGTGGCCGGTCACCCAGCCGACGTCGGCCGCGCACCAGTACACGTCCCGCTCCGGCTTCAGGTCGAAGACGTAGCGGTGCGTGGTCGCCACGCCGACGAGGTAGCCGGCGGTCGTGTGCACGATCCCCTTCGGCTTCGCCGTCGTCCCCGAGGTGTAGAGCAGGTACAGCAGGTCCTCGGCGTCCATCGGCTCGCACGGGCAGGGGCCCTCGTCGGTCGCGAGCTCGTGCCACCACACGTCGCGGCCTGCCGTCATCGGCACGTCGCCGCCGGTGCGCCGCAGGACGACGCAGCGCCTCACCGCCGGCGACTGGGCGAGCGCCTCGTCGGCGGTGCGCTTGAGCGGCACCGGCGCGCCTCGACGCCACGCCTCGTCCTGCGTGACCAGCACCTCGCAGCCCATGTCGTTCAGCCGGCCGGCGAGCGAGTCGGCCGAGAAGCCGCCGAACACGACGGTGTGCGGCGCGCCGAGCCGCGCACACGCGAGCATCGCGACCGGCAGCTCGGGGACCATCCCCATGTAGATCCCGACCGGCGTGCCCTTGCGCACGCCGAGCGACCGCAGCGCGTTCGCCGCGCGCACGACCTCCCGCTGCAGCTCGGCGTAGGTGATCGCGCGCCGCTCGTCCGCCGGCTCGCCTTCCCAGTAGAAGGCGACGCGGTCGCCGAGCCCCGCCTCGACGTGACGGTCGACGCAGTTGAAGCACGCGTTCAGCTTCCCGCCGAGGTACCACCGCGCGTACGGCGGCTCCCACTCGAGCAGCCGGCCGAACGGCTCGAACCAGGTGACCCGCTCCCGGCCCTCGCGCTCCCAGAACGCCTCGAACGGCTCGTCGTAGAGCTCCGGCCTCGCGTTCGCCTGCGCGGCGAGCTCCGGGGGCGGCGGGTAGCGCCGCCCCTCCTCGAGCAGGGTGGTGATCGCATGTCCGCCCGGCTCGGTCGCCATCAGGGCGCGAGGTCGTAGGGGAAGCGGGTGAGGTTCTCGGCGCCCGCCTCGGTGACGACCACGAGGTCCTCGAGTCGGCAGCCGCCGACGCCGGGCCGGTACAGCGCCGGCTCGACCGCGAGCACCTCGCCGGCGAGCAGCTCCTCGTGCCCGACGATCCCGAGCACCGGCAGCTCGTGCACCTCGAGGCCGACGCCGTGGCCGAGCGAGTGGAAGAAGCCCTCCTCCAGGGTCTCCCCGTCCCGCTTGGTGCGCTGCGTCGGGTAGCCGGCGGCCTCGAAGACGTCGCAGGCGCGGTCGTAGACCTGCCGGCCCGTGACGCCGGGGCGGATGGCGGCGAGCGCACGCTCGAGCGCCTCCACGCAGAGGCGGTGCCACGCGGCGACCTCCGCCGGGACGTCGCCGACCACGAACGTCCGCGTCATGTCGGCGGAGCACCCCGAGGCTCCGTCCCGCGGCCACAGGTCGACGACGACGGGCTCGCCCTCCCCGATCGGCCCCTCGCCCGCGTGGTGGCCGATCGCCGACTGGGCCCCGTGCGAGACGATGAGGCCGTCGCAGGAGGCGTCGTGCGCGAGGAGCGCGCCGGCGACCGCCGCCTTCACGCGCTCGCAGGTGAGCGGCTCGCCGCCGACCGCGAGCCCGCTCCCGTCGCGCCGCGCGCGGCGGAGCAGGTCGCGCGCCGCGGCCATGCCGGCCTCGGCGGCCGCCTGCGCCCGCCGGATCCCGTCGAGCTCCGCCGGCGTCTTCACGCGCCGCCGGGCGACGAACAGGCCGGGGTCCGGGGTGAGCTCGACCCCGGCCGCCCGCAGCTTGTCGGCGAGCCCGAGCGGGAAGGAGGGCGGCACGGCCGCGCGCTCGACGCCGAGCGCGCGCACGGCGCGGACGCTCAGCTCGTCGTCGATCTCGCCGGAGCTCAGCCCGCTCCGGCGCAGCTCGTCGAGGCCGAACTCCTCGTAGGGATGGACCTCGACCCCGAGGTCCCGGAGGCGCGGTACCTCGAGCGCGCTGACGAGCACGTGCCGGGCGCCGTCCCGCTCGACGTAGAGGAACGGGTCGCCGACCGCGACCGGGACCTCGTGCCGGAGCTCCGCCGAGCGCAGCGTGTCCGCGCGGATCAGGACGTCGGGCATGACGGCGCGAGTCTAGTCCGTGGCGTTAGCGTGTAGCAGGTGAGCGATGCCCTCGCCCGCGCGCTCGAGCTCGTCGCCCGCTACGACGGCGAGGTGCGGCGCCTCCTGCCCGCGGACGCCGAGATCTTCGACGCGCACGTCCACCTCGGCCGGGACGTCGACGGGATGGTCGGCGACGAGGAGGAGCTCGCGGGGCTGATGACCCGACACCGGGTCGCCCGCGCCTTCGTCTTCTGCCTCGACGAGCCCGACCGCCATCCCGCCTTCCGCGCCGCGAACGACCGCACGCTCGCCTCGGCGGCGCGCTCGGGCGGACGGCTGATCCCCTTCGTCCGGCTCGACCTGAACGAGAGCCCGATCGAGGAGGCGACCCGCTGCCTCGACCTCGGCGCGCGCGGGATCAAGCTCCATCCGCGGGCGCAGCGCTTCGACCTCGGGGACGAGCGGCTCGCGCCGGTGTTCGCGCTCGCCGCCGAGCGGCGCGTGCCGATCCTGATCCACGGCGGGCGCGGCCTGCCGCCGATCGCCGCGGCGCTCGAGACGCTCGTCGAGCGCAACCCGGACGCGACGCTCGTCATCGCCCATGCCGGGATCGCCGACATGGCCCACCTCGCCCGCGCGATGGCCGGCCGGCGCAACGTCTTCTTCGACACCTCGACCTGGAGCCCGGTCGACCTGCTCGACTTCTACCGGCAGGTGCCGCCGGAGCAGGTGCTGTTCGCGTCCGACTACCCGTACGGGCAGTACGTCACCTCGCTTTTCCTCGCGCTGAGGACGGCGCTCCTCGCCGGGTACGACGAGCGGCAGATCCGCGGCCTGCTCGGCGAGAACGCGGCGCGGATCGCGGACGGGGAGGAGCTGCCCGAGCCGACGACGCCGGTCGGCGGCGCGGCCGTCCTCGCCCAGCCGATGCAGCTCGCGCGCGTCCACCAGTACATCTCGATGTGCACGCCGCTCCTGTGGACACGACAACCCGACACGATGGGCGTGCTCGGCCTCGCGATCAACACCTGCGCGGAGCGCGACGGCCACGGCGAGGCGGTCGACCGGATCCGCGAGCTGCTCGAGACGGCCCGCGACCTGTGGGCGACCTGGACGGAGCTCGAGAGCGAGGCGGAGCGGCTGCAGGCCGGCCGGCTGACCATGCGGCTCGTCCACCTCGCGGACATCGAGGCGGTGACGGCGGCGGCCTGACGATGCCCGAGCTGCTCGTCAACGGGGACCGGTACGCGCTCGAGCTGCCGGTCGGCACCTCGCTCGCGGAGGCGCTCCGCGAGCGCATCGGCCTCACCGGGACGAAGGTCGCGTGCAACGAGGGACACTGCGGCGCGTGCACGGTGCTCGTCGACGGGCAGCCGACGCTCGCGTGCATCACGCTCGCGCACCGGGTGGAGGGCCGCGAGGTGACGACGATCGAGGGTCTCCGCGACCATCCGCTGGTGGACGCGTTCGTCCGCGCGGACGCGGTGCAGTGCGGCTTCTGCACGCCCGGGCAGATCGTGAGCGCGGTCGCGCTCGTGACCTCGAGCCCGCACCCGAGCCCCGACGAGATCCGGCACCGGATGGCCGGGAACCTCTGCCGCTGCGGCACCTACCCGAAGATCGAGGAGGCGATTCGCACATGGCACGGCTGATCCGCAGCGAGAAGGAGGTCGAGGGGCGCGTCGAGGAGGTGTGGCTCGTCGTCGACGAGGACGCCCTCGACCAGTGGCCCGCCGGCCCCCGCACGGTGGTCGGGCGCCCGACGGCGCGGCAGGACGCCTACGCCCGCGCCCGCGGCGAGGCGCGCTTCACCGCCGACCTCCACTTCCCGGGGATGCTGCACGCGGCGGTGCTGCGGTCGCCGTTCGCGCGCGCCCGCGTCGTGCGGCTCGACCTCGCCCCGGCGCTCGCCGCGCCGGGCGTGCGCGCGGCGGTCGGCCCCGGCGAGGCCCCCGGGCTGTCGCGCGAGTGCGAGCACCAGGGCGCCGCGGTCGCGGCCGTCTGCGCCGACACCTTCCAGCAGGCGCGCGCCGCGCTCGCGCGGGTCGAGGTGACGTGGGAGGAGCTCGAGCCGCTGCTCGACCCCGACGAGGCGGTCGCCCGCGGCTCGCTCCTCGAGGAGCCGCGGCGGCGGGAGCGCGGCAGCCTCGAGCGCGGCCTCGCCGAGGCGGACGTCGTGGTCGAGGCGACCTACCGCACCCAGACCGTCCTGCACAACGCGCTCGAGACGCACCAGACGATCTGCCGCGTCGAGGGCGACGTGCTCGAGGTCTACACCTCGACCCAGTACGTCTGGGGCGTCCGCGCCCGGGTCGCGAGCGCCCTCGGCCTGCCGCCGGACAAGGTGCGCGTCGTCTGCGAGTACATGGGCGGCGGCTTCGGCGCGAAGAACGGCCCCGACGACGCCACGTTCGTCGCCGCCGTGCTCGCCCGCCGCACCGGCCGGCCGGTCCGCTGCATGCTGACACGCCGCGAGGAGATGGTCGCGGCCGGGAACCGGAACGCGACGATCCAGCGTCTCGTCGCCGGCGCGCGCTCCGACGGCACGCTCACCGCCCTCGGCGGCGAGTACGTGAACGCAGTCGGCGCGTCGGGCTGGAACGCGATGATCGAGGGGCCGATGCTGATGCTCTACGAGTGCCCGAACGTGCGCACGACGACGTACGGGGCGAAGCTGAACCTCCCGCCCGCGCGGGCCTTCCGCGCACCTGGCTTCGTCGAGGGGACGTTCGGGCTCGAGTGCCTCTTGGACGAGCTCGCGGCGAGGCTCGAGCTCGACCCGCTCGAGCTGCGGCGCCGCAACCACGCCGACCGCGAGCCCGGCGGCGGGAAGCCGTACTCGAGCAAGGAGCTCGCCGAGTGCTACCGGCGGGCGGAGCCGCACTGGGCGCGCCGCGACGAGGTCCGCGCCCGCTCGACGGCGACGGTCAAGCGCGGCGTCGGGCTGGCGTCGCAGGTGTGGTTCGGCGGCGGCGGCCCGCCGAGCTACGCGTGGATCCGCGTCGGCTCCGACGCGCGGGCGACCGTCGTCACCGCGATGCAGGACGTCGGCACCGGCACGAAGACGACGATGGCGATGGTCGCCGCGGAGGAGCTCGGCATCCCCGTCGAGCACGTCACGGTCGCGGTCGGCGACTCCCTGCGCGGCCCGTACGCGACGCTGTCCGCCGGCTCCTCGACCACGTCCTCGATCGCGCCGGCGGTGCGCGCCGCCGCCGCGGACGCGAAGCGGCAGATCCTCGACATGGCCCGGGACCGCTACGGCGAGGACGTCGCCGAGCTCGACCTCGCCGAGCTGCTCTCGCTGCTCGGCGACGCGCAGATCCTCGGCACCGGCTCCCGCGGCCCGAATCCCGCCGGGATGACCGTCCTGACGTTCGGCGTACAGGTCGCCGAGGTCGCCGTCGACGTCGAGACGGGCGAGGTGACGGTCGAGCGGATCGCCGCGATCCACGACGTCGGGCGCGTGATCAACCCGCTCGGGGCCTCGAGCCAGGTCGAGGGCGGGATCGTCCAGGGCATCGGCCACACGCTCTCCGAGGAGCGGCTCGTCGACCCGCGGCTCGGGCAGGTGCTGACGACGACCCTCGACGCCTACCGGATGCCGACGATCGCCGACGTGCCGGAGATCGTCACCGAGCTCGTCGATGCCCCCGACCCGCAGCTCGGCAACCTGGGCGCGAAGGGGATCGGGGAGCCGCCGATCATCCCGGTCGCCGCCGCGATCGCGAACGCGATCCGCGACGCGACCGGCGCGGACGTGCGCTCGCTCCCGATCACGCGCGAGGAGATGCTGCGCGCCCTGGCGGAGGCGAGGGAGAGGACGCGTGGAGCTGCTGCGGCCGTCTAGCCTGGACGAGCTCGCGGCGGTCGAGCCCGGCCGCGGCGCGTTCCTCGCCGGCGGGACCGAGCTCGTGCCGCTCCTGCGCGACGGCCTCGTCGAGACGGAGACGCTCGTCGACGTCGCCGGGCTCGTGCCGGCGGGGATCGAGGGGACGCGGATCGGCGCCGGCGCGACGCTCGCCGCGGTCGAGGCGGACGCGCGGGTGCCGGACGCGCTCCGCGAGGCGTGCCGCCTCGCCGCCTCGCCGCAGCTTCGCGCCATGGGGTCGATCGGCGGCAACCTCCTGCAGGCGACGCGCTGCTGGTACTGGCGGCTCGGCTACCGGCAGTGCCGGCTGCACGGCGGCGACCGCTGCCTCGCGGCCGACGGCGAGCACCGCGAGCACGCCGTCGTCGCGAACGACTTCTGCGCCTCGGCCCATCCCTCCGACGTCGCCGCCGCGCTCGTCGCGCTCGGCGCCACCGTCTGCACGACCAGGCGCGACCTGCCGGTGCGCGACCTCTACCGGCTGCCGACCGAGGAGGACCGGCGGACGACGACGCTCGAGCCCGGGGAGCTCCTGCTCGTGCTCGACGTCCCGCTCGCGGACGCGTCCGTGTACCTGAAGGCGATGGACCGCAAGCGCTGGTCGTTCCCGCTCGTCGGCGTGGCGGCGGTCCGGCGTGGGGACGAGACGACGGTCGCGCTCGCGGGAGTGGCGCCCGTCCCGTGGCTCGACGACGGCTCCCTCGACGCCGCGACCCCGCTCCCGGGCACGGCGTACAAGCTCGAGCTCGCCCGGGTGCTCGTCGAGCGGGCGCTCGCTAAGCTCGGCTGAGTGCTCCGCCGCCTCGCCTGGCTCGTCCCGGTCGCAGCGCTCGCCGCCTGCGGCGGGTCGTCGGGCATCCGCATGCGAACCGACGCGAACGGCTGCGTCACCGTGCCGAAGCCCACCGAGCGCCTCGACCCGGGCAAGACCTACGACGTGACGCTCGAGACGAACGAGGGCAGCTTCACGATCCGGCTCGACCAGGAGCAGTCGCCGCACGCGACCGCGTCGTTCGTCTACCTCGTGAAGCTCGGCTACTTCGACCACACGCGGTTCCACCGGATCGTGCCCGGCTTCGTCATCCAGGGCGGCGACCCGAGCGGCACCGGCACCTGCGGGCCGGGGTACACGACGGTCGACACGCCTCCGGCGGGAGCGACGTACACGCACGGGGTGGTCGCGATGGCGAAGACCGCAGCGCAGCCGCCGGGCACGGCCGGCAGCCAGTTCTTCGTCGTCACGGCGGCGAACGCCGGCCTGCCCCCGGACTACGCGATCATCGGCAAGGTCGTCTCCGGGATCGCCGTCGTGGACCGCATCGGCAAGCTCGGCAACCCGCAGACGCAGCAGCCGACGGCGCGAGTCGAGATCGAGCGGGCGACCGTCTCCGGTTGATCGCGGCGGTGGTGCTGGCGGCCGGCGCGGCGAGCCGCTACGGCGCGCCGAAGCAGCGCGTCTACCTGCCGGCCGTGCTCGAGCGCCTCGCGCGGACGCCGGTCGGCGAGGTCGTCGTCGTCGAGGGCGCCCACCCGCTCGACGGGGTCCCCCTGGGGAGCGCGCGGCTCGTGCGCTGCGCGGACTGGGCGCGCGGGCCGGGGGCGTCGCTGCGGTGCGGGCTCGCCGCGCTCGGCCCGGAGGTCGAGGCAGCGGTCGTCGTCCTCGCCGACGGGCCGGAGCTCGACCCGCGGGCGGTCCGCCGCCTGCTCGCCCGGCGCGGAGACGCGCCGGTGGTGGCCGCGAGCTACGACGGCACCCGCGACCACCCCGCCGTCCTCGCGCGCTCCGCGTGGGCGTCGGTCCCCGACGAGGGCGCGCGCGCGCTCGACGCGGTGCTCGTCGACTGCAGCGACCTCCAGCCGCCCGGCGACCTCGACTACCCGCCGGGCGCCCGCCCCGGTCAGTGAGGCGGCGCCGGCGAGCGCAGCCCGGCAAGCCTCGCCCGCAGCTCGGGCGCCATCGGCTCGTCGACCGCGACGCGCACGAACATCCGCAGCTTGTACTCGAACCGGTAGCGCTTCTCGCAGCCGGGACAGCGGGCGAGGTGCTCCTGCGCCTCGCGGACCTGCTCCTCGGTGAGCACCTTGTCCATGTACGGCTGCATCATCTCCTCGCAGTCCGAGCACCCGCAGCCCATCACGTCGTCACCGCCTTCTCGGCGAGGGCCCGCTTGAGGATGCGGCGACCGCGGTGCAGCCGCGACATCACCGTCCCGAGCGGGATGTCGAGGATCTGCGCCGCCTCGGCGTAGGAGAACTCGCCGATGTCGACGAGCACGAGCACGTCGCGGAAGTCGTGCGGCACCTCGGCGAGCGCCTCGACCACCGCGTTCTGCGACAGGCGCTCGAGCACGCGCTCCTCGTCCGGGTTCTCGTCCGGGATCGTCGCCTCCAGCCGGTCGTAGAGGAAGTAGTCGCCCTCTTCGAGCGGCTGCAGCTCGGGCGTGCGCCGCTGGCGCCGGCCGCGGTCGATGTTCAGGTTGGTGAGGATGCGGAGGAGCCACGCGCGCAGGTTCGTGCCGGGCTGGTACTGCTGCCACGACCGGAAGGCCCTCGCGTACGTGTCCTGCATCAGGTCCTCGGCCTCCTCGCGCGAGCCGACCAGCCGCCGCGCGACCCGGTACACCTGGTCGCTGAGCTGAAGCGCCTCTTCCTCGAAACGGACGCGGTCACGTGCTTCCTCGGCGATCCGGCGGGATTCGGCGGCGGTCGGTGCGCTCTCGCTCATCGACGGCCACCCTATCAACCAGTTGGAACGACGACGTCAGCGCGCGGATTCCCGGAATCCGCCGCGCGCGAGCCCCGCGAGCAGCGCCTCGCGCGAGGTGATCTCGTCGTCGTAGACGACGGTCAGCTCCCCGAGCAGGTTCGCGCGCGCGGCTTCGAGTCCGGCGTGGTCGCGCAGCAGGTGACGGAGCCGCGCCACACACTGCCCGCAGCGGATCCCGCTGAGCCGGATCGTCTCGGTGACGGTCGCCATCGGCCGGCCACGGCTACTGCGGTCGCACGCCGTGGACGGGCCGGCCGGCCGCGACCCAGGCGTAGTACGAGGCGCTCGGGCCGTACCCGAGCTCGTAGCCGACGATCCGGGGGTTGCGCCCGACGTCGCGGGCGCGCGCCGCGTGCCGCAGCAGGTTCGGGTCGTCCTGCTGCTCCCACACGAGGATGAGGTGCGCGGCGGTCATGAACTCGGCGACGAAGGAGCAGCCGGCCGCCGGGCACGGGAACGGATCCGTCTTCACGCACCACCAGCCCTCGCGGTCGGCGTCGCCGTCGCCGGCCAGGAGCTCCTCGTCGGCGACGCGCGTCGGCTCGTGGACCACCACCCCACGCTCCATGGCCGACAGGGTAGCGTCCGCGCTCGCCGGGGAGCGGCGCGCGCTCGGGGAAAAACAATGGCCGCGACCCGGGCAGGCAGGCGGGTCGCGGCCATTCCTCCGGTGCGCCGTGCTGGCTGGACAGCACACCGGGTCTCGGCCCCGCGAGCGGGACCGAAACCTTCCTAGCCGGGCGGCCGGCCGAGCGTCACCTCCACCGTGCGCCGGGCGCCGCCGCGGTAGACCGCGAGGCGCAACCGGTCGCCGGGCCGCCGGGTCTCGATCAGGTCGCGAAGCTGCTCCGGGGTGGCGACGGGCCGACCGTCGACCGCGACGATCAGGTCGCCGCCGAGCAGGTACGACTCGCCCCCAACGACGACCGGCCTCGACCCGGCGCGCAGGCCAGCCGCCGCGGCGCCGCTCCCGGGCCGCACGCTCTGCACGAGCAGACCGTGCGACGCCGGCAGGTCGAACAGGCGGGCGACCGTCGGCGTCACCGGCTGGGCACCGACGCCGAGGACGACGTGCTGCGCCCGCCCGTCCCGGATGAGCTGGGCGACGACCGCCTTCACCGTGTTGATCGGCACCGCCGAGCCGGAGCCGACCATGCCGATCACGTCGCCGTCCCCGTCGATCAGCGGCCCGCCGGCGCTCGCCGGCGCGATCGCCGCGTCGACCGCGATCGCGCTCGGCGCGTCGATCGTGCGGCCGACCGCGCTGACGATCCCCGCCGTCGCCGTCCGCGTCAGGCCGAGCGGGTGGCCGATCGCGAGGACGGGGTCGCCGACCTGGACGAGGTCCGAGTTGCCGAGCGGGAGCGGGGTCAGCGACCGCGAGCGCGCGTTCACCTCGAGCAGGGCGACGCCGGTCGAGGGATCCTTGCCGACCACGGCGGCGACCATCTCCGCCCTCCCCGAGAAGCTCACCCGGGCGGTCTCGCCGCGGCCGACGACCTGCTCGTTCGTGACGATGTGACCGGCCTTGT
>Ga0209810_1001064_pt1 | contig 46293 bp, 44 predicted proteins | sample Coa_R1_7_FD_187159 | JGI IMG/M metagenome (GOLD analysis project Ga0209810, IMG submission 187159) | Surface soil microbial communities from Centralia Pennsylvania, which are recovering from an underground coalmine fire - Coalmine... | ecosystem: Environmental > Terrestrial > Soil > Unclassified... | reverse complement strand
CAGCTCCGCGCTCAGCCGCGCGCTGATCTCCCCCACCGTCCGATGCCCATCGATCAGCCCCACCAGCCGCCCCAGCGCCTCCGTCAGCCCGTACGCCCGCCCGTCCGGCAGCTCCAGCCGCCACGCTACCTTCGGGCCCCCTTGCGCCTCCCGCACCAGCCGCGCCCCCGCCACCAGCAGCGGCACCCATGCCGCCACCCCGCCCTCCCGCGCCTCCGCTACCGCCGCCGTCGGCCCCGGCGGCGGCCCCTGCCATGCCCGCGGGTACCCCGGCCCGTACCGCCGCTCCAGCCACTGCAGCGTCTGCTCGATGACAATCCCCTCGTGCGGCCGCGAGCTGAAGGTATGATCGGCGTCCTGGATCGTGCAGAGCTCGAACTCGCGCCCTGCGCCCGCGCGGCTCCACGCCTCCGCCCGCTCGACGAGGCGCGCCAGCGGCGAGGCGGCGAGGAACAGGTCGCTGTCGCCGTGGATGAAGAGCAAGGGCCCATTGTAATCGGCCAGCGGCTCGAAGAGATCGAGATCGGGTAGCTCCTCGATACGCGGCAGCCCCGACAGCACGCCCTTGTAGTTCTGGCGGAAGTACTCGTCGATAATCACCGCGCCCGCGAACACCAACCCATCGAGCCGGCCCTCCACGGCGCAGCGCGCCGCCACGTGGCCGGCCTGGCAGTAGCCATAGGCCACCACGCGCTCCAGCGGCACGAGCGCGCGGAACGTGGCGAGTGCCTGGCGGGTATCGGCCACCATGCTCTCTGGCACGTGATGCCGCTGCCACATGGCGGCATCGTCGCCGCCCCCGCTCTCGCCCCGGCCGCGGAAGTCGAAGGTGAACGCGTAGTAGCCGGCCGCGGCGAGCCGCTGGGCGAGACGATGGTGCATCCGATGCCAGCTGAGCTGCTCGAGGATCAGCACGCCGACCCGCCCCCGGGGAGCAGCGGGCTCGTAGAGCATGCCGTACAGCCGCTCGCCCTCGACGCGCATGGTGACGGGACGCCGCCCCCCGGCAGCCGGACCCAACTCGTAGTCCGGAAGAGGGTGCGTCCGCCCCGCAGGCGTGGGCGGGAGCAGTTGTGCCATTCGCGTCCGCCTCTCGCGTGTGGTAAGGGGTAGCGCCGCTAAGCCCCTTGCAAGCGCTGCACTAGCGCCGCCAGGTGCTGCACGGTCTGGAAGTGCTCGGGGATCAGGTCTTCCTCCGGAACTACCACCCCGAAGCGCTCCTCGATGAAGCTGACGAGCCGCATGATCCCCAGGGAGTCGACGATCCCGCTGCCCAGGAGCGGCTCATCGGGGCGGAGTGCGTTCTCGTCCTCCGCATACATCAGCTCGGTGGCGATGAAGTGTCTCAGGGCGTTCTCGACCTCCACCAGGTCCTCCCGGGCGACGCGACCCGCGCGGGGCCCGCCGCCCTCACGATGCCACGGCCTCCGCGACCAGGGCACGCCGATCGATCTTGCCGGTCGATGTCTTGGGCAGCGCGTCGCGGAGCTGGATCTGCTCCGGCACCATGTAGCGCGGCAGAGCATCAAGGCAGTACCGCTCGAGTTCGCTCACCGTCACGGAGCCGGGCTCATGCAGCGCCACGAACGCCTGGATCCGGTTGCCGATCACCTCGTCCGGGATCGCCACCACCGCGGCCTCGCGGACGCCGGGGTGATTGTACAGGATCGTCTCGATCTCCCCGAGCTCGATGCGATAGCCCCGGCTCTTCACCTGGTTGTCGCGGCGGCCGAGGAAGAGGTAGTTTCCTGTCTCGTCGAGCTTCACGAGGTCGCCGGTCCGATAGGCGAGGTCGGTGAAGTGCGGCTGCAGCGGGTTCTGGACAAGCACCCGCGCCGTCTCCTCTGGCCGGCCCCAGTAGCCCTGCATCACCGTCGAGCCGCGCACATACAGCTCTCCCACCTCGCCAACGCCGCACAGCCGGCCCGCCTCGTTCAGCGCGAACACCTCGGTGTTCTCGCAGGCGCGACCGATGGGGAAGGGCTCGGTGCGGTCGGGCGGCACGTCGCGCACCTCGTAGTAGGTGCAGACGTTCGTCTCCGTCGGGCCGTACAGGTTGAACAGGGCCGCGTGCGGCACCGCCTCGCGGAGCTGGCGCAGGTACTTGACCGGGAACACCTCGCCGGCAAACAACACGAGGCGTAGGTGATCGAGCGGCAGCTGCCGCAGATCGAGGTGCGTGAGCAGGAGGATCAACGCCGACGGCACCGAGTACCAGACCGTGATGCGCTCATCGACGATGAACTGCGCCATGGGCCGGGGGAAGAGCGCCGTTTCGGGCGGCACTAGCACGACGGTCGCGCCGGCGCGCGCGGCCACGAAGAGGTCGAAGATCGACAGGTCGAAGTGCAGCGGCGCGTGGTTGGAGAGGCGATCGTCGGCTGTGATACCGAAGCGCTCCGCAGCCCAGTTGACGAACGTGAGCGCGTTGCGGTGGGAGAGCATCACGCCCTTGGGCTCGCCCGTTGAGCCCGACGTGTACAGGATATAGGCGAGATCCGTGTCGATGGCCGTGGGGGGCAGCGGCGCGGCGCTCTGCGCGCGCAGCGCAACACCCCAAGCAAGCAGCCGGCTGCCCGGCGGCCCAGCCTCCTCGCCTGGCGCGTTCCAGTCCGCCAGCACCAGCGTCTCCAGCGGCCCGCCCGCCGGGAAGCTCTGGCGGAGGCGTCCCAGGCGGTCGCTCGTGGTGACCAGGCAGCGGATGCCGCAGTTGTTGATGATGTACGCGGCGCGCGGCGGCGGCGCGGCCGGGTCGATGGGCACGTAGACCGCGCCGAGTTTGAGCGCGGCGTAGATCCCGACGATCGCCGGGAGCGACTTCGGAAGGTAGAGGCCCACCCGCTCCCCCCGCCCGACGCCGGCTGCGGCCAGGGCTCGGGCGAGCTGCGTGCTCTGAGCGTCCAACTCAGCGTAGGTGAGGGCCTGGCCGGCGCACGCCACCGCGGTGCGCGTCGGGTAGCGCGCAGCACTCTCGGTAAGCAGCTGGGAAAGCAGGTAAGCCATAGACGAGTCCCTCTCGCGGGCGCGCCTTGGGGCGCCCGCCGGCCTCACAGGCCGAGCGCCGCCGCGATCAGCACGCGCTGGATCTCCGTCGTGCCGGAATAGAGCGTCCCTCCGATAGCATCGCGCACGCCGCGCTCGAGCTCCAGCTCCGTCATGTAGCCGTAGCCGCCGTGGATGCGCAGGGCGTCCAGGCTCGACTGCACCGCGGCCTGGCTGGCGAAGAGCTTGGCAACCGCTGCTGCGGCCACAGCCGGCTGGCCCTGCCCCAGCAGCCAGGCGGCTTTGTAGAGCAACAGGCGCGCCGCCTCCAGGCGCACGTGCATCTCCACGATCGTATCAGCCACCGCCTGGAATTTCCCGATCGGGCGGCCGAACTGGCGCCGCTGCTTCGCGTACTCGATACAGCGCTCCAGCTCGCGCTGCTGCGCGCCGAGCCAGCTCGCGAGGATACACGTGCGCTCCCACTCCATCACGCAGTTGAAAACCTTAGCGCCCTGCCCCTCGCCACCCAGCACGTTCTCGGCGGGTACCACGCAGTCCTCGAGGATCACGTCGCTCATGGGGGAGGTGCGCAGCCCCATCTTGTCGGCGTGCGGCCCCACGCTGAGCCCCGGCGTCCCCCGCTCGACCACGAAACCGGTGACGCCGTAGAACCCTTTGGACCGGTCCACGGTCGCGAAGACGACGAAGACATCGGCCACCGGGGCGTTGGTGATGAAAGTCTTCCGGCCGTTCAGCACGTAGTGGTCGCCGCGCCGCTCGGCGCGCGTCTGGAGGGCGTAGGCATCGGAGCCCGAGCCCGGCTCGGTCATCGCGTGCGCGCCGATCCACTCGCCGCTCGCCAGGCGCGGGAGGTAGCGCCGCCGCTGCTCGGGGCCTGCGAACTTCCAGATCGGCACCTCACAGGCCCACATGTGGGCGTTAAGGGAGAAAAGCAGCCCGTTGTCGCGGCAGCCGTAGCCGAGCCCCTCGAGCACGAACACGGTGGTCAGGGGATCGGCCCCGCCGCCGCCGTACTCCTCGGGGAGGAAGAGCCCCTGGATGCCGAGCGCTGCACACTTCTCCCAGGCGCGGCGGGAGAACTCCCCCCGTCGGTCTCGCCCGATCACGTCGTCGTTCAGCTCCCGCTGGGCGAACGCGACGACCGTAGCCTTGAGCGCCTCCTGCTCAGCGCTCCAGCTGAATTCCAATCCGCTTCCCCCTCGCCGGCGAGCCGCTACACACCAGCACCGGGCCTGTCCGCAGGCAGGCCCGGTGCTGGAAACCGCGCTGGACTTGAGACGACGAAACGGGCCGCAGGGGGTTTAGGTGCCGCTGCCGCCGCCGCTGCCGCCGCTGCCACTGCCACCGCTGCCGCCGCCACTCCCACCGCTGCCCTGCATGGTGGGCGTGATGGCACGCCGCTGCTCCAGCTCGACGATCTCGAACTCCCGGTCCAGGTCTAGTTCGCGCTCCAAGAGCCCTCCCTTCAGCCTCCCGCCCCGGTCGAGGCGGGCCACCCGGTGTGGTGGTCGTGTCGGCGACGAGACCGCGCGGTGACAAGCGATGGGGGAGCCCCACACCACTCTCCCCGGCAGGACGCCGCAGCTCTACAGCGCTCAGCGTCGCCGTACCCGTTTATATTAACGGAGCCGGGGTACAAACGTTACACTTTACCACCCTGTTGTCTCAAGCCCCGCGGGCCTGGCCGGCGGGTTGGCCGGCCTCGCCCCGCGCGAGCGCCTCGAGCTCGCGGATGGCCGCCTCAAGCTGGGCGCCGTACTCGCTCGCCTCCTTGCGGGCGGTCGCCAGCCCCTCCCAGGTCGGCCGGTCGAGGCGCTCGTACACGCGGCGCAGCGCGCGCCGCACCCAGCCGAGCTGCACCAAGACATCGTTCAGCCGTCGGCGCTCTTCCGGTGTCATGAACGCTCCACCCCACCAAACGTCGCTGCCAGCCGCCAGCCGGGCGCCCGCACCGCCGCGCCACCGTTTCCCCGGGCAGTGGCGCGGCCGGCCGCGCCGCCCAGGCTGTGCCCACAGCCACTATAATAGCGCTACCATCTGAAGCTGAAGCCCGTGCGCAGTGCCCTCCCGCCGCCGGCCCCGGGCTGCCGCGGTCGGGCGGCGCGGCCTGCCGGCACCGGAGGACCGATGACTGACTGCCTGTTCTGCCGTATCATCGCCGGTGAGCTGCCGGCCACGGTCGTCTACCGCGACGAGGCGCTCACGGCCATCCGCGACATCCGGCCGCAGGCACCGACGCACATCCTCATCCTGCCCAACCTTCACATCGAGTCGACAAACGAGCTCACCGACGAACACACGCTGCTGATGGGGCGTGTGCTCCGGCTGGCCGCCGAGCTCGCGCGGCAGGAAGGCATCGCGGCCGGCGGCTATCGCCTGGTCGTGAACACCGGCCCCGACGCCGGCCAGTCGGTAGGGCACTTCCACCTCCACCTGCTGGGCGGGCGCCGGATGGGCTGGCCACCGGGCTGATAGCGCTGGTGAGAGGCAGCAAGCCAAGGGTATACTGTGGTGCGATTGTCGCTCTGGGCAACCGGGCGACTCGCGGTGGTTCTGGCGCTCGGGAGCTCATCAGCTAGCAAGGCGGTGAGCGCCCCGAATCCCGCACGGCGGCAGCTGCGGACGCGTTGGCCAGCTTCCCCAGTGGTTCTGCGCCGTGCCTCATACCGCGCTGTGCACAGGAGGCCCCAGCGTGAAGCTGTATGAGTTCCAGGCCAAGGAGGTGTTCGCCCAGGAGGGTATTCCCATCCCCCGCGGGCGGATGGTCGCCACGGCCGAGGAGGCTGCGGCCGTGGCCCGCGAGCTGGGCCGCTGCGTCGTGAAGGCGCAAGTGCATGTCGGCGGCCGAGGCAAGGCCGGCGGCATCAAGCTGGTCAACACGCCCGAGGAGGCGCGCGCGGCGGCCGCGGCGCTGCTGGGCAAGCCGCTCAAGGGGCTACTTGTGCGCTACGTCTTGGTGGAGGAAGCACTGCCCATCGCCGCCGAGTACTACCTCAGCGTGACAATCGACCGGGTGCCCAAGCGCCCGGTGATGATCGCGAGCGCGATGGGCGGCGTCGACATCGAGGAGGTGGCCGCCACCACGCCCGAGCGCATCGCGCGCCTGGAAGTCGATCCGGCCTTCGGACCGTTCGACTTCGAGCTCCGGGCACTCTGCGCGCAGGCCGGGTTCGCGCCGGCGGCCCGCCGCGGCGCGGCCGAGCTGGCGCGCCGCCTCTATCAGGCGTTCCTCCGCGCCGACGCCTCGCTGGCCGAGATCAACCCGCTGGTCCTCACGGAGCGCGGGGAGCTCGTCGCCGCCGACGCCAAGTTCGAGGTCGACGACAACGCCCTGTATCGCCAGCCGGCGCTAGCCGCCTACAAGGAGGCAAGCGAGGAGGACCCCATCGAGGCCGAGGCCCACCGCCGTGGGGTGAACTACGTGCGCCTGCAGGGCGATATCGGCATCATCGGCAACGGCGCGGGGCTAGTGATGTCGACGCTCGATCTCGTCACCCGCCACGGCGGCCGCCCGGCCAACTTCCTCGACATCGGTGGGGGGGCGCGCGCCGAGGTGGTGCGCCAGGCCCTGTCGATCGTGCTGATGGACCCTAACGTCAAGGGGGTGCTGTTCAACATCTTCGGGGGAATCACCCGCGGCGACGACGTGGCCCGCGGCATCCTGGAGGCCGTGCGCACGATGGACGTGCGAGTGCCGATGGTGGTGCGGATGGCGGGCACGCGGGCCGAGGAGGGGCTGAAGCTACTGGAGGGCTCGCCGCTGATCCCGGCCGCGACCCCGGACGAGGCCGCCCGCCGCATCATCGAGCTAGTCGCCGCCCGCTGAAGGCGGCGACCGCCGCGCCGGCCGGCTCACCCGAGCGGGAGGGACGAGGAGGCAACGGTGGCAATTCTGGTGGACAAGCACTCGCGCGTGCTGGTGCAGGGGATCACGGGGCGCGAGGGGGCATTCCACACCGAGCAGATGCTGCGCTACGGAACGCCGATCGTGGCGGGCGTGACCCCTGGCAAGGGCGGGACGCGCTTCCACGACCTGCCGGTCTACGACAGCGTCGCCGAGGCCGTCGCCGAGCAGGGCGCCGACACCTCGATCATCTTCGTGCCCCCGCCCTTCGCGGCCGATGCCATCTGCGAGGCGGCGGCGGCGGGGATCCGCCTGGTGATCTGCATCACCGAAGGCATCCCGACCCTCGATGTGGTCCGGGCCGTGCGCTACCTCGCCGAGCGCGACACGCGGCTGATCGGGCCGAACTGCCCCGGCGTGATCACGCCGGGCGAGGCGAAGGTGGGCATCATGCCGGCCGACATCTTCGCGCGCGGGCCGATCGGGCTGATCTCGCGGAGCGGCACGCTGACCTACGAGATGGCCGCCCTGCTCACCAGCGCGGGGCTGGGCTGCTCGACCTGTGTCGGTATCGGCGGCGACCCGGTGATCGGCAGCACGTTCATCGACATCCTGGAGCTGTTCCGCAACGATCCGGAGACCGAGGCCATCGTCGTGATCGGCGAGATCGGCGGCTCAGACGAGGAGCGCGCCGCCACCTACCTGGCGGAGACCTGGTACCCCAAGCCGGTGGTCGCGTTCATCTCCGGCCGCTCGGCGCCGCCCGGCAAGCGCATGGGGCACGCCGGCGCGATCATCTCCGGCACATCCGGCACCCCGCAAGCGAAAGTCGAGGCGTTCCAGCGGGTCGGGGTGCCGGTCGCCGAGACGCTGGAAGCGGTGATCCCGCTGCTCCGGGAGGCCCGCCAGCGCTGAGCCGCCCCCGATGCCCGCGGAGAGTCCGGAGGAGGCCCAAGGTGAGCACGACCGACGCCGCGCAGAGCATGGCGAAGGTCTACGACCACCGGCAGGTGGAGAGCAAGTGGTACGCCCGCTGGCAGGACGCGGGCTATTTCCGTCCGCGGATCGACCCGACGCGGCGCCCGTTCACGATTATCATGCCGCCCCCGAACGTGACCGGCGAGCTGCACCTCGGCCACGCGCTGACGGCGGCCATCGAGGACAGCCTGGTGCGCTGGCACCGCATGCTCGGCGACCCCACGCTCTGGCTGCCCGGGCGCGACCACGCGGGCATCGCCGCCCAGCTCGTGGTGGAGCGCGAGCTCGCCAAGGAGGGGCTCACCCGCTACGACCTGGGGCGCGAGCGCTTCCTGGAGCGGATGTGGGCCTGGGTCGACCGCTACGGCGGCATCATCGATGAGCAGCACCGCCGGCTAGGCGTGTCCTGCGACTGGAGCCGGGCCCGCTTCACGCTGGATCCCGGCCCGGCGCGCGCCGTGCGCACCATGTTCGTGCGCCTGTACGAGAAGGGCCTCATCTACCGCGGCACCCGCATCACCAACTGGTGCCCGCGCTGCCGCACCGCGCTCTCCGATCTCGAGGTAGCCTACGAGGAGACCGATGGGATCTTGGCCTACGTGCGCTACCCCGTGGTCGACGCCCCGGGCGAGTACCTCACCATCGCTACCGCGCGGCCGGAGACCATCCTGGCCGACACCGCGGTGGCCGTGCACCCGGACGACCCGCGCTACCGCCACCTCATCGGCCGGCAGGTGCGGGTGCCTATCGTGGATCGCCCCGTGCCGGTCATTGCCGACCCGGCCGTCGACCCGGCCTTCGGCAGCGGCGCGCTCAAGATCACGCCGGGGCACGACCCGGTGGACTACGAGGTGGGCCAGCGCCACCACCTCCCCGCCATCCAGGTCATCGGGCTCGATGGCCGGATGAGTGCCGAGGCCGGCCCCTACGCCGGCCTGGAGGTGGCCGAGGCGCGCACGCGCTTCCTCGCCGACTTGCAGGCCCGCGGCTACGTGGAGCGCGTCGAGCCCTACCGCCACGCGGTGGGCCACTGCGACCGCTGCAAGACCGTGGTCGAGCCGCTGATCACCGAGCAGTGGTACGTGCGCATCGCGCCGCTGGCCCGGCCGGCGATCGAGGCGGTGCGCGACGGGCGCATCCGCATCATCCCCGAGCGTTTCGCCAAGATCTACTTCAACTGGATGGAGAACATCCGCGACTGGTGCATCTCGCGCCAGCTCTGGTGGGGTCACCGCATCCCCGTCTGGTACTGCCAGGCCTGCCCGCGGGAGATCGCCGCGGTGGAGGCGCCCACTAGCTGCCCGCGCTGCGGCGGCCCGGTGGAGCAGGACCCCGACGTGCTGGACACCTGGTTCTCGTCCGGGCTGTGGCCGTTCTCGACGCTGGGCTGGCCCGACGACACCGAGGACTTCCGCTACTTCTACCCCACCAGCCTGCTAGAGACAGGCTACGACATCCTGTTCTTCTGGGTCGCGCGGATGATCATGCTCGGCCTCGAGGCGACGGGCGAGGTGCCGTTCCGCGAGGTCTACCTACACGGGCTGATCCGCGTGGGCCGCGAGAAGATGAGCAAGGTGAAGGGCAACGTGCTCAACCCGCTCGACCTGATCGAGCGCTACGGCACGGACGCCCTCCGGCTCGCCCTCATCGTGGGCACCACGCCCGGCAACGATACCCAGATCAACGAGGCCAAGCTCGAGGCCAACCGCAACTTCGTCAACAAGCTCTGGAACAGCGCGCGCTTCGTCCTGCTCAACGTGCCGCCGCCCGAGCGCCCGCTGGGCGAGGAGGCGCTGGCTCCCCCCCCGGGCGCGTCGCTGGCCGACCGCTGGATCATCAGCCGGGCCAACCATGTGGCGGCCGAGGTCACCCGCCTGCTGCGCGAGTACCAGCTTGGCGAGGCCGCGCGCACGGTGCAGGAGTTCCTGTGGGGCGAGTACTGCGACTGGTACGTGGAGATCGCCAAGATCCAGCTCCGCAGCGAGGACCCCACGCGCCTCGCCGCCACCCGCTACACGCTGGGCCACGTGCTGGAGCAGACGCTGCGCCTGCTCCACCCCTTCGCGCCGTTCGTGACCGAGGAGCTGTGGCAGCTGCTGCGGCGGCCCGCCGAGTTCCTCACCGACGCCGGCCGTCCCGGCCGCGCGCCCTCGATCATGATCGCCGCCTGGCCCACGCCCGGGCCACGTGACCCTGACGCCGAGGCCCTCGTCGGCGACCTCGTGGAGCTGGTGCGGGCCGTGCGCAACCTGCGCGCCGAGCGCCGCGTGGATCCCGCGCGCTTCGTGCCGGCCACGCTGGTCGGCGGCGAGCGGACCGCGCTCCTGCGCGAGCAGGCGCCGATCGTCGGCGGGCTGGCCCGGCTGGCGCCCCTCGAGGTCGTGGAGGCGCTCGCCGAGCGGCCGAAGCAGGCGCTCCCGCTGGTCGCGGGCGGCTTCGAGGCCTACATCCCGGCCGCTGAGCTGTTCGACGTGGCGAAGGAGCGCCAGCGCCTGCAGGAGGAGATCGCCACGGTGGAGGCAGCGATCGCCCACAGCGAGGCGCTGCTGGCGCGGCCCGGCTTCGTCGAGAAGGCCAAGCCCGAGGTCGTCGCGGCCGAGCAGGCGAAGCTGGCCGCCAACCGCGAGCGCTTGGCGCGGCTGCAGGCCCAGCTCCGCGCGCTCGAGGGGTAGCGTGGATCTCCTGCAGGCTGTCGTTCTGGGCGTCGTGCAGGGCCTGACCGAGTTCCTGCCCATCTCCTCTTCGGGCCACCTGATCCTCGTGCCCTGGCTGCTCCGCTGGGACGACCCCGGCCTGGTCTTCGATGTGGCCCTGCACTGCGGGACGCTTGTGGCGCTGGTGGGCTACTTCTGGCGCACCTGGCTCCGGCTGCTGCTACACGACTGGCGGTTGCTCCTGCTCCTCGCCCTCGGCTCCCTGCCGGGCGGCGTCGTGGGGTTCCTGGGCAGCGGCTTTATCGAGGCGCACTTCCGCCACCCCCTCCAGGTCGCGCTCGCGCTCGCCCTCTTCGGGCTACTGCTGCTCTGGGTGGACCGGGTAGGGAGCAAGACGCGCGACAGCGCGGCATTCACCTGGCGCGATGCGCTGATCATCGGTGGGGCGCAGGCGCTGGCCTTGCTCCCCGGCGTCTCGCGCTCGGGGATCACCATCACGGCCGGTCTGCTCCTCGGCTTCAAGCGCGAGGTGGCAGCCACCTACTCGTTCCTGCTCGCCACTCCCATCACGGCCGGCGCGGTGCTCTGGGCCGCGCGGCGCCTGCTCCACGACGGCATCCCGCCCAACGAACAGGCTGCCTTCGCCGCCGGCGTCCTGAGCAGCGGCGTGGCCGGTGCGCTCGCGATCCACTACCTGCTGCACTTCGTGCGCACGCGCTCCTATGCGCCCTTCGTGGCCTACCGGCTCGTAGTCGGAGGGCTCGTCGGCATCGTGGCGCTCGTGCGCGGCTAGGGGAGGGCACGGCCGCTTACTGGTCCTCTTGTGAGCGGCGGAGGCGCCGCAGGTACTCCTCGAGATCCTTGAGCACCGCGTCGGCGCTGGGCAGGTCCTCAGACGGCGCGGCTTCGCTAGGCGGCTCAGCGGGTGCCGGCGAGGTGCCTGGCTGGCCGGCGCGCAGCCGCTCGACGAAGGCGCGGAGATCAGGCCGCTCGCGCAGCGCCTCGTCGATTCGCCGCTCGAGGTCTCGCGCGGCGATGTCCAGCTCGGTGCGCCCCAGATCGACCTGCAGCAAGCGCTCCACCGCGCCTAGCAGCGCGGCCGAGACCTTCGGGTTGGGTATACCCGGCAGATAGCTCGGGGCGGCCCCCCAGATGCTGGCGCTAGCGATGCCCGCGCGGTGCAGGGCATCGAGGAGCGCGGTGAGGAAGCCGGTGGGCCCTTGGTAGGCGGTCTCGCCGAGGCCCAACTGCGCTAGCGTCGCGCGCAGGGCGCGGTCGGGGGAGGTGCCTACCAGCGGCACCGGCGCCGTATGCGCTACCAGGGCGTAGAAGCAGCCCAGCCCGACCGCGCGCTCCACCCCCAATCGCCGCGCTAGCCCGACCGCCGCCTGAGCACAGCCCTGCCAGCGCAGGTCGGGCTCCGGGCCGAGCAGGATCACGAGATCGCAGGCCGCGTGGGGCAGCGGCAGCGCGGTCCAGGTCAGTGCCGGCCAGCGGAGCTCTCGCTGGCCGGGGCCGCGAAGACGCACTGACGGGCGCGTGATGGTGTAGCTATAGATGACCTCGGGGTCGAAGCTGGCCAGCTCGCTGCCGGGCCACTTCATGAGCAAGTAGTTGAGCACCCCGCTGGCGCCGGAGGCTGCATCCGACCAGCCAGTGAACGCGCAGAGCAGCACCGGCTGGCGGAGTTCCATCTCGCGATGCACCTGGAGCATACGTCATCCCACTTGTGGTTCGTCACTGCCCAGTTGCGTTGGACTGGACCGCTGCGCGGCAGGCTGCCTCCGGGGGGCTACGGCACCACCGGCGGTGCGCTGAGCAGTGCTGTGCCACGGGCCTGACCGCGCACGGCGCACATCGCGTGCCCCCACGCTATTCATTCTACGCTGGTGCCCCGGGCCTGAGCCGCCCTCGGAGCCGCAGCTATGGCGAGCACCCCCGCCGCTTTCAGGCTAAAAGCCAGGGCTGCTCCACTAGCAACCAGCACACGAGGGACGGTACAGCACTTCCGCGGCCCGTTGACGGCCGCTCCGCTGCGGTGCGCTGCCGGCTACGAGGAAGGAGGCAGCACGGCGTCCAGGCTACAGAGGAGTTGGAGCGTGTTCCCGATCTGCACGGAGGGCAGGCAAACCGCCGGCGTGGGCTGCCCAGTGGGACCGGGGACGTTAATGATCCGGTAGGACTGAGTTGTGGGCGTGGTGCTCGTCGTCGGGTCGACGGTGACATAGGCGATCCACCGCCCATCTCCGCTAGGAACCAGCACCGGCCCACCATCGGCCGGCACCTGAACGGGGCCTGGGAGCACCTGGACCGGCACGCCCGCCCGCGGCTCGACGCAGGCGAGGTAGCCGCGGTACTCCCCCTGGGGACAAAGCACCTGGGCTTGCACCGGCCTCCCCAGGCTACCGACCAAGACCAGCGCTAGCCCTGCCAACAAGCCAACCGTACGCATGATTTACCCCCCTCCCAATCGGGCCTACGGCTTATTATGGCAGAGAGCAGGCTAGGCTGCGAGCCAGGGCTGGCGGGCCGGGGGCATCCAGGCTCCGGCAGCCAGCGCCGCCTCCACAACGCCCGAGGCATCGCTGGTCGCAGCCGTGTAACGGTGTATATCATGAGGAGACTTAGGATACGGCCGCTCGCGGAACATAGGAGACGAGGGACACGAGATGACTACCGCCGTGGTGCTCCTGGGCCATGGCAGCCGCGCGCCTGAAGCGCAGCAGTACTTCTTGGAGCTGGCCGCGGCAGTGCGCGAGCAGGCCGGCAGCACCCTCGTGGAAGCGGCCTTTCTGGAGCTGTGCCCGCCCTCCCTCCCCGAGACTGTGGCCGCCTGTGTGGCGCGCGGCGCCGCGCGCATCGTGGTGGTTCCGCTGTTTCTCCACCCCGGACGGCACCTCCAGCATGACATCCCGCGCCTCGTCGCTGCAGCACAGGCCGCCCATCCCGAGGTCACGGTGCTGCTCGCACCACATCTCGGCGCGCATCCAGCAATCACCCCGCTCGTCACCGATCTCGTTCGCCGCGCGCTTGCCGCTGCCAACCCATCCGTCCCCTCCTCGTGAGGGGCGCTGCGCGGTCGGCGCGGACGCGCGAGAGGATCTCCTGTCTGCAGGCTAGCGCACCGACAACCTGACTCCCCTTGCCAGTCAGGCGTGTAGTCATTGACGCGCCCCCCGGCGACAGCTACACTCTGCTGCAGGCGACCGTGGCAAGGGGCGCGCTGTTCCCCAGTGGCGACGCGTGGCGGGCGCGAAAGGAGAGACACATGCGACGCGTGAGTGCGTGGGCTCTCGCAGTAGTCGTTGCCGGCTTCCTGGCCGCCTGCGGCGACGGCCGAGGCAGCACCAGCAGTGGCCCTACGGGTTCCAGCAGCCCTGCCGACACGGCCAGCGCCCTGAGCGCCGTCGTCGCCGCGGCGGCCAGGGAAGGGGTGTTCCAGCTCTACGGGCCCTCCAGCCTCGACGTAGCCGGCGTGGAGCGCCTGATGACCGCGCTGAACCAGCGCTACGGTATCAACCTGGAGTACCAGTTCACGCCCTCAGGCTCGATGACGCGCGACACCGCGCGTGTCATCACCGAGATTAGCGCCGGCCAGGCTCCCACCTGGGACCTCATGATCATGACCGATGCTCACTACGCCTCGCTCTTCAACAACGACGCGCTGGAGCGCGTGGACTGGGCCGCACTGGGAGTGACCGATCCCCGCTCGGTCACCTACGACGGCACGACGCTCGTCATCGCGAGCTCGTTCGTCGCGCCCGCCTATAACCCCAACCTCGTCCGCCCTGAGGACGCTCCGAAGGACTGGCCCGACCTGCTCGACCCGAAATGGCGCGGCAAGATCGCGGTCTCCACCGCTACCCACCACTGGGGCCGCCTCGCGCAGTGGTGGGGCGACGAGCAGACCACGCGCTTCATGGAGGGGCTTGCCGCCCAACAGCCCATGCTCGGCCGCATTCCGGAGCTCTATACCCGGCTTATCCTCGGCGAGGTAGCAGTCTACGCCACCGTCACCGATAGCTACGCGCTCGAGGCCCGGCAGACCGGCGCCCCCTTCGTCTTCGTGGATACGGTCAAACCGCTCATCGCCACCCAGTACAACGCCGGCCTTCTCAAGGGCGTACGCCACCCGAACCAGGCGAAACTCATGGCTGTCTTCCTCCTCACGCCCGAGGCGCAGGCGCTGTGGGAGGAGCTACAGAGCCAGAGCTCGATGTTCATCGAGGGCACCACAGCCTATCGCTACGCGCAGGGGAAAGATGTCCTGACGCTCGACCCCAAGTTCGCGGCTGAGCAGCTCGACACGCTCACGGAGAAGTACGGACGGATCGTCGGGTACCGCTAGACGCGCGCAGCGAAGCGCCCTTCGCGTGCAGCAGCCTTGGCGAGTCCGCCTCGCTGATGCGCACCTGACGCGCAAGCACAGAGGAGTGAGGACGTGAGCATCGCCGCTGATACCCGCGTCACGGCCGCTCCCCGGGCCCACCGGCTCCTGCGCCTCCCGTCGGCCGAAGGCCTATTCAGCGCCGGCGTGCTCGTGCTCGTGGGCGTGCTCGTAGGCATTCCCACGCTGGCCGTTCTGGTCATGAGCCTGCGGCAGGGGCTGCCCGGCCAGGCCCGGCCGCTCACCCTCGCCAACTTTGCCGAGGTCTTTAGCGACCCGTTCACCGCGCACGTCATGGGCAACACGCTTGCCTTCGCCGCGGCTGCCATCGGCGTCACGCTGCTCTTCGCGGTGCCGCTCGTCTGGCTGGTCACGCGCACCGACCTGCCCGGCAAGGAGACCATCTACGTCCTGATGACGATCGGGATTTTGATTCCGGTGTTCCTGCGGGTGATCGGCTGGATCCTCCTGTTCAGCCCGCAGATCGGGATCGTCAACCAGGCCCTCATGGCCGCCCTGGGGCTCAGCGAGCCCCCGCTCAACCTCTACAACGTGATCGGCATGGCGGTGACGCAGGGGGTCTCCTTCGTACCTGCGGCCTTCTTCATGATCGTAGCGGCCTACCGCGCCATCGATCCCGCCCTCGAGGAGGCGGCCTACACGAGCGGCGCGAGCCGGCTCCAGACGGTGCTCCGCGTCAACCTGCCGCTCACCCTGCCGGCCATCCTCGGCGTGACCGTCTACCTCCTCATGACCGCCATCTCGGTCTTCGAGACACCCGCGCTCCTCGGGCTCCCCTCCCGCACCTTCGTGCTCAGCTCGGCCATCTACTTCGCGGTTACCCCGCAGACCGGGCTGCCCAAGTACGGCCTCGCCGCTACCTACGGCCTGATCATGATGGCTCTTGGGCTCCTGGCGAGCTACCTCTACTTCCGCGTGGTCAGCGAGAGCAAGAAGTACGCGGTCATCTCGGGCAAGGGCTACCGGCCGCGGCTGCTCGAGCTGGGACGCTGGAAGTGGCTCGGCCTGGGTTTCGTGGCGTTCTACTTCGCGCTCGAGATCTTCCTCCCGCTCGCGGCGCTGCTGTGGGCCTCGCTCCTCCCGTACCTGCAGGTGCCCTCGCCCGCCGCCCTGCGAGAGGTCTCGCTCAACAACTACCTCGCGCTGCCCAACTACGTGAGCTGGACCCCGATCCTCAACACCATCATCCTCGTGCTCGCGGCCCCCACGCTCACCATGCTGCTCTCGCTCGCCTGCTCCTGGGTTGTCGTGCGCAGCCGCTCCGCTGTCCGTGGCCCGCTCGACACGCTCGCCTTCCTCCCTCACGCCATCCCGTCCATCGTGTTCGCGGTCGCGCTTGCCTGGCTGGCGCTCTCGTACCGCAGCTGGCTGCCCATCTACGGCAGTATCGTCATCATCATTCTCGCCCACACCATCAGCCACCTCGCCTACGGCACGCGCACGATGAACAGCACGATGATCCAAGTGCACAGCGAGCTCGAGGAGGCGGGCCGGCTCTCCGGCGCCAACGCGCTGCAGGTGTTCTACCGGATCCTGCTGCCGCTCGTGAGCCCCGCCATCTTTAACGCCTGGCTCTGGCTGGCACTGCTCTCCTCCCGCGAGGTCACGATGGCCCTAGTCCTCTACGCGCCCTCGACGGAGGTGCTCACGACGCTCGTCTGGAAGATGTGGGGCTCCTCATGGATCGGGCCGGTCTCCGCCCTGGGCGTCATCCTCATCGCCGTCGTCACCGCTATCGTCTTCGTCCTGCGCTCGATGTTCACCCGCTTCTACCGGGGCGCCGCCCTCAGCGGCTGACACCAACGCGCCTTACCCCGATCCCTGGCCCCGTGGGCCGGACTGTACCACCGAGCCGCGGGGGGTGGTGCGGCGGCGCCTCGCCCTACGGCGTGATGTCCGGCCCCTCGTACTCGACGATGTAGAGCCCGCCGTTGTAGCGGTCGGTCAGGTAGATCAGCCGATCATTATCCACGAATAGATCGTTGATCTGGGGCGCGGCCTGGCCCTCGGGCGGGGGCGGCACGAAGTAGCCGACCTCCTCGGGCCGCGACGGGTCCGACAGGTCGGTGATGCGCAGGCCCGCGTTGTACCAGGTGCTGAAGATCAGGTACTCGCTGCGGTAGCCATAGTGCGGCCGCAGCTCATGGACGTTGTGCGGGCCGAAGCGCAGCGGCCGCTCGTCGTAGTCCTGCCAGGGCAGCCCGGGCGCCGGCCGCGGCCGCGGGAAGCTGCTGATGATCACCGGCTGGCGCTCCTCGCGCACGTCGATCACCCAGATCCGCTTGTCGCCATCCTCCGCGACCGTCTCCTTCACCGACTCGCAGACCGCCAGGACCAGCCCACGGCTAGGCAGCGGCATCGATGTGTGGCAGTACCCCCCGTAGGGCGGGTGCCAGTTGATATGGCTGATCGTCTTCGGGTGAGCGAGGTCTGAGATGTCCACGATCGCCGTCCCGGCGTCCACGCACGACACATAGGCCCGGTTCCCCTCCACGATGACGCCGTGCACGTAGGCGTGCTGGCCGGGAAACCACAGCCACTCGGGCTCCTCGCCGTCCTTGGTCCCGGGAATGTGCCAGATGCCCACCGCCTTCGGCTGGGTCGGGTCTGACACATCGACGATCAGGTACACCCGCTCGTGGTAGCCGGGCCACGTGCTCGCCACGTGCGCGTACTTGCCGTCCACCATCCACATGCGGTGGACGCCGGCGCCCTCCACTTCGAACCGGCCGATGGGGCGTGGGTCCGTCGGGTCTGTTAGGTCGTAGAGGAGAATCCCTGCCTGGTGCCTCGCCGCGCCTGGGGTCCGCTGGGCGAAGTAGGGCCGCTCCAGGTTCTGGATCAGCAAGTTGCCTGCGATCTGCACCTTGTGGCTGTGTGTGTTCTCGAAGTGCGGGATCTGCCGCACGAGCTTGGGCGCGCTCGGGTCCGAGCAGTCCAGGATGCTCAGCGCCATGTCGTGCACGCCCAGGTGGGCGACGTAGCAGTAGGGCCCCACCTTCAGCAGCTGCATCCCGTCGCCATGCCCGTTGAGGTCGTGGTGGCCGACCAGTCGCGTGTTCCACCGCTCGCTCCGAGCGTTCATCTCCCGCACGTCTGTCAGCGTCCGCACCGGAGGCCTCCTTTCCCGCGCCCGGCTTCCCCGGGCCGATCAGCGCCTGTCGTGAGTGCACGGCGCCGCTTCACCAGGGCACCGGCGGATACCGCGCCGCAGCCGCGGTGAGCGAGCAAGCAACGCCTTCCACCCGCAAGCACCCCGCCGCGTCGCGGGCATTCTATGCGAGCACTGCAGACACCGTCAATCAGTGACCGCGGCCACCGCGAGAGGGAGCGGGTGTGGGAGCGGCCTAAAAGCGATGCGAGGCCGCCCCGAGCACGGACGGGGGACTGCCGTCTGGCCGCGCCCCTCCGCCGCGCCGTCGCCAGCCACTGCCCCGGGCAAACCCCGCGGGCGACGCGGGCGCCCTCCCCTGCTGCGTCGCTGCTGTACTATGCTTAGATACTAGCTCGTGCTATAGGAGTGCTCGATGCGGTTCTACATGTTCCACCTCATGCCCTGGCCCTACCTGCCCGCGGACTTCAGCCAGACCCACGATACCGCCTGGGTGGTGTGCGAGAACACCTTGTACGACCCGGTCCGGGGCCATGAGGTCTACAACCGCTACCTGGACGAGCTGGAGCTCGCGGACCAGCTCGGCTTCGACGGGATCTGCCTCAACGAGCATCACCAGAACGCCTACGGGCTGATGCCGTCCCCCAACATCATGGCCGCCTGCCTCGCCCGGCGGACCCGCCAGGCCAAGCTCGTCATCCTGGGGAACGTCCTCACGCTCTACGACCACCCGCAGCGCGTGGCTGAAGAGATCGCCATGCTGGACGTCATCACCGGCGGGCGCGTGATCTCGGGCCAGGTGGTGGGTACGGGCAACGAGTTCTTCTCCTACAACGTTAACCCGACGTATGCCCGCGAGCGGTTCTACGAGGCGCACGAACTCATCCTCAAGGCCTGGACCCACCCCGGGCCTTTCGCCTGGGAGGGCACGCACTACCGCTTCCGCTACGTCAACGTCTGGCCCAAGCCGCTCCAGCAGCCTCACCCGCCGATCTGGATCCCCGGCTCGGGCTCGCCGGAGACGATCGAGTGGGTGGCGAAGAAGCGCTACACCTACATGGTCCTCCCGACGCTGGCGCCTTACTCCATCCGCCTCCGGAGCGCCGAGGCCTTCCGCGAGGCCTGCGAGCGCGAGGGGTACACGCCCCGCCACGAGCAGATCGGCTGGGGCATCGGTATCTACGTGGCGGAGACGGACGCGCGGGCGGTCGAGGAATACGAGCCGCACTTCTGGTACTACGCGAAGAACCTCCTGAAGAACCGCGAGACCTTCAACTCACCGCCCGGGCACTCCTCGATCAAGGCGATCCTGGGGATCCTGGAGGCGCGGCGCCGGACGCGGCCGGGCAACTTCTCCACCTGGGAGGAGATCCAGAAGGGCGGCTACGTGATCGTGGGTAGTCCGGCCACGGTGCGCGACCGCCTCAAGGAGATCGCGGCCGAGACCGGGCTGGGCACGCTGATCCCTAACTTCTCGGTGGGGAACGTCCCGCACCACCTGACGCGCAAGAGCATCGAGCTATTCGCCCGCGAGGTCATGCCGGCCCTGCGAGATATCAACGTCGACGAGCCGGCCGCGCCGGCGCCGGTGGGAGCAGAGGCATGAGCGAGGCGATCAACCGCGACATCGGCGGCCGCGCGACGCGGATCCTGCTGGCTGGCGCCGGCCAGCCGGTCCTGTGGCTGCATGACACCCGCGGCAACCGTTGGACCCCCGGTCATGAGCGGCTCAGCCAGCACTGTCGCCTGATCGCTCCCAGCCTGCCGGGCTTCGACGACTCGACCACGCTCGGGCGCATCGACGGCCCAGAAGACGTCGTGTTCTGGCTGCTGGACCTCCTCGAGGCGCTGCCGCTCGACCGCCCGGTGTTCCTGGGGTGCGGCCTGGGCGGCTGGCTGGCCGCGGAGTTCGCGGTGCGCTACCCTGAGCGGCTCAGCGGGCTAGTGCTGGTAAACGCCTATGGCCTGCAGGTCGAGGGCGCCCTGCCGGAGGACGAGTTCGCCCTCACGCCGCCGATGCTACGCCCGCTCGTGTTCGCCGACCCGACGAGCGCGCTGGCGCAGGCGTGGCTGCCCGACAGCGAGCCGCCTGAGCAGCTGGAGAGCGCCCTCCATGCTCGGGTCGCCGCCGCCCGGTTGGCCTGGCAGTTCCCCTACTCGGTGAAGCTGCGCGGGCGGCTCCCCCGCGCCAGGGTGCGCGCGCTGGTGGTGTGGGGGGCCCAGGATCGCCTGATCCCGCCGCTGCACGCCCGGGCATATGCCGAGGGCTTGCCCGATGCGCGGCTGGTCTTCATTCCCGAGGCGGCGCATTATCCCTACATCGAGGCACCGGAGCGGTTCGCACAGGTAGTCTGCGAGTTCCTCGCGGACCTGTCCCCTGCCCCTTCGACAGGAGAGGTTAGCGGAACGCGGTAGGGCGCGGGCTGCGTTCCCGCCACGCCCTACACACCAGGAGAAGAACCATGCGAACGGTGGCTCTCGTGCTCGCCATGGCCAGCATCCTGGTAGGTGCCTGTGGGCCCCAGCGCACGCCAGAGGCGGCGCCGGCCAGCGCCCCGGCGGCCCCGCCCGCCAGCGCGCCCGCGGCCCAGGGCGCTACCCCTGCGTCTCCCATCCCGGTCAAGTACGCCTACGCACCACGCCTGCCGATGATTCCCGTGTACATCGCGCAGGAGAAGGGCTTCTTCGCGGAGCAGGGGCTCGATGTGGAGTTCGTCCCCTTCGCCGGCGGCTCGAACGAGATGCTGCCCCCGCTCTCCCAGGGACAGCTCGACGTCGCGGCGGCCGGGCTGAGCGCGGGAATGGTCAACGCCGCCGCGGACGGGATCGTGTTCCGCATCGTGGCCGACGAGGGGCAGATCGGCTACGGGCGATCGGTGTACAACATCGCCGTCCGCAGCGACGTGGCGGCCAAGTTCAACACCATCGACGACCTGCGCGGCAGCGTCGGCGGCGTAGCGGCCATCGACTCCGGGCTCTCCCTCCCGTACACCTTCTACAAGATCGCCCAGGCGGCAGGTCTGACCACCCCCGATGGCCTGCAGTTCGCGAACTTCACGTTCGTGGAGACGCCCGCCGGCGGCCAGACGGACCAGCTCGCGATGTTCCAGAACAAGGTGCAGGAGTGGCAGCTCCTCGTCGAGCCCACGCCAGCCATGGCGGAGGAGCGGGGGCTCGCTGTGCGGTGGAAGCGCACCGACGAGATCGTCAGCGAGCCCATCCAGGCCTACACCATCGTGTACGGTGAGCGGTTCATGCGGGACAAGCCCGAGGCCGCGCGACGGTTCATGGTCGCCTACGTGCAGGGGCTGCGCTACTTCCTCGACAACCTCCCGACCAACCCCCAGGAGATCCACGCCATCGCGGCCAAGCACGCCAAAGTGTCCGAGGCGGTGGTAGAGCGGTCGCTGTGGGCGTACTACGACCCGAACGGGCGGGTGGACGTGCGAAGCCTGCAAGACCAGCACGACTTCTGGCTCAAGAAAGGGCTGATCCGCAAGGGCATCGGCGACGTTCGTCAGATCATCGACTACCGCTACCTGGACGAGGCGCTCCGGCAGCTCGGCACCCGCTGAACGTGCCGCGTCCTCCCGCTGGCGCAGCGCCGAGGAGCGCGGGCGCGGCTGCCGTGGCGGTCTAGCCGGCTCGGGAGGCCAGCCGCTGGGCTCCCAAGGCCGCGCCGTAGACCACGAGCATCAGGGCCGGCCAGTAGACGAACACCTGGACGGGGCCCACCACCTGGGCGACCAGCCCGCCCAGCGCGGGCCCGCTGAGCAGCCCGAGATCCGTGACCGTGCTGAACAGCCCCGCCATCGGCCCACGCCCGAGGCCCCGTGCCTCGCTGCTCTCGACCACCGCCACCGTATTGGCCACGATGCCCACAGCCCGCAGCACGCCGGCCACGACGAAGAGCACGAGCAGCGGCCCGAAAGCCGGCAGGGCGGGCAGCAGCATCAGGAGCAGGTACTGCGCGGCCAGCGTCGCCGGGGCCAGCCGGCTGGCACCCATCCGGCTGACCACCGCCCCGCTCAGCGGCCGCCCGAGGGCATTGAACGCCCCGTAGACGGTGCGCAGCACGCCGACCTCGGCCAGGCTGATCCCCATGGCGAGCCCATAGAGTGGCAGCCAGGCGTTCCAGAACGACCACTGGGCGTTGAGCAGGAGCGCCTCGAGCGCGAGCACCAGCAGCGCGGGCGCGCGCAGCAGCGCCCGGAAGCCCGGGCCTGGCGCGGGCTCTGCGCTCCGCCCGCCAGCCGAGAGGGAGGACGCTGGGGGCTGGGCGCCGGCGCGGGCGGCAGGCGCGCGCGAGGAAGTGGCCCCCGCTGGCCCCTGGCTCACCACGGTCGTCGGATCGAGCAGGCCGAGCACGCCGGCCAGCACCAGCGCCGCGCCGGCGCCGAACGCCGCCACATAGCCCCAGCTCTCCACGACGTAGCCGACGAGCAAGGAGGCGATCGAGTAGCCGACGGCGATGCCCGACGCGTAGTAGCCCATCGCGCGCGCCCGCACCGGCCCGGGCGGCTGCTCGTCGACGAACCGCGCCAGGTTGATGGTCATCGCCACCCCGTAGACGAGCCCGCTGAGCACGCGCACGAGGAGAAACGCCCAGGGCGCCACGGCGAAGGGGTGCAGCGCGATGAACGCGGCGAGGGCGGTGATCGCCGCTCCCTGCACGCGGCGCGCTGTATCGCTGCGATAGAGCAAGCCGGCCGGCAGCCGCGAGAGCAGCGACACGACGGCCGTGACAGCGACCAGCCCACCGATCAACGACGGCGGATAGCCTAGCCCGTCCAGGAACGGCGCCACCAGGCTGAGCTGAGTGCCCTGCACCGCGCTCAGCGTCGTCACGATCAGGTAGCTGCCCCAACTGCGTGGCAGCCGCATGCGCCTTCCATCCCCTGGCGGGCTTCCCCGCTGCCCCTGGTGAGCGGGCAGCCGCGCGTGGTGCGCGGCGGGAACACTCGCCAGCAGGAGTATCCCGTTGCCTTTGTTCTCGGAGGCGGGAGACAGGCTCCCAACGGAGAGGGAGGGGAGCGAGCGCTGGTAGTCGGCGCGGGGGGATTATAGCAGGCGCGGGACGACCCCGCGCGCGTGCACGACGCGCCCGCCCTGCATCACCCAGGCAACCCGGGCCAGACAGCTCAGGTCTTGGGTGGGATCGCCGTCCACCGCGATGAGGTCGGCGAGCTTGCCGACCGTGAGCGTTCCGACCTCGGGGAGGCCGATACACGCCGCCGCGGCGCCCGTAGCCGCGTGCAGCGCCGCGAGCGGCGAGAGCCCGGCACGGCCCAGCCACACCAGGCCCCCGGCCCACTGATCGTGTGGCACCCGGGGGATCCCGCAGTCGGTACCGAAGGCGAGCGGCACCCCGGCCGCATGCATACGGGCGATGGTGGCGAGGCGCTGCTCGAGCCAGCCGGGGCCCCGCCGCGCCGCCACTTCCGCAAAGCGGTGGTGCAGGGTCACGCAGGCGTAGATGCCGCGCGCCGCCATCTGGTCCGCTACGGCCGGGTCGTAGGCGATGCGGTCGTCGGGTGCGACCCAGGTGCAGTGCTCGATGCTGTCGACACCAGCGGCCACGGCATCCGCGATGCTCACCGTCGCGTGGGCGTGCGCGGCGAGGCGGCGCCCGGCGGCATGGGCTTCCGTGACCGCGGCCTGGACCTCCGCGCGGCTGAACTGCGGCCGGGTAGCGTCGCTGCCGGGCGTGATGCGCCCGCCGCTGACCATCATCTTGACCCAATCGTTGCCCGCCGCGAGCTGCCGTCGCGCGGCCGCCCGGACGCTGTCTATCCCTGGCGCGGTAACCCCGCCGAGAAAGTGGCAGTGGCCCCCAGGCACCGTGAGCGGGCTGCCCGCGACCACCAGCCGCGGGCCGCGCACCCGGCCTGCCGCGATCTCCTGCTTCAGCACCAGAGCGAGGTGGCCGCGCGCCCCGCAGTCGCGGGCGCTCGTGATCCCAGAGCGCAGCATCCGCTCCGCCCGCTCGGCCATGGCCTGGAGCAGCGTCGCGTCGTCCGTGGCCTGGATAGTCTGCACCGGGTCGGGGCCGCCGTCCAGGGCGAGGTGGACATGCGCATCGATGATGCCGGGCAGGAGCGTGCGGTCGCCAAGGTCGAGCCACGCAGCAGCGGGCGGCAGCGGGGGGAGGCGCTGCCGCGGGCCCACGTAGGCGAGCCGCCCGCGCTCATCGACGAGCACCGCGGGCCAATCGAGCGGCGGCGCACCAGTGCCATCGATGAGGCGCCGTGCCGTGAGCACTTGCATCGGTCCTCCGCAGGCCGCCGCTACGCCGCTCGCGGCTTAGGGGGCCACCCTCAGCCAGCGCAGGAGGTTATAGGCCATCCAGCCCAGGAGTATACAGGCCGGAATCGTCAGCACCCAGGCGGTGACGATGTCGCCAGCAATGCCCCAGCGGACCGCCGACAGCCGCCGCGTCGCTCCCACGCCCAGGATCGCCGAGCTGATGGTGTGAGTGGTGGAGATAGGGATGCCCAGGCGGCTGGCCAGCTCGATCACCGTTGCAGCGGCCGTCTCGGCGGCGAAGCCGTGGATCGGCCGGAGCTGCACGACCTTGAGCCCCATGGTGTGGATGATGCGCCAGCCGCCGGCCATGGTCCCGAGCGCCATGGCGACCGCGGCGGCGAAGATCACCCAGACCGGCACCTCCCATTCCTCGCCGCTCCAGCCGTAGTAGCTGGCCAGGGCCATCGTGATTACCCCCATCGTCTTCTGCGCGTCGTTCGAGCCGTGTGCATAGGCCATATAGGCCGCCGAGACGAGCTGCGCCTTGCCGAACAGCGCGCTCACCGTGGCGGGTGCCGCCCGGGCAAATAGGTTCAACAGGAGCACGAGGAGCAGGAACGCGCCGGCGAAGCCCAGCAGCGGGGAGAACACGAGGCCCTGGAGCACCTTCGTTACCCCGGCGAGCTCGATGATTCCCCAGCCGCCGGCGGCCACGCCGGCGCCCACGATGCCGAACACGAGCGCGTGGCTCGAGCTGGAGGGGATCCCATGCCACCAGGTGACGAGATCCCAGACGATGGCCGCGGCCAGCGCCGCCAGCACGAGCGGCTGCGTGGCGTGCTCCGGCGGGATGATCCCCCGCCCTACGGTCGTCGCCACGGCCGTGCCGGTGAGCGCCCCGACGAAGTTCAGCACGCCGGCCATGAGCACCGCCTGCGTCGGCGACAGGACACGGGTAGCTACCGAGGTGGCGATCGCGTTGGCGGTATCGTGGAAGCCGTTGATGAAGTCGAAGACGAGTCCAACGACGATGATCAGGATGAGCAGGGCAAAGGTGGGCTCGGTCATCGTCAGGCGTGCTTGAGCAAGATCGCCTCGAGCACGTTGGCCACGTCCTCAGCCCGGTCGGTGGCGGTCTCGAGCAGCTCGTACACCTCGCGCCACTTCAGGCGATTGACGAGCTCGGCGAGGTCTGGCACGTTGTCGTAGAGCGCGGTCAACGCGCGCTCCAGCAGCCGATCGCCCTGGTTTTCCAGGCGGTGAATCTCCACCAGACAGTCACGGATGTGCTGCATCCGGCCCTTGTGCCGCAGGAGCGGCACCGCGCGGTTGATCGCCTCCGTCTGGCCGAGGATGATGCGTGCGAGATCCCGGGCTAGGGTGGAGGGCGCGTGCAGCTTGAAGAGCACCATGCGGGTGAGCGCGGCTTCCATGAAGTCGATGACATCGTCGAGCGCGTGCGCGAGCCCGGCGATGTCCTCGCGGTCCAGCGGCGTCACGAACGTGCGGTTGAGCCCGGCCATGATCTGGTGGGTCACCTCGTCGCACCAGTGCTCGATCTCCGTCACATGAGTGGCCTGGGTCTCGAGCAGCTCGGGGTTCTCGAGAGCGAGGACGAGCGCCTTCCCGCCCTCTACGAGGTTGTGGGCGTTGCGCTCGAATAGGTCGAAGAAGTGCTCGTCGCGCGGAACGAGGCCGAGCCGGCCCAACACCATGACCGCCTCCCGGTCCGATGCCGTGTTACGGGCGCGCGGGGTGCGCCGGAACGCGGCACCGCCACCTCGTGAGTGGAGGTCGCACGCCATTCTAACACTTCCCTCTCGCGGCCCGGCGTTTTCCCCGCCTGCTGACACAGGGGTGTAACGGCCCTCGGCAGCAGCAGCTGGGACGCCGGGCGGTAGGGCGCCAGCGCCACGGGTGCGCTTCGCTCGGGCTGCCCGGCGCCGCGGTCTACCAGGCCTTGCGAGCGGCGCGGGCGTGGCCGATACTGCCAGCGAGGTCGCCCGCCGCCAACGGCGTGGTGTCAGCTTGGGCGCCGCGAGGTGGGATGCTCCGGATCGGCACCTCAGGCTGGAACTACCCACACTGGCGAGGCGTGTTCTACCCGCGCGAGCTGCCCCCGCGGCGCTGGCTGCAGTACTACAGCGCCCACTTCGATACCGTCGAGATCAACTACTCCTTCTACCGCCTCCCGGCGCGCGAGACCTTCGCCGCCTGGCAAACCCAGGTGCCGCCGGGCTTCCTCTTCGCGACCAAGGGGAGCCGCTTCATCACGCACCTCAAGCGCCTCCAGGATCCCGCCGAGCCGGTGGAGCGCTTCTTCAGCCATCTCGCCGCCCTGGGGCCCACGGCGGGCCCCATCCTCTGGCAGCTCCCGCCCCAGTTCGCCTGCGACCGGGAGCGCCTGGCCACCTTCCTCGCCATACTGCCGCGAGCGTACCGGCATGCGTTCGAGTTCCGCCATGACTCGTGGTACTGCGAACCCGTCTATACTCTCCTGGCTGCATACGACGCCGCTCTGTGTCTCGCGGATCGGGGAGGCGGCCATACCCCGCTCGTCCGTCCGGCCACCTGGACCTACATCCGCTTTCACGGCGGGCTGGGCGCCGGCTGGCGCTATCTCGACGCCCAGCTCACGACCTGGGCCGAGCGCATCGCGCGCTACCGTGCGGAAGGGGCAGCCGTCTACGCCTACTTCAACAACGATGCGTACGGTCACGCCGTCAGCGACGCCCAGCGGCTCCGCGCTCTGCTCGCGGGCTGACATGCTGCCGCAGCCGCGCTCGCCGGGCCGCCTGCACCGCTAGTAGCGGGAACAGTGGATCGCCGCTACCCGTGGCACCGCCGGCTGCTAGGACAACAGGCGCGTTCGGTGGCGACAGTTCTGTGCCACTAGGGTGAGCAACTGCTCCAGCCCGAAGGGCTTCGGCAGGACCTCCCGGGCGCCGACCGCGACCGCGTTGGTGAGCTGAGTAGCACTGGCGCTCATCGCTATCACAGGGACCGGCAAGTTATGGTCCGCAAGATAGCGCAGCACAGCAAGCCCGTCGACCTGCGGCAGGTTCACATCCAGCAGGATGAGGCAGAAGCGATGGAGCGCTCGATCCCGGTCGAGTAGGGCAAGCGCCTCCGCGCCGGTTTCCGCCTCCTCCACGGCATAGCCTTCTTCCCGTAAGAGGTCGACGATCAGCTCACGGATGGGGCGGTCGTCTTCCACGACCAGGACGGCATGGCTCTCGCTCACGAATGCTATACCACCGCGCTACCGGGCATCGTGTTGCTCCGGCCGAGGGCGCTGCCACGGGCCCTGTGAGAAGGCACGCGGGCTCGGGAAAAACGCCATGTTCCCCCCCTCCACATATCACGGCAGCAGGTCTGCAAGAGTCATGCCGCGAGGGCAGCCTAGAGAAGGCTCGAACGGCGCTCAGCTGCAGGAGTGCTCACCGGCCCAGTGGGCGAGCAGGGCCCCACAGACAGCAGAACAAGCAAGCGGCACTCCGCGCCTGGTACCGCCGGGGGTACCACGGGCTGGCGAGCATGTCCGCCCTAACAGTTCACCCAGTTCCACAGGGCGCAGCCGCTGCGCAGCGGACCGTTCTGCCACTGGTCCCCGGGGATATAGCGGGCCACGCCGGGGGCACCGGCCCGCGTCCATGCCGCACCCGCCCCCTGCACGCTCCCGTCGAGCAGGACCGTGTCAGGAATGTGATTGGTGGGCGGCTCGGCGGGCGCGCCGCTCAACAGCTCGGGGGGCACCTGAGGCGACTCGTAATCGAGGGCAAGCGCCCGCCCCCCGCCGCCCACTACCAGGGCGCCGACCAAGAGCCCGACGAGAGCTAGCCGCCACATATGCTACTCCTGCCCTGCTGCCGATCCCGGCACTAGACAATACGCCTGCGGGCTACCGCGCGCGATGCCCCTGGGAACTATAACAAACCGCCCCTCGTCGGGCGGGGCGCGCCCCGCCCCCACAGCCGCCATGCACGGCACGGGGCGCACGCTGCTTGCACCGCAGCGGCAGAGGGAGTATACTTACCCTGGAGGCCCCCGGGTGGGGGTCTTCTTAATAGGCGCGTAGCTCAATTGGCAGAGCAGCGGTCTCCAAAACCGCAGGTTGCGGGTTCGAGTCCTGCCGCGCCTGCCTCGACGCGCGATCCTCTTCCCCACTCAGGTGGTGGAGGCAGAGGCCGTGTGGGCGCTCGCCTCCTCGCGGAGATGCCGACGCCGGGCGGTCTCGCTCCGAGTGGACGGTGGCTATCGTGGCTAAACCGCAACTCCGTAAGTCCGCAGCAGTCGCCGCGCGGCGGCCCGCACCAACCGCGAAGACTGCCCCCCAACGCCCGGCCTGGCGGCCCCGCCTGGCAGCGGTCGCGGCCGGCCAGCTCGAGGGGCGCACCCGGGGGCTCACCGCATGGTACCGCGGGGTGGTCGCCGAACTCCGCAAGGTGACGTGGCCCACGCGCGAGGAGACCATCAAACTCTCAACACTCGTTATCGCGATTTCGGTGGTGGTCGGCCTCTTTCTCGGCACGGCCGACGCCATCTTCGCCCGCTTGATCGAGTTGTTATTGCGATGAGCGCAGCCAAGCGTAGCACGAAGACGACGAAGCCTGTGCCCGAGCCCGCGGTTGAGGAACCGGCGGCGGAAGCGCCGGCCGTAGCAGCGGCGCCCGCGCCGGCTGACGGTGAGGAGGAGCCCGCGGAGCCGCGCGACCCGCGGCGGAAGTGGTATGTGATCCACACGTACTCGGGGTATGAGAACAAGGTCAAGGCCAACCTCGAGCACCGCATCGAATCGATGGGCGTGCGCGACAAGATCTTCCAGGTCGTGATCCCGACCGAGGAGGAGATCGAGATCAAGGACGGCCAGCGCCGGACGGTGCAGCGGAAGGTCTTCCCCGGCTACGTCCTGGTCGACATGATCATGGACGACGACTCGTGGTACGTCGTGCGCAACACGCCGGGCGTGACCGGCTTCGTCGGCGCGGGCACGCGGCCCACCCCGCTGGAGGATGCCGAGGTTAAGCGCATCCTGAAGCAGATGAAGATGGAGGCCCCGAAAGTCCGGGTGACCTTCACGCGCGGCGAGCGTGTGAAGGTGGTCGATGGCCCCTTCACCGATTTCATCGGGGTGGTAGACGACATCAATCCCGAGAAGGGGAAGGTGCGCGTGCTGGTCTCCTTCTTCGGCCGCGAGACGCCCGTAGAACTCGACTTCCTCCAGGTGGCGCGCATTACCTAGTCCTCGACAGGATGTCGGCCCGCAGCGGCGCCCAGGGCTCCACCCGGGGGATGCTATGGGCCGGCAGGCGTAGGGGGGCTCCGTGGCGAAAAAGGTCAAGGCCGTGGTGAAGCTGCAGATCGAAGCCGGCAAGGCCACACCGGCGCCGCCGGTCGGGCCGGCCCTAGGCCAGCATGGCGTCAACATCATGCAGTTCGTAAAGGAGTATAACGAGCGCACCGCGAGCCAGGTCGGGCTCGTGGTCCCCGTCGAGATCACCATCTACGAGGACCGCTCCTTCACCTTCGTGACGAAGACCCCCCCGGTGGCCGACCTGATCAAGAAGGCGCTGGGCATCGAGAAGGGCTCGGCCACCCCGCATCGCACGAAGGTGGGCACCCTCAGCCGCGAGCAGGTCCGCCAGATCGCCGAGACCAAGCTGAAAGACCTCAACACCACCGACCTCGAAGCGGCGATGCGGATGGTCGAGGGGACCGCCCGCAGCATGGGCGTGCGCGTGGAGTGAGCCATGCCAGCGCGAGGCAAGCGCTATCTCGAAGCCCTCAAGAAGGTCGATCGCACCCGCACCTACGAGCCGCGTGAGGCGCTCCGCCTGCTGCGGGAGGTGTCCTACACCAAGTTCGACCCCACCGTCGAGGTGCACATCCGCACCGGCCTCGACCCGCGCCACGCGGAGCAGATGGTGCGGGGCTCCGTCGTACTCCCCGCGGGCACGGGCAAGCGCGTTCGCGTGCTGGCCTTCGCCCAAGGCGAGAAGCTGCGCGAGGCGGAAGAGGCAGGCGCTGACTACGTCGGGGGCGAGGACCTGGTCAAGCGCATCCAGGACGGCTGGCTGGAGTTCGACGTAGCGGTGGCCACGCCGGATATGATGGGCTTGGTGGGCCGCCTCGGCCGCATCCTGGGCCCCCGCGGCCTGATGCCCAACCCGCGCACCGGCACGGTCTCGATGGACATCGGGCGTGTCATCCGGGAAGTGCGCGCCGGCCGCGTCGAATTCCGTGTGGACAAGACCGGGGTCATCCACGGGCCGATCGGCAAGCTCAGCTTCTCCGATGAGCAGCTCCTGCAGAACCTGGGGGCGTTCATCGACGCGGTCATCCGGGCTAAGCCGCCGACTGTGAAGGGCCAGTACCTCCGCTCGATCACGCTGTCGAGCACGATGAGCCCGGGCATCAAGCTCGACATCCCGCGGACGACCGCGCTCGCCGCCGCGGCCTAAGCCGCGGTTCCTGGCCGTCGCGTGTCGCGAGCGGACCGGCTACTCTACAATAGAATGACGTTCTGCCGAAGACAGCAGGCGTGCCAGGTGCACTTAATGCGGTCCTGCCGAGGCAGAGATCTAGCGCGGACGCCGGGGGCTGTCCGCAAGGTCTTTGGCTCGCGGGCCAAAGGCCTTTTTTGTTCGGGCTCGGGGCGCGCTCTCGCTGTGCTCAGAAGGCGAGGAAGCCGCGGCCCCGGCTGCGCGGGGAACCCGCCGCACCCTAGGAGAGGGAGGTGAACGCGTGCCCAATCTCGAGCGAAAGCAGCAGCAGGTAGACGCGCTGGCCGAGCAGCTCAGCCGCGCCGCGCTGACCGTCCTCGCGGACTACCGCGGCCTGAACGTGGCTGAGATGACAGCGCTGCGGCGCCGGCTCCGGGAGGTCGATGCGGAGTTCCATGTCGCCAAGAACACGCTGATTCGCCGCGCCGCCGAGCGCCTGGGCTACGCGGCGCTCGTGCCCTACCTGGTCGGGCCCACCGGGCTCGCCTTCGGCTACGGCGAGGCGCCGGCCCTGGCGAAGACGATCACGGAGTATGCGCGCACCTCCCGTATCCTGACCGTCAAGGCCGCGGTGCTGGGGGACCAGGTCCTGCCGCCGGAAGAGCTCAACCGGCTGGCCGAGCTACCTAGCCGCAGCGAGCTGCTGGCGCGCGTGGTCGGCGGCTTCCAGGCGCCGCTCTACAGCCTGGTCGCGGTCCTGAGCGGGACGTTGCGGAGCCTGGTCGCGGTCCTGGAGGCGCGGCGCCAGCAACTGGCCGCCCAAGCCGAGGCCGCGCAGGCGGCTGCCTAATCGAGCGGAGCTAGCACCCTGAGAAAGGAGCCAGAGATGACCAAAGAGGAGATGATTGCGGCGATCGAGAAGATGACCGTGCTCGAGCTGGCCGACCTCGTCAAGGCGCTGGAGGAGCGGTTCGGCGTGTCCGCAGCGGTAGCGATGGCCCCGGCCGCGCCTGCCGGTGCGGCGGCCGCCGGGCCCGCGGCCGCCCCCGCCGCGCCGGCCGAGGAGAAGACCGAGTTCACGGTCATGCTGAAAGACTTCGGCGCCAACAAGATCAACGTGATCAAGGCTGTGCGCGAGCTCACCGGCCTCGGCCTGAAAGAGGCGAAGGACCTGGTGGAGGCGGCACCGAAGCCGGTGAAGGAGGGGATCTCCAAGGAGGAGGCCGAGGCCGCTGCCGCCAAGTTGCGCGAGGCCGGCGCCACGGTCGAGATCGCGTAACCCCACCCGCCGGGCGGGCCAGGACGGGAGCGCCGCGGCCCGCCCGGGCTTTTTACTCCTCCGCACCTGGCGGGCGGCGGCCCCGCAGGGCGTCCTGCCAGCGCGCCGGGAAGAACAGGCCGGGGCCCCGCAAGTCGGCGTCGGTGAGAGCGGGGCTGGCCGCCTGAGCCCGCTCGCGGAGCCACGTGCGGTGGCGCTCGCGCACCTCGGCGAAGCGCTCGCGGAGCGTCTCGTCGCCAGCGGCGATAGCCGCCCGGAGGTCGGCGAGCGCCGCTGCGAAGCGGTCGAGCTGCCGCAGGATCGCCTCGCGGTTGGTAAGACAGATGTCAGCGTACATCTCCGGCTCGCCCTCGACCAGGCGCGTCATCGTGGTGAAGCTGCCGGCGGCGAGGAGCGCCATCTCACGCCAGCCTGCCTCGGCGCTCGTCGTGGCCATCAGCGTGCTGGCCAGGAGATAAGGCAGGTGGCTGATGGCGGCCACCAGCCCGTCGTGCTCGGCGGGCGCGAGGAAGTGCGGCCGGGCGCCGACCGCCTCGACCAGTGCAACAGCCCGGTCGATCGCCCACGGCGCGGTGTGCTCCGTCGGGGTGAGACAGTAGAGCGTGCCGTCGAACAGCGCCGCGTCGGCCTCGTCGGTGCCCTGGGTGAGCTTCCCGGCCATGGGGTGCCCTCCGACGAAGGCGATCTCCGGCGCCACCTCGGCCGCCTGAGCCACGATCTGCGCCTTCGTGCTGCCGGTGTCGGTCACCACGGCGCCCGGGGCGAGGTGGGGGGCAAGCTCAGCGAGGAGGGGCACCACCGCGCGCACGGGGGTCGCCAGCACCACCAGCTCTGCCTCCGCCACCGCGTCGGCAACGCTTGCTGCGGTAGCGTCCACCGCCTGCCGCCGGGTGGCACGGCGCTGGGCGTCGCGGTCCCGGTCGTAGCCCACCACGCGCGGCGGGCGGGGCAGCCGGTGCAGCGCCAGCCCCAGCGAGGTGCCGATGAGCCCGAGGCCGATCACCGCCACGCGCTGGAAGGGCATCTCGTCAAGCCTCCCTGCCCGCCGCCCGCCGCCGGGCGCGGCCGGCACAGCGCCCTGCCGCTCACCGCACGCCCGGCACGGCCAGGATCAGCGAGACGATCGTGCTCTGGATCGGGCGCAGCAGCTCCCCCAGCACATCGCGGTGGAACAGCGGCGGGCCCAAGAAGATCAGCGCCAGCAGCACCAGTGGCCCATAGGGCACGAGAGGCGCGAGCGCCGCGGCCAGCGGCTTCGGCAGGAGGTTCTCTACGAAGCCAAAGCCGTCGAGCGGTGGGATGGGGAGCAGGTTGAACGCTGCCAGGCCGACATTGACGGCGAACAGCATCTGGAGCACCTGCGCGCCCGCCTCGCCCAGCGCCACGGACCCATTTTTCAGCAGCACGACGGCGAGCAAGGCCATCAGGATGTTCGCGATCGGGCCAGCAACCGCTACCAGCGCCGAGCCCAGCCGGGGATCGGTTCGCAGCCGCCGGGGGTCAAACACCACCGGCTTCCCCCAGCCGAACGAGGCCACCAGCAGGGCGAGACTCCCGATCGGGTCCAGGTGCCGCAGCGGGTTCAGGCTGAGCCGTCCCATTAACCGTGGGGTGGGGTCGCCCAGCGCCACCGCCACCAGGGCGTGCGCCGCTTCATGCACCGTGATGCCGACTACCAGGGCAATGATCAGTGCGAGGAAGCGCTGGGGGTTGTACAGAAGCCCTAGGATGGGCGCGCCGAGCAACACGAAGCCGATGAGCAACAAGACTACAATCTGGATAGGCGAGAGCCGTGTGAGGCCGAACATGCGGTAGTACCCTTGCTTGTTGGAGCGCTAGCGCGCTCGCCGCAGTAGCGGGGTGGCAGCCGGCACTCCCCTGCGCGGCGCCGGTAACCGGGCGCTGCCCCTCACGCTTATGGCGATTATACCACGCTGTTTCCGCGCGGCCGCCATTTGCTGCGCGTCAAAGCACACCGGTATAATCGCGCGTCTCTTATCGTGATTCCCGTCGGGCGTGGCCGTGCTGAGCAGAGGCAGCGGATGGGAGCGCCCATGGTGCGTGTCGGCATCGTGAATGTCACGGGGTACGCGGGGGCGGAGACCGCGCGCCTGCTCGCGCGTCATCCGGCCGTGCGGCTGGTGGCTGTGACAGGTCGCTCGGCAGCGGGCCAGCCGCTGGGGGCGGTGTTTCCCCACCTGGCGGACCTCGAGCTGGCCATCGAGGAGGAGCTAGCGGAGGTCGACCTCGCCTTCTCAGCCCTGCCGCACCACGCCTCCGCGGAGGTAGTGCCCCGTCTTCTCGAGCGGGGCCAGCGCGTGATCGACATCTCCGCCGACTACCGGTTGCACGACCTGACGCAATACGAGCGCTGGTACGGCGCGCACCCCTCGCCCTGGCTGCTGGGCGAGGCTCCCTATGGCCTGCCGGAGCTACACGCGAGCCAGATCGCCGCGGCGCGGCTGGTCGCCAACCCGGGCTGCTACCCCACCGCGGCCATTCTCGCCTTGGCCCCCATCATTGATCGCGTCGAGCCCGTCCTGATCGTCGACGCGAAATCCGGCGTCTCCGGCGCCGGCCGCAGCCTCAGTCTCACTACCCACTACTGTGAGATCAACGAGAACTGCCACGCCTACGGCCTGAACGGCCACCGTCACCTGCCCGAGATGGAGCAGGAGCTGCGGGCGCTGCGAGCGCGCCACCGCGACGACGCCGAGGCGCTCGAGATCACCTTCGTCCCGCACCTCGTGCCGATGACGCGCGGCATCCTGGCTACCTGCTACGCCCGCCTCGAGCGCGGCTGGAGCCAGGCGGCGCTGGTGGCCCACTACCGCGAGTTCTACCGTGCTGCGCCCTTCGTGCGCATCGTCGACGCCCCCCCGCAGACCAAGCACACGCTTGGCACCAACCTCTGCCTGATCTACCCCCGACTGGACGAGCGCTCGGGCCGGGTGATCGTGATCGCCTGCATCGACAACTTAGTCAAGGGGGCCGCTGGGCAAGCCATCCAGAACATGAACCTGATGCTGGGCCTGCCCGAGGTCACGGGCCTGGACGGGCCGGCCCTCTACCCCTGACCTGCCCGCTCACGAGGAGAGGAGGCATGGCCGCGCCTGCGTTCCGCCCGCGGCCCGGGGGGGTCACAGCCCCGCTGGGCTTCCTGGCGGGCGCCGTCTACGCCGGCCTCAAGCAGCCGGCGCCGGAGCAGCGCGACCTGGGGGCGCTGCTCAGCGACCGTCCCTGTACCGCGGCGGCGCGCTTCACGACGAACCGCGTGGTTGCCGCGCCAGTGGTGCTCTCGCGCGCCCGCCTCGCGCGCGGCCAGCCGCTGCGGGGCGCGGTGTTCAACGCCGGCAACGCCAACGCCTGTACGGGCCCGGAGGGGCTCCGCGCCGCCGAGGAGATGGCGGCCCTGGCTGCGGCGCGCCTGGGCGTGGCGCCCGAGGAGCTCGTCGTCGCCTCAACGGGGGTCATCGGGGTACCACTGGACATGGCCAAAGTGCGGGCTGGGCTCGCCCGCCTCGAGGTCAGCCGCGACGGCGGCGCGGCCGCAGCGCGCGCGATCATGACCACCGACCTACGCCCCAAAGAGGCGGCGGTGGAGCTGGAGCTGGACGGCCGGCCAGTGACCATTGGCGGTATGGCGAAAGGATCGGGGATGATCCACCCGACTCTCGCCACGATGCTCGCCTTCCTCACGACCGACGCACCGCTCGCGCGCGCCGAAGCCGACGCCCTCCTGGGCACGGCCGTGGACGTCTCGTTCAACATGATCACTGTGGATGGCGACACCAGCACCAACGATATGGTGCTCCTGCTCGCCAACGGCGCAGCCGGCGGCCCCCCGCTCTCCGCGACCGCCATGCGCCAGCTAGGTGCGGCGCTGACGGAGGTATGCGTGCAGCTGGCGCGGGCGATCGCCGCCGATGGCGAGGGGGCGACGCGGCTGCTGGAGGTCCGGGTCGAGGGGGCGCGCGACATCGCGGCGGCCCGGCGCGCGGCCCGCACCGTGGCCGGATCCAACCTCGTCAAGGCCGCCGTCTACGGTGGCGACCCTAACTGGGGCCGCATCATGGCCGCGCTCGGCCGCTGTGGGATCGACCTGGACCCCGACCAGGTCGACATTGACATCGGGCCGGTGCCCGTCGCGCGCGGCGGGCGAGCAACTGCTTTCGACCCGGCCGCGGCCCGCGCGGCGCTGCAGCCGCCAGAGGTCCGGCTGCGCATCCACCTCCACCAGGGGGAAGGAGCGGCCACCGCTTGGGGCTGCGACCTGACCGAGCAGTACGTGGCGATCAATAGTCGGTACACGACGTGACCCGCCGCGCCGCCGCATCCGCACCGGGATCAGCAGCCCGCCGCGCGGCCGGCCGCCCGGGACGCGGCTGACACCCTCTTCGGCTCTGACCCAGCGCCCGGTAGACGGTCTGCCGCACGCGCTCTAGCGGTCGCTCTTGATGATGGCGCGGTTGGCGCCGCTGCTGTTCCCAGAGGTAGGCGTCTGCGAAGTGCACCGCCGCATAGAAGGGCGCAACGCTACACGCGAGGCATCCTTGCGCCGCGCTTTTCATGCCAGCCGCCGCATTGCCTATCATAAGGGTCGCGGCTCGCCGTGGCCGCCGCGGCGGGACGCGTGCCGGTCGCATTGGCCCCGGGTCGCCGCGCCGGCCAGAGGGCCCGACAACCTTTCTGACATCCGCCAGCTGCGGGTTTCCGCCCCTCTAGCGGCAGGTGCGGCTAGGGGAATACGCGTTTTCCCAGGCCGGTCCTCGGGTGTTACGGCGCGAGCGGCAGGGAGCGGCGCGACGGCGCGGATCCACAGGCGGTACACTACTTCAGGGACGGCAATACCGCCGCGGCATCCCGAGGCGCCGCGGGCGGTACGTCACAGTGAGGCGTATGCTTAGCGGCGACGAGGTGGCGCGGGTACTCCCTGAGGCGCTCCCGGCGCTCCTCCAGCGCGTGGGGCGCCCCGTTGTGCTAAAGCTGGGCGGTAGCGTCGGCCCCGGCGAGACCGTGCTGCAGGAGGTGGTCTGGCTCCAGGCGCTCGGCGGCCGCCCGCTCCTCGTCCACGGCGGTGGCCCGCTGATCACCCAGTGGCTGGCGCGGATCGGCAAGGAGACGCGCTTCGTCGAGGGCCTTCGCCACACCGACGCCGAGACCCTCGACGTCGCCCGCATGGTGCTGATCGGCCTGGTCAACAGCGAGCTGGTGGCCCAGCTGGGCGCGCTGGGCGGCCGCGCCATCGGCCTGTCCGGCGCGGACGGGCGGCTGCTGCTCGCCTCCGTGCGCGACCCGCGCCTCGGCCTGGTGGGCGAGGTGGAGCAGGTTGACACGCCCCTGCTGACCCTCCTCCTCGACCGCGGCTACATCCCGGTTATCGCGCCCATCGCCGTGAGCGCCACCGGCCAGTGCCTCAACGTCAACGCGGACACTGTTGCCGGCGCCGTCGCCGAGGCGGTCGGGGCCCAAGAGCTGGTGTTCCTCACCGACGTGCCCGGCGTCCAGGATGCTCGCGGCGCGCGCCTACCCCGTTTGACTGCGGCGCAGTGCGCCGAGCTCGCTGCCCAAGGGGTCATCCACGGCGGAATGCTGCCGAAAGTGGATGCTTGCCGCCGCGCCGCGGTCGCCGGCGCCACCGCGCACATCGTGGACGGCCGCGTGCCCTATGCGCTGCTGCGAGCCCTGTGCGCGAGCGAGGGCAGCGGCACGACCATCGTCGCCTAAAGGAGCAGAGATGGAGACGAAAGATTGGATCGCGCTCGAGAGCCGGCTATTCCTGCGCGCCTACAAGCGCGTGCCGGTGGTCTTGGTACGCGGCGCGGGCTGCCGGGTGTGGGATGTGGAGGGGCGGGAATACCTCGACCTCGTCGGTGGGTGGGCCGTGACGGTCCTGGGCCACTGCCCGCCGCCGCTCGTCGCCGCCCTCCATGAGCAGGCGCAGCGGCTCATCCAGGTCTCCAACCAGTTCTACACTATTCCCCAGCTCGAGCTGGCCCAGCTCCTGGTCGAGCACTCGCCGGGCGACCGCGTGTTCTTCGTTAACAGCGGCGCGGAGGCGAACGAGACCGCGGTAAAGCTGGCCCGCCGCTGGGGGAAGCGGGAGCGCGGGGGCGCCTACGCCGTGATCAGTACGCTGGGCAGCTTCCACGGCCGGACGCTGGCGATGGTAGCCGCCACCGGCAAGCCGGCCTACCAGGAGCCCTTTACCCCGCTGCCAGCGGGGTTCATCAACGTCCCCTGGAACGATGTCGAGGCGATCAAGCGGGCGACCACCGACGAGACCGTGGCCGTGCTCCTGGAGCCGATCCAGGGCGAGGGCGGCGTGAACGTGCCGGACGAGGGCTACCTGCAGGCGGTGCGCGCTTGGTGCGACGAGCAGCGGCTGCTGCTGATCCTGGACGAGGTGCAGACCGGCGTGGGGCGCTGCGGCGCCCTCTGGGCGCACCAGCTGTTCGGGATCGAGCCGGATATCATGACGCTCGCCAAAGGCCTGGGCGGCGGCATCCCCATCGGCGCGGTCGTCGCCAAGGAGGCCGTCTCGGTCTTTGAGCCGGGCGACCACGGCACCACCTTCGGTGGGAACCCGCTGGCCTGTGCGGCGGCGCTCGCCGTGTTCCGCGAGGTGCTCGCCCAGGACCTGCCCGCGCGCGCCGCGCGGCTCGGCGCTTACTTCCGCGAGCGCCTGGAGGCCCTGCGCGCGCGCTGGCCCGCCATCCGCGAGGTGCGCGGCCGCGGCCTGCTGCTCGCCATCCAGTTCGACCGCGAGGTGGCGCAGGCGGTGCTCGAGGCCGCGCTGGCGCGCGGCGTGCTGCTGAACGCCGTGTCGCCCTCGACCATCCGGTTCATGCCCCCGCTGGTCATCACCGAGGCCGAGATCGACCAGGCCATCGCCGTGCTCGAGGAGGCGCTTGCGGCCACCCTCACCCCCGCGAGTCGTAGCTAGCACCCACACGGGTTGACAAGCCAAGCGCAGCGGCGTCCACATGGGCGCCGCTGCGCGGTCGCCGGGGGTTGCTCCCTACGCGTCAGGCGTCCTCTCGCCACAGCGCACTGCGGGGATACAACCCTAGCGATCTCACGCCGTGCGCACCCTCAGCATCCCTCCGGCAGCTGAAGGCGCGGGCGGACACGACCGGTGACAGGGAGAGAAGCGCGACTCCTAGCGGGCGTACGCCGCGCTAGGGACGACGCCCCAGAGGTTGGGCGGCCAGTAGCTGACCCAGGCCCGGCCAACGATGTTCTCGGCCGGCACCAGGCCCCACACATGGGAGTCGCTGCTGTTCGGCCGGTTGTCGCCCAGTACGAAATAGTGGTTCGGCGGAACGACCAGGCGCGGCACTACATAGGGAGCGCGATCGCGGATATAGGGCTCCTCGATCGGCTGGTCGTTGATGTAGACCTGGCCACCCCGGATCTCCACCGTATCCCCTGGCACCCCAATCACGCGCTTGATGAAGTCTTTGTCCGGCTGCGTGGGCGCCCGGAAGACGATGATGTCGCCGCGCTGGGGCCCCCCGAACAGGTAGTCGTTGCCGGCGCCGTCGCGCTGGAACCAGGCCGCCAGCGGCTCCGGCAGTCGGGCGTAGCCGATCTTGTTGATCAGGAGATACTGGCCGGAGTGGAGGGTGGGCTCCATACTGGAGCCCTCGACCTTGAAGTTCTGGACCACCGCGCGCACGGCCATGAAGATCAGCAGGGTAAGGAAGATGGTCTGGAGAATCTCCCAGAGGACCGCGCGCACCCCACTGGTGGACATCTTGGTCGGCGTGCTAGGAGTGGGCGCCTGATCTCCTACGACGCTCATAGCACTCCTGCTGAGACATCTCATTGTTCAACACATTATATCCCGTGCCCTGCAGCACGACGCCGGCGGACGGCGCACCACGTTCACTATAGCAGCGCTCCGCACCGGCGTGCTAGAATTTCAATGGAGCGTGGGGCAAGGAGTAGGCGTGAAGTTCGGCGTCGTCGTCTTCCCAGGGACGAACTGCGACCACGACACGCTCCATGTCCTGCGCGAGGTCTTCCACCAGCCGGCCGAGCCCCTCTGGCACGAGACCACCGACCTGGCCGGGTACGACTGTGTGATCCTCCCCGGCGGCTTCGCCTACGGCGACTACCTCCGCGCCGGCGCCATCGCGCGCTTCTCGCCGATCATGGCCGCCATCGAGCGGTTCGCCCGCGCCGACGGGCTCGTCTGGGGCATCTGCAACGGCTTCCAGATCCTCCTCGAGGCCGGCCTGCTCCCCGGCGCGATGCGGCGCAACGCGGGTGTGCGCTTCCGCTGCCAGTGGGTCCACGTGCGCGTGGAGCACAACCGCTCCCCCTTTACTGCCGCCTGCACGCCGGGCCAGGTGCTGCGGCTGCCGATCGCCCACGGCGAGGGCAACTACTTCGCCCCGCCCGACCTGCTCGCACAGCTCGAGGCCCGGGGCCAGGTGCTGCTGCGGTACTGCGACGCCACGGGCGCCGTGACGCCCGCCGCCAACCCCAACGGCTCCGTTGCCAACATCGCGGGGCTGGCGAGCGAGGGAGGCAACGTCTTCGCGCTCATGCCTCATCCTGAGCGCGCCAGCGAGGCGCTGCTTGGCGGCACTGACGGCCGGCTGCTGTTCGAGAGCGTGTTGCGCCAGGTGGCCGGTGTCGCGCGCGTCTGATCGTCCCCTCGCCTCCCTGCCGGCCGCGCGGCTCGCCGAGGTCGGCCTCACCCCGGCCGAGTACGAGCGCCTGGTCGCGCTGCTCGGCCGCCAGCCCAACCCCCTCGAGCTGGGCATGGTGGGCGCCATGTGGAGCGAGCATTGCTCTTACAAGAGCTCGCGCCACCTGCTGCGCCGCCTGCCCACCACAGGCCCGCGCGTGCTCCAGGGGCCGGGCGAGAACGCTGGCGCGGTCGACCTGGGCGACGGGCTGGCCGTGGTGATGAAGATCGAGTCGCACAACCATCCCAGCGCGGTCGAGCCCTTCCAGGGGGCCGCGACCGGCGTGGGCGGCATCCTCCGCGACGTGTTCACCATGGGGGCGCGCCCGGTGGCGCTCCTGGACTCGCTGCACTTCGGCCCGCTCGACGCGCCGCGCAACCGGTACCTGTTCGAGAACGTGGTGGCCGGCATCGCCCACTACGGCAACTGCGTGGGCGTGCCCACCGTCGCCGGCGAGGTGCACTTCGCCCCGGGCTACAGCGCCAACCCCCTCGTCAACGCCATGTGCGTGGGCCTCGCCCCGCACCACCGCCTCACCCGTGCGCGCGCCCGCGGGCCGGGCAACCCGGTGCTGCTCGTGGGGGCCGCCACGGGGCGCGACGGCATCCACGGGGCGACCTTCGCCTCGGCCGAGCTGGACGCGCGCAGTGAGGAGCGCCGGCCGGCGGTGCAGGTGGGCAACCCCTTCTTGGAGAAGCTGCTCCTCGAGGCCTGCCTGGCCCTGCTGGAGACCGGCGACGTGATCGCCATGCAGGATCTAGGCGCGGCCGGGCTCACCAGCGCCAGCGCCGAGCTGGCCGGGCGGGGCGGCTGCGGCATCGAGATCGACGTCGCCCGCGTCAGCCGCCGCGAGGCGGGCATGACGCCCTACGAGGTCATGCTCTCCGAGTCGCAGGAGCGCATGCTGGTGGTCGTCGCTCAGGGGGCGGAGGCGCGCGCCGAGGCGCTCTTCACGCGCTGGGGGCTGCATACCGACCGGATCGGGCACATCACCGACGACGGCCTCCTCCGCGTGCGGGACGGCGCGACCGTAGTGGCCGAGCTGCCCGTGCGCGTCCTCACCACCGACGCCCCGCTCTACGAGCGGCCCCAGGCGCCGCCTCCGCCACCGCCCGTCGTCGATCCCGCCACGGTGCCGGTGCCAGCTGACCTCGGCGCCGTGCTGCTCGCGCTGCTCGGCTCGCCGAACCTCTGCAGCCGCGCGCCCGTCTTCACCCAGTACGATCACACCGTGCAGGCGAACACCGTCATTCCGCCAGGGCGCGCGGACGCGGCGGTGCTCCGCGTGCGCGGCACCGCGAAGGGGCTGGCGCTGACCGTCGACTCCGCGGCGCGCTATGCCGCGCTCGACCCGCGGCGGGGCGCGGCGCTCGCGGTCGCCGAGGCGGCGCGCAACCTGAGCTGCTGCGGCGCAGAGCCGCTGGCCGTGACCGACTGCCTGAACCTGGCCAATCCCGAGCGGCCGCCGGTGGCCTACGCGCTGGCCGAGACGATCGAGGGCCTGCGCGAGGCGTGTCTCGCTCTCGAGATCCCGGTGATCAGCGGGAACGTGAGCCTGTACAATGAAACTGAGCACAGCGCGGTCCCCCCGACGGCGGTGATCGGCATGGTTGGAGTGGTGCCGGATGTGACGCGCGCTGTCGACGCCGCCTTCAAAGCCGAGGGGGACTGCGTGGTGCTCCTCGGGACTACGCAGGTCGGGTTGGGCGGCAGCGAGTACCTCGCGGTCGTGCACGGGCGGAGTGGGGGACCGCCGCCCGCGCTCGATCTGGCCTACGAGGCGCGGCTGCAGCGCTGTTGCCGCGCTCTGGTAGCGGCGGGGCTGGTGCGCTCGGCCCACGACTGTGCCGAGGGGGGACTGGCCGTCGCCGTCGCGGAGAGCGCGCTGCTGGGCGAGCGGGGGTTCGTGGCCGATACGGACTGGGCGGTGGCGCTGGGAGCGCGGCCGGATCTGGCGCTGTTCGGCGAGGGGCCGTCGCGCATCGTGGTGTCCTGCCGGCCCGAGGACGTGCCCGCCGTGACCCGCGCTGCGGCGGAGGCGGGCGTGGGGGCCACCGTGCTGGGGCGCGTCGCGGGCGACCGCCTGGTGTGGCCCGGAGCGATCGATGTGGCGCTGGGCGAGGCGCAGGCCCGGTGGGAGGCTGGCCTGCTGGCTCCCGCAGGACCTCCCCTCGCGCCGCCGCACACCAGACCCGAGCCGGAGAGCGCGGCAGCCCACGCGTAGCGCACAGCCCGCGCTGGCGCCGCGGTCGGAGGGGGCGCAATGCCGGGAGCCGAGAGCCTACACGAAGCCTGCGGCATCTTCGGAATCTACGGCCCGGGCGAGGACGTCGCCCGCCTGACTTTCTTCGGCCTGTATGCCCTCCAGCATCGCGGGCAGGAGAGCGCGGGCATCGCTACCGCCGACGGCGAGCGGCTCTACGTCTACCGCGACATGGGCCTGGTCAGCCAGGTGTTCACGGAGGAGCACCTCGAGGGCCTGCGTGGCCACATCGCGGTGGGCCACACGCGCTACTCCACGACCGGCGCGAGCCGCCTGGAGAACGCCCAGCCGATCGTGGTCGAGTCGGATGTCGGCCCGCTCGCCGTGGCCCACAACGGCAACCTGGTCAACACGCCTGAGCTGCTCACCGAGCTGGAACGCCGCGGGCAGGAGCAGCGCGCGACCACCACCGACTCCGAGCTGATCGCCCTGCTCGCCGCCTCCACGGCCGGCACCGACTGGCCCGCCCGGATCCGCGCCATCGTGCCCCTGCTCCAGGGCGCGTTCAGCCTGGTCATGGCTAGCCCGACCCAGCTCATCGGCCTCCGTGACCCCCTGGGCGTGCGCCCACTGGTGCTGGGCCGGCTCGACCGCGGCTGGGTGATCGCCTCCGAGACGTGCGCGCTGGACACCATCGGCGCCACGACGCTGCGAGATATCGAGCCCGGCGAGATGGTCGTGATCGACGCCGAGGGCGTGCGGACCGAGCAGGTCGCCACTGTGACGCGCCGCGCCCTCTGTGTCTTCGAGTTCATCTACTTCGCGCGGCCGGACAGCGTGATCGACCAGCGCGAGGTCTATCTCGCGCGGGAGCGCATGGGCCGCGCCCTGGCGCGGGAGCACCCGGCGGAGGCCGACGTGGTCATCGCCGTGCCCGACGCCTCGGTGCCGGCGGCCATCGGCTACGCGCGCGAGTCGGGCATTCCCTTCCACGAGGGGCTGATCAAGAACCGCTACATCGGCCGCACTTTCATCCAGCCCGACCAGCGCCTGCGCGAGCGCGGCGTCCAGCTGAAGTTCAATCCCTTGCGCCACGTGCTGGAGGGCCAGCGCGTGGTCGTGGTGGACGACAGCATCGTGCGGGGCACCACCACGCCGCGCGTGATCAGCATGCTGCGCAAAGCGGGCGCGCGCGAGGTGCACATGCGCATCTCGGCCCCGCCCATGCGCCACCCCTGCTACCTGGGCGTCGACACGGCCCGCCGCGAGGAGCTCATCGCGGCGCAGATTGAGGACGTTGCCGAGATCGGTCGCGCCATCGGCGCCGACTCGCTCGGCTATCTCAGCCTCGAGGGGTTGCTCTGGGCCGTCGGCCTGCCCGCCGACCGGCTCTGCAGCGCCTGCTTCACGGGAGACTACCCGCTGCGCGTCTCCGCCGAGGCCGACAAGCACCTGCTCGAGATCCGCTGAGCCGCGATGACTCGTCCCCTCCCGCTAGGCATCCTCATCTCGGGGCGGGGCACCAACCTCGCCGCCATCCACGCTGCCATCGTCGCGGGGCGGCTTGACGCCCGGATCGTGGCCGTCTGCTCCAACCGCCCCGAGGCGCCGGGCGTCGCCTGGGCGCGCGCTCAAGGGCTCCCGGTGGCGCTGTTCCCGCGAAGCGCGTACCCCTCGCGCGCTGCGGCTCAGGCGGCGATGGCAGCGCACCTCCAGGCTGTGGGCGCGGAGCTGGTCGTGCTCGCCGGCTGGGATCAGGTGCTGGTGCCGTCCTTCGTCGCGGCCTTCGCGGGCCGCCTGCTCAACGTGCATCCGTCGCTGCTCCCCGCCTTCGCGCGCACGATGCACGCCGTGGAGGAAGCCCTGGCCTACGGTGTGAAGATCACCGGCTGCACCGTCCACTATGTGACCGAGGAGGTGGACGCCGGCCCGATCATCCTCCAGGCCGCCGTGCCCGTCTACGATGATGACACTCCGGAGACGCTCCTAGCGCGCATCCACGAGCAGGAGCACCAACTCCTGCCCCGTGCTATCGCGCTCCACGCGGCCGGGCGCCTGCGCGTCGAGGGGCGGCGGGTGCGGATCCTCCCAGATCCCGCGGCGGAACCGCGCTAATCAGGTCGAGCCCTCGTGCCCCACAGGCAGAGTGTGGGCGAACCCGGGTTGCACAACCCTGAAGTATCAAGGGGGGTGCGCCAGGTTCGCGGGCCCACGTTCCGCTCCGCGGCCTCCGAACGCTCCTCCCGTCTCAGAGCCCGTGCGGTCGCAACCGCCGCGGTAGCCGCGAGGGTAGCGCGGGAGCCAGCGTCGCTACTGCGGTGGCCGTCGGGGTCAGGGGTGGAGCAACCGTAGGCGCGACCACCTGCAAGGCGGTGGTTGTGCCGGGCCCCTCGCTCGTCCCGTCCAAGCGCACGAAGACCGTATCAAGCGCCTGGAAGCCGATCGTCGCGGTCGCCGGCGACGGCGCCGTGCGGGTGAGCACGAACGTCAAGATGTTCCCCGCGGTCCCGCTCACCGTGCCACCCGGGGAGAACAGGCAGGCGAGCAGCGTGCCGTAGGGCTGCGGCGCAGGAGAGGTTGCGGTCGCGCCTGCGAAGAGGCCCGTACAGGCCGCACTAGTCACCGCGAAGCTGCTGGCGTGCACGATACCGACCTGCACCCCGATGGTATTGGCCGCGATCCCCGCGGTGGCAACGGTGATCGTCACCGAGCTACCCACTAGCGGCAGTGCAACGCTGGCGGGACTGAAACTGGTCGAGGTAGCGGCGCTGACGGGCGTCTCTGCCCCTCCGAGAAACGGCAGCGCGGCCAACAGCACCACGAGGGTGGTGCGGACAAAGACGCGTGGCAGCTGTTGCATCAGACTTCCTCTTGATCGAGCAGCACCGGCGATAACGCCTCAGCGGTTGGCACCCTCTGCAGGCTAACCGCTCGAAGCTAAGCAGATGCCCGGCAGCTCACGGCGCCCGCCGCCCGAAGTTCTGGACGAGAAGGACGTAGTCGAAGATGTCGACACGCCCATCCCCGTTGCAGTCGGCGGCATTGCCAGGCTCCCGCTTTCCGAAGTTCTGCACGAGGACCACGTAATCGAAGATATCCACACGGCCATCGCGGTTGATATCGCAAGGTAGCAGCGTTGGCGGAGTCGGTGTGCGCGAAGGGATGCTCGTAGCCGTTGCTACCAGCGTGGCTGTCGCGGTTGGCGTAGACGTGGGCGTGCTGGTAGGAGTGGCGGAGGGGGTAGCGCTTGCTGTGAGCGTGGCTGTCGCGGTCCCCCCCGGCGTGAGCGCGGCGGTGGCCGTGAGCGTAGCCGCGGCGGTCACGGGCGGAGTACCAGTCGTGGTGCCCGTCGGCGTCGCCGTCGCCGCCCCCGCCGACCCCCCCAGCAACACCGTCAGCAGGTTCGCCGTCATCCGCT
>Ga0209810_1001063_pt1 | contig 46293 bp, 43 predicted proteins | sample Coa_R1_7_FD_187159 | JGI IMG/M metagenome (GOLD analysis project Ga0209810, IMG submission 187159) | Surface soil microbial communities from Centralia Pennsylvania, which are recovering from an underground coalmine fire - Coalmine... | ecosystem: Environmental > Terrestrial > Soil > Unclassified... | reverse complement strand
GGCGCCTTGCGGTCCAGGGTCACCGCGACCAGCCTCGGGACCGGCAGATCCTGCAGATCGGTGATGTCGCCGAGCCAGGGCTTGATCAGGTCGTAGGCCTTCTGAGGCTCCAGGGCGCGGGCTTCGCCGAGCGTGAAGAACGCGTCGCCGAGGCCGCCGCGCGAAAAGAGCGCCAGCGCCATCGAGCCGCCGCCGACCTCCGTCGAGCGATAGCATTCCACCAGCGGAAACAGGTCGGGAGCCAACTGCCCGATCGCGTAGGCGGCGTACGCGGCGTCGAACTCGGCAGCACGGCGGAGCGCAGCCAGTCCCATCGCCTTCCGGCGAGACGGGTCGCCGGCGAGGAGCGCGATCGCCTCGGCGAGAGCACGGGGATCTCGCGCCGGGACCAACAGGCCGTCGACGCCGTCGCTCACCAGCTCCGGCATCCCGCCGACGTCGGTCGCGATCACCGGCAGCCCCATCGCCATCGCCTCGATCGCCGCTCGGCTCATCCCCTCGCTCACGCTCGATAGGAGGAACGCGTCAGCCCTGGCCAGGGCGGCGCGAACGCCGGCCTGCGGCTTGGCCGGCGAGAGCCGGACGGCGTCCTCGAGGCCGAGATCAGCGATCGCGAAGCGGAGCCCTTCGCCGGTGCCACGGTCGGATCCGACGATCGTCAGGGTGACGTCGTGGCCCGTGCGCCGGCTGAGGGCGACGGCCGCGACAGCGTTCTCGTAGTCCTTGACCCAGTGCTGGCGCCCGACGCTGACGAGTCGCAACGTCGCGTCGCCGCGCGCGGGCCTGTCGGTGGGCGTGAAGATGCGCATGTCGGCGGCAGGATGGACGACTCGCGTGCGCCACTCCGGCGCGCCGAGGCGAACCGCGTTACGGCGCAGGTCCTCGGAGCGACACAGGATCCGGCCCATCTGCCCGAAGACCGCGGGCAGAGCCGACGCGAGGCGTGCCTTCTGCCCAGGCATGATCCGCACGTCGGAACCGGTGCACATGACGAGCTTCGGTCCGAGCCGCCCCAGCACCGGGGCGAAGTTGGCCGCCACATACGCCGCCTCGAAGTAGGTGACGTCAGCCCGCCGGCCGAGGACCGCCAGGAGCGCCCGCCCGAGCCGTCCCGCCGAGCCTCCGTGGGTTCGCACCGCGCCGGCGAGCCGGAAGCGCTCGACCGGATCGAGCTCTTCGCTCGAGTGAAGGCCGACGACGGTGACCCGATGGCCCCGGTCGGCGAGCCCCACGACGGTGTGATGCAGCAGCGGCTCGAGCCCGTCAGCGACGATCAGCACCCGCACGCGCGTGACGCTACCGTCTCGCCCGCCGATGAGCAGCGATGTCATCCGCCGCCGCTTCGCCGCCCCGGTCGTCTGCCTGCTGCCCGCCTACAACGCCGAGAACTTCCTCCACAGGTGGTTCGAGTCGGTCGCCCGGTTCGCAGACGCAGTCGTCTCCCTCGACGACGGGAGCACCGACGGTACGGCGGACCTGCTGGAGCGCCACCCGCTCGTCCGCGTGCTGCTCCGCAATCCGACTCGCCACGACTACCGCGACTGGGACGATTCGCGCAACCGCAACAGGTTGCTCGAGGCCGCCGCGCAGCTCGCGCCGAGCTGGATCATCAGCCTGGACGCCGACGAGCTGCTGGCGGAGGAGGACGGAATCGCCTTGCGGCGGTTCATCGACGAGCGGGCGGCACCGGGCTTCGCCTACGGCTTTCCCGTGTACCGGATGATCGGCGACGTCGAGCGCTTCGATCGCGTATACGGTCGCGCTTTCCGACTGTTCGCGTTCGCTCGTGCGCACCGGTTCCCCGCCGATCGTCTCCACTTCGCACAGGTTCCGGCCTCGATACCTCGCTGTCGCTGGCTGATGACAGACGTGCGCATCCAGCACCTCGGCGAGATGAACGACGACCTCCGGTGGGCGCGGCGGCTCAAGTACGCCGAGGCGGACCCCGATCGCCTCTGGGAGGACGACGCCGACTATGCGGGTTTCCCAGCTGGGGAGCCGATCCCGTGGCGAGCGCGGCGAGCGGCGCAGCCGGTGACGCTCGAGCCGTGCTTTCCCGAGACCGACGGCGCCGAGGAGACGATCGATCTCGTGGCGCCGGTCCTGTCGGTGGCCCTGATCGTTGGAGAGGAGGCGGTCGACGAGATGACGAAGCTGTTCGACACCGTCTCGCGGCAGCGGACCTCCATGATCGTGGAGGTGCTCGTGCTGGCGCTCGGCGACGAGGTCGCCGACGACGTGGCGCGGTTGTTGCCGAACGCGCTCGTCCTGCGCGTGAGCGGGGGAGCATCGGCCGCCGAGGTCAGGAACGTCGCCCTTCGCGTGGCGCAGGGCGACTACGTCGTCTGCTTCGATGCCCCGGTTCATGTCGCCCCGGGCGCTCTCGACACGCTCGTCCGCGCGCACGACGCGGGCAACGCCGTCGTGACCGGCGCGGTTCGGAACGGGACCCGGTCACTGGCCGGCTGGGCCTGCTACTTCGACGGGCCGGTCCACGCGTCGTTCGCGCGGGAGCCGCTGCTCAGGCTTGGCGGCTTTCGGGATCGCCCGCCAGATGCGGTGGAGCGTGACGCCCGCGACCGACTGCTCGCCGACGGCCATCGATCCGGGCGCGCCTCGAACCTCGTCTTCGAGCATCGCGCCCGGTGCATGTCGGCCGGCGACTATCTCGCCTCCCGGTGGGCCGCCGGGCGTGCAGGCATGGATGCGCGCCATCCCCTGGCCGGGTTGCGGTCGGCGGTGCGAGGCGCTTCGCCCGAGACGTGGCGAGCGCTGCGACGGGCGGGGCCACTCGCTCTCGCCGGCTGGCTCGCCTCGTGGCTCGGCAATGCCACGAGGCTTCGCGGGATCACAGGCCGATCGCGGCGCGGGCCCGGCTCGCGACGGCGCTGAAGTCGAACGCCGCACGGGCCTGCTCTGCAATCACCTTCGGATCCCGATGCGCAGCCTCGACTAGCGCCTCAGCCAGCCCACCCGGCAGCTCCGGATCGTAGGGAACGTCGGCCTCGGGACACAGCATCCAGTCCTTGACGAAGTAGGGCCGGTGGACGATGCAGACACCCGCCACCTGCGCTTCGGCCAGCATCAGTCCGAGCGACTCGTGCTTCATGGGCACGAGCGCGAACGCCGCGCCCAGAGCGGCCTGGACGTGCGCGGGATGGGCCCGTCCGTACGGCAGCCATTCGTCGAAGCCCGCGCTCGGCGGCGGATTTCCGCGGCCGCACGCGGCGAGCCGGACGCCGGGCACCCTGCGCCTGATCCGGCCGAGTTCGACAGGGTCGACGGGTACCGATTCCGGGACGTCTCCCACTGGATCGAACACCACCCTGTGCCGGACTTCGGCCGGCGGCGGGACGACGTCTGTGTCGACGCCCACACCGATCCACGACTCCCAGGGCGCAGGCGGGTCCTCCAGCCCGCAGCAGAGCACCCCGCCGCGCTGCGCGAACCACTCGAGCGACGGCCGGGCCGGGTGGTCGCGGCTTCCAAGCGTGTAGGCCATGAGGCCGAACAGGCGGTCGGCGGCGATATCGGAGAGCGGGCCGAGCATGTGGCGCTCGAACCAGTCCATCTCGGCCGGGTACTCGGAGCTGATCGCAACCCGGCAGGGGTACGACTGGGGTAGGGGGAGCGGCCGGAACTCGGCCTGCAGACCGAGCCGGGCGAGTTGCTTGGCCAGGTAATGCCCCTGGATCTGCGGGTAGTGGCAGAGCTCCTTGGACTGGGTGCGGCAGGTGACGAGGACATCCTGCATCGGCTCACAGCCCGAGCGAGCGCCCGAGGATCTCCTTCATGATCTCATCGGTGCCGCCACCGATCGGGCCAAGCCGGGCGTCTCGAACGGCGCGCTCGAGCGGTGAGCCTTCGCCCTGGATCTGCATACAGCTGTCGAGGACCTCGAACGCCGCGCGCTGCGTCGCGAGCTTGGCGATCGTCACCTCGCGCACGGCGTCCTGTCCGTTCATGTAGCAGCGCAGCGCCGCGTACGTCATCGCTCGCCGTGTCTCGAGAATCGTGGCGGCCTCAGCCAGCTGGTGGCGCACCGCCTGGTCATGGTCGTGCTCGTGAGCCCAGGCGACGGTCCCTTCGAGCGCGACCTGCATCGCGCCGACGGCCCCCAGCGCCATCAGCAGCCGCTCCCACTGGAAGTTGGCCATGATCAGATAGAAGCCCTGGTTCTCCTCGCCCAGCAGGTTCTCCTCGGGCACGAAGACATCATCGAAGCTGAGCAGAGCGGTATCCGAGGCATGCCAGCCGAGCTTCTCGATCGGCCGCGACTCGACCCCCTCCCCGCGCTCCACGATCAGGAAGGAGAGGCCGTGGTGGCCCCCGTCGCCCGTCGTCTTCACGGCGGTCACCAGGACGTCGGCACGGCAGCCGCCGGTGATGAACATCTTCGACCCGTTGACCACGTAGCCCCCGTCGACCCGCCGGGCGGCGGTCCGGATCGACGCGACGTCCGAGCCGGCATCAGGCTCGGTGATGGCCAGCGCGGCCACGAGCTCGCCGCGGATTCCGGGCACGAGATACCGCTGGCGCTGGGACTCGCTGCCGAAGCGCCAGATCGGCGGCAACGCGATCCCGATATGGGCCCCGACGCCAGCGGCCACTCCGCCCGATCCACAGCGTGCGAGTTCCTCGCATAGCACGGCCGCGGCGGCGACATCGTCAGAGCCGCCGTACTGGCGCGGGAACTTCAGTCCGATGTAGCCGAGCTCGCCGAGCCGCGCGAAGAGCTCGTTCGGGAACCAGCGCGCAGCCTCCCACTCGTCGGCGTGGGGGGCGAGCTCCGCCTCGATGAACTCCCTCACCGAGACGCGAAACTGCTCGTGCGAGTCCGTGAACGGGGGAATCGGCCGGCGTGGCGCTTGCCTGTCGGTGAGGAATGGGATCGACACGCCAGGCATCTTGGCGTAGTGTTGCCGCGTCCGATGCCGACGCCGCCGGTCGTGATTCTCGGCGTGCCCCGCTCCGGGACGACGTGGGTGCAGGACGTGCTCGGTGGCTGCAGCGGGGTGCAGACCGTCTCGGAGCCCGACAACGAGACGCGAATGACCTGGCCGCTCGTGGCAAAGGCCGGGCTCGGCCGGTTCCCGCTCCTCGGTCCCGGCGACCGCGCTCCTCGTTACGAGTGGCTCTGGCGCGCGGCCTGCGTCGGCGGCGGCAGCTCGTCTCGCGTGCTCTGGACGCGCCGGCGCCAGCTCCGATGGCCGGGGGTCGAGGAGGCCGAGGCCGCCTGCGATCCGGACCGGCGCCTCGGTCTACGGCCGCGAGCTCTGGCCTGGATCGGGAGACCTGCTCTTGGCCCTGTGGCGGCGGACAGGGTCCTCGTCAAGAGCGTTCATGCCGCGCTCTGTGCGGACTGGGTGTGCGAACGCATCCCGGCTCGCGTCGTGGTCGTCCAGCGGGACCCGTTCGAAGTCGTCGCCAGCTGGCGATCGATGGGGGCGCGCCACGACGGCGCCAGCGAGAGGCTCGAGTACGCGGGGTCCCCGGAGCGGATCTTGTCGCGCGCCGCCCTGGCCCATCTGAGCCGCTGTTACGGCCCGGTCCCGGCCGGTCGCGATCGGGCCATCACATGGCTGGCCGCCGGGCTGATGAGCGAACTGAGCGCGTTCGCTGGCCGTCGCCGAGACGTGCTCGTAGTCGACTTCGACGAGGCGTGCGCAGCGCCCCGCCGGGTGCTCGCCGCCGTCGCCCTGAAGCTGGGCCTGCGCTGGGGCCCTCGGGCCGATGCCGTGCTTGCTGCTCGCAACCGCCCCGGGTCGGGCTGGGACACCACGCGGGAGGCGGCTCAGGTTCCCGGAAGCTGGCGGCGCCGGCTCGACCCGGTCGTGGTCAACGGCATAGACGCTGAGCTCAGCCGCTTCGACCGGCTCCGCCGGAGCGCCGGTCCCGAAGACCTCACAGACCGTACGAGCGACCGATCACGTCGAGCATGATCTCGTCGGTGCCGGCGCCGATCCGGTTCAGCCGCAGGTCGCGCCATGCACGCTCGACGCCGTACTCCTTCATATATCCGGCGCCGCCGTGGATCTGGATGCACTCATCCGCCACCTCGACGCTGATCCGCGACGCGTAGAGCTTCGCCATCGAGATCTCCCGGACCGGGTACTCGCCGTTCTGGAATCGCCAGGCGGTCGTGTAGACCATCTGCCGGGCCGTCTCGATCTTCGTGGCCATCTCGGCGAACTTGTGCCGGATCACCTGGAAGTTGCCGATCGGGCGGCCAAACGCCTTGCGCTCCTTGGCGTACTGGAGTGTCTGATCGAAGACGCGCTGTGCACCCGCCACGCATCCGGCGGCGCCGATCAGCCGCTCGCCCTGGAGCTCCCACATGATGTGGTAGAAGCCCTTGCCGACCTGCCCGAGCACGGCCGACTCGGGCACCCGGACGTCCTGGAAGGCCAGCAGCGCGGTGTCGGAGGCGTGCATGCCGAGCTTCTGCAACCGCTTCTCGCGGATCACGCCTGGTGAGTCCATCGGGACCAAGAAAAGCGTGAAACCGTCGTATCCGGCCTCGGGGTCGGTCTTCGTGACGAGCACGATCACATGGGCGCGGTGGCCGTTGGTGATGTAGGTCTTCGAGCCGTTGATCACGTACTCGCCGGTGGCCTCGTCGCCTACCGCACGGGTCTTGATCCCGGAGACGTCGCTGCCGGCGTCCGGCTCGGTGATCCCCAGGCAGAGGATCTTCGTGCCGGCGATCGCCGGAGCGGCCCACTGCTGCTTCTGCTCCTCGGTGCCGAAGGCGAGGATCGGGGGCATCGCCATGTCGGTCTGGACGGCGATCCCCATCGCCAGCCCGCCCGACCGCGAGTGGCCGATCTCCTCGGCGAGGACCAGCGAGGAGTAGTAGTCACCGCCCTGGCCTCCGTACTCGACCGGCTTGTCGAGCCCGAGGAAGCCCAGCTCGCCCATCCGCTCGAACACCCAGTCGGGGAACGTGGTCTCCTCCCACTCCTCAGCGTGCGGCGCGAGCTCCTTGACCGCGAACCGGCGGATCGACTCACGCAACTGCTCGTGCTCGTCGGTGAAGATGAAGTGCTTGCGCTGGCCCGAGTGGTCGGGCTTCAGGACGTCGGCGGTGGCCATCTCGTTTCTCCTCGCTCGCGTGGGCAAAGTGGAGAGTAGTGCTTCCTACTTTCCACTGTCGATAGGCTGTATCGGATGCCGGAGCTCGACACCGTTCGCTACGAGGTCGCCGACGCCATCGCGACGATCGCGCTCGACCAGCCCGAGACCCGCAACGCCCTCTCGAACGAGCTGCTCAGCGACCTCCGCGACGCCCTGACCGCCGCCCGAGACGACGATGCCGTGCGCTGCGTCGTGCTCACCTCCACCCATGAGAGGGTGTTCTCGAGCGGCGGCAACCTGGCCGGCTTCGCGGCCGAGATGCCGCTCGTCCACAAGCACTTCGGCACGGAGCTGTTCCCGAGCGTGTTCAAGCTGCTGGGGGAGCTGGGCAAGCCGTCGATCTGCGCGGCCAACGGTCACGTGCTCGCCGGAGCGCTGGGCCTGGCGCTGGCGTGCGACCTGATCCTCGCCAAGGACACCGCGCGGTTCGGGACGCCCGAGATCAATGTCGGCGTGTTCCCGTTCATGATCATGGCGCTGATCTACCGCAACGTTCCGCGCAAGAAGTGCAGCGAGCTGCTGCTGCTCGGCGAGCAGATCTCAGCGCAGGAGGCCGAGCGGATCGGGATCGTCAACAAGGTCGTCCCCGGCGACGACTTCGAGCAGGCGGTGCGCGACTGGGCCGAACAGCTCGCCTCGAAGTCCCCGCTGATGATGCGGCTGGGCAAGGACGCCATGTGGCGCCAGCTCGACATGCCGCTCGTCGAGGCCCTCGACTACCTGCGCGCTCAGCTTTCGCTCGCCTTCTCCACCGAGGACATCGTCGAGGGCGTGACGGCTTTCTTCGAGAAGCGCGACCCGCAGTGGAGGGGACGGTGAGCGTCGAGACCAGCCTCCTGCGCCCGCTCGTCGAGGACCTGCACGCCCGGCGTGCGCAGATCAGGCTCGGCGGTGGCGAGGAGAAGATCGCGAGGCAGCACGAGGCCGAGAAGCTGACCGCCCGCGAGCGCCTGGCGCTGCTGATCGACGCCGGCACGTGGGTGGAGCTCGGGATCCACGGGCGCCCACACTTCTCGCAGGCATCGATGGCCGGGAGGGAGGCGCCGGCGGACGGAGTGATCACCGGCTACGGCAAGTGCGACGGGCGCCTGGTCGCGGTGGCCGCCTACGACTTCACCGTGATGGCCGGCTCGATGGGGATGACCGGTGAGCTGAAGGTGACGCGGCTGCGCGAGCTGGCGCTGACCAAGCGGATCCCGATGGTCTGGCTGCTCGACTCGGCGGGAGCGCGCATCCAGGAGGCGGTCGGGTCGCTGTTCGCGGGCTCCGGGCACCTGTTCCGGGAGGAGGTCGTGATGAGCGGCGTGATCCCGCAGGTCGCGGCGCTGATGGGGCCGTGCGCGGCGGGCACGGCCTACATCCCCGGCCTGGCCGACTTCGTGCCGATGGTGAAGGGCCGCGGCTCGATGGCGCTGGCCGGGCCGCACCTCGTCCGCGCGGCGGTCGGGGAGGACGTCACCCAGGAGGAGCTCGGCGGATCGCGCGTGCATTGCCGCAAGTCGGGCGTCGGTGACCTCGAGGTGCCCGACGACCCGGCGTGCATCGAGGCGATCAAGCGCTACCTCTCGTACTTCCCGTCGCACTGCGAGGAGCCGCCACCGGTCATCGCCTGCGAGGACCCGATCGAGCGGGCCGACGAGGAGCTGCTCGACGTGCTGCCCGATTCCAACCGCAAGCCCTACGACATGTACGAGGTGATTCGCCGGATCGTCGACGACGGCGAGTACTTCGATCTCAAGCCGCAGTGGGCCAGGACGATCATCACCTGCCTGGCGCGGTTCGGGGGCCGTCCGGCCGGAATCGTCGCCAACCAGCCCAAGCAGCTCGGAGGGATCCTCGACAACGACTCGGCCGACAAGGCGGCGCGGTTCATCAACCTGATGAACGCCTATGGGATCCCGCTCGTGTTCCTGATGGACGTGCCGGGGTTCATGGTCGGCACGAAGGTCGAGGAGGCCGGGATCATCCGCCACGGGGCGAAGATGCTGTACGCGACCGCCAACGCCACCGTGCCGAAGATCACCGTGATCACGCGCAAGGCCTACGGCGCCGGCTACTACGTGATGTGCGGGCGCGCGTATGAGCCGGACCTGATCGTCGCGTGGCCGAGCGCCGAGATCAGCGTGATGGGAGCCGAGGGCGCGGTCGAGATCATCTTCCGCCGCCAGGTCGAGGAGGCCGAGGATCCGGCGGCCAAGAAGCAGGAGCTGATCGAGAACTTCCGCAAGATCATCGACGTCTACATCGCCGCCGGCAACGACATGATCGACGACGTGATCGACCCTCGCGAGACGCGGGCCGCGATCTGCCGCGGGCTCGAGATGGCGGCCGGCAAGAAGGTCGAGCGGCCATGGAAGAAGAGCGGGGTCGTGCCGGTATGAGGAGGCGCGCGCGGTGTCCGTAGACGATCCCGTCGTCATCACCTGCGCGATCTCCGGCGCGCTCGCCAACCGCGACCAGTGCCCGGCGATCCCGTACACCCCGGCCGAGTACGCCGCGGAGGCGCGGCGGATCGTCGACGAGGGCGGGGTCCACATCCACATCCACGCCCGCACGCCGGACGGCACCCCGTCCTACGAGGTCGAGGACTTCCGCGCGATTCGCGAGGCGATCGTCGACGAGATTGGCGACGCCGCGATCATCAACTTCTCGACGGGCACGATCGGCATCAGCGTCGAGAAGCGGGTGGCTTACCTGGAGGCGTGCCGGCCCGAGGTCGCGGCGCTCAACATGGGCTCGCTCAACTACGCCAAGTACTCCGAGCGGCGCAAGGACTTCGTGTTCTCGTTCGTGTTCGCGAACCCGTTCGAGGAGATCATCGAGCTGCTGAAGGCGATGCGCGAGCTCCAGATCAAGCCCGAGCACGAGTGCTTCGACGTCGGTCACGTCGCCTCGCTGGCGCCCCTGGTCGACATGGGCCTGCTCGACGCCCCGCTGCACGCCGACTTCGTGATGGGGGTCCTCGGTGGCGTGCCCGCGACGGCGCTCAACCTCGAGGCGATGGCGCGGAACATGCCGGAGGGTCACCACCACTGGGGCGTGATCGGGATCGGCCGCGTGCAGTGGATGATGGTCGCGGCGGCGCTGACGCTCGGCGGCTCGGTTCGCGTCGGGCTGGAGGACAACTTCTACCTGCCCGACGGCGCCGTGGCGCGCTCCAACGGCGAGCTGATCGCCAGGGCGCGGCAGATGACCGAGGACGTCGGGCGACGTCCCGCGAGCGTCGAGGAAGCCCGGGCGCTGCTCGGCATCCGGGCGCGCGCGAGCACGTGACATCGATCGCCGGGATGCTCAAGATCAGCGAGCTGGCCGAGCGCTCGGGGGTCAGCGCCGGGACGATCAAGCACTACCTCCGCGAGGGGGTCCTCGGCGGCGACGGCGAGGTGCTGCGCACCTCGCGCAACATGGCCTGGTACCCGGAGGAGTTCGTCGAGCGCATCCAGCTCGTCAAGCGCCTGCAGGAGGAGCGCTTCATGCCGCTCCGGGTGATCCGCGAGCTGCTCAACACCGATCCCGAACGGGCCACGCGGCTGATCGCGCTCGAGGACCGGATCCTCGAGCGAGCGATGGAGGCGGGGGAGGCGGGTCGCATGTCGCGCCGCGCCGCCCGCGAGACCTACGAGCTGCCCGCGGTCGTGCTCGAGCGGCTCGAGGAGATCGGCGTGCTCACCCCCAACTCGCGCGGCTACGACGCCGACGACGTGGCGATCATCGAGGCGATCTCGCGGTTCCGGGCCGGCGGCTACGAGGAGGCGCTCGGCTTCACGGTCTACGACACGCTGCGCTACCGCGAGGCGCTTGCGCCACTGGTCGCCGACGAGGTCAGCGTGCTGGTCGCACGGCTGGCGGCGCAGGTCGACGTCGACCGGGCCGTCGAGATCATCGAGTCCGGCGCTGAGCCGCTCCGTGACCTGATCGGCGCGATGCACTCGAAGATGCTGCTGGCCGAGCTGCGCAGCCAGCGCGGTGGCCAGACGCGTTAGCGGCGCCGCACGCGCTACAGGCGAATGAGAGCGATCGGCAGGCCGTCGCCCGGGCTCGGGCCGGTGCCGTATGAGAGCGGCACCTCGTAGCCCTCGCGCACGCTCCACCGGAAGCGGAGCAGCAGCTGGTGCATGATCGCCTTGACCTCCATCCCGCCGAAGTGCATCCCGATGCACTTGTGCACGCCCCCGCCGAACGGCGTCCAGGCGTAGCGGTGCGATTCGTCCTCGCGGCGGCCCTCGGCGAATCGTTCGGGGTCGAACCTGTCCGGGTCATGCCACCACGGCTCCATCCGCTGAGAGGCATAGAGGCTCAGCGACAGCAGGGTCCCGGCCGGGATGAAGTGGCCCCGCAGGGCAGTGTCGCTCAGCGCCTGACGGAACAGGACCCCGACCGGTGCGAACATGCGCAGCGTCTCCTTGAAGACGAGATCCAGGCTCCGCAGCTGCTCGAGCTGCTCGAAGCTCGGCTCGGTCGTCCCGAGCTGACGGGACTCACTGCGCAGACGGTCCTGCCAGTCCGGGTGCTTGGCGAGCAGGTAGGCCATCATCGAGAGGCTGAGCGTGCTCGTGTCGTGGGCCGCCATCAGCACGAAGATCATGTGGTTGACGACGTCGTCGTCGGTGAACCGCTCGCCGGTGTCGCTCTCGGCGTGGCAGAGCACGCTGAACAGGTCGGTGCCGTCGCTGGCCCGCTTGGCCGGCAGCTGGCTGGCGAAGAACTCCTCGAGCACGCGACGCCCGGCGAGCCCGCGGTGCCAGCGCCCGCCGGGCACGTCGGCCCTGATCAGCGTCGCTCCGCCCACGACCGCCGCGATCAGGGCTCGGTTGATCCGGCTCGCCTCCGGGCCGAGGCGCGTCCCGACGAACACCTCGCTGGCGAGGTCGAGCGTGAGCTGCTTGGTCTGTGTGTAGAAGCGAAACCGCGAGTCGGGCCGCCAGGCGTCGAGGCCGCGGCCGATCGCCGGGTTCATCGCCGCCAGGTACTGCTCGAGCCGCGAACGCTTGAACGCCGCCTGCATGATCCGGCGGTGGCCGAGGTGCTCCTCGAAGTCCATCAGCATCACGCCGCGGTGGAAGAAGGGCCCGATGAAGTACTCCCAGCCCCTCTCGTTGGAGTAGACGCGATCGCGGTTGACGAACACCTCTTCGAGCGCGTCCGGGCCGAACACGAGCACCACCTTGGTGCCGAACGAGCCGCACCAGCTGACTTCGCCGTAGCGCGCCAGCCACCGGCGCGCGAATGCGAGCGTGTCACCGACGAACGAGAAGCTGTGGCCGACGAGCGGCGCCCCCCACTCGCCGAGCACCGGCGACAGTCCCGAGCCCGGTGGCGGTGCGGCCAGCGGCTCCGTGCGCGACGGCACGTGCCTGTTGGCCCTCGCCGCGACCATCTGGGCGCGGAGGCTGAGCGTCGCGGTGTTCACGTCCTAGATTGAACTACCACCAGGCCTCGTGCTCCTCCATCACCCCGTAGCCCTCGGCGAGCTCAACCCCGCCGGGGAGGCGGCCGGAGAAGGTGCCGAACGGCTGGCGGTACCGGCTGCGGAGGACGAGACGGTTCTCGAAGCGCTCGCGGGCCGCCTCCGAGCTGAAGCTGAGCTCGTCGACCCCCGACAGGTCCGATGCAAATCGGCAGGGAGGTGGTTCGCGCGGGTCTCCGTCGATCCAGACCGTGCGCTCGCTCTCGACCGGCGGATCGTTTACGCCCTCGACGAGGTTCCACGCCACCGGTCGACCGTCGACCGCGCGGCCGACGCCGGCCGACCAGCGCCAGCGGGTGTGGCGCTCGTAGTAGGCGGCGGTGTCGTCGACGACGGCCGACGCGGTCAGCTGCCGGGCGCGGCCGTCGATCGTGACGGTGCCGGCGGCGGCGACGGCACCCTGCTTGCGGGTCCAGGCATAGGCCTCGCCGCTCGGGCAGACGGTCTCGACGCCCTCGGTCTCCGCCAGCGAGAAGTCGATCTGCACGTGCCGCTCGAGAACCCGAACCCGGTCGCCGGCCAGCTCGAGTCGGCCCCGGCCGAGGCGGGTTCGCTCGTGCAGCTCCGCGCGCTCCCGGTCCCACACCGCCCAGAAGGCCTGCCTGGCCCGGCCGACCCGGACCGCCCCGACGCAGAGCATCAGCTCGGGACCGAAGATCCCCACGTAGCGCCAGGCCTTGAGCGGCCGGGCGCCCCAGTGGGACGGCATCGGGCGCGGGGGGAGTGGCACGCCGTCCAGCCGCCGCGGCCGCGGTTCCCCGTAGGTGCCACGGTACGCTCGCGGGCACGGTTTTCCGTAGGTGCCGCGGTATGCTGACTGACCAGTCAATCGGCAAGCGGGGTAGTCGTGAGCCCGATCGTGCGGGCGGCAGCCGTCCAACTCAATTCGACCGAGGACATCGCCCGCAACCTTGCCACGGCCGACCGGCTGGTGCGTGAAGCGGCGGCGCGCGGGGCCGCCCTCGTCGTCCTCCCAGAGAAGTGGAACGTGCTCGGGCGCCCCGAGGCGATGGCGCGGGCGGCCGAGCCGCTCGACGGGCCGGCGCTGGGCTGGGCGCAGGGTGTCTCCGAGGAGCTCGGGATCGACCTGATCGCGGGCTCGATCGTCGAGCGCCGCGAGGGGCGTGAGCGCTTCTCGAACACCAGCGTCCACTTCGGCCCCGACGGGCGGCCGGCCGCCGTCTACCGCAAGCTGCACATGTTCGACGTCGAGGTCGACGGCGTCGTCTACGCCGAGTCCGAGCGCGAGGAGCCGGGCGAGGAGGTGGTGCTCACCGAGACCGCCGAGGCCTGCGTCGGGATGAGCATCTGCTACGACGTCCGCTTCCCGGAGCTCTACCGTGAGCTGTCCGCGCGCGGTGCACACGTGCTGGTCGTGCCGAGCGCGTTCACGCTCGCCACGACGCGCGACCACTGGGAGGTCCTGCTGCGGGCGCGGGCGATCGAGAACCAGTGCTTCGTGATCGCCGCCAACCAGATCGGCGCGCATCCGCCCGGCAACCGGTCGGGCGGACGCTCGATGATCGTTGATCCGTGGGGCGTGATCCTCGCGACGGCGCCGGACGGGGAGGCGGTGGTGTGCGCCGACCTCGACCTGGATCGCCTCGAGGAAGTCCGCCGCAGGCTGCCCGCCCTGCGCCACCGGCGGGCAGCCGAGCTCTATGCGCGCGCACCCGAGGGGGCCGGCCGGTGACGACGGCGGTCGACAAGCGGCGCGTGATTCTCGCCGCGGCCGTCCGGGTGTTCGCCAACCAGGGCTTTCACACCTGCCGCGTTGCCGACATCGCCGATGAGGCGGGCGTCGCCTACGGGCTCGTCTACCACTACTTCTCCTCCAAGGAGGAGATCCTCGACACGCTCTTCCTGGAGCGGTGGGGCGTGATGCTCGACGCGATCGCCGCTGCCGATGCCGCTCCGGTGCCACCGCGCGACAAGCTCCATGCGGTCGCGTCGTTCATCGTCGACTCCTACCGCCACGACCCGCAGCTGATGAAGGTGATCATCGTCGAGGTGACGCGCGCGGCGAACACGTTCGGCCGCACGCACCTGGGGAAGATCCGCGAGGCCTACGAGGGCATCGCACGGATCGTCCAGCGTGCCCAGCAGGATGGGCCGTTCCGCGCCGACATCGAGGCCACGTTCGCCGCGCAGGCGTTCTACGGGCTGGTCGAACAGGTTCTGACCACGTGGATCTTCGAGGACGAGCCGGTGGGTGCGGAGGCGATCGAACGGGTAAAGAACGAGATCGTGGAGATGATCTGCGGGGGCCTCGAGTGCCCCGAGCGACGCTCGCAGGCGGCGTAGGCAAAGCACGTCACCCACCATCTGATTGAATGCCGCCGATGTCCGAGAGCCCCCTGGTCAAGCGACTCATGTGGTCCGGGCTGCTGGCCGGGATCGGCGCGCTTGCCAGCGTGGCGACCACGCGGGTGGCGGCATTGATCTGGAAGCGCGCGTTCGGCGAAGACCCGCCCGAATGAGCGATCAGACCGAAGATCAGAGCGGCTCGGAGCCGACCTCGGCCGACGCTTGGGTGGTCTCGACCGAGTCCGGGCCAGACGCCGCGTCCGAAGCCGCGCCGGAGCCGAGCGTGGATGACGACCAGCCGGCGCCGATCGATCCCGAGCCTCCCACGGAGATCGTGCCTCCCGCTGCGTCCTCGCCGGCCGTCGAGACGCCGCCGCCGGCCGTCGAGCCGCCACCCCCGCTGGCGGCCGTCGAGCCACCGCCCCCGCCGGCGGCCGTCGAGCCACCACCCCCGCCGGCGGCCGTCGAGCCACCGCCCCCGCCGGCGGCCGTCGAACCACCACCTCCGCCGCCGCCGGTAACGCCGCCACCGCCACTCGCGCCACCGCCACCTGTCACCCCGCCTCCGGCGGCTTCGAACAAGGTCGAGCGTCCGGAGCTGATCATCGCCGCCGCCTTCGTCGGTGGCTTCCTGTTGGCCACGATCCTCAAGCGCCTTGCCCGGTAGCGACGGACAGGACACGATCGCCGCGGCACTGGCCGAGATCTCGGACAGCCTGACGAAGCTCGTCCAGGACGAGATCGCGCTGGCCAAGGCGGAGGTCACCCAGAAGATCTCGAGCATCGCGCGCGGCGCCGCCGCGATCGCCGCCGGCGCGGTCTTCGGGGTGTTCGCGATCGTGTTCCTGATGCTCACCGCCGCGTGGGGCCTCAATTCGCTGATCACGAGCATCTGGCTCGGTTTCGTGATCGTGTTCGGGGTCCTGCTGTTCCTCACGCTCGGCGCGTTCGTGTTCGCCTGGCGCAAGCTGAAGGTGGGCGCGCCGATCCCGTCGATGGCGATCGACGAGGCCAAGAAGATCCAGGCCACCGTGACCACGAAGGCGGGAGCGGGGCGCTGATGGCAAACCGCACCCCGGAGGAGATCCGCGCCTCGATCGAGCACAACCGCCAGGAGCTCGGCGCGTCGATCGGCAAGCTGCGCGACGAGGTCGCGGAGCTGACCGACTGGCGCACTCAGCTGCGGCGCAACCAGCAGCCGTTGATGATCGGCGCCGGCGTGGCCGGCTTCCTTGTCGGCGGTGGCGTCGGCGCGACCTTCAGCCTGATCTTCCGGCGCGGCGACTGATCACGCCCGCCGCCCGCGGGTGAAGACCCCGCCGCGGAGCGCTACTCCATCAGCGCACGCGGGATCCCGCCCGCCCCGAGCAGGCCCGGGCCCACGTGCGTGCCGATCACCGGCCCGATCTCCGACACGAACACCGGGTCGGTCCCGAAGATCTCTCGCCCCCGTGCCTCCAGCTCGCGCACCTCGTCGGGTGCCTGGATGTGCTGCACGACCCACCCGTCCGACCCCTCGCGCCGGCACGTCTCGAGCAGGCCGACCAGCTTCTCGAACGCGCGCTTCGACGTTCGGACGCGCTCGACCGGCGTGATCTCCGACTCGACCGACAGGATCGGCTTGATCTTGAGCGCCGTCCCGAGCCACGCCTGCGCGCCCGCGATCCGGCCGCCGCGACGCAGGTACTCGAGCGTGTCGATCGCGAACCAAAGCCTGAGCCTGTCCCGCGCCTCTCGCGCCCGCGCCTCGACCGCGTCGAGGTCGCCCCCTCCTCGCGCGGCGGCGGCGGCCGCCAGGATCATCAGCCCCTCGCCCCCGCAGGCGGTCGCCGAGTCGAGCACGCGGACCCGCGAGCCGGCCTCTCCGAGCTGGTCGCGTGCCTGCTCGGCGGCGCGCACCGTGCCGGACATGCCGCCGGCGAGGTGGATCGAGACGATCTCGTGCCCGGCCTCGATCAGCGGCCGGTAGACGGCGAGGAAGTCGCCGATCGACGGTTGTGAGGTGGTCGGCAGCTCGCGCGCCGAGCCGAGCTGGGCGTAGTAGGCGTTGTAGTCGGTCAGCTCGCTCTCGCGCTCCGCCTCGCCGCCGCGGTGCACGTACAGGCTGACCTCGTGGATCTCGCCCTTGGCGACCAGATCGCGCGGCAGGTAATGGCAGGTATCCGAGACGACCTGGACCGACATGCGCGCGCGGCACCCTACCAGCGCCCGGTACCGTCCGGCCCGGAGCACATGCCACGAACGCTCGTCACCGGCGCGACCGGATTCATCGGGTCGCATCTCGTCCCGCTCTTGCTCGAGCGCGGCGATGAGGTGGCGGCCACCTCGCGGTCGGACGGCGACTCCGAGCGGCTGAAGACGCTCGGCGTCCGAGCCGTGCGGGCCGACATCCTCGACCGCCGCGCGGTGCGGCGGGCGATGCAGGGCATCGAGCGGGTCTTCCACGTCGCCGGGACGACCAACCTTTCGATGCCCCGGGAGGAGATCTTCGCGATCAACGTCGAGGGGACTCGGATCGTCCTCGAGGAGGCGCTGCGCGCCGAGGTCGAGCGCGTCGTGATGACCTCCTCGGTGGCGGCGATCGGGCCCGCCCCGCCAGGCCAGAGCGCGGACGAGTCGAACGTCTGGGACGCCGGCCGGTACGCGATCCCGTACGTCGACTCCAAGCGCGAGGCGGAGGCGATCGCGATGCGCCTGGTGGCGCGCGGGCTGCCGCTCGTGATCGTGAACCCCGCGCACGTGCTCGGCGCCGGGGATCCGGGCCGCTCCTCGACGGGTCTGGTCAAGCGCTTCATGCGTCGCCAGATCCCCGCATTCGTCGACGGGACGCTCAACATCGTCTCTGTCGAGGACGTCGCCCGAGGGCACGTGCTGGCCGACGAGCGAGGCTCGCTCGGCGAGCGCTACATCCTCGGCAACCGCAACTACACGATGGCGCGGCTGTTCGCCGACCTCGGCCGCATGTCGGGCGTCGAGCCGCCGGCCATCAAGCTGCCGGTCAGCGTCGCGCTCGCGCTGAGCACGGCCGGCCGGAGACTGCCCGGCGGCGGAGCGCTCCCCCATCCGGCGGAGATCCGCGCCGCCTCGCTCAACTGGGCCTACGTCAACCGCAAGGCCAAGCGCGAGCTGCGCTGGACGACCTCGCCGCACGAGGACTGCCTCGAGGCGACCGTCGCCTGGTACCGGGAGCGTCAGGCCGGTGAGCTCACCCTCCCCGCGCGCCAGCCGCTCGCGCTCCGCTTCGCCGGCGCGCTTTCGAGACGCGTGTACCGCTGATGGCCACGCTCTATCGCTGCACGACCCCGACGAACTGGCTCTGCCCGTGCGGCAAGGTCGCGCGCGCGCTCGACCGCGAGGGCATCCCCTACGAGGAGGTGAGGATGCCGCTGCGCCGCTCGAACCGTCCCGAGGTCGAGGCTCTGAGCGGCCAGCGCCGAGTTCCGGTGCTGGTCATCGAGGGCGAGGTGATCTGCGACTCGCGCCGGATCGTCGAGAACCTCGAGTTCAGGCGGCAACAGGCGCCACCAGCGACCTGAGCGCGACTCCATCGACCGGCGAGAGAACGCCGCGGTCGGTCACGAGCGCGCTGATCAGCGACGCCGGCGTCACGTCGAAGGCGGGGTTGCGGCACTCGACGCCGGCCAGCGTGATCAGCCGGCCGCCGACGTGGCGGACCTCGTCCGCGTCGCGCTCCTCGATCACGATCGAAGCTCCCGACTCGGACTCCAGGTCGACGGTCGAGACCGGGCCGGCGACCACGAACGGGATCCCGGCGGCGCGGGCCGCCAGCGCCAGCCCATAGGTTCCGACCTAGTTGACGACGTCGCCGTTGGCGGCGATCCGGTCACAGCCGACGATCACGGCGTCGACGCCGCCCCCGGCGATCAGCCCTGCGGCGGCCGCGTCGACGATCAGCTCGAACGGGATCCCCAGCTTCGCGAGCTCCCAGGCCGTCAGCCGCGCCCCTTGAAGGAGCGGCCGCGCCTCGCAGGCCACGACGCGGTCGAGCTGGCCCCGGCGGAACAGCTCGCCCACCACGGCAAGGGCCGTGCCCTCGCCTGGCGCCGCGAGGCTCCCCGTGTTGCAGTGGGTCATCACCCGCCGGGCGCTACCCCCGAGCCATTCGGCGCCCAGCCGGGCGATCGCCTCGCTCGCCGCCTCCTCGCCCCGGTGGATACGACGGGCCTCGGCGAGCGAAGCCGTCACGAGCTCGCCGAGGTCGCAAGCGAGGGCCGCGCCCAGGACCCGGTCGACGGCCCAGGCGAGGTTGACCGCCGTTGGCCGTGCCCCCTTCAGCCGCTCGGCCGCGTCGCGAGCCAGCTCGGCCGAAGGCGCATCGGCTCCGACCAGCTCGAGCGCCAGCCCGTAGGCGCCCGCCACTCCGATCAGCGGCGCCCCGCGGATCGCGAGCCGCCGGATCGCCGCCGCCACGGCGTCGGCGTCGCGCAGCTCGAGCTCGATCTCCCGATCGGGCAGCAGCGTCTGGTCGAGCGCCCACAGCGCCCGGCCGTCGAACCGGAGCGCCTGCGTCAGAGGCGGTTCTCGATCGAGATCGGCGCGTCCTCGGCCGGGGGCGGCGTCGCCTCCAGGCCCAGCGCCGAGTGCAGCTCGCCCGATTGGTACATCTCCATCACGATGTCGCAGCCGCCGACCAGCTCGCCGTCGACGAACAGCTGCGGGATCGTCGGCCAGCCGGAGATCGCGGAGAGCTCCTGACGGATCCGCGGGTCGGGGAGGATGTCCACCGCAGCGAACGGCTTGTCGAGGGACTGGAGCACGGCGACCGTGCGAGCCGAGAACCCGCAGGCCGGCGCCTCGGGGGTGCCCTTCATGAACAGGATCACCGGGTTCTCCGAGATCGCGCTCTGGATCGCCTCGCGCATGGGGTTGCTTGTCTCGCTCATCAAACGGTCTCCGCTTCAGTGGTCTTGATCGAGAGGGCGTGGATGCGGTCTCCGATCTCCGAGCCGAACACGTCGTAGACCATCCGGTGCTGCGCGATCCGGGTGAGACCGGCAAACGCGGAGGAGCTGACGACCGCCTCGAAGTGATGCCCGTCGCCCGTGACCTCGGCGCGCGCGCCGGGTATCCCTGCCTCGATGCGGCTCTTCAGCTCCTGTGGATCGACCGCCACGTCTCCAAGCGTAGCTCAACCGACCCCACCGCTATACTGAATGAAGCGATGATCACCCTCACCGACAAGGGCGCCGAGAAGGTTCACGAGTTTCTCGCGACGCAGGCAGCGGTGGCCGATACCGCCGGGCTGCGGGTCGGCGTGCGCGGCGGCGGCTGCTCTGGGTTCCAGTACGCGCTTGCCTTCGACGAGCAGCGCGACGGCGACGAGGTCTTCGAGGACAAGGGCATACGCCTGCTCGTCGATCGCCCGAGCCTGCCCTACGTGGACGGGTCGACGATCGACTTCGTCGACGGCCTCCAGGGCGCCGGCTTCAAGGTCGACAACCCCAACGTGATCGCGGCCTGCGGCTGTGGCTCCTCGTTCCGCGTGGCGGACGAGGAAGAGGTCTCGGCGGTCTAAGCGTCTGACACCGGGGTCGCGTCGAGCGATCCCCACAGGAACAGGCAGGCGAGCGTCCGGTGGGGTCGCCACGGCTCGCCGAGCGCCTCGAGCGCAGCCGGGTCGGGCAGCCCATCGAGCGCGTAGGCGATCTTGACCGCCCGGCGGATGCCGAGGTCGCCGACCGCGAGCACGTCCGGGCGGCGCAGGTGGAACATCAGGAACATGTGGGCGCTCCACACCCCGAGGCCCTTGACCGCCGTCAGCTCCGCGATCACCTCCTCGTCGGGCAGCACGTCGAGCCTGTCGAGCTCGAGCGATCCGTCGAGCACGTGCTCGGCCAGCGAGCGCAGGAACGTGACCTTGGCCCGCGAGAGCCCCGCCGCCGCCCGCAGCTCTTCGGGGTCGTCGGCCAGCACCTCCTGTGGCGTCGGGGCGCGGCCCCCGAATCGCTCCGTCAGCCGTGTGTAGATCGCGCGTGCGGCCTTCGTCGAGAGCTGCTGGCCGACGATCGAGCGCACGAGCGCGCCGTAGTGCTCGGACGGGCGTCCGTCGCGGCGCTCGACGACGGCCTCGAGCCCGATCCGGTCGATGATCTCCCGGAGGACCGGGTCGGCTGCGCGCAGATGCGCGGCCGCGACCTCGTCGCTCGCCGGCGCGGCCACTACGACGGCGCGGCGATTCGCATCGGCGTCCCGTCGAGCGCCCCGAGCGCCCGCTCCACCGAGCACGCGATGCACGTGAAGGTGGGCGTGTCGCGCAGCGTGTACGAGCTCGACTCGGTCGTGCGCAGCCGGTGCACGAGGTCGAGAAAATCGGCGGGATTGTCGGTTTCGAAGGCGACCACGAACTCCTGGTCGTCGAGCCCGAAGGAGTAGCTCGTGTTCAGGTCCACGGAGGGGAATTCGCGTCCGACCCGGATGTGGTCCTGCATGATCCGGTAGCGCTCCTCGGCGGGCAGCGCGTACCAGGCGCGCGTCTTGACGAACGGGTACACGAACAGGTAGCGCGAGCTGCCCGGCCGCACCTCGAGCCGCGACTCCTCGGAGTACTCGGACGGCTTCGTCATCGCCAGGAACGAGTACGGGACGCTGCACCACTTCATCAGACCGCTCTGGGCGAGCACGACGTGGAACTCGTGGATGCGCTCGAGGTTCTCGGCCTGCGAGAGCAGCATCAGGTCCGCGTCGCCGCGCGTGCCGACCAGCGAGAAGGCGCGCAGGAGGTGGTCTTCGGAGAAGTTCTCGCACGCTGCCGCGAACTCGCGCTTGTCGCGCTCGCGCTCGTCGGGATCCAGGCGCCGCCAGGCCGGATCCACCTGCAGAAACGTGTATTTGACGAAGTGGCGGGTCGGCACGCTCCACGAATCATAGGAGCGTCGAGCACCCGAAACACATCCGACCGCCGGGGGTATAGCCACTAGCATGGGGACGATGCGGATCGCGCTGGTCTCGCCGTACTCGTGGACGTATCCGGGTGGCGTGACGAGGCACATCGAGGCGCTGACCGACCAGTTCCTGGCGCGCGGTCACGACGTCCGTGTCCTTTCGCCGATCGACCCCCCGGACACGCTCGCTCAGGTGATGCATCGCGGCGCCCGGCCCCAGCGGCTCGAGCCGCCCGAGTACCTGTTCTCGTTGGGGCGCACGGTCGGCTTCAAGGCCAACGGCGCGGTCTCGAACATCTCGATCACGCCGCAGGGCGTCGTCAAGCTCCAGCGCGAGCTCCGCAGCGGTGCCTACGACGTCGTCCACATTCACGAGCCAGTCGCGCCCGTGGCGGCGTGGTTCGCGGCCGGGCTGACGCCGCTGCCGCTGGTCGGCACCTTCCACTCCTACTCCAACAAGTGGCTGCCCAACACGCTCGGCAACCTGTTCGGCGCCCGCCGCGTGCTCAACCACCTGCACGTGCGGATCGCCGTCTCACAGGCGGCGGCGTGGACCGGCCGGCGGTGGTTCGGCGGCCACTACCGGATCATCCCCAACGGCGTCCACGTCGATCCGGTCGTCCTCGCCGAGGCGGGCCGGCCGCGGCCCGGCGACGACACGCTGCGGATCGTGTTCGTCGGCCAGGCCGTCGAGCGCAAGGGACTGCCGCTGCTGCTGCGCGCCTTCGAGGCGCTGCGCGAGCACATCCCCACCGAACTGACCGTGATCGGGCCCTCGGCCGACGAGCTCGACCCGCTGCTGCTCGACCCCCGCGGCGTGCGCGCCCTCGGCAAGGTCGACGACGAGCGCAAGAGCCAGGAGCTGCAACGCGCGGACGTGCTGTGCGCCCCTTCGCTCGGTGGCGAGAGCTTCGGCATGGTGCTGACCGAGGCGTTCGCAGCGGGGACGACCGTGGTCGCCTCCGACATCGCCGGATACCGCGACGTCGTCTCAGACGGCGTCGACGGCGTGCTCGTGCCGCCGGCCGAGCCGCAGGCGCTGGCCGAGGCGCTGCGGGACCTGCACGACGAGCCCGAGCGGCGGCTGCGCCTGTCGCGAGCGGCCGCCGAGACGGTCAAGCGCTTCGCATGGGAGTGCGTGGCCGACGAGGTGCTGGACGCGTACGCGGATGCGATCGCAGTGCCCCGCCCCGAAGCCACGCTGCACCGGGCGGCGATCCGCGCCGGGGTCCGCCCAGCCGACCTGAAGCCGCCCGTCCGCGCAAAGCGCCTGCCGAGCCTCGAGCGCCCCGCCGCGGGCGCGCAGCGCAAGGGCGTGATGGCCTACCTGCGCCGGCTGGGCATGGCGGTCGTGCTGATCGGCGGCGCCGTGCTCGCGTACCTCGCCCTCCAGAAGATCGGGATCGGCAACATCGTCCATGCGCTGATCGACTCGAGCCCGACGTTCGTGGTCCTCGGGCTGGTCGTGATGTGCTCGGCGATGGCGATGCGCGCATTCTCGTGGGACGCGATCCTGCGGGCCGCGCTGCCTCGGTCGCGGATCCGGCTGATCGACGCGATGCAGGGGACGATGATCGGCGTGCTGATGTCGTCGACGCTGCCCGCACGGCTCGGCGAGCCCTCGCGAGCGCTGGTCGTCGCGCGCCGCACCGGCCGGCCCCGGGAGAACCTCCCCGTCGTGCTCGGCACGCTCGTCTCGCAGACGCTCCTGAACATCGTCGCGCTGATCATCCTCGGCGTGATCATGTTCTCGTCGGTCAACTTCTTCAACGGCCACGAGGATGCGCTGATCGTCGCGGCCGTGGCGCCCGCCGCCCTGCTCGTGTTCGTGCTGATCGCGCCGCTGCTCTTGCGCTACGGGCCGGGGGGCACGCGCTTCGCCCGGGCGCGACGGGCGCTCACGCAGGTGCACGGGGCGATGCACCGGGTCCGTGCCGGGCTCGAGGTCTTTCGCCACCCGCGTCTGGGGGTGATCGCGACCGTCACGCAGCTGGCCGCCTGGGCGCTTCAGGCGGTGTCCTGCTACCTGCTGCTGATCGCTCTCGGCCTCCAGAACCGCACCGGGTTCGCGGCCGCGGCGGGGGTGCTGTTCGCGGTCAACATCACTGCGGTGCTTCCCGCCACCCCGGCCAACCTCGGCGTCTTCCAGGCCGCCTGTGCCGCCGTCCTCCACACCGGCTGGCACGTCGGCTTCCCGACCGGCGTGGCCTACGGCGTGATCCTCCAGGCCGTCGAGGTGACGACCGCGATCCTGATGGGCATGCCGGCCCTGCTCAAGGAGGGGATGTCGTGGCGCGAGGTCCGGATGCGCGCCATGCACGCGACCCCGATCAAGCTCCCACCGCGCCCGTCGTCCCGGCGCCCCGGCGACGCGGTCGGCGCCGACGGCTGATTCGTTTCTGACGCGGCCGCCTCGTTTCGGCTTCGGCGGCCGCGCCCTACCGGGGATTGGCGACGAACTCGCCCTCGGCGGGAGCCCGCAGCAGGATCGCGCCCTCGCCGGTGTTGTATGCCTCCTCGCCGTGCTGGACCACGTCCATGCCGATCGCCTCGGAGCGGTGATCGACGCGGAGCGCCATGAACACGCGCATCACGCGCAGGATCACGAACGTGACCGTGAACGCGTAGGCGGGGCCGGCGAGCGCCGCCAGCGCCTGCCAGCCGAGCAATCCGGGATGGCCGTAGATGAGGCCGTTCGAGACGCCGTTCCACGAGTGCTGGGCGAAGAAGCCGATGAACAGGATGCCGGTGAGGCCGGCGAGGCCGTGGGCGGGGAGCACGTCGAGCGTCTCGTCGAGGCGGGTCCGCGGGCGCCACAGGATCACGGCGTAGGAGGGCAGCGCGGCGAGCGCCCCCAGCAGGATCGACCAGCCCGGGCTGACGTAACCGGCCGCCGGCGTGATCCCCACGCACCCGACGATGATCGCCGTGGCGGCGCCGATCGCCGTCGCCCGCCGCCCGCGCCAGGCGTCCAGGGCGAACCACACGACGAGCGTCGCGGCCGGGGCGAGCAAGGTGTTGGTGAACGCGAGGACACCGGGGTGGCCGACCGTGTAGCCGCTGCCGCCGTTGAAGCCGAACCAGCCGAACCACAGCAGTCCCGCGCCCAGCAGCGCGTACACGGTGTTGTGCGGCAGCAGCGCCTGGCGCCCGTAATCGCGGCGCGGCCCGACCGCGATCGCAGCCGCGAACGCGGAGAAGCCCGAGCCCATCTCGACCGGCACCCCGCCCGCGAAGTCGAGCGTGCCGTGGGATGCCAGCCAGCCGCCGCCCCAGACCCAGTGGGCGAGCACCGGGTAGACGAGGATCGACCACAGCGTCATGAAGATCAGGAACGGCCCGAAGCGCATCCGCTCGACGACCGCGCCGGAGACCAGCGCCGCGGTGACGATGCAGAACGCGGCCTCGAAGGCCCAGAACAGGAGCTGGGGGATGTCCGTGCCGTGGCGCGGGGTGAACGTGACGCCGCGCAGCAGCGCGTTTCCGAAGCCGCCGATGAAGCCGATGCCGTGGCTGAACGCCAGCGAGTAGCCGATCAGCGCCCAGGTCAGGGTCACGACGCCGAGCGCGGCGATGCTCATCATGAACGTGTTGAGCGCATTCTTGGCGCGGACCAGGCCCCCGTAGAAGAGCCCGAGGGCGGGCGTCATCATCAGCACGAGCGCCGTCGCGACAAGCATCCAGGCCGTGTCGCCGGGGCTGACATGCGGCGCGAGAAGCGCCGCGATCGTGGTCATCCGGCGCTGCCGTCGACCGGGGTCACGGCTGCCTCGTCGGCCTCCCCGGTGCGGATCCGCACCGCCCGCTCCAGCGGCACCACGAAGATCTTCCCATCGCCGACCTCGCCCGTGCGCGCGCCGTCGCAGAGGGCGTCGATCGTCGGCTGCACGAACGGGTCGGAGACCGCGATCTCGAAGCGCACCTTCTCGGACAGCTCCATCTTCACGGTCGTGCCGCGATACGTCTCGACGCGATCGAGCTCGCCGCCGTGCCCCTGCACGCGGCTCATCGACACGCCTCGTACCTCGGCCCGGTAGAGGGCCTCCAGCACGTCGTTGGCCTTCTCAGGCCGGACGATCCCGATCACGAGCTTCACGTCTGCGTCTCCTGTGGAGGTGCGGCGGCGGCGGCGAGATTAGCGGGCGTGTGCCATGACTGTCTCGCGGGTAGGAGAGCGCCGGTTTCAGATGAGCGACGAGGTCCAGACCGGCACTATCAAGACGAAGATCCCAGCGCGCCTCGATCGCCTGCCGTGGTCGCGCTGGCACTGGCGCGTGATCATCGGCCTCGGCACCGTCTGGATCCTCGACGGCCTCGAGGTGACGATCGTCGGCTCGATCTCCGCCCAGCTCGGCATGAAGGGCTCGGGCGTGCACATCTCGGCGAACGACGTCTCGGGCCTGGCCGCCTCGCTGTACGTCGCGGGGGCCTGCGCGGGCGCGCTGATCTTCGGCCAGCTCACCGACCGCTTCGGGCGCAAGAAGCTGTTCATGATCACGCTCGGCGTGTACCTGGCGGCGACGGCGCTCACCGCCGCGGCCTTCAGCCCGCTGTGGTTCTACGTGTTCCGCTTCTTCACCGGCTTCGGGATCGGCGGCGAATACAGCGCGATCAACTCGGCGATCGACGAGCTGATCCCGGCCGAGAACCGCGGCCGCGTTGACATCGGGATCAACGGCAGCTACTGGGCCGGCGCCGGTGCGGGCGCCCTGCTGGCCGTCCTGGCGCTCAACAACACGGCCGTCGACGTCGGCTGGCGGCTGTGCTTCGGCCTCGGTGCGGTGCTCGGCGTCGGCGTGCTGATCGTGCGCCGCTCGATTCCCGAGAGTCCGCGCTGGCTATTCATCCACGGCCGCGAGGAGGAGGCCGAGCGGATCGTCGCCGACATCGAGCGCCAGGTGAAGGAGGACACCGGCGAGGAGCTGCCCGAGCCCGAGGGCGAGATGACCGTTCGCCAGCGCCGGACGATCCCGCTGTCGCTGACAGTCCGGTCCGTCGTCACGCTGTATCCCCGGCGAAGCGTGCTCGGGCTCGCGCTGTTCGTCGGGCAGGCCTTCCTCTACAACTCGATCCTGTTCGGCCTCGGCGACCTGCTCTCGAAGTACTTCAAGATCTCCGCCGGCAACGTGCCGTACTACATCGCGATCTTCGCGGTCGGCAACCTGTTCGGCCCGCTGCTGCTCGGCAGGCTGTTCGACACCGTCGGTCGCAAGCCGATGATCGCCGGGACGTACATCTTCTCGGGCGGGCTGCTGATCCTGACCGCGATCCTGTTCCGCGGGCACTCATTGAGCGCCGGAAGCCTGATCGGGCTGCTGACGTTCCTGTTCTTCTTCGCCTCCGCCGGGGTCAGCGCCGCCTATCTGACCGTCTCGGAGATCTTCCCGATGGAGACCCGGGCGCTGTGCATCGCGGTCTTCTACGCGATCGGCACCGGCATCGGCGGGATCACCGGGCCGCTCGTGTTCTCCAAGCTGATCTCGACGGGCAGCTACAGCCAGGCCGAGCTGGCCTTCCTGCTCGGCGCCGGGATGATGATCATCGGCGGGATCGCCGAGCTGATCTTCGGGGTCAGGGCCGAGCGCCAGACGCTCGAGAACATCGCCAAGCCGCTGACCGCCGAGGACACGCCGGGTGACGGCCGCTCGTCCGGCGGAGCGGCGACGGCGCCGGCGCCGGCCTGACCGGGCCGTAGCGCCCGGGCCGCCGGACCGGGTCGTTGCGCCCGGCCGCCCGGCCGGGCTGTAGCGCGCGGCCGCCGGACGGGGGTCAGGCCTCGGCCATCGCGGGCTCTTCGTCGCCCAGCTCGGCCAGCCGCGTCGGATCGCGATCGGTCCCCGCGATCAGCTCGTCGGCGGCCTGCCGCTCGGTCTTCGGCAGGAAGCCCGACTTCATCCCGAAGTAGACGGCCTGCGGGTGGTGCGCGACGATCGCCAGCGTCGACTGCTCGGGCTCGACCGCATAGCCGCCGCTCAGGCGCAGTCCGATCGCGGGCGCGTCGAGCAGGCGGAACACCTTCTCGTGCTCTGACTGCTCGGGGCAGGCGGGGTAGCCCCAGCTGTAGCGGCGCCCCTGGGTGGGCGGGACTCCAAGGTCGGCGCGTACCCGGGCGTGCAGCCACTCGGCCATCCCCTCGGCGGTCTGCACACCGAGACCGTGGACGAACAGCTGCTCGGCGAACTCGCCCTCGGCCTCCAGGCGCGCCAGGAGCGAGGTGACCTCGTCGCCGGCGGTGACCGCCTGCAGCGCGACCACGTCGACCTCGCCCGAGCCGGGACCGGACACGGGCCGGTAGAAGTCGGCCAGGCAGATCCGGTCGTGCCGTGGCTGGCGCGGGAACACCAGGCGCTCGAGCTCGCGCTCGCCGGGGGCTGACGGGTCCCAGACGATCAGCTCGTTGCCGTCCGAGTTGCACGGGAAGTAACCGAGTCTCGCTCTCGGATGGAGGTAGGTCTGTGTGCGCCACATGCGTTCGAGCCGCGGCTGGAAGTCCTCGCGGACGAGCTTCTGCCACGCCTCGCCCTTGACCCCGCGCCCGCCCCAGTGGAGCTTGAAGAGGACGTGGGTGTCGAGGTGGTGGAAGACCTCGTCCATGTCGACGTCGATCTCGCGGACGCCCCAGAAGGGCGGCTCGGGGACCGGGTTGTCGGTGCGGGCCGCGCTCCGCACGCTCGCATCCGTGGTCGGGGGCGCGTCGTCGTCCGGCTCGTCGGGCTGCTCCCGGAGCCTGCGCGCCGCGTCGCGGGTCTTGGCGATCAGCGCTGCACGGGCCTCCTGGTCGATCAGCTGGTCCATCTTGGACAGGCCCTCGAAGGCGTCCTTGCAGTAGAAGACGCCGGGCGCGTAGACCTCGTCGGATTCGGTGCCCTTCGGGTAGAGGATCCGCAGCCCGAAGTTGCGGTTGATCGCGGCGCCTCCCACCAGGACCGGGAACTCGAGGCCCCGCTCGTGCAGCTCCTGCACGCAGGCGGGCATCTGCTTGGAGGTCGAGACGAGCAGCGCGGAGAGGCCGATCGCTGTGGCCTCGTGCTCTACCGCGGCATCCAGAATCGTGGAGATCGGCACCTGCTTGCCGAGGTCGACGACTGTGTAGCCGTTGTTGGTGAGGATCGTGTTGACGAGCGACTTGCCGATGTCGTGCACGTCGCCGAACACCGTCGCGATCACGACGGTTCCCTTCGTGTAGCCCTCGATCTTGTCGAGGTAGCGCTCGAGCTGCGCGACCGCGCGCTTCATCACCTCGGCCGACTGGAGCACGAACGGCAGGATCAGCTCGCCTGCGCCGAACTTGTCGCCGACCTCCTTCATCGCCGGCAGCAGCACATCGTTGAGCGTCGGGACGGCGCCGATCTTCTCGACGCTTCGATCGATCCAGTCCTCCACTCCCTCCTTGCGCCGGCGCAGGATGTGGAAGTGGAGCGCCTCCTCGGGCTCCATGTTCTCGGTGGGATCTGTGTCTGCGCCGCCCCCATCCGCCTCGCCGGAGGCGGACTTGGCCTCGAAGTGCGCGATCAGCCTCTCGAGCGCATCGTCGCGGCGGTTGAACACCAGATCGTCTGCCAGCTCGCGCTCCTGATCTGGGATCTCGTTGTACGGCGTGATGTGGTTGGGGTTCACCATCGCCAGGTCGAGCCCGGCCTGGACGCAGTGGTGAAGGAAGACGCTGTTGATCACGCTGCGCGCGGCGAGACCGACGCCGAAGGAGACGTTCGAGACGCCGAGCGAGGTCTTCACGCCCGGGATCTCAGACTTGATCAGCCGGATCCCCTCGATCGTCTCGATCGCGCTCGGCTTCCACTCCTCGTCGCCGGTCGTCAGCGTGAAGGTCAGGCAGTCGAAGATCAGCGATTCGAGATCGAGGCCGTGCTCCTCGCAGCAGAGCTCGGTGATCCGCTGGGCGATCTCGAGCTTGCGCTCCCGCGTCTTGGCCATCCCGACCTCGTCGATCGTCAGCGCGATCAGCGCCGCGCCGTGGGCCTTGGCGAGCGGCACCACGCGGTCGAGCTTGTCGCGTCCCGCCTCGAGGTTGATCGAGTTGACGATCGCCCGGCCGGGGATCTGCTCGAGCGCAGTCTCGATCACCTCGGGCTCGGTCGAGTCGATCTGGATCGGAGCCGGCTGGGTGAGGCTGATCCGCTTGACCGTCTGGCGCATCTGCTCGGCCTCGTCCTGGCGCTCGGTCAGCGCCACGCACACGTCGAGGACGTGCGCGCCGCCGTTCACCTGGTCCTCGGCGACCGACACGAGGCCGTCGTAGTCGTCGGCCAGCAGCATCTCCTTGGCCTTCTTCGACCCCTGCGAGTTGACCCGTTCGCCGACGAGCGTCGGGCGCGGGTCCTGGACCAGCGGCGTGGCGGTCATCATGCTGCTCAGGTGCGGCTGGCGTGGTTGCGGTCGCTCACCCGGTCTGTGGCCGTCGACCCGTTCGGCGATCGCCCGGATGTGATCCGGCGTGGTCCCGCAGCAGCCGCCCACGATCGACACGCCGTAGCGCTCGACGTACTCGCCGAGCACCGCGGCGAGCGGCTCGGGCTGCTCGGGGAAGATCGTCTCGCCGTTCGGGCCCTGCAGGGGCAGGCCGGCGTTGGGGATGCAGTGGACGGGGAGGGGGCTGGTCTCGCCTAGGAAGCGGATCGCGTCCCGCATGTCCTCGGGCCCCGTCGAGCAGTTGAGCCCGATCACGTCGACGTCGAGCGCGGTCAGCGTCGCCAGCACCGCGCTGATGTCGGTGCCGAGCAGCATCTTCCCGCCGTTGGGGAGGAGGCTGACGCTCGTCATGATCGGGACGCGCTTGTCCGTCTGCTTGAACGCCTCACGGGCCCCGAAGATCGCCGCCTTGACCTCGAGGATGTCCTGCGCGGTCTCGATGATGATCAGGTCGGCGCCGCCCTCGACCAGGCCGGCGGCCTGCTCGGTGAACACGTCGACGAGCTCGCGGAACCGCATCTGGCCGAGCGTCGGGTCGTCTGAGGCCGGCAGGAAGCCGGTCGGGCCGATCGAGCCCGCGACGAAGCGCTCCTCGCCCGCGGCCTTGCGGGCGATCTCGGCCGCTTTGACGTTGATCTCCCGGGTGTGGTCCGCCAGGCCCCACTCGCCGAGCTTCAACCGGCTCGCCTGGAAGGTGTCGGTCTCGACCACCTGGGCGCCGGCGTCGAGCATCGAGGCGTGGACGCCCTCGATCACGTCGGGGCGGTTCAGCACGAGCGCCTCGTGGCAGCGGCCGGGCAGCCGGTAGTCCTGCTCGAGGTCGAGATCGAACATCTCGAGCGTCGCGCCCATACCGCCGTCGAAGACGACGACGCGCTCGCGCGTGGCGGCCAGGAAGTCGCGCATGTTTCGATCCTACCAGCGTTCGCGCGAACCTTGACACGCGAGTGTCAAGGTTCGCGCGCGCCGGCAGGAGGAGGTTCCTCCGCTTTGGGCGTGATGGCGCCCGAACCGTAGGTCGGTTCGGGCCAACCTAGCGACTCAGCGCCAGATCTCGGCGATCGTCGATCCGACCGCCATGCACCAGCCCAGGGCCGGGCAGGACACCGACGTGAGCCAGGTCGGGCCGCGGTGGATCACCGTCTGGGCCCAGCCGGTGCCGTTCCAGAACGCGCTCAACGGCCCGGTGCGGCCGTCGGCGCTCGTCCACTGGCCGACCGCCATGCACGAGGCCGACGTCTGGCACGCGATCGCGTTGAGCCGGCCGCCCGGCGGTCCGGTCAAGGTCTGCGCCGTCCACCCACCCCCGTTCCACGTGGCGGTGAGGCTGGGGCCGGCCGAGCCCGCCGCGGCGCACGCGGTGGCGCTCGTGCAGGACACGCCGAACAGCTGAACGCCAGGGGTGCCGGCCGGAGGCGCGACCGACTGCGCCGACCAGCGCGACCCGTCCCAACGCTCGATCGTCACCGGGTACTCGGTCTGCTCGTTGTTCGCAGTCGGGTTGCCGACGACGTGCCTGAAGCTCCCGACGGCCGTACAGGCCCGTGTCGAGGTGCACGAGACGGACATCAGGGGCGACTGCGCGCCACGCGCCCCGCTCATCAGATGCCAGCGCCGACCGTCCCAGCGCTCGATCAGCGGCACTCCCGGCGCCGCGCCGGCGCCGAACGGCACTGCCTGGCCGACGGCGAAGCACAGCTTCGCGCCCGGGCAGGCGACGCCGTAGAGGCGCGTGTTCATCGCTCGGTAGCCCTTCGGGGCCTGCGGCTTGGGGGCCGAGTCGACGCGCCACCGGTGGCCGTCCCAGCGCTCGATCAGCGGCTCGACCGGCTTGAACTGCCCGGGCGCGACGTTGCCCACCGCGATGCAGAACCGGCGCGAGCGGCAGGCGATCGCCGACAGGCTGGACGAGCGCCGGTTGGGCAGCTTCGTCGAGACCGTCCAGCTCCGTCCGTTCCAGTGCGCCTCCTCGAGTCTGTTCTGCCAGCCCCCGACCGCCTCGCACCAGTTCACCTCGAGGCAGCTGACCGCGCTGAGGCTCGCGTGCGGCGGCAGTTTGACCGCCCGCCAGGTTGTGGCCGACGCGACGGCCGGGACGCAGAGGATCAGGAGGAGGCTGACGATCGCGAGGCGCAGGCGCATGTCCACCTTCAACCGTAGCCACGAGTCATAGTTGCGCCGTGCCAGCGAGCGCACTCGACGCCGTCGTGGTCGGCGGCGGCCACAACGGCCTCGTCGCGGCAGCGCTGCTCGCGCGGGCCGGCATGTCGGTGCGGGTGCTCGAGCGCAGCGCGCGCCTCGGCGGTGCAGCCGTGTCCGCGCAGCTGTTCCCCGGCTTCGACGCGCGGCTCTCGCGCTACGCCTATCTGGTCAGCCTGTTCCCCGCCGCGCTGCGCGCGGAGCTCGGCCTGAAGCTCGAGCTGCGCGAGCGTCCCGCGCCACACGACCGCTCGCCCGAGCTGAGGCGCTGGCAGGAGCGGATCGCGGGGCTGGCCGAGCGCGTGGCGCCGACGCTCACCGAGCCGCTGCTCGGCCGCGAGGACTTCCGCCGCACCGTCGTCGCCGACGAACGGCTCTGGGAGGACCTCTTCGAGCGCCCGCTCGGGAACGCGCTTGAGCGTGACCTCCCCGACGACACCGAGCGCGGCACGGTTCTCACCGACGCGCTGATCGGCACGTTCGCGTCCGCGGGCGACCCGAGCCTGCGCCAGAACCGCTGCTTCGTCTACCACGTGGTGGGCGACGGACACGGACGCTGGGACGTGCCCGTCGGCGGGATCGGCAAGCTCACCGACGAGCTCGCCGCGGTCACGTTCGCAGCTGGCGCCGAGATCCGCACCCACGCGGAGGTGACCGCCGTCGAAAGCGACGGCGTCGATGCCGAGGTGGCATGCGCCGACGGCTCGCGGCACCGCGCGCGGCACGTCCTCCTGAACGCGCCGATCGGTCTGGACGGCCAGCCAGCCGAGAGCTCACAGCTCAAGCTCAACCTGCTTCTGCGCCGCCTCCCGCGCCTGCGCGACGGCGCGTCACCGCCCGAGCGCGCGTTCGCCGGCACCTTCCACGTCAACGAGGGCTACGAACAGCTGCAGCGCGCCTATGAGGAGGCGGCCACCGGCCGGATCCCGACGACCCCGCCGTGCGACGTCTACTGCCACTCGCTCAGCGACCCCTCGATCCTCGGCGACGAGCTGCGCGAAGCCGGTGCCCACGCGCTGGGCATCTTCGCGCTCCACATGCCCGCGCGCCTGTTCGGAGGCCCGGACCACGACGAGACAAAGCGCGCGGCCGTCGAGGCCACGCTCGTCTCGCTGAACAGCGCGCTGGGCGAGCCGATCGAGCCGCTGATCCTCGGCCTCGAGGCGCTCACCCCGCTCGAGCTCGAGACCGAGCTCGGCCTCCCTGGCGGCCACATCTTCCATCGCGACCTGAGCTGGCCGTTCGCCGAGTCAGACGACGAGGTCGGCCACTGGGGGGTCGAGACGGACGTGCCCAACGTCTGGCGTTGTGGGGCGGCCGCCCGCCGCGGCGGAGGCGTCAGCGGCATCCCCGGCCACAATGCGGCGCGAGCGGTCCTGACCGCCCCGGGCGGCTCACAAAAGCCTCTCAGCCGGTGACCGCCCAGTCGGCGGCACGCCCCGCGCGCGCCGGGAGCACGAACGTCACGAGTCCCCCGGAAACCGACGATGCGACGGCGCGGCCATCTGCGAACGCGTGGATGGCGCCGGCAGAGCCTGGCGGCCGCGCGACGTGCATCACCAGGCGCCCGCTGCCGACCGGGCGCACGTAGCCGCGCAGGACGCCCGGCGCCGAGGCGACCCCGACCTGCGGCAGCCGCAGCGAGAACCTCGACATCGGCAGGTGCGGGGTGATGTCGTAGCCGCCCTGCACCGGCGTCACGCCGGCGAGGCGGATCGCGTCCATCACCATCCAGGTCGGCTGCTCGGTTATCTCCCCGTCGAAATCGGTCGAGAGGCCGATCCCGCAGTTCTGCGGCGCCGCCGAGTAGTAGCCGTAGCACGCGTCATCGACCGAGATCGTGCCGGCCCAGTGCGCGGGGAACTGGGTCGCGTGATTGGCCAGCGTGTTGCGCAGGTACTCGCTCCAGGCGTCGTCGACGGCGCCCGGGACGACGCCGTCGAGGCTGGCGTAGGCCCACGTCAGCCACCCGTTCGGATCGAACCACACCCCGCCCGGCCACTCGTCGGCGCCCGACAGCGTGTTGGTGGCCGGATCGTCGGCGTAGATCTGCGGCGCCCCCGGCAGGTCGTCGACGGTCGGCACCGGCCCGTGCTCGGTCACGCCCGGGTCGTCGATCCCCGGCACGATCGCTGAGCCGATCCTGGTCGGGCCACCCGGCGCGCCGTAGCCGTCGAGGTAACGATGGATGTTGGCGAACAGCTTCGCGTCCTGGGCGACGGTGGGGGCTCCAGCCAGGATCGCCCACGGTTGCGGCTCCTCGAAGATCACCCCGGAGCCAACCTGGCGATTACCCGCGTAGCCGCGCGAGTACCAGCCGCTGCCCGTCCACTGGCCGCGCACCACCGCGAGGTCGCGCGCGCCGGCTGCCCGCAGCTGCGCCGCGAACGCGCTCTGGCCCGCGAGCGAGGCGAGCTGCGCGAGGCGCGGATACGCGTAGGCGAGCTGCGCGGTGACGAGCGTCGACTCGGTCATCTGCTCGAACTCGGTCGAGAAGTCGCTCCAGTCGCCGGTCGAACCCATCAGGTACTCGCCGTTCGGCCCGCGGAGGCTCTCGGAGTGCTCGAAGGCGACCTTCAGGTGCTGCCAGACGCTCGCGCTCACCGGCGAGTCGTAATAGGGGACCTGCCGCTCGAAGAATCCGAGGTCCCGGGTCCCGAGTCCGTACTCGGCGGCCGCGTTCAGCAGCCAGAAGTCGAGGTCGTTCGAGGTGCCGAGGTCGACGCGCTCGCAGAACGGCCCCGAGCCATAGGGGAGCTGGGCGTCCTGCGCGGCGCCCGCCGGCTGGAACTTGATCGTGTAGAGCAGGATCTCGCGTGCCAGCTCAGGATCGGAGTAGACGATCGGCAGCTCGTAGTGATCCCAGCTGCGTTCACCGAGGTTGAGGCCATCGCCGTACTGGTAGTAGCCGCCCTGCGTGATCGTGTGCTCGCCGCACCGCTCCTCGTCGACCGTCGCCGAGCGCAGCAGGTAGGCATCCCACTCGAGCTCGCGTGCCACCCACGTGTACTGCGAGCCGAAGTCCGCCTTGGGGAGGTAGCCGAGCCAGGCGTGCTCGCTGGCGTCCTCCGCGTCCGGATCGGCACGGTAGCGCGCCACCAGCCCAGCGATCGCGGCCGGGTGCGCCATCCCGTACAGGTAGCGCAGGGTCACCGACGCGCCAGGCGCCAGCGACACCGGCGAGCGGAGCACGAACAGCGTCTTGCCCGTCTGACCGGGGACGTTGGGCGGAGCGATCGTCTGAGAGAGGCGGTCCGCGGTCACCTCGGCCGGCGCCGCCCGCGTCCCGCTCCCGAAGAAGCTCGGCACCGAGGTCTCATAGGACACCGCCCCACCCGGGAGCGCGGCGGCGAAGATCGACAGCGGTGCGACGTCGCGCGGGTCGTCCCCGAACTGTGCGACGGACAGCGTCCGATCAGCCGCATCCCAGGTCGGGCTGAGCAGCCCGCGGGTGACCGATTCGTTCGCCAGCATCGAGACCGGGTTGACATCCCAGTACTCGAACCACGAGGCGCTGACCGGGCTGGAGGTCGTGTTGGTGATCGTCACGTCGTCGAGCAGCACGGGATCCGATCCGAACGGCGCGACCGTGTCCTCCTGCACGTGCAGGCCGGCGAAGTCGATCGCCTTGCGGTAGTAGCCGACGCCGAAGTCCCGCTCGAAGCCCTCGCCGGTCGGGTGGTCGGCGTACAGCGTGCTTCCCACGCGACCGCCGACGTTCAGGTAGCCGTAGCCGCCGGCGTAGTGCTGGTGCGTGGGGTCGTACTGGTTCGCCCACTGGGCGAGCAACTGCTGGCTCCAAAGCTGCGTGTAGCCGTCGTTGAACGCCATCCCCTTGATGTTGTCGTTGCCGACCTGGTGCTGAGCGGCTGTCGAGCCGGCCAGCTCGGGCTGGGCCGCATGCGGGTCGGTGAGCTCGTCGTCGGTGTAGCCGTACACCGGCAGGCCCCACTCGTCGACGCTCCACTGCCCGAAGTCGCCGCTCCCGTAGGTGGAGGCGATCCCGGGCTGGCTCGTGTCGGCGGAGAGCGGCGGTGGTCCCGCCGCGCGCGCCGCCGCCGCAGGGCCCGCTAGCCCAGCGGCGGCGAAGATCGCCAGCACCCAGCGGTGCTTCAAGACACTGCCCAATCCGCGGCTCGACCCGCACGCGTCGGCAGCGTGAACTGCACGAGCCCGCCGGCGACCTGCGCCGCGACCTGCTTCCCGTCCGCCCACGCGACGGCGTCGGAGGCGCTGACGCCCGGCGGCGGCGCCACGTCCATCGTCACGTTGCCACCGGCGGTCGTGACGTAGCCGCGGATCAGCCCCGGCTGCTGGGCGATCCCGACCTCCGGGAAGCGCACGTCGAACGTGGTGGTCGGCAGGTGGGGGACGATGCGGTAGCCGGTCGCCGTGGTGTCGAGCCCGGCCAGCTTCAGCAGGTCGAAGAGGCTGTAGGCGGGCTGGTGCATGATCTGCGTGTCGTAGCCGGGGACCACGCCCTCGCCGGTGGTCAGGCCGATGCCGCAGCCCGAGTCGGGCGACTGGTAGTACGCGGCGCACTCGTCGTCGACCGAGATCACGCCGTCCCAGTGGTCGGGGAAGGCGACCGCGTGCGCGGCCAGCGTGTTGCGCTCGAACTCGTCCCAGGCGTCAGCGGCCGCGCCCGGCACCGTGCCGTCGAGCTCGGAGAGCGCCCACGTCCACCAGCCGTTGACGGCGAACCAGGCGCCCCCCGGCCACTCGGTGCTGCCGTTGACCGGCGGCTCGGTCTGCTCGGTCGCGCCCGGGTCCCCCGATCCCGGCGCCAGCGCGGCACCGATCTTGCTCGGCCCGTGAGGCGCGCCGATCCCGACCAGGAAGCGGCGGTAGTTGGCAACCACCTTGGCAGCCTGCTGCGTGCTTGCCGCCCCCGCGAGCAGCGCCCACGGCTGCGGCTCGGAGAACATCGAGCCGACGCCGAACTGACGCGTGCCCGAGTAGCCGCGCGCGAACCAGCCGCCCGGTACGTACTGGCCCTTCACCGTGGCCAGATCCCGCGCCGCCGCGGTCCGCAGCTGCGCCGCGAAGGCGTGGTCGCCGATGTGATCCGCGACGAGCGCGAGCCGCGGGTACATGTACGCCGCCTGGGCGGTGACGAGATCGGACTCGGTCATCTGATCGAGCTCGGTCGAGAAGTCGCTCCAGTCGCCGGTCGCGCCGGTCAGGTACTCGCCGTGGGGCCCGGTCCGCACGACGTCCTCCTGGTGGCGGAAGGCGAGCTTCAGGTGGTCCCACAACGTCCCCGACCCGGCTCCCTCGTAGTACGGAATCTGGGTGTTCAAGAAGCCCCAATCGCGCGTCGCGAGCACGTACTCGGCGGTCCCCCACAGCAGCCACTGGTCGAGATCGTCGGATGTGCCGAGGTCGTAGCGCCGGCAACCCGAGATCAGCGCATAGGGGAGCTGGCCGCCGACGGCAGGCTGCTCGTGGGCGGAGTACTCGATCACCTGCCGGGCAAGCCAGGGGTCTGACCAGATCATCGGGAGCATGTGCTGGAGCGGGTCGCGGAAGGCGCCCTGGAAGCCGAACCAGTACTGGTAGTAGCCGCCCTGGGAGAGGATGTGGTAGCCGCACATCGCCTCGTAGGTCGCGTCCGAGCGAACCGTGTAGGCGTCCCACTCGAGCTCCCGCGAGAGCCACGCGTAATTAGGCCCAACGTCGATCTGCGGCAGCCAGCCTGCCCAGCGCCGCTCGCTGGCGGCGAGAGGATCTGTCTGCCCGCGGTAGCGGTTCAGCAATTCCGCTACCGCGGGGGGCTGCGCATACCCGTACGCGTAGCGCAGCGTGACGCTCTGCCCGGGCGCGAGGTGGAACGGGCTCTGGAAGGCGAACATCGCCTGCCCGTTGGCGCCGTTCGGGTCTGGCGGTGCGACCGCGTCGGTCAGGTGGCCCGAGGCGACCGCTGCGGGCACCGCTCGCGTGCCGGAGCCGAAGAACGCGCTCGTGCTCGCGTCGTAGGCGCTGACCGGCGCGTCGAGGGCCGAGGCGAAGATGCTCAGCGGCTGCGTGTCGATGTCGTCGGGCAGCTGCGCCACCGACAGCGTCTTCGTCGCCGGGTTCCAGACGGGCGACTGATAGCCGCGTGGGATCTGCCCCGCCGCCTGGATCTCCGGGTTCACGTCCCAGTACTCGAAGTAGGAGCCGGTCTGCGTCTGGCTGCCAGTGTTGGTGATCGTCACGTCGTGAAGGAGCACGCTGTCGTCGCCGAACGGCGCGTAGACGGTGTCGTGCTCGCTGAGCCCCGGGACGCTCGTCTCCTTCGCGTAGTAGCCGACTCCGAAGCGCCGCTGCGTGGTCGCGCCGGCCGGCCGGTCGTCGTAGAGCGTCGAGATCACGCGCCCGCCCACGTTCAGGTAGCCGTACCCGCCCGCATAGTGCTGGTGGGAGGCGTCGTAGTAGTTCATCCATTGGTAGAGGCGGTCCTGGCTCCAGAGCTGCACGTAGCCGTGGTTGGAGGCGTCGGCGACGATGTGGTCGTTGCCGAGCTGGCTCCACGCGTCGACCGCCCCGCTCAGCTCGGGCTGGGCGGCGATCGGATCGTGCTCCTCGTCGATCGCGTAGTCGTAGGCGGGCAGGCCCCAGCCGTCGACCGTCCACTGACCGAAGTCGCCGCTGCCATAGGTGGAGGCGATGTCGGCCGGGGTGGTGTCGGCCGACAGCGGCGGCGGGACCGCCGCCCGGGCCGTACCGCACACGAGCAGCATTGCTGCGGCGAGGGCGCCGACCAGGCGGCGGCTCATGGCAGGCTCCTCGGCGTGGACGGGGAGAAGAGCAGCGTGCCCGCCTCACCGACGGTGGCGATGTTCTCGTCGGCGTCCGGCGGCCCGAGCTGCTTGACGAAGCCGGCCCAGTACGCGGTCCCGGCGCGGTCGTAGCCGCCGCCGATGAAGTCGGCGCGCGGCGCGTCGCTCAATCCGTAGTCGTGGAAGAGCGGATGCGTGGGATCGTTGAGCGCGCCGGTGTAGAACAGCGGCTGGGCGGCGAGCGCGTCGGCGGTCTGCGTCACGTAGGCGGTGAGCAGGGATGCGCTCGGCGTCGTGTTCGCGTAGTAGACGACGGCAACCTGACCGGCGGCGCCGGCGGCGAGCTCGGGGAGATCGGCGCCGAGCAGGTGCGGACCGGAGATCATCATCGGCGAGCTCCAGCTCTTGGCCTGATCACGGGAGATGGACAGGTAGAGCAACCCGCCCGCCGGCCACATCGCGTACAGGTTGCCGGAATCGTCGATGGCGACCTGGAGCGCGTCGCCGGCCGGGGCAGGGGTGTCCATCCATGTGTAGGTGGAGCCCTCGTCGTGGCTGATCGCGATGTAGTTGCCGCGCTCGCAGCTCGCCGGCTCGTATAGCGTCCCGTCGGGGCCGACGGCCGGGACGTTGAAGTTGAGCGGCTCGCACACGTCGGCCGGCTCGCCGACCGACGGTGAGACGTAGCCGGCGATACTGAACGTCCTCCCGCCGTCGAGCGATCGGTAGCACAGGCGACCGGGGCCGCTCACCTCGAGGGGGGAGTTGGCGCACAGGTAGACCACATCCGGATAGCCGCTCGGCTGCGGCGCCCCGCTGGAAGCCGGCGCCGGCGGCCCGACGGCCAGCTTCTCCCAGTCGCCGGTCGGCGCCGTCGAGTAGTCGGCCGTCGTCCAGGTCCGGCCGTCGTCCGAGGAGCCGTAGACCTGGAAGCCCTGGGCGGCGGCCAGATAGAAGCCGAGACCCTGGGCCAGCGGGCTCACGTGAGGCAGCGAGCCCTCGTTGCGGACGGGTCCGGTGGCGTGGGACCAGAACACCCAGCCCGTCCGGCGATCGGCGAGCACGAACGGATCGACCGTGTTCCAGAACGCGGTCGGCTGCTCGACGGCCGGCTTGGTCAGCGACCAGGTGGCGCCCCCGTCGCCCGAGCGGGCCATCGTGTTCTCCGTCTGGGCCGGCGAGAAGAGCAGCGAGCCGTCGCCCGCGATCGCCAGGGAGGTCTCCGATGTGGGATGGCCGATCGGATCGACGCAGGCGGTTGGCAGCGCCGCGCCGGCGGGAAGCGTCACCTCGACTCCACCGGCGTGATGGGCGACGACCGGCAGCGAGGCGTCGCAGCCTGCCGGCGCCTGGCCGGCGGCGATGGATGGCGCCGCCAGCGCGGCGGTAATCCACGTCGCGAGGGCGAGCCGGAGCGCGCGGGTCATGGCAGCGGCGTCTGCACGAGCGGGTCGCCGGTGGTCGAGTAAACGGCCGTGTCGCCGGCCTGGAGAAGCGCCTTGGGGATCGTGTCGAGCCGCTGGATGATGTCCGCCAGCCAGCGCAGCTCGGTCGCGAACCAGTTCGTGTCGAGCTTGTCGATGTGGTTGTTCGGGTCCAGATCGACCAGGTAGTTGGGCCCCGCGATGTAGGAGATCGTGGGAACCCCGGCCCGGTGGAAGGGACCGCCGACCGCGACCATGTAGTCGCCGATCGGGCGCAGCGCCGAGGTCCGGTAGAAGTCGTTCGCGCGCAGCGACTCGACGAGTGGCACCGCGATACCGCTCTGGGAGTGCCACGCGGCACCGATCTCCATCTGCCCGGTCGGGTAGTAGCCGCGCGCGTTGTCGAGCCATTCGGTCGCGCCGAAGTGCTCGACCGTGACCGACGCAGCCGCGCGCTTGATCAGATCGGGGTGGTTGTCGACGAAGCCCTGGGCCTGCGGCAGTCCCGGCCCGAAGTGGCCGGTGAAGGCGCTGAACACGAGCGTGCGCCGGCGTGCCTTTCGGCCGAGCGCCTTGAAGTAGCGCGCCATCGCGGTCAGCGCGATGCCCCCGTTCTCCTCGAACGCGTTCTGGCCGTCGGTGTGGGTGTTGAGGATCACCACCTCATCGGTGGAGCCGTCGCCCGGCATCACCCCGACGAGGCTGTCGCTCGGCGTGTTCGGCGCAATCTCGGCCGTCAGCGTCAGCCGCGCCCTCGGCGTCGCCTGGGCTGCGGCGCGCAGCCGCGTGCCGGTGTCGCGGTCGACGTACACCGCTGGGACGGAGAAGATCGGCTGCGCGTAGGGCGTGTACTGGCCAGCCGCGTTGCGGGCGGAGGCGTCGAGGATGAAGACGACGCCGGCGGGCGAGGCCTGCTCGATCGCCTCGAGCACGTACTGGATGAACGCGCCGACGATCCAGATCCGCTTGTAGTCGTTCCAGAGGTCGGTGACGGCCTTGGTCTCCCGGGGCTCCGAGGTGTAGGTGACGAAGGGGGTGAAGTCGCCGGCCGACAGGGGTGGCACCGGGGCCTCGGTGAGCACGATGTTGCCCTTCACCCCGGCTGGGATGGCGGCCAGCTGCGCCTGGACGTTCGTGGCCAGCTCACTGCGCCAGCGGGCCAGCGCCCAGCGGTCGGTGAGCAGGTCGAGCGGGTTGCCGGAGATGCTCGGCAGCGGGACCGGGCCGGCGTAGACGAGCGGGGCGACGGCGCCTGCGGGTGCCGTCGGTGCCGTGTACGGGAACGGGCTCGAGATCGGCACCGGGCCGGCGCCGGGACCGTCGAGCAACTCGAGCGACCAGCTCTCGGCCAGCCAACGGGTGAACGTGAAATGGTCTCGGGTGACGGCCACGCCGGCGTCTGACCAGTCCTGCTCGAGCTGATCGATCCAGGCGTTCTGGGCCGCGGTGCCGGTCAGGCGTGGCCCGAGGGAGACCATCGCCTCGACTTGCCGGCGGATCTCCCGCGGCGAGGGAAGGAGGCGGGGGTCGGCACCGGATGCGAGCGACAGCCCGCCCGGTCCAGCGGCAGCCCGCCGCGCGAGCGCCGCCGCCGGGGTCGCGCCGAACGCGCTCAGCGCAACCGCGCCGGCGCCCGCGCCGCGCAGGAACGTCCTGCGCGTCAGCGCGTCCCGATCCGTCCGCACGTAAAGCCTCCCGCTTTCTGCCAAGTCCTGATCACGGCGGCTGGCCTGGATACCGCCGCCGACAGCGATCAGGATACGCTGGCCTACTTCATTGTGTCAAGCCGGTGCGGCTGATTGAATACGTGCGTGTCTTCCAATGCCCGGCGACTCGATCTGACCGAGGCGGCGCCGCTCCCGCGGGGCCGTCACAAGCTCAGGCCGTCCGAGGTGCGGGCCTCCCAGCGCCAGCGGCTGCTGGCGGCGATGCTCGAATGCGTCGGCGAGCAGGGGTACGCCGCGACGACGGTCAACCAGGTGGTGGCGCGGGCGCGGGTCTCGCAGAACGCCTTCTACGAGCTGTTCGACGACAAGCTCGACTGCTTTCTCGCGCTCGCAGACGAGATGGCCGACGAGATCCTCGAGCAGCTGCTCGACTTCGGGAATGCCGGTCACTGGCTGGTGGCGCTGCGGAGGGGCACGGCGCGCTACCTCGAGTGGTGGCAGGAGCACCCGGTGTGGACCCGCGCCTACCTGCTCGAGCTGCCGGCCGCCGGTCCGCGGGCGATGACCAACCGTCAGCGCCAGTACGCCCGCTTCCACGAGCTGTTCCGGGCGATCGCGGCGTGGGCGCGCGCGGAGCAACCGGAGCTCGGCGAGCTCTGGCCAATGGCGCCGCAGGTGATCGTCCACGCGATCACCGAGATCGTCGCCGACCACGTGCGGGACGGCCGCTCCGGCGAGCTGGCCGGCCTCGAGCCGGACATCGTCCACCTCGTCGTCCTGCTCCTCGCCGACGAGGCGACCGCGCGGCGGGCGGCGACAATCGGGAAGTAGGACCGAGCGCTGAGGCGGCGGGGCCAGCGGCACCCCGGCCACAGCGCGGGCCGGGCGGGCTGACCTGCCGTAGAGTCGTGGCCGATGTCGGACGAGCTTCCCGGGCGAGACCTCGTCGAGGAGGGCATTCGCGATCTGCGAGGGGGGCACGAGAGCGTGCCCGCGTTGCTGGTCGCGATGGCAGCGCCACGGCTGCGGGCGATCGGCCTCGACGTGCCCGACGCCGGAGTGGAGCTTCCGTCGCACCGCCTCTACGCGCTCCTCGCAGCGTCGGAGGGCGATGGTGCCCACAGTCGCTACAACGCGCTCGTGCGACGGATGATCTCGTTTGCGAGGGCGGCCGAGAGTGCGGCGGCCCGCTGACGAGGAGCGCATTCGCCAGCTCGCCCGGCGGCTCGGCGCACTCGCCGCCCGTCGAGTGCGCCTCTACCTGACGGGCGGCGCGACGGCCGTGCTCGAGGGCTGGCGCAAGTCGACGCTGGACATCGACGTCCGACTGGAGCCCGAGGATGACGCGCTGCTCCGCGAGCTGCCGGAGCTCAAGGAGCGACTGGGCGTGAACATCGAGCTGGCCTCGCCCACCGACTTCATCCCCGAGCTGCCCGGCTGGCGGGACCGAAGTCCGATGCTCTTCCGCGAAGGCAACCTCGACGTGCACCACTTCGATCCCTACTCCCAGGCGCTCTCGAAGATCGAGCGCGGGTTTGAGCTGGACCTGGCCGATGCTCGCGCGATGATCGATCGCGGACTGGTCGAACCGGCGCGGCTGCTCGAGCTGTTCGCGCAGATCGAGGCGCACCTCTACCGCTATCCGGCGATCGACCCCGTCGCTTTCCGGCGCCGTCTGAGCAAGCTCACCGGCGCGCTATAGCGGCGATCAGGGGCTGAACTTGGCGGTGGCGGTGATCCGCTTCGCGCCGTCCGTGCACTTCAAGTCGTAGACGTGCCTCGTCTTCGTCTTCCTCCGGCGGCAGGTGAACCCGAGGTCGGTTCCGCCGGGCGCGCTGTTGGAGAACGTGCCGAGGACCTCGTCGGCGCGGCCGCATTTCACGCCGGTCGCGCGTATCCGGCTGTACTTGTCGGTGAACCCGTAGCCGCGATACGTGTAGTTGCGGCACTTGACCGTGGTCAGGCTCGCGCTCGCTCCCGGAGTGGCCAGGACGGCGAGGGCGGCGGCGGCGCCGATGGCAGCGAAGAATCTCATGGCTTCCTCCTCACGTGGCTGACGCGACGCTACCGCCGTCCGCGTTCCGGGCGGCAGAATCTCCGCCCGGCGAGTCCAGACGGCGCGTCGGGTGAGCCAGCTGCGTGGGCGCGATCCGGCCGCGGAGAACCTCGGCGTCGGTGATGCTCCACGCATCCGCCTCGGCGCGGCGGGCTCGGTCGAGCGCGGCGCTCGAGGCGAGCACCCGCTCGGGGCGCTGCTTGGCGATCTCGGCGAGGCGCGCGGCCTCGTTGACCGGATCTCCGATCACCGTGTACTCGAAGCGCTGCTCCGCTCCGACGTTGCCCGCCACGGCGAGCCCGGCCGATACGCCGATCCCGAAGTCGAGCTCGACCAGCTCGCTGGAGACGCGTTCGGCCAGCCGCCGGGCCGCGCGCAGCGCGTCGCCTGCCGGGTCCGGGCAGGTTACGGGGGCGCCGAACACGCACAGAGCCGCATCGCCCTCGAACTTGTTGACGAGGCCGCCCTCGGCCTCCACCACCTCGATGACGACCCGGAAGAAGCGGTTGAGCAGCCTCACCACCTCGGTGGCGGGAAGCGCCAGGGCCAGCGACGTCGATCCGACCAGGTCCACGTAGAGCGCCGCGATCTCCCGCTCCTCGCCCCCGAGCCGCACGCCTCCCGAGAGCGCAGCGTGTGCCACCTCCTCGCCCACGTGGCGACCGAACAGGTCGCGAATCCGCTGGCGCTCGCGCAGCCCCTCGGCGAGCCGGTTGAAGCCGGATTGGAGCTGACCGACCTCGCTGCCATCGTCGACGCGCACCCGTACGTCGAGATCTCCGCGGGCGATCCGGTCGATTCCGAGCCGCACGGCGGTCAGGGGATCGGCGATCGCACGAGCGGCCAGGAAGGTCGAGAGGAAGCCGGTGAACGTCGCGACGATCGCGAGGAACAGCACGGCCGCGCCGACGTACTTGGAATGGTGCGGTGACCCGAACGCCCCGACGATGCCGAGCACGAACAGCCCGACGAGCGGAACTCCGGTGCCGAGCAGCCATGCCATCGCCAGGCGCAGGCGCACGCCGGGATGCACCGCCGGTCCGGTCGGGAGCGCTGCCAGCGCGCGGGCTGTGATCGGGCGCAGCGCGCGCTCGTGGAGCAGGTAGCTGACGGCCGAGGTCGTCTCGCCGCCGAGCCAGATCGTCGCGGCGATCACGGCGGCCAGGGCCCAGGAGAAGATGATCCCGTTGAGGATCGGGAACACGACCGCGCCGATCACCCAGCCCGTGGCGTCCCCCTTCACGCAGTACGCCGCGAGCCGCAACGTCAGACGATGCTCCTGCGCGGTAGGGGCGCGCTCCTCACCCAGCCACCCCAGGGCGCGGCGGATGTGCCTGAGGAACACCCGCCGGCGGATCAGGCCGATGACGACCACGCTGACAGCCACGAGCGGGCCGTTGACGAGCCCGATCTTCGTTGCATCTCCTGCATTCACGACGAGCGGGATGAAGAACCCGACGGCCGCGAACGTCACCGCCGCGCCGGCGCTCTCGCTCATCCAGGCGACCAGGCTGAGGCGTCTCAGGGCATCGTGCACGAGCCCGTCGCCGGTTTGCGCCACGACGCCCATCCGCAGATCATCCATCGCTCAGGCCGCGACGGCAACCGGCTCCGGAGCGCGGGAGCGCTCGGGCAAGCGCACCCGGCAGCCACGGCCGGGACGGATCGTGATGTTGCGACGGCGGGAAAGCGCGGGCGCGGCGTCGACCGGTTGGAGGTCACGCTCGCGCAGGACCGACCGCAGGACGACCCGCATCTCGAGCATCGCGAACGCGGCGCCCAGGCACCGCCGGCGACCGCCACCGAACGGGATCCACGTGTAGGTCCCGGGCCTGCCGCCCGCTCGCCGTCCGGGCTCGCCTTTTCGGGCGGCGCCCGGGTCATCCGGCTGCTTGACGCCCACGAAGCGCTCCGGGCGGAACGCATAGGGGTCCTCATACAAC
>Ga0209810_1001061_pt1 | contig 46419 bp, 41 predicted proteins | sample Coa_R1_7_FD_187159 | JGI IMG/M metagenome (GOLD analysis project Ga0209810, IMG submission 187159) | Surface soil microbial communities from Centralia Pennsylvania, which are recovering from an underground coalmine fire - Coalmine... | ecosystem: Environmental > Terrestrial > Soil > Unclassified... | reverse complement strand
TTCGGCCCCCGCGGTCGCGATCGCGCCGGCGAGCGCATAGGTCGGGAGTCCGTCGTCGACCTGCGGCGCGAGGCGCAGAAACGCACGAAGCTGCACCGCGAACCACAGGAACAGCACGACCACCGGGAAGGTGAGCCAGTTCGCGAAGAGCCACGCGGTGCGATGCGCCGCCATGAACGCGCCGATGTCGGCCGGCGTCGATTCGCTCGGCGGCGGGATCCCCGGCGCGAAGATCTGGACGAAGATCAGTACGATGAAGAGGATTCCGGCGTAGCCGGCGGACCGCTCGACCCGCTGATTGTACATGGGCAGGCCTCCTTTCGGTACCTCGCCCTGCAGAGGTTGCACGGGAGCGGCTGCGGTTCCCCGGTCGCCGCGTCCGGCCGCGAGCCGTCACCTCTGACGAACGCGATGTTCGAACGTGGCACGCGCGCGCACCGCGCGCGGCCGGCTTACCGGTGAGCGCGCGTGCTCAGCTCGTGCACGAGCGCGTCGCGCACGCGCTCGGTGCGCTCGCGCAGCGTCGCGAGATCGCCGTCGTTCTCGATCACGAAGTCGGCCCGCCGGCGCGCGAGCGCGGGATCGATCTGCGCCGCGATCCGCCGCTCGACGTGCTCGCGCTCGGCACGGTCGCGCGCGATCACCCGCGCGACGCGCACCTCGGCGGGGGCGACGACGACGATCGTGCGGTCGACGCCCCGCCACGCATCGCCCTCGAAGAGCAGCGGCACGACGTGCACGACGAGCCCGTCCGGCGCGTCGCGCTCGAGCTCCGCCGCGCGCGCGCGGACCCGCGGATGGACGATCCCGTTCAGGCGCTCGCGCGCGCGCTCGTCGGCGAACACGATCCGCGCCATCGCGGCGCGATCGAGCGTCCCGTCGCGCGCGATCGTCTCGGGCCACAGCCGCGCGACCTCGCGCAGCCCGTCGCTGCCGGCCGCCACCGCTTCGCGAGCGAGCAGGTCGGCGTCGACGATCGTATCGCCGTGCGAGCGAAAGACGTCGGCGACGGCGCTTTTCCCCGACCCGATCCCGCCGGTCAGCCCGACCCGCAGCTTCGCCACCTGGGGCCAGTTCGTCACGCCGCGGAGCCGGCCTCGCGCAACGGAAAACGAAGAGGGAGGCATCGCTGCCTCCCTCGTGCGTTCGTCGATCCGGCCGGATCAGACCGTCGTGCCGAGCTCGCTGCCGAGCGGGCCGAAACCGTCTTCCGATGCGTACTGATCCAGCTCTTCCGGCGCGACGTCGGCGACGTGCTGGATCGAGCCGGTGATGCGGCGCGTCGAGTGGTTGATGGTCAGGAGCGTCACTTCGACTTCCTGGCCCGGCGAGTACTGGACGCCGTTGTCGAACTCGCCCTTCGGCACCATCGCGAGGACGCCGGGGACGATCTCGACGAGCAGGTAGTTCGGCGTGACCTTCACGACCTGCGCGAGCAGCTTGTTGCCTTCCCACAGCTTGTCGGCGTGCTCGACCCACGGATCGGGCAGCGCGTGCTTGAGGGAGAGCGAGACCTTCTTCGCCTCGGGGTCGAACTTCATCACTTCGACCGAGACGGTGTCGCCGATCTTTACGACCTCGGACGGGTGCTTGATGCGCGCGTACGAGAGCTCGCTGTTGTGGATCAGGCCGTCGATGCCGCCGAGGTCGACGAACGCGCCGAACTCGGCGAGCCGGACCACGACGCCTTCGCGAATCTGCCCGACCTGCAGCGTCCCGAGCAGCTCCTGCTTCTTCGCGTTGAGCTCTTCTTCGAGAACCTGACGCTGCGAGAGGACGACGCGGTGACGCTTGTGGTCGAGGTCGATCACCTTGAGCCGCAGCTTCTTGCCGACCAGCTCGTCGAGGTTGCCGACGGGCTGGCGACGGATCTGCGAGGCCGGGACGAACCCGCGCATCCCGAGGTCGACGAGGACGCCGCCCTTCACGACCTGCGTGACGGTCGCTTCGATCACTTCGTCGTTCTCGTGCGCTTCGATGACCTTCTCCCAGGTCTTCAGCGCGCGAGCGCGGCGCTCGCTGAGATACAGCTGGCCGTCCTGGTCGTCGATCCGGTGGATCATGACTTCCAGGGTGTCGCCGACCTTCAGCTCTTTGGGTTCGACCGCGAGCGAAAGCTCGCGGAACGGGAGGATCCCTTCGGACTTGCCGCCGATGTCGACGAGCAGCTCGTCCTGATACTTCGCGACGATGACGCCGGTGAGCACCTGGCCCTCGTCGAGGACCTTCAGAGACTCTTCGTACAGGCGCTGCTCGAGGGCGAGCTGATCTTCTTCTTCGTTGACCGCCGGCGGCGGTGCGATGGTGGTAGTGATGGTGAGGTAACTTCCTTACGTAATATTTTTTATTGTTGGCAGCCGCGGCACCACCAGGTCCCGCGCTGGCCGATCACCGTGCGGACGATGGGTTTCCCGCATCGCGGACACGGTTCGCCGAGGCGACCGTAAACGGCGAGCTCATTTTGAAAGCCGCCCTTCAGCCCCTCAGCGTCGACGTAATCGTCCACGGACGTGCCCCGCGCTGCGATCGAGCGGAGCAAGACGTTTCGGATCGCGCCGTGCAGCCGGCGTTTCGCCGGCTTGCTGATCCTGTGGGCCGGGCGGCTCGGCCGGATCCCCGCTTCCCACAAGGCTTCGCACGCGTAGATGTTCCCGACCCCCGCGATTCGCGTTTGGTCCAGCAGGAACGTCTTGATCGGCGTGCGACGCCCGTCCAGCATACTCACAAACGCCTCGCTGGTAAACCCCTCGGAAAGCGGCTCGACGCCGCCGTCGGCGTCCCACGGATCGCCCTGCGAGAGAAGTCGCATCCGGCCGAACTGCCGGACGTCGGCGAAGCAGAGTCGGGTCCCGTCGCTGAAGCGGAGAAGGACGTGGGTGTACGGGACGGGTTCGGTGAGCTCGGGCGCCTGGACGATCAGCCTGCCGGTCATCCGAAGGTGGACCGCCAGCCGCCGCCCCGACCGCAAGGCGACCACGACGTACTTGCCGCGGCGGCCGACCGACGCGAACGTTTCGCCGGGGAGGCTCCCCTCGAGCGTCTCGCCCGGCGGAGCGAGCGCGACTTTCGGCAGCGTGACCGTTACCGAGGCCACGGTCTTGCCGGTCAGCGCGTTCGCGAGACCGCGCGCGATCGTCTCGACTTCGGGAAGCTCGGGCACCGAAGAGTACAACCCGAGCGGGACCTGCCGCGTTGCGCCGCACCGGACGGCCGAGGCTCGCTTTGCCTACTGCGCCTCGATCGGCGGGAGCATGAGCCGCTGGCCGGGCGCGAGCCCCAGCCGCGCCGCCTCGCCGGCGCCGAGCTCGATCACGACGCGGCCGATCCCGTTCCGGCGCGCCACCTTGTCGTCGGGCGTCCCGGGCTTGGTCGCCGGCACGTCGGCGGCGATCGCGCTGATCGTCCCGTCGCCTTTCACGAACACCATGTCGAGCGGCGCGATCGTGTCCTTCATCCAGAAGTGCAGGTCCTGATCGGGGCCCGGAAAGACGAACAGCATCCCCTCGCCCGCGGGGACGAACGGCACGTTCATCAGCCCGTGCTCGCGGCGCTGCTCGTCGGCGGCGACCGCGAGGCGCATCATCCCGCGCGGCGCGCGCACCGCCGCGATGCGGCAGTCGGCGGTCTCGGGCGTGTGCACGGTCTCGCCGTTCACCGACATCGCCGGCAGCTGCGCGGCGTGCGGGAGCGGGAGCCGCGCGCACCACGGCAGCTCGTCCTGCGCGTGCGCGCGCGACGGCGCGGCGAACGGCGCCAGCAGCGCGGCGGCGCACAGCGCGAGCGCGACGCGACTACGCGGGCGTCGCATCGGGGTCGAAGCTCTCAACGTCGTACCAGTTCCTTCCGCTCTTCAGCGTCGCCTCGATCGGAACGCTCAGCTCGAGGGCGTGCTCCATCTCGTGCTTCACGATGCGGCTGACGCGCTCGAGATCGCGCCGCGCGACCTCGAAGATCAGCTCGTCGTGGATCTGCAGCAGCATCACCGCGTCGAGCCCTTCGCCGGCGAGCCGGCGCTCGAGCCGCACCATCGCGAGCTTCATGAGGTCGGCCGCGGAGCCTTGCAGCGGCGCGTTCGTCGCCTCGCGCTCGGCGGCCGCGCGCAGCGCGTAGTTCTTCGCGCGCAGATCGGGCATGTACCGGCGCCGTCCGAGGATCGTCTCGACGTAGCCGCGCTCGCGCGCCTCGTCCAGCGAGCGCTCGATGTAGCCGCGCACGCCGGGGAAGCGCTGGAAATAGGCCTCGGTCATCGCGCGCGCGGTGCCGCGGTCGATCTCGAGCCGCTGCGCGAGCCCGAAATCGGACATGCCGTACAGCAGCCCGAAGTTCACCGACTTCGCCATCCGCCGCTGGTTCGGATCGACCTCGGCCAGCGGGCCGACGTCGAAGATTTGGCGCGCGGTGAAGTCGTGGATGTCCTGCCGCTCGTGGAACGCCGCGCGCATCGACTCGTCGCCCGACAGATGCGCCATGAGACGCAGCTCGATCTGCGAGTAGTCGGCGGCGAGCAGCACGCGGTCGCCGCCGCCGGCGACGAACGCCTTGCGGATCCGGCGTCCCAGCTCGCCGCGCACCGGGATGTTCTGGAGGTTCGGGTTCGTCGACGAGAGCCGGCCCGTCGCGGTCGCGGTCTGATTGAAGATCGTGTGGATGCGTCCGTGCTCGTCGACGAGCTGCGGAAGGACGTCGACGTAGGTGCTCTTCAGCTTCGCGACCTCGCGCCACTCGAGCACTTTCGCCGCAATGGGGAAGCTGCGCGCGAGCCCCTGCAGCACGTCGGCGCCGGTCGCGTAGCCGGTCTTGTTCTGGCGTCCCGCGGGCAGGCCGAGCTTGTCGAACAGGATGCGGCCGAGCTGCTGCGGGCTGCCGAGGTTGAACTCCTCGCCGGCGATCTCGAAGATCTCGCGCTGCAGCCGTTCGACGTGCGCGTCGACCTCGACGGCGAGCTCGCGCAGCGCGGCCGGATCGAGCGCGACGCCGACGCGCTCCATCACGGCGAGCACCGAGACGAGCGGGAGCTCGACGTCGGCGTAGAGCGCCAGCTGCCCGCGCCGTTCGAGCTCTGCGCGCGTCCGCCGCGCCAGCAGCCCCGCCGCGTCGGCGGTCGCGGCGTCGGCGTCGTCGGCGAGGACGCGGTCGAGAAACTCGCTCGTCGCCTGCGCGACGTCGGCGAACGTGCGCGACGGGTTGAGCAAATGCGCGGACACCATCGGATCGTCCGCGACCGTGCGCGACGGCAGGCCCAGCTCGCCCATCATCCGCTTCGCGTCGTAGGCGACCAGCTGCGGGACGCGCTCCCACAGCGTCGAGAAGGCGGCGCCGACCTTCGCATCCTCGAGCCCCGAGCGCAGGAAGGCGAACGCGCACCCGTCCTTCGCCGAGACGGCGACCGCGTCGCCGCGCAGCGCGACGGCGACCCGCGGCTCCGCGACGGCCTCCTCCAGCAGCGCGGCGACGCGCGCGTCATCGGCGGGGTCGGTCGCCGCGGTGAACGAGCGATAGTCGCCCTGCAGCGTCTCCTCCGGCGCCGCGCTCACCGGCTCCGCCGGCGGCTCGAGCCGCGCGAGCAGCGTCTTGAACTCCAGCTCGCGGTAGAGCGCGTAGAGCGCGTCGTTCGCCGGCTGGCGGTAGCGCGCGCTCTCCCAGTCGAGCGTCAGCGGCAAGTCGCGGTTGATCAGCGAGACGTCGCGGCAGATGCGGGCCTGCTCGCCGTATTGGCGCACCAGCGCTTCGTGCTTCGGGTTCTTCGCGAGCGCGGGATCGGCGAGCAATGCGTCCAGCGAGCCCGCGTTCTTCACCAGCTTGATCGCGGTCTTTTCGCCGACGCCCGGGATCCCGGGCAGGTTGTCCGACGGATCGCCCTTGAGCCCGCGATAGTCGGGGAGCTGGCGCGGCTCCAGGTCGAAGCGCGCGCGCACCGCCTCCTCGTCGTAGCGGCCCAGCTCGGTGATCCCGCGGCGCGTCGTCAGCACCGTCGTTCGCGCGTCGACGATCTGCAGCAGATCGAGATCGCCGGTGACGACGAGCACTTGCTGCCGTTCGGCTTCCGCCTGGCGCGCGAGCGTGGCGATCACGTCGTCGGCTTCCTCGCCGTCCAGCTCGACGATCGGGATCGCGAACGTGTCGAGGATCTTGCGGACGAGCGTGAACTGCGAGCGCAGCTCGTCGGGCGTCTCTTGCCGCTGCGCCTTGTAGTCCTGGTACAGCGCGATGCGCGCGGCGGCGCGGCCCTTGTCGAAGGCGGCGATCACGTGCGTCGGCTTCTCGTCGGCGATGAGCTTGTTGAGCATCATCGTGAAGCCGTACGCGGCGTTGATCGGAAGCCCGCGCGTGGTGGTGAGCGCCGGGAGCGCGAAGAAGGCGCGGTAGACGAGGCCGTAGGTGTCGAGCAGCATCAGCCGCGCGGTGTCTGGCGCGGACTGCATGGCGAGCGCGATCTGCTCCATCACTTCACCTCGATCGCGACGGTCGCCGCGCCGACGTCGCCGTCGTCGGACATCTTCAGCACCGAGACGACGTAGCGCCCCGGCGTCTGCGGGACGGTGAGGTCGAAGCCTTCCTTGTCGGCGCGATCGATGCGCCACACGAGCGCGTGTTCCGACGCCGCGCCCACCAGCGCGGTCGAGGGCGCGCTGCGTTCCGTCGCGCCCAGATCGACGGCGGTCGAGCGCGACGGCGTCACCGAGCCGTGCCAGGCCGGGTCGGACGACGCCGGATCCTGCGTCGTGGTCCCGCTCCCGGCGAGAACGGCGGCCGCGTCCTCGAACGAGGCGCCGCCCGAGGCGCGCTCGTCGGCCAAGCGGATCGCGAGCGTCGCCGGCGCGCGGTCGTCGCCGTCGGCGATCGTCACGTGCGCGACGCTCCCCGGGGCGTAGGTTCCTTTGTCGGCGGTGAGCGCGGTCGTGCGCGCGTGGCCCTGTCCGTCGATCGCGACGTGCTGCGTCGCGTACTCCATCGCGCCGTCGCGCACGAACGCGACGCCGACCGCGGTGTCGCCGACGGTCTGCGGAACGGCGAACGTCGCGCTCGCACGCCCGCCGGAGACGGGTGCGGTCTGCTCGCCCATCGCGCGTGCCCCTTCCATGTCGAAGAAGGCGTCGCCGGCGGCGCCGCTCAGCGAGGCCTCGACGTGCACGCGCTCGCCGGCGCGATAGCGCGGCTTGTCGGTCGCGATCTGCGCCTCGACGCTGCGGTGCGACTGCCCGCCGAGCAGCGCCTGCGGCGCGACGGTGATCGCGTTCGCGTCCAGCGCGGTGCGGCCGTCGACCGACGCCTGCGCGAGCGCGAGGCTCGTCCCCGGAACGACGTTCCGGAAGACGGCGCGGGCGCGCCCGTCGGCTCCGAGCGTCACCTGCTGCTCCTGCGAGGTCGGGCCGTGCTCGAGGCGCAGCCGCACCGCGAGCCCCGCCGCCGGCCGGCCGTCGGCCGCGTCGAACCCGCGGACGTCGAACGCGGCCGGCTCGCCGATGTCGAGCTGCGCGCGCTCCGGGACGATCGCGAGGGCGACGCGCGCCGTCGGCGTGACGATCTGCGAGGACGCGGTGGAGGGGCCGCTCGAGGCGACGACGCCGTAGGTCGACGCCAGCCCGTCGGTGGGGCCGGGGATCGCGACGCGGGCGACGCCGTTCGCGTCGGTTCGCACGCGGACGTCCTCGATCTGCGTCGTCGCCCAGCCGCCCGCCTCGGGCGCCGTCCCCGGCGGCGCGAGGTGCGGCGAGCGGACGACCCGCACGCGTACGTCGCGGCCCGCGAACACCGCGCCGTCGGCGCGCCTCGCGGTCACCGCCACGAAGAACCCCGCGTCTCCGGGGCAGTTCGCGCCGCAGTCAGCCGCGATCCCGAGCACGACGTCGCCCCCGATGCCGTCGATGTGGACCGCGGCGCCGCCCGTCGCGCCGCCCGCGGCGGCGAGCACCGCGGCGTCGCCGGCCGGCGCGTCGGCCGGGATCGCGAGATCGGTCGCGAACGCGCCGGCCGCGTCGAGGCGCGCGGTCGCGCTCGCGATCGTCCGTCCGCGCGCCAGCATCGCGACGCGGACGTCGCCGCTCGCCGGCCGGTAGGCCGCGCCGGCGCGGCGCCGCGCGAAGCCGACCACGCGGAGCCGTTCGCCGGCGCGCACGTTGGCGCGGTCGGCGCGGACGCCGACGACCGTGGCGGGCACCGGCGGCTGCGGGAGGAACGAGACGAACGTCTTGCTCGCGCCCCACTCGGCGAGCGCGAAGCGCGGCCGCTGGGAAGCCGACCAGCGCGCGATCCCGTGCGCGTCGGTCTTGCCGTACTGGAACGACGTGCCGACGAGGTAGGTGATCCGCATCCCCGCCAGCGCCCGGCCGCTGCCGAGGTCGGCGCCGTACAGCACGATCCCGCCCGGCGATTCCTTCGTGAGCAGTCCGACGCGCGTGAGATCGATCCACGTCTGCTGCACCGCGTCGCCGCGCCGCGCTTCGATGACGAACAAGCCTTCGCGGTTCTGCAGCGGAACTTCGACGTCGTTCGGCGTGTAGCGCAAGCCTTGCGGCGGCGTGAACCGCCAGCGCGCGACCGGCGTGCGGTGCGCGGTGTCGATCGGCCGCGCGCGCGACGCGCCCGCGACGAGCACCTCGGCCGGGTCGACCGCGTACGCCGCGAAGTCGACCGGCGCGCCGCTGTACGTGTCGAGCCGGACGGTGATGCGTTTCCACGGCACGGCGACGTCGCGCGCGTACAGCGCGAACGTGCGGTCCCACTTCCCGGAATCGGGGAGCGGACGCGCCGCGAACGCGGCGGAGGGCAGCAGCAGGAGGCCGGCGAGCGCGGCGGCGAGGAGCGCGCGGATCGGACTACTTCTCGTAGACGACCTGTCCGCTCACGCCCGGATCGGGCGTGCGGAAGCCGATGACGTATTCGCGCTTGTCGTTCTGCTTGAGCACCTGCGAGGAGTTGCTGATCCCGGTAAAAACCGCCGAGCCGCTGTCCTTGGCCTGGTAGCGCGTCCCCGTGCGGTCGATCAGATAGAAGTTCGAAACCTGCGGGACCGTGTCGTAGCCGAGGTCGTTGGTGAACTCCACACGCACGATGAGGTAGGTGAGCGTGCCGTTCGCGATCCCGGGCGCGGATTCGCCCGTGGGAACGAAGCGAGCGTCGAGGACCTTCACGTCCTTGTCCCCCTGGAACGCCGAGGTCACGGGCGGAACGTCGTTCTCTTTGCACGCCGCGAGGCCGGCGCAGAGCAGCAGCGCGGCGGCGAGACGCTGGATCATGGCTGGTCGGGGCGTTCGTCGGGTCGCGCGCGGCGTCCCGCGCAGGGCCGGTGCACGCGGCGGGTAAAGGTCCGCACCGTGAGCGACGACCGATCGGGGAGGAACTCAACCCCGACCCGCTGCCGTTACTGCGGGAGCGATGAGAACGACGAGCGGTCGACCGACCTGCACGAACGCGGTGCGACATTCCAAATAGTGGTCGCCTGCGCGTCGTGCGGCGCCGCCTTCGCGGCCCTGTCGCGGAACTGATGCGCGTCCCGCTGCTCGCGGCCGCGGTGCTCCTCGTCGCAGGCTCCGTCGCGTCCGCCGCGACGCCGGCCCCGCACGCCGCGCCGCACCAGGCGTCGAAGCCGCCGGCGCGCATCGACCTCACGAAGATCCAGCCGAAGGAGCTGCTCCCGAAGACGAAGCTCCACACCGAGTTCGTGGTCGAGACGAACAAGTACGGCCAGGTGACGCGCGTCCGCAGCGGCAAGGCCTCGCCGAACCAGGGCTTCAACACGCAGACGTACGGCAACGCGCTCCAGGCCTTCATCCGCACGCCCGACGGCCATGCGATCGCCGGCTCCTACCGCCTGACCTACGACTACGACCCGCGCACCGCGCGCGTCCGCCGCGACGTCGCGCTGCTCCACGCGGGCGGGGTGAACGCGAACGCCAAAGGCGCCGCGACCGAGCTGATGGAGCTGGCCCGCAAGCACAGCCACGACGTCACCCAGCAGCAGCCGCAGAAGCCGCAACCGGCGCCCGTGGTGAACCTCAAGCGGCTCCCCGACCTGCCGCAGGTGATGAACACGCCCCACCCGCACGGGTAGCGCGTCCGAGGCGCCGCCGCGCGCGCCTGCGAAGAGCACGTCACCATGCCGCGCCGCAATGCACCGCGTCCGAAGCGTGACGGCGAGTCGCTGATGGAGTGGTACGTGAAGGACCGGATGCGACCCGACCCGCGGGTCGACGCGGACGTCGAACGCTCGTGCACGTCGAAGCAGCAGTACGCGAGCGCCGAGGACGCGCACGTGCACGCGCTGATGAACGGGATGGGGAACGTGCTGTACGAGTACGAGTGCCGCTACTGCGGCTTCTGGCACCTCACCCGCCGCCCGAGCTGAGCCTCAGCTCGGAGCTCGGCCCCTTAGGGTAAGGGCCGGTCTTTCGGCCATTCGACGCATGGCGAAAGGACGAGCTCGAACTGCGCCAGGTGTTGCGGAACGGCGCGCACTTCGTATTGCGCAGCCGCACCATTTTGCGTCGACGAGGCCGGCAGATCGCTTCGCCGAACCGCCACGGCGCGCAGGAAGCGATCGAAACGCCGGACTCCCGCGTCGCTCATGTTCGCCGATCGGCGCGTGCCGGCCCAGGTCTGGCCGTTAGCGAGCGTGTAGAGATACCCGATGATCTCGTCATGACGCCGAGCCGACCAGACGATCTTCTGGATTCGCACGACGTCCGTCTCGCGTCCGCCGATACCCAAGTTCATCGGAACGGATTTCGCCGAGTCGAGGCACGCGCCGGACGCGGCCGGCGCGTGCGGGACGACGGCTAGTGCGACGACGAGCGCGAATGCCATGCAGGGCTAGTACCGTTCGCGGGAGACCAGCAGCGCGCGCATGCGCCTATGGAGTCTCTTGCGAAAGCATGCTCCCGCCGTTCGCCGGGTCGAATGCCCACTTGTCGTCGACTTCCAGGATCTCGAGCCAGTTGCGCAGCTCGGGGTGCTCGCGCAGGACGGGATAGCGCGGAAGGACCGCTTCGAAATGGGCGGCGTCGCGGATCGCGCGCTCGCCGAGCCGCGCGTTGATGTCGCGGAACGTCGTCGTGTTGCAGTGCGTGCGGATCCATTCGGCGATCTCGTCGTCGTTCGCCGCCTCGCGCACGGCGAGCGTGAACTGCTCTTCGGTGATGCCGAGCCACTCGAACAGATCGGCCGACATGCCCGGCGAAACGCGGTAGGCGCCCAGCGTGCCCTGCAGCTTCGCGCGAACCTTGTCGACGGTGCGCGGGAGGAAGATGAGGCCCGCGAGCTGCGCGTGCGGGCTGCGCGGCGGGTGAACGCGGAGATCGGCGTCGGGATACGGCAGCGCGTCGGTCATCGCACGCCCGCCTCGGGTGCGGCGTCCGGACACGGCATGGCGGCGGTCCGCGCATCGGTCGGGATCATCGTGGGTGCTCCGCGGGAGTCCCGGCCACGCCGGGCGGCAGTGCTTCCGCGACGGCGCCCGGACCGTCCTCGTCGTGACGGCCAGGGACGCGGCGGCGACGCAGCGCACACTCCGTCGTCGTCCCGTTTCCGGAGGGTCTCCTTGCGCCTGGTTTCGTTCAGCACCGCCTCGTCGCCGCCGCGTCCCGGCGTGCTGGAGGGCGACGCGATCCGCCCCATCGAGGGCGTCGACTCGCTCGACGCGCTCGTCGCGCTCGCTCCGGCGGAACGCGAGGCGGCCGCCCGGCGGCTCGGCGCGCCCGTTGCGCTGCGCGACGCGACGCTGCACGCGCCGCTGCGCCCGAAGAAGAACGTGTTCTGCGTCGGCCGCAACTACCTCGGACACGCCGAGGAAGGCGCCCGCGCGCGCGGCGAGGAGCTGAAGCTGCCGCCGGTGCCGACGTTCTTCTCGAAAGCGCCGACCTCGGTCGCCGATCCCGACGCGACGCTGCGCCTCAGCGGCGCCGTCTCGCAAGCGTACGACTGGGAAGCCGAGCTCGCCGTCGTCATCGGCGAGCGCTGCAAGGACGTCCCCGAAGACCGCGCGCTCGACGTCGTGTTCGGATACACCGCGCTGAACGACGTGAGCGCGCGCGACGTGCAGCGCGCGACCACCCAATGGTTCAAAGGAAAGACGCTCGACGACACGTGCCCGATCGGCCCGTGCATCGTCACGGCCGACGAGGTCGGCGACCCGCAGACGCTGGACGTGAAGCTCCGCGTCAACGGCGTCGAGAAGCAGAACCAGAACACCGACGTGATGATCTTCTCGGTCGCCCGGTGCATCGCCGAGCTGTCGAAAGGCACGACGCTCGAGCCGGGCGACATCATCGCGACCGGCACGCCCGAGGGCGTCGGGTTCGCGCGCACGCCGCCCGAATATCTCCACGACGGCGACGTGATGGAGGTGGAGATCGACAAGATCGGCATCTTGCGAAACCCGGTCGCGATCTCGGGGACGCCGGCCGCCACGTGACGACGCTCCGACGAGGCGGCTTTCTCGCCGCCGGTGCCGCGGCGCTCGGCGCGTGCGTGTTGCCGCGCGCCGCCGCCGCGCAGGCCCGCAAGACGCTCGCCATCGGCTACGTGCCCTCGACGCTGTTCGCGCCGGTGTTCCTCGCCGTCGAAAAAGGCTACCTGCGCGACGCCGGATTCGACGTGACGATGACGCCGATCGTCGCCGGCGCCGACTCGATGGCGCTCCTCGCACAGGGCCAGTTCGACGTCGCGGCCGCCGCGCTGTCGGCGGCGTTCTTCAACGCGGTCGATCGCGGCCTCGAGGTGAAGTACGTCGCCTCGACGGCGTACCAGCCGAAGCACGGCGCTCCGTCGGCGCTGCTCGTGCGCCGGGATCTCTACGACGGCGGGCTGCGCCGCGTCGAAGGGCTCAAAGGCAAGAAGATCGGCTGGATCGGGAACAGCGGCGCGGCGTCGGCGTACTACGTCGCCCGCATCCTGCGCCCGGCGGGCCTGCGGCTCGGCGACGTCGAGCCGGTCAACGTCGCGAACCCCGACCAGGAGGTCGCGCTCGAGCGCAAGGCGATCGACGCGGTGTTCACCTCGGCGCCGTTCAGCGAAGAGTTCGAGCGCAAGCGGCTCGCCGCGTTTCTCGGCTCGCCGCCGCCCGGGATCGCGGCCTCCGGCGTGTTCTTCGGGCCCGCGCTGCTGCACGACGCGGAACGCGCGCGCACCGTGATGAGCGCCTTCCGCCGCGCCGGCGCGGAGCTCGCCGGCGCCGGGTTCACGTCCGCAGCGAACGTCGCGGCGTGCGCGAAGTACACGAAGCAGCCGGCGAGCGTGATCGCGACGTCGCCGCAGTACGACGTCAAGCCCGACCTGCGCATCGACCAGGGCACCCTCGAGGACATGCAGCGCGAGTTCATCGCCGACGGCGTCCTCACGTACAAGGAGCCGCTGAACGAAGTCCGGCTCGTCGCGCGCTTCTAGCGCCGGCCCGGCCTGACGATGGACCTCGTGCGGAACGGCCGGATCGCCACGATCGACGGACTGCGCGGGATCGCGATCGTCCTGGTCGTGTGGTTTCACGTCTGGCAGATCAGCTGGCAGAGCGCGGTGATCCCGTTCGTCGGGATCTCGCTGCAGCCGCTCGCCGAGACCGGGTTCATGGGCGTCGCGCTGTTCTTCTTCATCTCGGGCTTCGTGCTCGCCGTGCCGTACGCGCAGGCGCGCTTCGTCGGCGGCGCACCGCCGACCGTGCGGCACTTCTTCACCCGCCGCTTTCTCAAGATCGTTCCGTCGTACGTGCTCTGCATCGCCGTGCTCGTCGCGGTCGGCTATCAGACGTACCCGAACCTTGCGGCCGGGGTCCGCGACGTCGTCTACCATCTGCTGTTCGTGCACGACTGGTTCGCGATCTCGTACCAGAGCATCGACGGCGTGATGTGGTCGCTCGGCGACGAGATCCAGTTCTACGTGCTGTTTCCGTTTCTCATCGTCGCGTTCGCGCGCCGTCCGTTGACCGTCGCCGCGGCGATGGTCGCGGTCGCGAACGGCTGGCGGATCTGGTGCCGCTTCTCCGACCAGTACTACGTCGAACAGAAGCTGGCGGCGCTTCCGGGCTATCTCGACGCGTTCGCCCTCGGGATGCTGTGCGCGTGGTGCTACGTCGCGATCGCGACGCACCGGCCGCATTGGGCTTCCCGCCGCCTGCTCTTCAGCGCGCTGATGCTCGCCGGCGTCGCGGCGTACTGCGCGCTCGCCAACGACTGCTACGAGCGGCGCTTCGTCGACGGCTGGCCGCACCTGTGGGACGTCGAATGGCGGACCGCCTGCGCCGCGGCGTTCTTCTGCACCGCGCTCGGCTCGCTCTTCGCGCTTCGGCCGCTGCAGCTCGCGCTGGCGAACCCCGCGCTGCTGTTGATGGCGGCGATCTCGTACAACCTGTACCTCTGGCACCAGCCGATCGCGCGCGCGCTGGTGACGTACCGCATTCCGCCGTTCGCCGGAAGCGATCAGCACGCCGACCCGCACTGGATGCTGCTCTTCCCGTTCGTGGCGGTCCCGGCGGGGATCGCCGTCGCAACCGTCATCACCTTCGCGTTCGAGCGGCCGATCTTGCGGATGCGGCGGTGCCGGCGTGCGCCGCCGGTCGAGGCGGCCCCGGTCGCGGCGAACGGCTGACGCCGCGCGAGCGCATTCGCCGAGGAAGGGACGGCCGCGCCGGAGTGCGATAACGGTCGCATGAAGATCGCGGTTCCGAAGGAACGCGCACCCGGCGAGCGGCGCGTCGCGCTCGTGCCCGAGATCGTCGCGAAGCTCGTCAAGGACGGACATGCGGTGACCGTCGAGCGCGGCGCGGGCGAGCGCGCGTTCTACGCCGACGCCGCGTACGAGGCCGCGGGCGCGACGCTCGCCGAGGGCGATGCGGTCTACCGCGACGCCGAGATCGTCGCGCGCGTCGCGAAGCCGTCCGACGAGGAGCTCGCGGCGGTGCCGCGCGGCGCCGCGATCGTCGGCTTCCTCTCGCCGCTCGGCGACGCGCCCAGCGTCGAGCGCTACGCCGCACGCGGGCTCTCCGCGATCGCGATGGAGCTGATTCCACGCACGACGCTCGCGCAGGCGATGGACGCGCTCTCGTCCCAGGCGTCGATCGGCGGCTACAAAGCCGTGATCCTCGCCGCCGCAGCGCTGCCGCGCTACTTTCCGATGCTCACGACCGCGGCGGGAACGGTGCAGCCGGCGAAGGTGCTGGTGATCGGCGCCGGCGTCGCGGGGCTGCAGGCGATCGGCACCGCGCGCCGGCTCGGCGCGGTGGTGACCGGCTACGACGCGCGCGCGGCGGTGAAGGAACAGGTGCAGTCGCTCGGGGCGAAGTTCCTCGAGATCGCGGGCGTCGAGGCGACCGGACAAGGCGGCTACGCGCGCGAACTCACGCCGGAGGAGCTAGAGATCCAGCGCGCCGCGATGGTGAAGGCGATCGGCGGATCGGACGCCGTCATCACGACGGCGGCCGTCCCCGGGCGGAAGGCGCCGGTGCTCGTCACCGCCGAGGCCATCGCGGCGATGGCGCCGGGCAGCGTCATCGTCGACCTCGCCGCCGAGACGGGCGGGAACTGCGCGCTCACCGTCGCGGGCGAGACGGTCGTCAGCCCGAACGGCGTGACGATCGTCGGCGCGGTCAACCTGCCCGCAAGCGTGCCGGCGCACGCGAGCCAGCTCTACTCGCGCAACGTGCAGGCGCTGCTCACGTACCTGATGCGCGACGGAAAGCTGACGCTGGACGCCGGCGACGAGATCGCGCGCGGCGCGACGATCGTGCGCGACGGCGAGATCGTCCACGAACCCACCAAGAACGCACTCGCCGCCGCCGGAGGACCCGCGTGAGCGCTCATCTCCTCACCGAGCTGACGATCTTCATCCTCGCCGTGTTCGTCGGGCTCGAGGTGATCTCGAAGGTTCCGACGACGCTGCACACGCCGCTGATGTCGGCGACGAACGCGATCCACGGCATCGTGCTGGTCGGCGCGATCCTCGTGGCGGGTACCGCCGACGCGCCGTTCAACGCGATCGTCGGCTTCCTGCTCGTGCTCCTGGCCTCGCTGAACGTCTTCGGCGGCTACACCGTCACCGAGCGCATGCTGCAGATGTTCCGCCCGAAAGCGCCCGCGGCGAAGGCGCCCGGAGACGGCGCGCGATGACCACGCCGGACACCACGCCCGCCAACTGGATCGACGTCGCGTATCTCGTCACCGGCGTCCTGTTCATCTTGGGGCTGCGCTATCTGAGCTCGCCGAAGACGGCGCGCCTGGGGAATCGCATCAGCGCGGTCGGGATGCTCATCGCGGTCGTCGCGACGCTGAGCCAGGGGATCGTGAACTGGTGGGTGCTCGGCGCGGCGCTGGTCGCCGGCGCGGCGATCGGCATCGTCTCCGCGCAGCGCGTGAAGATGACCGCGATGCCGCAAATGGTCGCGATCTTCAACGGCGCGGGCGGCGGCGCCGCGGCGCTCGTCGCGGCCGGCGAGCTGCTCAAGGTCTACAACGCGGGGACCGCGCCGACGTACGACGTCTCGTTCACCTCGGTGCTCTCGGCGGTGATCGGGGCGGTCTCGTTCGCCGGGTCGATCATCGCGTTCCTCAAGCTCCAGGAAGTCATGACCGGGCGGCCGATCACGTATCCCGGGCAGCAGATCGTCAACGCCGTGATCCTGCTCGCGATCCTCGTCTGCTGGGGGCTCGTCGTCGCGAACTCGCCGAACGCGCTCGAATACTTCTGGATCGCGCTCGGCTGCTCGTTCGCGCTCGGCATCCTGTTCGTGCTGCCGATCGGCGGCGCCGACATGCCCGTGGTGATCTCGCTGCTGAACTCGTTCACCGGGCTCGCCGCGGCGTCGACCGGATTCGTCCTCGGCAACAACGTGCTCATCATCAGCGGCGCGCTCGTCGGCGCGTCCGGCACGCTCCTCACCGTGCTGATGGGCAAAGCGATGAACCGCTCCGTGACGAACGTGCTGTTCGGCGCGTTCGGCGCGGTCACGGCGAGCGCCGGCGGCGGCGCGGCGAAGCAGCACAACGTCCGGAGCGTCACCGCGGACGACGTCGCGGCGATGGTCGCGTACGCCAACGAAGTGATCGTCGTCCCGGGCTACGGGATGGCGGTCGCGCAGGCGCAGCACTCGATCCGCGAGCTGGCCGATCAGCTCGAGAAGCGCGGCGTCGACGTGAAGTACGCGATCCATCCCGTCGCCGGCCGCATGCCCGGCCACATGAACGTGCTGCTGGCGGAGGCGAACGTCCCGTACACCTCGCTCTACGACATGGACGACATCAACGGCGAGTTCGAGCGCGCCGACGTCGCGCTCGTCGTCGGCGCGAACGACGTGACAAACCCGGCCGCGCGCGAAGACAAGACGAGCCCGATCTACGGGATGCCGATCCTGAACGTCGACAAGGCGCACAACATCGTGGTCCTCAAGCGCTCGATGAACAGCGGCTTCGCCGGCATCGACAACCCGCTCTTCGACGACCCCAAGACCGTGATGCTGTTCGGCGACGCGAAGAAGTCGATCGACGGCGTCGTCGCCGGCGTCAAAGCGCTCTGACGGCGCGCGCACGCTCGTGAAGCGGCGGGTCTTCGTGCGCGGCGTCGCCGCGGGGCTGGCTGCGGCCGGCACGCGCCCGATGCGTGCGCTCGCGGCTCCCTCGCGCGCCGGGGCGGCGAGCGGCTCGCCGGCTCGCGTGCGCCCGCTCGTCCCCGTCCGCGTCTCGCTCGATCGGGTGACGCGCACGACCGTCGGGCTGCGGCCGTACCGCGCGAGCGGGTTCGTCGTCCGCGCCGAAGGCCGCGACGGACGGACGATCGTGCACAACTACGGTCACGGCGGCGGCGGGATGTCGCTGTCGTGGGGAACCGCGATCATCGCCGCCGAGCTGGCGACCCGCGATGCGCCGGATCGCGCGCTCGGTGCGGCGGTGATCGGCTGCGGCGTAATCGGCCTCACGACGGCGCTGGTGCTCCTCGAACGCGGCTGGGACGTCGCGATCTACGCGCGCGACGTGCCGCCGAACACGACCTCGAACATGTCGGGCGCGCAGTGGAGCCCGACGTCGGTCTTCGACCCCGCGCACGTCGACCCGGGCTTTCTCGGGCAGTACGCGCGCGCCGCGCGGCTCGCGAACCAACGCTATCAGACGCTGCTCGGCGAGGACTACGGCGTCCGCTGGATCGAGAATTACGACTGCCGCGACGACGAGCGGAACGGATTCCTCGACGGCGCGGCGATCCGCCCGATCATCGACCTCTATCCGGAGGTCGCGACGTTCGGCCCCGGCGAGCACCCGTTCCCGACGCGCTTCGCGACGCGGCTCCTCACGATGCTGATCGAACCGAACCGCTACCTGCGCGCGCTCGTGCGCGACGTCCTCGCGCGCGGCGTTCGCATCCGCCTGCAGAGCTTCACGTCGATGGCCGACGTGCTCGCCGCGACGGCCGAGCCGGTGATCGTCAACTGCACGGGGCTCGGCGCGAAGGAGCTGACCGGCGATCCCGAGCTCGAGCCCGTCCGCGGCCAGCTCAGCGTGCTCGCGCCGCAGCCGGCCGTCGACTACGTCACGCTGCACGGCGGACGGTACATGTTCCCGCGCAGCGACGGCGTCGTGCTCGGCGGAACGTTTCAGCACGGCGACGCCGACCTCGCGCCGGACCCCGCGGCGGAACGGCGGATCCTCGCCGATCACGCCGCGTTCTTCGACGCGATGAAGACCGGCGCAGCGGCGAGCCGCTAGACGACGAACCCGCGCGCCGGGAAGTCCGGCGAGCGCTGCAGCCAGTTGTTCGGCGAGTAGACGGCGCTCGCGTCCACGAAGTGCAGGGTGAACGCGTGGCGCGAGGCATCGGAGCGGTTCGGCGCGCTGTAGTGCGGGAGCAGGCCGGTGAACGCGACGAGCGTTCCGGGCTCGACCTCGACCGGCTCGGCTTCGGACGCCGAGGGCCACGGCGTGCCGTCGAGCTTCTCCATGCGCGGGACGCCGTTCTCGACGACGAAGCGCTCGCGCAGCGGCGTGCGGTGTCCGCCGCGCTGCACCCACAGGCAGCCGTTGGTGCGATCGGCGCGTTCGAGCGCGAACCAGAACGCCGTCACGGTGAGCGGGTCGCCGTCGAAGTACGTCGCGTCCTGATGCCAGCGCACTTCGCCGCCGATGTGCGGCTGCTTGAAGATGTACATCGACTGATAGACGCGCGGCTCGCGGATGCCGAGCTCCACCGCGATCTCGTGCAGCTTCGGGTCGTGCGTGAAGCGGTCGAAGACCGGGTCGAGATCGTGCATCGCGTGACCGATCTTGTTGATCGAAAGCGGCTTGGGCTGACGCAGGCGTCCGCCGGCGTCGAACGCCTCCTCCTCGAAGAAGCACCGCACGACGCTCCCGGACGTCAGGAAGTACTCCTCGGCTTTCGTCTTGGCTTCGTCTTTGGTCGAGAAGACCGCGCCCGATTGCCCGGGGTCGAACTCCTCGACGATCGCGTTCGCCCGCGCGCGCAGCGCGGCGATCTCCTCGGGCGTCTTCACGTTCGGGATGACGACGAAGCCGTCGGCCTCGAACCGGCTCCGCAGCGCTGATGCGGTCTGCATGCCGGACCGCTTCGCGAGCGGCGCCGAGGCCCCCGGGTCGGCACGTGCGGCGCAAGCGGCACCCGAGCGAACGGGTCGCGGGAGGGCCGGGGCCGCCGGCCCGCGCACCGGGCCCGCATGCCGATGCTGCTCTCCCACATCGATCTGCGCGTCCGCGACCGCGCCAAGGCCGTCGAGTTCTACGACGGGCTGCTGAACGTGCTCGGCGCGGTTCGCGAGGACGGCGCGACGTTCACGACCTGGAGCATCCCGCCCGCCGACGCCCCCGCCGACTGGGAGTCGACGGAGTGGTTCGGGATCACCGAGGACCCCCAGATGACGCCCGGGCCGGCGCGGATCGCGTTCGACGCCCCCTCGCGGGGGACGGTCGACGCGATCGCGACGTACCTGCCGGCGCTCGGGGCGAAGAACGTCGAGATGCCCGACGAGGCCTACGGCCCGCGCTACTACGCCTGCTTCTTCGAAGATCCCGACGGCAACAAGCTCGAGGTCTGCCACATCGGCTGATCAGCGCGCGGGCGGGGTGCGGCGGTCGGCGTAGGTCGAGGCGATCGCGGCGATCACCAGCAGCAGCATCACGGCGACGCCGGTCTGACTCGCCGCGTAGTGCAGGATCGCCGAGCCGATCAGCGCGATCGACGCGACGAGCGTCAGCGCGCGCGACCGGCGCGAGAAAGGCCGGCCCGAGCCCGGGCGCGACATCCACAAGTAGAACAGGAAATAGACGAGCCCCGCCAGCTCGTAGAGAAAGCCGGCTTGCACGAACGCGTTCACGGCGAGACGCTCCACCGCCGCGCGTTCCACGTCGGCGTGAACGCGTTCGGGAAGAAACCGTGCAGCCCGCGCCGGTACGCGTACGAATACGACGGATCGAAGAGGAAGACGATCGGAACCTGTTCGGCGACGCGCCGCTCGATCCGTCCGTAGAGCGCCTTGCGCGTCGCGCGGTCCGGCTCGCTCACCGCGCGGCGCTCGAGCGCGTCGACGGCCGGATCGCACCAGCGCATGAAGTTGGCGTTGCCGTCGCAGGCCAGCAGAAACGAGTCGTCCGGATCGGCGCCCATCGCCCACGGGACGTACGCGAGATCGAACGCGCCGGTCGCGAGCGCCCCGCCCTGCGCGCGCGGAAGGAACAGCTGGACGTTCGAGAGCGACTTGATCGTGAGCCGGACCCCGCGCGCACGCAGCTGCTCCTGCACCATCGTCGCGACGCGCACGCCCGTCTGCGATTCCGGGAACTGCACGTACGTCAGCGCCAGCGCGCGGCCGTTCTTCGCGCGCACCCCGTCGCGCGCGCGGCGCCATCCCGCCGCGTCGAAGAGCCGGTCCGCCGCGGCGGGATCGTAGCGCGGCTCGTGCACCGACGGATCGCGCGCCCACGAGCCGATCGGCTGCGCCGTGTCGACGACGGGATAGCGGCCGAACGTGATCTTCCGCGAGATCGTCGCGCGGTCGATCGACGCGGCCAGCGCGCGCCGCACGCGCGCGTCGTCGAGCGGCGGGTGCGCGGTGTTGATCGAGATTCCCGCGACGAGCGCGAGCGGCACGGTGCGAAAGGCGAGCGCCGGATCGCCGCGCAGCGCCTCGCGCTGCGCCGGCGAGACGAGGTTCCAGTCGATCGCCCCGCTGCGCAGCAGCGTGAAGTTCGTCCCCGGGTCGGGCACGATCCGGATCTCGAGCCGCTTCACCGCCGGCGCGCCGAGCGGGTCGTTCGGATTCGCCTCGTACACAAGGCGGTCGCCGCGCGCCCACGAGACGAATCGGTACGGACCGTCGCCGACCGGATGGGCGCCGAACGCGCTCGTCGAGGGCGAACGCTCGCGTTCGAGCAGGTGCGCGGGAAGCACGTACTGCGGCGAGGTGCCGTTGCCGAAAAGCGTCGCGACCGCCGGCGCCCACGGCTCCTTCAGCGTGACGCGCACGGTGTGCGCGTCGAGCGCGCGCGCCGACGCGATGCGATCGTAGCCCGCGTGCGAGGCGACCGGATTGCGCGGATCGACGATCGCGTGCAGCGTCCACACGACGTCGCGCGCGGTGACCGGAACGCCGTCCTGCCAGCGCGCGTCGCGCCGCAGATGATACGTGATCGTTCTTCCGTCGCGCGAAAGATCGCCGTTGGCGACGCTCGGAATTCGCTCGAGCAGCACGGGGATCGCGCGGCCGCGCTCGTCGACGTCGACGAACGGCTCGAAGGCCAGCCGCGCGAGCTGCTGCTCGACGCCGTTTGCGTCGGCGTGTGCGAAGAGCGGATCGAGCGTCTGCGGATCGGCCGCGAGCGCGAACCGCACCGTCGCGGCGGACGAGCCCGTCGAGCTCGCCGTGCCGGCCGATTCCGGTGCGCGAACGCAGCCCGCGGCGAGGGCGGCGGCGACGCACGCCGGCGCGAACCGCCGCACGACGGATGCCCCGAACGCACGCGACGAGAATCTCGCGAGCGGACCTGCGCGGCGACGACGACGCATCGCCGCGTGCTTCAGAGACGCGGGACGGGGGCCCTTGCGCGAACCGCGGGGCTACGTCGGCGCGGGCTCGGTCTCGCCTTGGGGACGCCACGTCCCCCACGGATGCGTGCGCGCGTGATCGATCGCGGCGTCGAGCGCGCCCTCCTGATCGCGCCGGCAGCCGCACGGCATGCGGCCGTCGCCGCCGCACCCGTACGCGTCGTGCCGGTCGAGGGCGTGTCCGCACGTGCAGGCCACGAGATATTTCATCGAGAGCTCTCCACGGACTCCGCGCCGACGATCCGGTCGATCGCCGCGAAGGGCACGAGACGAACGCGCGCGTCGGCCGGTTCCGCATCCCATCGTTCTTCGAGAACGAAGACGCTGCGCGTGGAAACGTGCTCGATGCGGCCGGTGACGGTCGGCTCCGCACCGGATGCGATCAGCGTAGCGCGCCGCCCGAGCCAGCGGCACGCCTCGGCCTCCGAGACGCCTTCGTGCCGGCGCGGCGTCGTCGCCGCGGCGACCGTGCAGCCGCAATAGACCCGGCGATCGCGCGTCGAGGGGAACGCTCCGAGGAACGCGGCGCAGCCGTGCGCATCGTGCAATGCGTATTCGTGCCCGCATTCACATTTGAGCGTACGCTCGATCATGGGAGGTCATCATAGGCGTCGCGCAAGCACGAATCGGTACGGATTCGTACTCATCGTACGTCGATTTTCGAGAGCGTACTTCAGCGAGCGCGGTGCCGTTGCGACCCGGTCCGGGCCAGGCGCACCGCCCTCTAGCCCGAACGAACCGCCGAGGGATTCCGGGGATTCCCGAAGAATTCTCGGGTTGATGATCGCGAAGACCGAAGCGTTCGAGGTCCGCAACGGTCGCTCGCCCGCCGCCCAGCCCGAGCTCGACCGGACCGACCTGAAGCTCCTCGAAGCGCTGCAGCGCAACGCCCGCTCGACCTACGCCGAGCTGGGCGCGCTGGTGAGCCTCAAGCCGCCCGCGGTGCACGACCGCGTCAAGCGGCTGGAGGCGCGCGGCTTCGTGCGCCGCTACGCCGCCCAGCTCGACGCGCACCGCGTCGGGTACGAGCTGACGGCCTTCGTCAGCGCGTTCTGCGCGCCCGACCTCGACTACGACGCGTTCACCACCGCGATCCAAGGCTTCTTCGAAGTCGTCGAGATCCACAGCGTGGCGGGCGACGAGACCTACCTGCTCAAGGTCGTCACCCGCTCGACCGCGCATCTCGACGACTTCCTCACGCGGCTCAAGCGCGTTCCCGGGGTCGCGCGCACCCGCACGACGGTCGTGCTCTCGACGCCGTTCGAACGCGGCGGGCTGCCCGTCGAGGCCTTGGCATGACGCAGGCGCTCGACGACGCGCGCCTCGCCGCACCGCTGGGAAGCGGCTGCCGGCTCGGCTCGCATCGCGTCCTCGAGCCGCGCGGGGCGCTTCCGCAGAGCGCGTGGCGCCTCGACAACACGCCGCGGGCCTACGCGAACGAGATCCTGTGCGACGTCGAGACGCTGAACCTCGACTCGGCCTCGTTCCGGCAGATCGTCGATGCGTGCGCGGGGGATCCCGAACGGATCGCCGCTCATGTCCTGCAGACGGTCGCGCAGCGCGGCAAGCAGCACAATCCGGTCACCGGCAGCGGCGGAATGTTCGTCGGGCGGGTGCGCGAGATCGGGCCCGCGCTGGCCGGGCGCGACGACGTCGCCGCCGGCGACCGCGTCGCCTCGCTCGTCTCGCTGACGCTGACCCCGCTCGCCCTGGAGGCGGTCGACGCGGTCGACGTCGCGACGGGCCAGCTCGCCGTTCGCGGGACGGCGATCCTGTTCGAGAGCGCGCTCTACGCGCGGCTGCCCGACGACCTTCCGACGGCCGTCGCGCTCGCGGTCCTCGACGTCGCGGGCGCGCCGGCGCAGGTACGCCGGCTCGCGGGCGCCGGCGATACGGTCTGCGTCGTCGGCGCCGACGGCAAGTCCGGGCTGCTCGCGTGCGCGCAGGCCCGCGAGCGGGTCGGACCGACGGGCCGGGTCGTCGGCATCGTGCCTTCCGCCGACACGGTGACGGCGAAGTTGCTCGTCGAGCACGGCTACGTCGACCACCTGGCCGTCGCCGACGCGCGCGACACGCTCGCGGTGCTCGAGCTCATCCCGTCCGCCATGCCCGAGCTGGCCGACGTGGTCGTCAACTGCGTCAACGTCCCGGGGACCGAGCTCGCCTCGATCCTCTGCTGCCGCGACGAGGGAACGGTCTACTTCTTCTCGATGTCGACCTCGTTCACGGCCGCGGCGCTGGGCGCCGAAGGCGTCGGCAAAGACGTTCTGATGATGGTCGGCAACGGGTATGCCAAGGGCCATGCCGCCGTCGCGCTGCAGACGCTGCGCGACCACCCCCCGATCAAGGAGCACTTCCTGGCGCGGTACGCCGCCACGCCGCGGAGCTAGAGCATTTGCAAGACCACGTGAAACCCCCGGCCGATCCCGCGCTGCTCGAGCACCGCAACCTCCGCGACGGCGAGTTCTGGCGGACCGTCCCCGCGTACGCCGAGATCGACGAAGGGACGTTCCTCGACCACATCTGGCAAGGGCGTCACTCGGTGAAGACGCCGGACGAGCTGTGGGAGACGATCGGCGGCATCGTCGACGCGACGTTCCTCGAAGACGCCAAAGAAGGGTTCCGGCGCGCGCCGATGGCGGTGCGCGTCTCGCCGTACATGATCGCGTCGATCGACTGGACGCGCCCGTACGAGGATCCGATCCGCCGGCAGTTCATCCCCGTCGCCTCGACGCTGCTCCCCGACCACCCGCGGCTGACGCTCGACTCGCTGCACGAGCAGGACGACGCGCCGGTGCAGGGGCTCACGCATCGCTACGTCGACAAGGCGCTGTTCCTGCCGCTCCAGACCTGTCCGGTCTACTGCCGCTTCTGCACGCGCTCGTACGCGATCGGCCCCGACACGGAGCTCGTCGACAAAGCGGCGCTGGCGAAGACGCCCGAGCAGTGGCGGCTCGCGTTCGAGTACATCGCCTCGCGCCCCGAGATCGAGGACGTCGTGATCTCCGGCGGCGACACCTATCAGCTCGCGCCCAAGAACGTCACGCTGATCGGCGAGTCGCTGCTCGCGATCCCGCACGTGCGGCGGATGCGCTTCGCGACCAAAGGCCCCGCCGTGATGCCGATGAAGATCCTCACCGACGCGGCCTGGGTCGACGCGCTGACCGGCGTCGTCGAGAAGGGCCGGCGGCTCGGCAAGGACGTCGTGCTGCACACGCACTTCAACTCGCCGAACGAGATCTCGCAGATCACGCGGCGCGCGATGGACGTGCTCTTCCAGCGCGGAATCACCGTGCGCAACCAGAGCGTCCTGATTCGCGGGGTCAACGACGATCCGCAAACGATGACGCTGCTGGTGAAGCGGCTCTCGTGGATCAACGTCCATCCGTACTACGTCTACATGCACGACATGGTGAAAGGCGTCGAGGAGCTGCGGACGTCGATCCAGACCTCGGTCGAGCTCGAGAAGGTCGTGCGCGGGACGACGGCCGGCTTCAACACGCCGCTCTTCATCTGCGACGCGCCGGGCGGCGGCGGCAAGCGCGACATCCATTCCTTCGAGTACTACGATCGCGAGAACGGGATCGCGGTGTACCGCGCGCCGTCGGTCAAGCCGGGACAGTCGTTTCTCTACTTCGACCCGATCGACACGCTCGCGCCCGAGGCGCAGGCCCGCTGGGCGATCCCCGCGGTGCAGGACGCCATGATCCGCGAAGCGGTCGGCCGCGCCGGCGGCTCGATCCCGGCGCTCGCGTAGCGGAAGAATCGCGCGCGCCGGGTAAGCACGGCGCGATGCTGGTCAATGCGGTCATGTACACGTTCCCCGAAGAGCACGCCGACGAGGCGGAGCGGCTGCTGCGCGAGCTGCGCGGCGCGTCGCTCGCCGAGGAGGGCTGCGCCGGCTACGAGGTCGCGCGCGGCAACGACGCGGACCGGGCGGTGTTCGTGCTCTACGAGACGTGGCGCGACCAGGCGGCGCTCGACGCGCACTACGCGACCGAGCACTTCACGCGGCTCGGCACGGAAGGGATCCGGAAGCTCGCGTCCGAGCGCCGCGCGGTGAAGGGCACGCCGGTTCGCTGACCGTGCGCGTCTGCGTCTACTGCGGCTCGTCGCCCGGCGACGATCCGCGTTTCGTCGCGACGGCCCGGGCGTTCGGCGCGGCGCTCGCGCGTGCCGGGGTCACCGTCGTCTACGGCGGCGGACGCGTCGGGCTGATGGGCGCGCTCGCCGACGCCGCGCTCGCCGAAGGCGGCGAGGTCGTCGGGATCATCCCGCAGTTTCTCGAGGAGCGCGAGGTCGCGCATCGCGGCGTCGATCTGCGCATCGTCGGGTCGATGCACGAGCGCAAGGCCCTCATGGCGGAGCTGTCGGACGCGTTCGTCGCGCTCCCGGGCGGGTTCGGCACGCTGGAGGAGTTCTTCGAGATCGTCACCTGGGTGCAGCTGGGGCTGACGCGTGCGCCGTGCATCCTCGCGAACGTCGACGACTTCTACGCCCCGCTCGTGGCCGCGATCGACGGCGCACACCGCAAGGGGTTCATCAGCGAGCGAAACCGTACGATCGTCGAAGTCTACGACACGCTGGACCGGGTCGTGGAACGCCTGACGGCATGCGTCCCGGGCGAGGGGGCGCCTCACGCGTAACCTTTCGGCATGCGGCGGGGAGACCAACCGTATGAAACGTCTCGCAACGCTTGTCGTTCTGGCCGCAGCCGTCGCCGCAGGAACCTTTGCGCTCCACCCGGCGGCCCCGGCCGCCGCCCAGCCGATGCCGAGCTCCAGTCCGATGCCCTCCGGAAGCCCGATGCCGGGCGGGTCACCGATGCCCGGCGGCTCCCCGATGCCCTCGATGCAGCCGAAGGCGTAAGGTCGCCGGCAGGGCGCAACGCGATGGATTCGGCGCTCGTCCCGAGCGCCGAATCCTCTACAGCGGCGCGTCCTTCTGGTGCTGCGCGTAGGTGCGCGGGTCGAAGTACCAGTCCGGCAGGCTGGCGGGGAACGTGATGTCGCGAAACTTGTAGTCGACGTCCTTGCCGTCGTCGTCGTAGCCGCCGCCGACGACCCCGTGCACGTCGGTGACGACCGGATAGCCCTGCACGTCGCCCATCGTGATCGTGAACGTCACCGGATAGACCGGTCCTTTCTTGTTGTCCGTGCTGGTGAACAGCTTGTCGGTCGCGACGAGCTTGTGCACCTCGTACGTCCGCTTGTCGACCCACAGCTCGCGCAAACGATTCCGCTCGACGTCGCGGATCGGCAGGATGTGCAGGTGCAGCTCGTCGCCGACCGTCTCGACGGATTCGACTTTATAGTCGAACTCGAGCATCGCGCGCACGCCGCCGATCGTGGGGAGCGGCGCGTTCCGGCTCGGCTCGGGCGTCGGGACCTCGCTCACCGGATGCGGGCGCGCCGGGGCGGGCTCGAAGACGTCGGCGGTCGCCGGCCCGGGATCGCGATCTTCGTTGAACGCGGGCCGGTCGAAGGTCAGGTCGCCCCGCGCGTCGTCGCGGAACACCTTTCGCGTGAGCGCCGCGCGGTCGGCGTTGCGCACCCAGTAGTGCACGGTGTAGCTGTTCGCGAGATCGGGATAGCCGTTCGTCGCCATCTGCGAGCGCACGAGCGTGTACGTCTCGTACGGCGGCGGCGGGCGGTGCGCGTGAAACGCCTGACGGATCAGGCCCAGGAGACGCTGCGGCGAGGGGCTCGGTGTCGAGCTCGGCGCGGGCGCCAACGCCGCGGCGAGCATGACGGCAGCCAGCATGCCGCCACCCTACGGCGCGCCGCCCGGCACGGCCCGCCGAATCAGGCCGACGAAGCGACGGCGGCTCCGCCGTGCTCCGGCGAGCGCACTCCCGTGGCGACCCACAGCCAGTTGGCCGCGGTCAGCAGGCCGAACACCAGGAACACGGCCGGGTAGCCGAAGCGGGAAGCGATGCCGCCGCCGAGGAGCGGCCCGACGAACATCCCGAGGAACGTCGCGCTCGCGACGATGCCGTAGACCTGGCCGCGCCGCTCGGCCGGGAACATGCGGCCGATCCACGCGTTCGCCGTCGGCAGCACGCCGCCGAGGAACGCCCCCACGCCGAAGCGCAGCGCGAGAAACACCCAGATGTTGCCGGCGAACGCCTGCGGGAGCGTGAAGCAGCAGACGCCGGCGAGCGCGATCAGCAGCACCCGGCGATAGCCGATCGCATCGCTCCGCTTGCCGAGAAACGGCGAAGCGATCAGGTCCGCGGCCCCGGTGACGGCGAACGCCGCGCCCGCGGCGGTCGCGACCCAGCCCGCGTTGCCGACGAGCGCGCGGACGAAGAGCGGGACGATCGGCTGCACGCCGAGCGCCGCGACCTGCGCGAGCATCACGACGACGAACATCGGCGCGAGCGCCGGATGCCGCACGAGCTCGCGCAGCTCCGCCCAGAACGGCGGACGCGCGCGCGCGTGCGTCGGACGCAGCAGCTGTTCGCGCACGAGCAGCGTGCACGTCAGCGCCGCGACGAACGCGAAGCCCGACGTCCAGAAGAACACGAACCGGTAGTTGTGCAGCCGGTCGGCGAGGACGCCGCCGATCAGCGGACCGCAGAGCCCGCCGACGAGCTGTCCCGTCGCCATCCAGCCGAGCGAGAAGCCCAGCGATTCTTCCGGGACTTGCGTCCCGACGAGCGCGGTCGCGGCCGCGGAGAAGCCGCTGAAGATCCCCATGCACGCGCGCGTGACGAACAAGAACACGACGTTCGGGGCGAAGCCCATCAGCGCGGTGCCGACGCAGATCGCCGAGCACGACCGCACGACCATCGCTTTGCGCCCGACGCGGTCGGCGATCCCGCCCCAGATCGGCGAGAAGATCGCGGCGAAGATGAAGTTCACCGAGGCGATCGCGCCGGCCCACACGTCGACCGCCGACTCCGGCTTCACGCCCAGCTCGATCACGTAGAGCGGCAGGAACGGGGCCGAGATCGAGAACGCGAGCGACATGATGGTCTGCACGCCGACCATCAGCCACAGCGTCCGCTGCCACGGTGCCATCGGTCCATTCTGCCCGAAGTGACGCGGCGCGGCCACCGCGAACGTCTCATCGCGGATGGAACTGGTACGCTTCAGCGGGCTCGCGCGACACTACGGCGCGAACGAGATCTTCTCGGGGCTCGCCGGGGTCGTGCGCGACGGCGAACGCGTCGGGCTCGTCGGCCCGAACGGCGCGGGGAAGTCGTCGCTGGTGCGGATTCTCGCCGGCCGCGACGAGCCGGACGGCGGCGCCGTGGTCCGCGCGAAGGAGCGGCGGCTCGGCTACCTCGCACAGGAGGCGTCGGAGAGCGGTCCGCAGACGCTGCGCGCCGCGTTCGCCGACGCGCTCGCGCGCGGCACGGCGGCCGAGTGGGAGATGCGGGCGACGCTGAACCGCTTCGACTTCGCCGAGACCGACCTCGACCGGCCGCTCAGCGCGTTCTCCGGCGGGCAGCGCACGCGCGCGCTGCTCGCGCGAACGCTGCTCGAGCAGCCGGACTGGCTGATCCTCGACGAGCCGACGAACCACCTCGATCTCGACACGGTCCGCTGGCTCGAAAGCTTCGTCGCGCGCGATCCGCGCGCGTACGTCATCGTCTCGCACGATCGCTATTTTCTCGAGACGGTCGCGACCGCGATCTGGGAGCTCGATCGCGGCGAATTGACGACGTACGACGTGCGTCCCGGCCGCGCATATTCGGCGTACGTCGAGCAGCGCGAGGCACGCCGCGAGCAGGCCCGCCGCGACTACGAGGCCGCGCTCGCCGAACGCAAGCGGCAGCGCGCGGTGATCGACGAGCTGCGCACGCACGGCTCGCACAACTACAGCGCCGTGCGCAGCCGCGAGAACGCGTTCGCGCGGATCGAAGCGGTCGCCGCGCCGCGCGCCGAGCGCCGCGCGATCGGCGTCGCGCTGCGCGCGGCCCGGCGCGCGACCGGCGGACCGGCCGTCGAGGTCGAAAAGATCGCGAAGGCCTACGACCGCACGCTGTTCGCGGACGTCAGCGCGACGTTCGTGCGCGGCGACCGGGTGGCGATCGTCGGCCCGAACGGGGCGGGCAAGTCGACGTTTCTTCGCATCCTGAACGGCGAGCTGGCGCCGGATCGCGGCAGCGTGCGCTACGGCGTCGGTCTGCGCACCGCGAGCTACGCGCAAAGCTCGGTCGACGACCTCCCGCCCGGGGCGACTGCCGAAGAGGCGGTGATGCGGATGGGCGTCAGCTCCGAAGAGGCGCGCTCGCTGCTGGGCCGGCTGAACCTCGGCGGCGACGCCGGCGACAAGCCGGTCGAGGCGTTCTCCGGCGGCGAGCGGCGGCGCATCATGCTGGCGCGGCTGATGGCGCAGCGCGCCGACTGTCTCTTTCTGGACGAGCCGACGAACGATCTCGACATCCCGAGCCGCGAGGCGCTCGAGGACGTGCTCGCGTCCTACGAAGGCGCGCTGTTCGTCGTTTCGCACGACCGCTATCTGCTCGCGCGGCTCGGCGAGCGCGTCGTGGCCATCCGCGACGGCGTCGCGACGATCGACGACGACGGCTACGCGGCCTGGGAACGCCGCCAGCACGAGCGCGTCGACCGCGCCGAGCCGGCGCAGCGGCCGGGTTCGGCGAATGCGCCGGCGCCCGCGCACGACCGGCGGGCGCAGCACGAGGCGAAACAGGAGCTGTTTCGGCGCCGGCGCGCCGTCAACGACGCCGAACGCCGCGTCGCGAAGCTCGAGGACGCGCGCGCCGAGCTCGAGGCGCGGTTTGCGGCGCCGGATCTGTACGACGATCCGGAGCGCGTCGTCGCGCTGCAGCACGAGCTGGAGCGAAATCGTGCCGAGCTGGACGCCGCGATGGCGGCGTGGGAACGCGCGGCGGAGGCGCTCGAAGGCGCCTCCTAGCCCTCAGCGGCGCGTCGCGGTCAGGCGGGGCGGCAGGAGACGACGAGCTTGTAGGGCTCGCCGCTGATGTTCCAGAGGTACTCGCGCTCGGCGTTCGCCGGGAACGGGTCTTCGCCGTCGGTCTTCGAGTCGACGATCGAGCCTGTCGACGTGCCCGTGTTGACGCTGACGAGCCCTTCTTCGGCGGCCCACTTCAAGTCGACCTGACCGTCGCTCTGCGACTTCGGCGTGAACTTCACGTACAGGCCCTGCGGCCGGCGCGGCATGCTGTTCTGCCACTGGCCGTCGATGGCGTCGCCGGTCGCGCCGTCGTCGACGGTCGCCGTCACTTCGTTGATGACGATGTTGTCGCGCAGGCGGACGAGCCGCGCGCGGCACTCGTAGCGCTTCTTCGCCGTCTGGGCGAGGGCGGCGAACGGAACCGCGGCGAACGCCGCGACCGCTCCCAGGAATGTGGATCGATGCAGGACACCCATACGCGGCAGCCGTTCGCGGCCGCCGCGCACGGGTCATGCTCGGCCTCGCTCAGATGTGCAGGTTGAGGCCGGCGAACACCGCTTGTCCGGTGGTGCGGTCGAAGCCGTCGTAGTACCGGCCGACCAGATCGACGTTCTTGGAGACGCGAACGCCGCCGAGGACGTCCCACAGCGCGCCCGTCTTAATCGGGGTGCCGAAGAACGTCGCCGCGGGGACGCCCAGACGGCCGACGCCGACCCCCGCGCCGACGACCGCGACGCCGAGCGGAAGACGAACCGTGTCCTCGGCGGTCGCGGCGTACTGGCCGCCGCCGCTCGAGAGCGGCGCGAGGACGCTGATCTGCGGATGCGTTCCGGGGAGCCCGATGCCGAGTCCGTGCAGGGTGACGCCGACCGCGCCGGCCGACTGGCTGCCGCCGCCGGCGTTGGTGGTGTTCATGTAACCGCCCTCGACCGAGATCGGGAGGGATTGCGCCGACGCGAGCGCGGGAGCCGCCGTCAGCCCGGCGATGAGGAGTGTTGCGAAAAGGCTGCGCATGACGATGCAACGCTTTTCCGCAAGGAAAGGTGCTTACACGCCCGGTTTCAGAGGAGGCGAGGCGGCGAAACGTGCGCTTCGTCACCCCGCCGGCGCGAGAACCACCGTGGCGAGCGGCGGCAGCCGCACGACGAGCGACGACGCCTTCTCGTGCGAGGGAACGGACTCGGCGGCACCGGCGCCCGTGACGACGCCGCTTCCGCCGTACGCGATCGCGTCGGTGTTGAGCACCTCCGCGTACGTCCCGGGCTGCGGAACGCCGAGCCGGTACGCCTCGCGCACGACCGGCGTGAAGTTCGTCACCGCGACGACGCAGCGTCCGTCGCGCGCGCGACGTGCGAACGCGACGACGCATGCGTCGCGATCCGTCACGATCCACTCGAGTCCCGCCTGCTCGGCGTCCTGCTCGTGGAGCTCGGCGCGCCCACGGTACAGCGCGTTCAGATCGCGCACGAGCGACTGCACGCCGCGATGGCGCGGATCCGCGAGCAGCTCCCAGTCGAGCCCGCGATCGTGGTTCCACTCGCGCTCCTGCGCGAGCTCGGCGCCCATGAACAGCAGCTTCTTGCCGGGGTGCGCGTACATGTACGCGAGGAAGGCGCGCAGGTTCGCGCGCTTGCGCCACTCGTCCCCCGGCATCTTCCCGAGCAGCGAGCCTTTGCCGTACACGACCTCGTCGTGCGAGAGCGGCAAGACGAAGTTCTCGCTGAACGCGTACATGAACGAGAACGTCAGCTTGTCCTGGTGGTATCTCCGGTAGAGCGGATCTTCTTGCACGTACGCGAGCGAGTCGTGCATCCAGCCCATGTTCCATTTGTAGCCGAAGCCGAGTCCGCCGGCGTCGATCGGCCGCGAGACCATCGGCCACGCCGTCGACTCCTCGGCGAACGTCGCGATCCCCGGCTGCTCCTCGTACGCGATCGCGTTCACCCGCCGGAGCAGCGCGATCGCCTCGAGGTTCTCGCGCCCGCCGTGCACGTTCGGCAGCCATTCGCCCGGGCGGCGGCTGTAGTCGAGATACAGCATCGAGGCGACCGCGTCGACGCGCAGCCCGTCGACGTGGTAGACGTCGAGCCAGAACAGCGCGCTCGCGAGCAGGACGTTCGCGACCTCGTCGCGTCCGAAATCGTAGACGAACGTGTTCCAGTCCGGCTGGTAGCCGCGGCGCGGGTCGGGATGCTCGTAGAGGGCCGTTCCGTCGAAGCGCGCGAGCCCGTGCGCGTCGTTCGGAAAATGTCCGGGGACCCAGTCGACGATCACGCCCAGGCCCGCCGCGTGCGCGCGATCGACGAACTGCGCGAACTCGTCGGGAGTCCCGAACCGGCTGGTCGGCGCGAACAGCGCGGTCGGCTGATAGCCCCACGATCCGTCGAACGGGTGCTCCGCGACCGGCATGAGCTCGAGGTGCGTGAAGCCGAGCGAGGCGGCGTACGGGACGAGCTGCTCGGCGAGCTCGGCGTAGGTGAGATAGCGGTTGCCGGGACCGCGCTTCCACGAGCCGAGGTGCACCTCGTAGATCGCGATCGGGGCGTCGCGGCGGTTCGCCTCGGCGCGCCGCGCGAGCCACGCGGCGTCGTTCCACGCGCGCTTTCCGGGGAGCGCGACGACCGACGCCGTCGCCGGCGGCCGCTCCGAAGCGAACGCGAACGGATCGGCTTTGTGCGGCAGCAGCGTACCGTCGGCGCCGCGGATCTCGTACTTGTAGCGCGTCCCGAGCGGCACGCCAGCGACGAAGATCTCCCACACGCCGTGTTCGCCGCGCCGCATCGGGTTCAGCGTCCCGTCCCAGTCGTTGAAGTCGCCGACCACCGCGACGCCGCGCGCGTTCGGCGCCCACACGGCGAACGCGACGCCCGCGACGCCGTCGACGCTCATCGGATGCGCACCGAGCTTTTGCCAGAGCCGGCGATGCGTGCCCTGCGCGAACAGGTGGGCGTCGAGCTCGCCGAAGATCGGCGGATCAGTCTTCGCGTGCATCGCCCTCGATAATCGCCCGGATCCCCTCCATCGGGATACGCAGCCACGCGGGCCGGTTCGCGAGCTCGTACGACATCTCGTAGAACGCTTTCTCCAGGACGAAGAGGTCCAGCAGCGCCTGCGCCTGCGCCGGGTCGCCGGGGTACGCGCTGCAGCCGGCGATCGTCGCCCGGTAGCCGTCGAGAAACGCCGCGACGGTGCGGCGTTCCCACTCGCGCGCGAGCGGTTCGAGCCCGCTGGTGTCCTCGCCGCGATCCTCCGCCAGCCCGCGCACGCCGGCGACCGCCGCGTAGTTGAACGAGCGCAGCATCCCGGCGACGTCGCGCAGCGGCGAGGACTTGCGCCGGCGCGCCTCCGGCGGGCGCCCGGGCTCGCCTTCGAAGTCGACGATCATGAAGTCGTCGGCGACGACGAGCACCTGGCCCAGATGGTAGTCGCCGTGGAAGCGCGTCTTCGTCACGCGCGGATCGACGGGCGGCGCGGCGACGCGCGCGAGGATCGCGTCGCGGCGCGCGAGCAGCGACTCGGCGCCGGCGCGCAGCTCGGGCGGGACCCGCGCGAGCTCGCGTGCGAGCGCGTCGAGCGCGCGCTCCGCCGTCGCGCGCGCCTGCTCGGCCCACGCCTCCACGTCGTCCGGCGTGGTCGGCTCCGGCTCGAACGCCGGATCGCCCGACGGCGTCGCGAACGCGCGATGCAGCTCGGCGGTGCGGACCCCGAGCGTGCGCGCGCGGGCCAGGAAGATCTCGTGCTCGTCGACGTCGACGGGGTTTTCGATCCCCGGGACGGCGGGCGAGACCAGCTGCTGCGGCGTCTCCATCGTGCGCCGGCGGTCGAAGAAGCGCTCGAGGTACGCGAGCGTCGCGCTCCAGCCGTCGCCCTGCGTGGAGACGAACGCCTGCGCGATCGCGATCGCCGTCGCGGGACGATCGTCGCGCTCGTACTCGGCGTATCCGAGCAGCGCCGGCGTGTTGCGGTAGCCGACCGCGTCGAGGAAGCGCGCGACCTCGAGCTCGGGCTGCGGCCCCGCGTGCGTGCGCCGATAGCCTTTGAGCACGATCGCCTCGTCGACGATCACCGACGTGTTGCTCTGCTCGACCGTCATGCGCCGCACGACCGGACGTTCCGAGCGCGGCAGCGCACGGAGCGCGTCGGTCGCGTGTCCGGCGAACGTGCCGCCGTTGTAGCCGGACCGGCGGGTCTCGTTCCGGATGTCGTCGAGGAAGCGCACGACGAGCTCGTCGGTCGCGAAGCCCTCGAGCAGCAGCCCGTCGCGCGCACCGCGTCGCACGCGCGCGAGCGTCGCGCGCGCCAGGGCGCCGCGCTTCTCCGCGCTCACCGCGTCGTCGATGGTGAGCGGGACGAAGTACGCGCGCTCCAGCCGCGGCAGATCGAAGAGCGCGAGGTAGGCGCGCTCGTGGTCGCCGGTGCTCTCGCCGTCGGCGAGCCGCGCCGCGTCGAGCAGCGCGATCGGCCCCGGCGAAGCGCCTTTGTCGGCGAACCAGCGCTGTTGCGGCAGGAACGCCGGCAGCACCTCGCGCTCCAGCACGCCGACCGCCGACGCGCCGAGCCTGCTGTCGCCGACCGTGCGCGGGAGAACGAGCGTGATCAGCTCCGGCAGGCGGTCCGGCTCCGCGCTCTCCCAGGCCGGCGCCTGCGCCGTCTCGGAGAGCAGAAACCAGAAGAACCCGTGTCCGGGCAGCGTCACGACGTACCGCTCCTCACCGATCGAGGCGAACGGGCTCCAGCCCGTCATCTCGATCGGGACGCGCCCATCGTAGGCGGCGAGATCGAGCGCGGCTTGCTGCGGCGCACGCGACAGGTTGGCGACGCAGAGCACCGTGTCGTCCTCGTATTCGCGCACGTACGCGAGCACCTTCCGGTTCTGCGGGTTCACGAAGCGCAGCGAGCCGCGGCCGAAGACCTTGTAGCCCTGGCGCACCGCGATCAGCTTGCGGACCCAGTTGATCAGCGAGCCGGGGACCGCGCTCTGCGCCTCGACGTTCACCGTCTGGAAGCCGTAGACGACGTCCATGATCGGCGGAAGGAACAGCCGCGCCGGGTTCGCGCGCGAGAAGCCGCCGTTGCGGTCCACCGACCACTGCATCGGCGTCCGCACGCCGTCGCGATCGTTCGCGTAGATGTTGTCACCCATCCCGATCTCGTCGCCGTAGTAGAGGATCGGCGTCCCCGGCATCGAGAGCAGCAGCCCGGCCATCAGCTCGATGCGGCGCCGGTCGTTCTCCATCAGCGGGGCGAGCCGGCGGCGGATCCCGATGTTGATCCGCGCGCGCGGCTCGGTCGCGTACACGCGGTACATCGTCTCCCGCTCGGTGTCGGTGACCATCTCGAGCGTCATCTCGTCGTGGTTGCGCAGGAAGATCGCCCACTGACAGTTCGCCGGAATCTCGGGCGTCTGGCGCATGATGTCGACGATCGGGTAGCGGTCCTCTTCGGCGATCGACATGAACATGCGCGGCATGAGCGGGAAGTGGAACGCCATGTGGCATTCGTCGCCCTCGCCGAAGTACTGCGCGACGTCCTCGGGCCACTGGTTCGCCTCGGCGAGGAAGATGCGCCCGGGGTACTCGGCGTCGACCACCGCGCGCATCACCTTGAGCACCGCGTGCGTCTCGGGCAGGTTCTCCGACGTCGTGCCCTCGCGCTCGTACAGGTACGGCACGGCGTCGAGCCGCAGCCCGTCGACCCCGGCGTCGAGCCAGAACCGCATCACGTCGAGGATCGCGGCGATCACCAGCGGGTTGTTGTAGTTCAAGTCGGGCTGGTGCGAGAAGAACCGGTGCCAGTAGTATTGGCCCGCCACCGCGTCCCAGGACCAGTTCGACGTCTCGGTGTCGGTGAAGATGATCCGCGCGCCCGCGTACTTCTTGTCGTCGTCGCTCCAGACGTAGAACTCGCGCTCCGGCGAGCCCTTCGGCGCGCGGCGCGCGCGCTCGAACCAGGGATGCTTGTCCGAGGTGTGGTTGACGACCAGCTCGGTGATCACCCGGATCCCGCGCGCGTGCGCCTCCCGGACGAACTCGCGAAAGTCCTCGATCGTCCCGTACGCCGGGTTGACGTTGACGTAGTCGGCGATGTCGTAGCCGTCGTCGCGCAGCGGCGAGGGATAGAACGGCAGCAGCCACACGCACGTCGCGCCGAGCGTGCGGATGTAGTCGAGCTTCGCCGTGAGCCCCTTGAAGTCGCCGATGCCGTCGTCGTCCGCGTCGAAGAACGACTTCACGTGGAGCTGATAGATGACGGCGTCCTTGAACCAGAGCGGGTCGGCCGCGTTGTCGATCACGAGCACGGGTTCTCGTAGTCCACCCGCATGCGGGTGTCGACGCGGAGGATCGCGGCCGGGTTCACCGCGGGGTCCAGGGCGAGCGTCTGCGCGGCGCCGCGCCACATGTAGCGCTCGCCACCGAGCAGCTCCTCGCAGGCGAAAGCCTCACCCTCGCGGATCCCCAGCTCGTGCAGCGGGAGGTGCAGCCGGACGTGCGCCGCGTGAACCGGATCGAGGTTCACCGCGATCAGCAGCGTGTTCGCGCCGGCCGTCTTCGCGTAGAACAGCACGTTGTCGTTCTCGGCGTGCAGGAAGCGGACGTTGCGCCAATCGTGCAGCGCGGCGTTCTCGCGCCGGATCGCGTTGATCCGCGTGACGTCGGCCACGATGTTGCCCGGCGCGTCCCAGTCGCGATGCTTCAGCTCGTACTTCTCCGAGTCGGCGTACTCGTCGCGCCCGGGCAGCGCCGCGTTCTCGCACAGCTCGTATCCGCTGTAGATGCCGTAGAGGCTGGAAAGCGTCGCGGCGAGCAGAAGGCGGATGCGGAACGCCGGCCGGCCGCCGGTCTGCAGGATCGGCGGAAGAATGTCCGGCGTGTTCGGCCAAAAGTTCGGCCGGTAGTACTCGCCCATCTCCGAGTGCGCCAGCTCCTCGACGTAGGCGCGGATCTCGTCCTTGAAGTTGCGCCAGGTGAAGTAGGTGTACGACTGCGAGAAGCCGCCCTTCGCGAGCTGCTTCATCACCTTCGGCCGGGTGAACGCCTCGGCGAGGAACAGCACGTCGGGATGCCGCGACTGCACGTCGGCGATCATCCACTCCCAGAAGCGGAACGGCTTGGTGTGCGGGTTGTCGACGCGAAACGTCCGCACGCCGCGCGCGACCCAGAACTCGACCACGTCGCGCAGCTCGGCCCACAGCGTCGCCGCCGCGGGGCCGAACCAATCGAAGTTGACGATGTCCTGATACTTCTTGGGCGGGTTCTCGGCGTACTTGATCGAGCCGTCGGGGCGGAAGACGAACCACTCCGGATGCTCGCGCACGTACGGGTGGTCCGGCGAGGTCTGCAGCGCGTAGTCGAGCGCGACCTCGAGCCCGTTCGCGCGCGCGGCATCGACGAAGCGGTCGAAATCCTCCAGCGTGCCGAGCTGCGGATGGACCGCGGTGTGGCCGCCGTCCGGAGCGCCGATCGCCCACGGGCTGCCCGGATCGTCGGGACCGGGATCGAGGCTGTTGTTCTTGCCTTTGCGGAACGACGTGCCGATCGGATGGACCGGCGGCAGGTAGACGACGTCGAAGCCCATCGCGCGGATCCGCGGAAGCTGCTTCGCGGCGTCGGCGAACGTGCCGTGCAGGCCCGGGCGCGCGCCCTGCGAGCGCGGAAACATCTCGTACCACGCGGCGAAGCGCGCCGCGGGGCGGTCGGCGATCACCTCGAGCTCGCGGTCGTAGACCGTCGCGCGCGAGCGGTCGGGCGCGCGGGCCATCACGGCGGCGAGCTCCGGCGCGAGCAGCGCGGCGACGCGCGCATCGTCGTCGGGCGCCGCGTCGAGGTCGCGCAGGGTCGCCTGCAGCCGCGCGCGGTCGCTCTCGCCGGCGCGCGCGAGCGCGGCCTCGACGAGGGCGCGGCCCTCGATCGCGTCGAGCCCGAGCGGCTGCCCGGCGTCGCGCTTCCGCTCGACGTCGTGGCGCCACGAGCCGAAGACGTCGGGCCACGCCTCGAGGGTGTAGACGTAGCGCGCGTTGCGGTCGAGCACGAACTCGCCGCGCCAGCGGTCGTTGTCGAAGTGCGCGAGCGGCGTCTCGCGCCACGCGCTCTCGCCGCGCTCGCGGTACTTGAGCACGCCCGCGATGAGATCGTGACCCTCGCGGTAGACGTCGGCCTGCACCTCGAAGCGCTCGCCGGCGACGCGCTTGACGGGGTGGCGTCCGCCGTCGATCTGCGGCCACACCCCTTCGATGACGACCGGACGCGCGCGTGCGACGACGTCCGCGACCGACTGCGCGCTGCGCGCGCCGTCCGCCGCCATCCCGGCGAAGATCCGCAGCTCGCGCGGGCGCAGCACGAAGCGGTCGTTGACCGCGAGCGCGCGGCGCGCGGCGCGCGGCGTCACGTCGACGAGCGCGGCGCCGCCGGCTCCGCCGTCGAGCGTGCGCAGGAGCGCGCCCGCGTCGACGTTCGCTTCGCGCTCGCCGGCGTTCAGCAGCGCGAGGGCCGAGCTCGGCCCCGCCTGCGCGCGGCGCAGCAGCGCGAGCGCGGACCCTTCGGACCACACGCTGCGCTCGGGGCCCTCCTCGTTGAGCGCGGGCACCTCGGCCTTCATCGCGTTCACTTCGGCGATGAACGCGCTGATGTCGAAGCGCGCGCGCTGCCAATGCTCCGGGCGCGTCATCACGACGTCGAACGGCCGGTCGAAGCCGTACTCGTAGCCGATCGGGATCATCACGCCCGTCGAGAAGAACGCCGCGAACAGATACCGGAAGCGGTACTCCGCGACGAGCTCCGCGTCGCTCGCGCCGTTCTGCTCGGCGGCCAGCCGCGGCGTGTCGTGGCTCTCCGGAAAGGCGATCGACGGCGCGACGTGCCGGAACTGCTCGTACTGATCGAGCAGCCACGGCGAGCGGAAATCCCACCACTTCGAGCTGTTGAAGAGATAGTCGAAGCCGGCGCCGCGCAGCGCGAGCACGTCTTCCGCCGGCGCGCCGAGGTTCTCGGCCGCGAACACGATCCGAGGGTCGAGCTCGTGCGCCGCGCGGACGAGCGCCGACCAGACGTCGGCCGGAACCTTGTAGGCGGCGTCGCATCGGAACCCGCGCACGCCCAGGGCGGCGTAGTGGCGGACGACGTCGCCGAAGTACGCGAGCATCTCGTCGCGCGCGGGACGCGGCGACCAGTCGAGCTCGGCGAGGTCGGTCCAGACGGTGGCCTTCGCGGGGTCGTCCGGATCGGTCGCCGACGGGGCCGCGACGTCGCCGCGCGCGTCGCGGCGGTACCAGTGCGGCCGGCTTCGCGTGAGCCCCGCGTCGCGCGCCGTGTGGTTGACGACGAGGTCCATCATGAACGAGAGCCCGTGCCCGCGCGCCGCGCCGGCGAACCCGCGCAGCAGGTCGTCGTCGCTCGCGGCCGCCTCGCCCCGGAAGAGCGGGTTCAGCCGGTAGTAGTCCTTGACCGCGTACAAGCTCCCCGAGTAGCCCGTCTCGTGGAACGGGTTGACGAAGACCCAGTCGAAGCCCATCGCCGCGATGCGGGGGAGGTGCCGGGTCCAGCGCTCGACCGAGCCGACGAGGCTAGGAAAGAGGTTGTAGATCCGCGGTCCGGTCCTCATCTGCCCCGGGCATACCCGATTCCGCCCGGGGTCAAGAGCCTGCCCAGAGAGGGGCAGACCGAGCGGCTGCGAAGGCACGGGAACGGCGTTATCGTTTACCCTTGCAACCGAGCGCGCTCGAAGGAGGACCATGCACCCGGTCAATCCGTCGCCGTCTTTTCGCTCTCGTTTCGGCCTGTACGTGCTGCCCGTCGTCGTCGCGCTGCTCGCGGCCGGCGCGGCCTCGCGCGCGGCGGGCCAGGGCTCCTACACCGCGGCGCAGGCGAAGAGCGGCGCCGCCGTCTACAGCGCGCACTGCTCGCAATGCCACGGCGTCAACATGGAAGGGCAGTCCGGCCCGACGCTCGTCGGCGCGACGTTCACGCGCAAGTACCCGTCGGGCACCGCGCTGTACAACTTCATCAGCACGCAGATGCCGGCCGACAAGCCGGGATCGCTCTCGCAGCAGAACTATCTCGACGTCACCGCCTACGTTCTGTCGCGCAACGGCGTGGCGGCGGGCGACGTCGCGCTCGGCCGCGACAACCTCGCGCAGGTCACCTCGACCGGCGGCAAAGCGCCGACCGGCAAGGTGAAGAACGCGCCGAACCGTCCGGCGCCCGGGAACGCCAACAACAACGAGATCGTCCGCGCGACCGCGCCGACCAACAAGGTCTACGCCGGCCTTCCGGGCGGTGCGAACGTCAACGTGAGCGACGCGATGATGCGCGGCGCCGCCTCGGACCAGAGCAACTGGATCTTGTCGGGCCGCTCGTACGACAACGCGCGCTATTCGCCGCTCAAGCAGGTCGACGCGAGCAACGTCGGCCGGCTGATGCCGGTCGCCCTCGTGCAGACCGGGATGACGGCGAGCTTCGAGACGACGCCGGTCGTCGTCAACGGCGTGATGTACATCAGCTCGCCCGTCGTCGACAACAAGATGAAAGTCATGGCGGTCGACGCGACGAACGGCCGGCCGATCTGGGACAGCACCTACACGCTGGGCTCGTACCAGATCTGCTGCGGACCGGTGAACCGCGGCGTCGCCGTCGCCTACGGAATGGTGTACTTCGTCACGCTCGACGACCAGCTGATCGCGCTCGACGCGGCGACCGGGAAGACGCGCTGGCAGAAGACCGTCGCGAACGCGTCGCTCGGCTATTCGGAGACGCTCGCGCCGACCGTGTACGACGGGATGGTCATCATCGGAAGCGCCGGCGGCGAATGGCCGATCGCGGGCTTCGTCGCCGCCTACGACGCGCGCAGCGGCGCGCAGAAGTGGCGCTGGACCTCGACCGACCCGAGCACCTACGGCGGCGACTCGTGGAAGCGCGGCGGCGCGATGGTGTGGACCACGCCGGCGATCGACACCGCGACGAACTCGGTGATCTTCGCGACCGGGAACCCGAACCCGGATCTCAACGGCAGCTCGCGCAAGGGCGACAATCGCTGGAGCGACTCGATCGTCGCGCTCGACGTACACACCGGCAAGTTCAAGTGGGGCTATCAGGAGATCAAGCACGACGTCTGGGACTACGACGCGGTGAGCCCCGTCGTGCTCTTCGACGTGCACGCGAACGGGAAGACGATCCCGGCCGCCGGCGAGGCCGGAAAGGTCGGCTGGTTCTTCATCGTCGACCGCCGGAACGGGAAGCTCATCCGCAAGTCGCAGCCGTACGTGCTGATGTCGAAGAACATGTTCTCGCAGCCGACGGCCAAGGGCGTCGTGATGCTGCCCGGCGCGAACGGCGGCGCGGAATGGTCGCCGCCGGCGTACTCGCCCGACACGCACAACGTCTACGTGCTCGGGATGGATCAGCTCATGAACTTCCAGGTCCATCCGTCGGGCTATCAGGCCGGCCGCATCCGGCTCGGCAGCGCGTTCACGAACGTCGCGCCGCACGGCCTGCAAGACGGACGCTTCGTGGCGATCAACGTCGACACCGGGAAGGTGGCGTGGACCTACAAGACGCCGCAGCCGCTCATCGGCGGCGCGCTCGCGACGGCCGGCAACCTCGTCTTCTTCGGTGAAGGCAACGGCTGGTTCGACGCGCTCGACGCGACGTCCGGAAAGCGCCTGTGGCGCTACAACCTCGGCGCAGGCGTCAACGCGCCGCCGATGACGTACGAAGTCAACGGCACCCAGTACGTCGCGGTCGCGGCCGGCGGAAACTTCCAGCTCGGCTATCCCTACGGCGACGCGGTCGCGATCTTCAAGCTCGCGCGCTGAACGGGCGCACCGGCGCACCGAACGCGGAGTCCGGCTCGTTGCCGGGCTCCGCGTGTTGTTGCGGGCAGGCACACGTTCGGAAGCGCGCCCGTGCGCGCGCCGCGAAGAGTGCGCGATGATCGAGACGGACTCGGTGGCGGAACGCGCCGAACGGCTGCTGGCGCGGATCGACGCCGTCGACGCGGCGCTCCGCTGCTACGTCGCCGTCGATCGGAACGCGGTGCTCGCCGAAGCGGCGAAGCTCGACGCGCTCGCGCCCGGCGCGCGCGGCCCGCTGCACGGCATGACGGTCGCGGTGAAGGACCTGATCGACGTCGCCGGGCTCCCGACCCGGGCGGGATCGTCGTTCTTCCGGCGCGACCCCGTGGCCGACGCGCCGGCCGTCGCGGCGCTGCGCGCGGCGGGCGCCCTCGTGATCGGCAAGACGAACACGCACGAGTTCGCGTGGGGGGTCACGACCGAGAACCCGCACTTCGGCCGAACGGCGAATCCGTGGGACCCCGCGCGGATCGCGGGCGGCTCGAGCGGCGGCTCGGCGGCGGCGGTCGCGGCCGGACTCGCCGACGTCGCGCTCGGCACCGACACGCTCGGATCGATCCGAATCCCCGCCGCCCTGACGGGAATCAGCGGCGTGCGGCCCGCGACCGGCACGTTTTCGCTCGACGGCATCGTCCCGCTCGCGCCCGGGCTCGATACGGTCGGCCCGCTCGCGCACGACGTCGCGAGCCTGCGGCTCGTGTACGAGGTGCTGCTGCGCGCCGCCGGGATGCGGGACGGTGCCGGCGATCCGGCGCGCTCGCCGTTCGCCGGGGAGCCCGCCCTGGGCAGCGGACCGTCGCTGCGCACCGGCGAGGACGCGCCGCTGCGCGCGTGCCGGCTGCGCGGCGGCGCCTGGGAGCGCGTCCACCCCGCCGTCGCGTCGGCGCTCGACGAGGCGTGCGCGGCGCTGCGCGCCGCCGGCGCGATCGTCGAGGACGTCACCTGGTGGGACGATGCCCTCGTCGCCGCCTCCGGGGTGCTGCAGCAGCGCGAGGCGGCGCGCGTGCACGCGCCGTGGTTCGAACGGCATCGCGAGGAGTACGGCGACGACGTGCGCGCCCGCGTCGCGCGAGCGTTCACGCTCGGCGAGCGCGACGAGCGCGCCGCGCGCGTCGCCGTCTCCGAGGCTCGCGAACGCTGGGACGCGGCGACCCGCGGCTTCGACGTGGCGCTCGCTCCGGCGGCGGGCGCAGAGGCGCCCCTCGCGCCCGCACCCGCGACGTTCCGCGACGAGGCGATCCCGCTGGTGACGCCGGCGAGCGCGTTCGGTCTCCCGGCGGTCGCCGTCCCGATCGGCTTCGGACCCGCCGGGATGCCGCTCGGCATGCAAATCGTCGGCGCGAGCGGAACGGCGCGCGCGTTCGACGTCGCGTCGCTCTACCAGACGCTCACGCACCGGCACCGCGAGCTGCCGCCGCGCTTCCGTCCGGACGACGCGCTCTAGCGGCGCGCCGCGCGACGTCAGTCGATGCCGGCGAGCGAGTCGACGTCGGCGACCGACGGCGCGAACAGCGCCGAGACGGATGCGGCGGTCGACAAGACGGCGCGCGCGTGGCTGCCGCCGTCGTGACGGCGCGTCACGCTCAGATCGTCGGCGAGCGCCGAGACGATGTAGAGCCCGCGTCCGCGCTCGCTGAGCACGTCGTCGGGCAGCTTCGGCAGGTGACGGAATCCGCGTCCGCGATCGAGCACGTGCAGCACCGGCGCGGGACCGCTGCAATCGAGCGCGATCTCGGCGGTCCCGGGCGCGTAGCGGACGACGTTGCCGATCAGCTCGGCGAACACCGTCTCCGCGGCGGCGAGCGCTTCGGGCGAGAAGCCGCGCGCGACCAGCGCGTCGGAGAAGCGGCGCCGCGCCTCGCGCGCCGACGCGACGTCGTCCGAACGCAGCTCGGTGCGCAGGATCGTCCCGCCGGCCGTCGCGTCCATGCGCCGCACGGTGAACACGGCGACGTCGTCGTGCCCGATCTCGCCGGTCACCGCGTCGTACACCTTGCGCGCCAGCCGCGTGTGGCTTCGCGTCGCTGCGGCGCAGACGAAGGTGCGCAGCCGCTCTTCGGCGGCGCCGATGTCGCGGCTGGCCTCGGTGAGCCCGTCCGTGTACAGCACGAGCAGCGAGCCCTCCGGCATCGACGTCACCTCGACGGAGCGGCTCACGCGTCCGACGCCCAGCGGGACGCCGTCCGCGCGCAGCTCGCGCGCGTCGTCATCCTGGCAGAGGAGCGGACGCGGATGCCCGGCCGACGCGTACGTCAGCTCGGCCGTCACCGGATCGAGGACCGCGACGAACGCCGTGACGAGCCGCCCCGTGCCCTCCGCCTGCAGCGTGCGGTCGACGGCGTCGAGCATCAGCGAGGGATCGGCGTGAACCTGCGCGACGCCGCGCAGCACTTGCCGGACGTTCGCCATCGTGACCGCCGCTTCGAGGCCCGAGCCGTCGACGTCGCCGATCGAGAACACGATCCGTCCGTCGGGAAGCCGCAGCGCGTCGTACCAGTCGCCGCCGATGTGCGCGTCGTGCGAGCCGGCCTGGTAGAACGCGTCGAACGCGATCCCGGGGATCGCGGGGAGCGCGTGCGGCAGCGCGGCCTCCTGCAGCCGGAGCGCGATCTTGCGTTCGTGGTCGAGCTGCGCCGACATCGACTGCAGCCGCAGCGAGAGGCGGCGCGCGCGCAGCATCGTCTCGACGCGGGCGGCCAGCTCGAGGCGCTCCACCGGCCGCAGCAGCACGTCGTCGACGACGTGCCAGGCGTCGCGCGTCACGAGTCCGACGTCGCGCCGGTCGGCCAGCAGCAGCACCGGAACGTGCAGCGGCTCCTGCGCGCGGCGCAGCGCGATCACCTCGCTCCAGTGCCGGTGCAGCGAGAGCCCGTCGGCGATGCAGAGGTCGACCTGCGCGTCGCGCAGCTCGTCGACGACGTCGTAGCGCGCGCCGAGCGCGGCGTGCAGCAGCCGGCGGTTCTCCGCGTTCGCGAGCAGCATGAGAATGCGCTCGCGCCGCGCGGTCTCGGACTCGCTATCCTCCGCTGACATCGGCGGGCAAGGGCGCGAAGATCGAGCTCAGGCGCATCGTCTCGCCGATCAGCACGCCGGACGGGGTGATCTCGAACTCGCGCATGCTCTTCTCGAAGTCGCTCAGCCGCTTCTTCAGCACGCCGATCGCTTTGCGCAGCTCCGTGCGTCCGTCCGTCTCGCGCTCGACGTAGCGCAGGTAGACCACGTTGTCGGCGAGGTAGCTGATGCCCACGTCGGTGACGCGGAACTCCTGGAGCTCGCGCAGCTCGTCGACGAGCAGCATCGTCACGCCGATGTTCTGCAGATAGCGCCCCAGCGCGTGGATCCGCTCGCCGAGATTGTCGTTGGAGACGGAGACGCGATAGCCGCTGACGCTGTCGATCATCACCAGCCGCGTGCCCCGTTCCTCGACGTCACGGCGCACGATGCTCGCGAACTCGTCGGGCCCGAACCGCAGCGCTTCGAGCTCGACGACGTCCAGCGTCCCGCGCTCGATCATCCCGCGCACCGGGATGTTGATGCGCTCGCAGCGCCGCACGAGCGTGTCGCGCCGCTCGTCGAAGGTGTACACCGCGGACCGGAGGCCGCGCGCCGCGGCCTCTTTCACGAAGTGCATCCCGAGCGTGGTCTTCCCGACGCCGGTCGGC
>Ga0209810_1001058_pt1 | contig 46591 bp, 36 predicted proteins | sample Coa_R1_7_FD_187159 | JGI IMG/M metagenome (GOLD analysis project Ga0209810, IMG submission 187159) | Surface soil microbial communities from Centralia Pennsylvania, which are recovering from an underground coalmine fire - Coalmine... | ecosystem: Environmental > Terrestrial > Soil > Unclassified... | reverse complement strand
CAGGAAGGTATCGATGTCGACCATGAGTTAGCTCCTTTCCAGCCAAAGAAAGATAACTAACTCTACGGCAGCGATGCCTTCCACGCCTGCTTATATTTCACAGCAAGCGTGGAAATATCCATATCGGGGGCGGCAGCGCGAGACGATGAAGAGGCCGCCTGGCTAATGCCCACCCGTTGTGCCATCCGGAGCGGCGCCCCAAAACACGTAAGTCGCTGTGTAGGAGACTCGCTTTTGGATGCCTGCACGCTTAGGAGCTTCGGTCGGGGAGACACCTCCTGTCGTATCAATCCGCTGGATATAGGCGACTTTGCTCAACAGGCCATGCTGCGATCCCGTATGGTCTGTGGATTCTAACAGCAGCCAGGGAATAGCAGTGGATTCGGGAGATGCGCTCTGCTTTATCTTTTTCGCCAGGACCTTGCTATGATCTTTGGCCTCCCAGGCCGGGCCCTTATAATGCCTGCCGAATTCCTTTCCATTGTGATCGTAGAGTTTCGCCTTTGGCTCCTTGAGCACCCACTCGAACTTACCGGCCTCTTTTGCCTTCGAAATATAGATCTGAACGCCCTTTCCCTGCGCGCTAAAAAGCTTTACTTGTCCGTCTGGGGGCGTAATATCCCCGCTTCCTGCCTGAGCGCACGCGGCCTCAGCACTAATAAAGCATAAAATGGCCACAGTGAACAGCATGCGAACACCGGAAAGCGGGCAGAGGGGGTTGTATCTTCGTATGCTCATTCCTTATCTCCTCGTTGGTTTGTATGGTCGCGATGGTGATGCCGATCAGGGCTGTGCTGCCGCTCAAGCTAGGCTGGTATATAGGGCTGCTGGACTCCGGCGTGTCCGGCTTGCAGTACCTGCTTTGTCGTCTGGCGCGCGCCCTCTTCCTGCTGCTCGCGCCAGGAAGGGTCTTCCATCGAGCGGACGATAATATCCCGGACGTCAGCCGGCGAGTCGGAGACGAGCATCAGGTCCAAATCTTCCGGACTGATCTTGCCCTCACTCAGCATCGGTCCTTGAATCCAGTTTAACAGGGGCTGCCAGTAGGCGGAATTGAAGAGGATCACCGGGAAGTTTTTCACCTTGCCGGTCTGGATGAGCGTCAGCGACTCGAACAGCTCGTCTACGGTGCCGAAACCGCCCGGAAAGACGACGAAGGCCTGCGCGTATTTCAAAAACATCGTCTTGCGGGCGAAGAAGTAGCGGAAGTCGATGGCGATATCGACATAGGGATTAAGGCTCTGCTCGAAAGGCAGCTCGATGTTGAGGCCGATGGATTTCGTGCCGGCCAGCCGTGCGCCCCGGTTTCCCGCCTCCATAATGCCCGGCCCGCCGCCCGTGATGATGGCAAATCCGGCTTCTCCCAGCAGGCGGGCGACCTCGACAGCTGCCGCGTACATCGGGTCGTTCGGCAGCGTGCGCGCGCTGCCGAAGATCGTGACCGCCTGGCAGATGTCCGCCAGAGCGTCGAATCCTTCCACAAACTCCCCGGCGATCCGCCACACGCGCCAGGGATCTGTATGCCGAAAGCCCGCCTGGCTGGGATCGACGCAAGCCAGCAGCTTCTCGTCTTCGGTGGCTTCTCCCTTGCGCGCCGCCCGGCTAAGCGTAGGCAGCGGGATATGGTGATTTGGCGTTTCGGTGTTGGATTCATTAGGCTCGTTGTTTTTCGGCATACTCTTCCTTTCTCTCGCATCGAGGCTTGCGGGATGGATTAAAGCGGATTTGGGTTCGCGCCGCCTCCTATTCTCTATAGCAGCAAGACTGGCTGTCTCACTGGCGGGTTCCGCGCGTATCTATTACGCAACCTCTACCGGCTCAAACGCTCAGTAGGAATCAGGACGGGCGCGAGGGCTTTGTAAATCGGGTAAGGACGGTGAGTCTGGAGTGCCTCGCCAAGAAAGCCCCAGGTGGCTGCGCCGTCCAGGCTTTCCGGCTCCAGGATGTGGAAAGCCAGAATGCCCAGCGGCTGTGCCGTCCGGACCACATAGTTGCCTGCCGCGAGGGTGATCCGGCTCGGATGGAACTGGCCCTCTAGCCGAATAAGGGCGTGTCCCTGGAAAGGCCGGGGCGCGGCATCTACCTCCGTAATGGCAAACTCCTGGACTTCACCCGTCCACGATTCCAGCGTGCGCTCCACGACAATGCCGTGCCGTCGCAGCAGCGCGACCACTGCGCTCTGATCGCCGGGAATAAGGTAGGCGGCCGGAAAGCGGGCCGTGCGCGTTGCGGTGAACCGGTCGTAGACCGGCATCCTAACTTTCACCACCTCTTGAGGACGCCCGGTAGGTCGGGTCGCGCTGGAAGCTGGCGGCTTTTCGAGCAAGACCATCTCCTCGCCGCGCGAGGCCATCTCGAAGCGCACGCCCAGTTCTGGCGCCTGCTCCGGATGCAGGCCCCACTCGGTCACGCGGGCGTCCGCCGCGCGGGTCAGATTCACCACGCGGGACGGATTGCGCGCCAGGGTGTTGAGGATCGCCTGGATAAATCGCTCCGTCGCCACCACGCGGTCTTTGAACGGCAGATAGGTCGTCGCCTCGGAGAGAATACTGATGCGGTTGCGCAGCCCGGCGTAGTTGGTGACGTAGCGGCCCTCCTGGCCGAACGTATGCCACTCCCGGCCTCCCGTCCGCGGCTCCGCGTTGCCGTAGTCGAAAGTCTCCATGCCGAACTGTTTGCGCAGTTGGCGGCGGACCGCCGGCAGCAGCTCGTCCCGGCAGAAATGCAGGATATCCGGCTCAGTATCGGGGTTCAGCGGGGGCGCGTAGGTCAGCTCATAGCCCTGCCGGGTGCCGTCGGTGGTGTGCAGGTCGATGACCACGTCCGGGTCCCACCTGGTATAGATATGCTCCAGCGCCGCGCGCATCTCCGGCGCCTCGGCCTTGATGGCGTCCCGGTTGAGGTCCAGCCCCTGCCCGTTGGCGCGCTCGCCCACGATGGCCGGTCCGTCCTGCTCGGGCCGGTTACGCTCGCCAGGTCCCCAGCTCTCGTTGCCGTCGATGTTGTAGATGGGCGTCACCACGAAGACAAACTTGTCCAGCATCCCGCCCGATGGCTCCTGGGACCATTGCCGCAGGAGCATCTGGATGGCCTCTTTTCCTTCGACCTCGCCGCCGTGGATATTGGCCTCGACATAGACGATCGGCTTGCCGCTGCGGCGCGCCTCGGCAGGCGTGCTGACGAGCGGCCGGGAGGCGATTACCAGCGGGATCGGTCTTCCCTTCGCGCTCTCGCCGATCATTTCCACCAAGATCGGCGCGCCTTTGCGCTGCATCTGCCGGAAGAAGGCAAGAACGTCCTCGTAATGCGATGTCTCCTGGTAGTCCGTGCGCTCCGCCCGCGTCTGCGGCCAGTCCGCTCCGAGCGGATCCGAACCGATTTTGGGATCGCTCCCCATGCCGGACAGCCCAGCACGAGAAGAGGAGGCCTGCCGCCAGAGGTCTTTGCCGGAATGGAGGGCGAGACCGATCTGCTCCGTGCTGCCGCGCCTCCCGTTATACCAGAGCATCCAGCGCCCGGCGTCGAAAAGTGCAAAGGGCTTGTAGACGGCGTCGTAATCCCAGGCGTTCTTATTCTGGGTGCGAGCGCGCAGAATCGGATTGGCCGGATGCCGCTCCCAGCCGGTAATGCCGTCCCGCGAGCGCGCCAGGCCGATCTGGGCGAAGCTTTCGTCCTCGAAGCCGATATAGAACATCCAATACCAGCCGCCGGTGGAAATCACCTGGCAGGCGGTCACGCGATCCTGCTCCCACGGGTTCGCCTTGTCCGGGATGAAGATAGGATTGGTGGGATATTTGGTCCAGTGCAGGCCGTCCGGACTGGTGGCGTAGCCGATGGCGTTGGGCTCGTACTGCTCGCCGCCGGAGTACCACATCTTATAGAGGCTGGTTGCGGCGTCCCAGAGCACGTGCGGGCACATCACGGCGACGCCTTCCCACGGCGCTTCCGGAGACAGCGCCGGCTCTTTACTCTGGCGCATCCACGTCACGCCGTCCGGGCTGGTGGCATAGCCGATCCAGGAGTTGCCGTTGGCCTGGCCGGTATACCACATGGCGTAGCTTCGCCCGCGCTTGAGGACGGTCGGGCGGTTGATGTCGGCTTCCCAATTCGTCTCAGGATTGGGGCCAAGCACGATCCGGGGCGCGCTCCAGTGGATGCCGTCCGGGCTCTCCGTGAGCGCCACGCTCGCCTTCGGCCGCCAGGAGAACCACATCCGAAAGCGGCCCGACTCTTTCAAGACGGAGACGTCGAAGCAAGTCCCGAGCGACCCGCCGAGAACGGGATTGTCCGCATATTTGACCCAGCCGGCCGCCGTTTCTTCGACCGTATTCGCAGACCGCATTGTCGGCTCTCCCTTTGTGCTCGGCACAGGCCACAGAAGCGATACCAGCATACCGAGCAGGAGCAGGCAGGGACGCATGAAGGCTCTCCGATTTGGATATTCGTAGGGCATGAGTCAGAGGGTAACCTTCAATCCATCGTAGGCGACGTCGATGCCGTGCGGACGGAAGTAGGCTTCGAGGTCTTCGTGCAGCCAGCCGCCATTATGAGAGAAGTGCGTGGCGATGACCCGCGCTTCCGATGCCAGCCCGCCGCGCTTCGCCAACTCGTCCCGAAACCGCACCACCGAGGGACAGCCAAGATGGCCGCGATCGCTGTCTGAGGGGCCATAGGTGCAGTCGAGCACGAGCAGGTCGAGCGGCTTTTCGCTGGCAAACTCCCAGGACGGCTCATCGTACCAGCCGGTGTCATGGCCCAGCAGCGCCGCGCGCCCTTCGCCTTCGATGCGGTAGTTGACGCACTCCTCCGCGCGGTCGTGGGCGGCGGGAATCGGCGTGGCCGCCCATCCCTCCCCGATCTCGATCGGCTGGAAAGCGGTGATGCGGTGGAAAACGATCTTGTAGCGATCCCAGTCCTCGCCATTGAAGCTAATGAACTTGCGCTCGACGGCCTCGTTGCCCCAGACATGCAGCGGCGTCTCCGGCGCGACCGAAAACCCGCGCCGGCGATAAGCCAGGTCGGTGGGATACCAGTGGTCGTCGTGGCTGTGGGTGACGAGCAGGTGTTCCAGCCGCTCGTAGGCAAGACGGTATAGCTGCTGGTGCAGATTAGAATCCGGACCAAAATCCACGCGGATCGTATCGCCCAGCATGTAAGCCGCGCGGCTGCGCAGATCCTTTCCGCCGCGCGCTCGCGCTTCCTGGCAAGCCCGACAGGTACAGAACAGCGCGGGCCAGCCCTCCGCCGCCGCCGTCCCGCAAAACAGTAACTCCATGCTCTCTCCCATTCGTGCGTATTCTTTCGTCGGCAAGAAGGTCTGCCGGGCTTAACATTTCCGTGTGAGGTGGGGAAAAACCTTCCAGTTGACATCTCAAGTGTTCGGCGGCATAATGTAGCCATTCGACACTAACACTTTTCGAGCAGAGACCTCAATGACACACAAACCGACGACCAGGGGAGGACGGAGACAGATGCGAGGGCTCTTATTGGCCTGCCTCGCGCCTCTGGCCTTGCTGGACGTCGCCTGGTCGGTTCCGCAGGCCGCTTCGGTGGCCTCCGGCGATGCGGCGGGCAGCGCGTTCTACGAGCAGAATATCCGCCCGCTGTTTGCCCAGCACTGTTATGCCTGCCATTCCAGCCGGGCGGCGTCGCTGCAGGGCGGTCTGGCGCTCGACACTCCAGAGTGCTGGCGGCGTGGCGCGACTTCCGGCCCGATCCTCGTTGCCGGCGATCCCGATAAAAGCCCGCTCATCCAGGCGGTGCGCCATGCGAGTGGCGTGACCGCGATGCCGCTGGGCGGGGGCAAGCTCTCGGAGCGGGAGATCGCGGCGCTGGTGGAGTGGGTGCGGCGCGGCGCGCCGGGGCCGCGCGAGGAGAAATCTGCGCCGGGCGCGGGGAAGCGGCGCATCGACATCGCGGCCGGGCGGACGTACTGGGCCTTCCAGCCGCTCCGGCGCGTCAGCCCGCCTTCGGTCAAGAATACGCACTGGCCCCGAACTCCCATCGACCGCTTTATTCTGGCGCAGATGGAAAAGAACGGAGTCCGCCCCAACCCGGCCGCCGACCGGCGCACGCTGATCCGGCGCGCCACTTTCGATCTGATCGGCCTGCCGCCCACGCCCGAAGAGGTCGAGGCGTTCGTCCACGATACGCGCCCGGACGCTTATCCCCGACTCCTGGACCGCTTGCTGGCCTCGCCGCACTACGGAGAGCGGTGGGGACGCCACTGGCTGGACCTGGCCCGCTTCGCGGAGAGCCACGGCTACGAGCAGGACTACGACCGCCCTTACGCCTATACCTACCGCGACTTCGTGATCCGGGCGCTCAACGCGGACCTGCCCTACGACACCTTCGTGCGCTGGCAGTTGGCGGGGGACGAGATCGACCCCGATAACCCGATGGCACTGATGGCGACCGGGTTCCTCGCGGCGGGCACGCACGCCACCCAGATTACCAAGAACCAGGTCGAGAAAGAGCGCTACGACGAGCTGGACGACATGCTCGCCACCACTGGAACCTCCCTGCTGAGCCTGACGGTCGGCTGCGCCCGCTGCCACGACCACAAGTACGATCCGATCCCCAATCGCGACTACTATCGCATGCTCTCCACCTTCACCACGACGGTCCGCAGCGACTACGATGTGGACCTGGAGCCGGCAGAAGACCGCCTGGCCTACGCGGCGTTCGCGCGGGAGCACGCGCCGCTCGTGGAGGCGCTGGACCGATACGAGAAGGAGCAACTGCCCCAGCGAATGGATGCCTGGCTGCGCAGCGGCGCGTGGAAAGCGGCCCCTGCCAGGCCCGCTCGCCCGAAGGAGATCGACGCGATCCTGGCTTCGGTGGCGGCCGGGCAGCCGCTGACCGAGCCGGCCCGTTCGCAACTGCTGGCCTGGTATCGCACCATCGATCCGGGATGGCAGGCGCGGGAAAAGCAGATACAGGCCGATCTGGCGCGGGCGCCCAAGCTCCATCTCCAGAAGGCGCTCATCAGCAGCGAGGGCGTTCCCGCCGTGCGGACCAATACGCAGGGCGGCGATTTCCTGGAAGTCACGAACTTTCTCAAGCGCGGCGATCCGAGCCAGAAGGAGGGGGTCGCCACGCAGAGCTTTCTGCAGGTCCTCATGCGTACGCCCAACGGGGAGCGGCACTGGCAGGAAGCGCCGCCGAAAGGCTGGCATACCTCCTATCGCCGCCGCGCGCTCGCCGGCTGGATCACGGACACGCGCTGCGGCGCGGGGATGCTGCTGGCGCGGGTCATCGTCAACCGGCTCTGGCAGCACCATCTGGGGCGTGGCATCGTCGCGACGCCGAGCGATTTCGGCACGCAGGGCGCCCGCCCGTCCCATCCCGAGCTGCTGGACTGGCTGGCGACGGAGCTGATCCGCAACGGCTGGCGGCTCAAGCCGATCCACAAGCTCATCATGAACAGCGCGGTCTACCTGCAGTCTTCCGCGCCGAACCCGCGCAACGCGCAGCGCGATCGGGAGAACCGGCTGTTCTGGCAGCATCCGCGCCAGCGCCTGGAAGCGGAGGCGATCCGGGACGCGATGCTTGCCGTGAGCGGCGAGCTGGACCCGACGATGTTCGGCCCCGGCACGCTCGACGAGGGTATGAAGCGGCGCAGCATCTACTTCTTCATCAAGCGCAGCCACCTCATTCCGATCCTGACGGTCTTCGACGCGCCGAACGCCCTGCAGAGCATTCCGGCCCGGCAGACGACGACCATCGCGCCCCAGGCGCTGCTCCTGATGAACAGCCCATACGTGCGCGACTACGCCCGCCACTTCGCGGAGCGCATCGCCCCGAAGGCCGGAGAGCCGAATGAGGCAGCGATCCGTTCCTGCTACCTGTTGGCGCTGAGCCGGCCGCCCACACAAAAGGAGCTGGCCGCTTCGCTCGCCTTCCTGGCGCAGCAGGCGGCCTCCTACCGCGCCGCCGGTCACGCCGATGCCGACACGCTTGCCCTGACCGACTTCTGCCAGGTCCTCCTGGGCCTGAACGAGTTCGTGTATGTAGAGTAAGACCTCACCCCCTCCTCACCACGGGCCTTGCGGCCCTGCCTCTCCTTCGTAAGCAGAGGAGGAGCAGTATTGCTCTCTTTTGCCTCTGATTGCAGGCTGGAATGGCTTCATGCAGAGGCACAAGAGAGCGATATAGTCCCCCCTCCCCTAAACTTGGGGGAGGGGCCGGGGGTGGGGGCCAATAGAGATGAGCCCATGAAAGAGCCGCATCTGTTTGCGTCGCCGCATCGCATCTATTCGTCCCGCCGGGACTTTCTCAGGCTGACGGGATCGGGCTTTGGACTGCTGGCGCTGGCGGGACTGCTGGAAGAGCAGGGGCTGCTGCCGGCCTCGGCGGACACGGTCCTCAATCCGCTGGCGCCGCGCCGTCCGCACTTCCCGGCGAAGGCCAGGAGCGTGATCTGGCTGTTCATGAACGGCGGGCCAAGCCAGGTGGATACCTGGGACTACAAGCCCGCGCTGGAGCAGCACGACGGGCAGGAGCTGAAGGGCTTCGATAAGGACACCGGCTTCTTTGTCGATCAGGTCGGGCCGATCATGAAGTCGCCGTTCGCCTTCGCGCGGCACGGAAAGTCAGGCACGTGGGTCTCCGAAATCTTTCCCTGCATGGCGCAACACGTCGACGACATGGCGTTCCTGCACTCCTGCTTTACGCTCACCAACAACCACTCCCCCGCGCTCTTCGAGATCAATACGGGCATGAACCGGATGGGCTTTCCGAGCGTCGGCTCCTGGGTGACCTACGGCCTGGGAACGGTCAACCAGAACCTGCCGGGCTTTATCGTGATGTACGACACGCTGGGGCGCGGCATGCCGAAGGGCTACGCGCAGAACTGGAGCGCGGGCTTCTTGCCGGGCGTGTATCAGGGGACGGCGTTGAACGCGCAGGGCTCGCCCATCGACAATCTGCTCCGCAATCCGGAGATGAGTGACGGGCAGCAGCGCGCCCAACTGGACCTCCTGGCGACCCTAAACAAGAGCACGCCGCAGCAGAGCCAGCACGATCCGGAGCTGGCAGCGCGCATCCAGAGCTTCGAGCTGGCCTACCGGATGCAGATGACCGCGCCGGAGGCGCTGGACTATACGCAGGAGCCGGAGTCGATCCAGAAGCTTTATGGCCTGGACGACAAGCGCTGCGCCCACTTCAGCAAGCAGTGCCTGATGGCGCGGCGGCTGGTGGAGCGGGGTGTGCGGTTCGTACAGATCTACAGTGGCGGGGAAGAGAACGAGAAGAGCTGGGACGGCCATACGAACATCGGGGACAACCACCGGCAGTTCGCGGGAGAGACCGACAAGCCGATCGGCGGCCTGCTGACCGATCTGAAGCAGCGCGGCCTGCTCGATTCGACGCTGGTCCTCTGGTGCGGGGAGTTCGGCCGTCTGCCGCTGGTACAGAAGGGCGGCACGGGCCGCGACCACAACCCGCACGCCTTCACGACCTGGATGGCCGGCGGCGGCGTCAAGGGCGGCGTCCACTACGGCGCCACCGATGAGCTGGGCCATAAGGCCGTCGAGAGCCGGGTCAGCATCAACGACCTGCACGCCACGATCCTGCACCTGCTGGGCATCGAGCATACCCGGCTGACCTACCTCTTCAATGGCCGCAACTTCCGCCTCACCGACGTCGCCGGCAACGTGGTCAAAGACATTCTTGCCTGAGTCGGATAAAGTCGGTCCGACGACCATCGCACTTGGCTGCGTTTTCCGCGGTAGAGTAAAATAGGAAGCAGCGCACCGCTTCCCAAAATGGATTAGCTCAGGTTTAGAGGAGGTAAGCTTATGATCCTGACATTAAATTTGACCCCGGAAGAAGAGAAGCGCGTAGAACAGGCACGGCAACGGGGTTTTGACGTGGATGCCATGCTGCATGGTGTAATTGCTGGACTACCACCCGTCGAGGCTGGCCCAGCCGGAGATAAGACGCTGGAGCTGTTCGCCAGGTGGAAGGCGGAAGACGCCACAGACGATTCTGCAGAGATAGAAGCCGCCGAGCGCGAGTTGGCTGAGTTCAAGGCCAACATGAACGCCAACCGTGCTCTGACTGGAGAGAGGCAACCCTACAAGTGATACAAGCTATACTACTTGATACGGGACCTCTCGGATGGGTGACAAAACCGTTGCGGGCCGCCGATGTGATTGCCATCAATGGATGGGTGAGCAGCCTGATACAAGCCGGGGTGCGTATCTACGTTCCAGAAATCGCCGATTATGAAGTTCGTCGCGAACTGCTACGAACCGGGGCGACAGCCGGAATCGCACGTCTGGATGCCTTCAATGCGGCACAACCGGACCGATATCTGCCCCTCACCACAGCAGCCGTACGCCTTGCCGCTAATCTATGGGCAGAAGCACGCAATAAGGGCTACGCCACGGCGGATCCTAAGGCTCTGGATGGAGATGTGATTCTGGCCGCGCAGGCGATCATTCTGGGCCTGCCCAAATCGGATTTCATCATCGCCACGGATAACCTCAGCCATCTGTCCCGCTATGTTCCTGCCGAAGAGTGGAGAAACATCAAGCCGTAACGCCATGTTGTAAAAGGAGCCTCTTGCCTCACAATGTGTTACATGGTGGTCGTAGCCCTGCCTCCAGAGGCCCAATAAAAAGAGAGGGCGCCTCTACCGGAAGGAATGCGCTTCTGGCCGTGTTCTTATGCGGAATCTCAGATGAGCGGCTTTACCATATTCATGGCTGCTCGCAGTCTTGAAGGTCAGGGGATCATGCGTTCCGGACGGCCGCTTTCGAGGGAGCGGTAGGCCGCTTCGACAACGGCGACACTGGCGCGGCCGGTCTCGCCGGTAAAGAGCGGGGGCGTGTCTTTCTCGACCCAGTCGAAGAAGGAGATCAACTCGCGGTCGTAGGGGTCGGGATAGCCGGCCAGGTCTTGCGCCGTGATGATCGTCGGCTGCTCGGCATCGAAGGCGCGATAGCGCAATTCGCCGCCGAACCCGCCATGAAGGAGGTTGCCTTTTGTGCCCTGGATGTGGACCCGGTACTCCCCGACGGGAGAGGCAAGGCTGCTGTGCAGCATGCCGATACCGCCGTTCTTGAATTGGAGTTGAACAAAGAGCGTGTCGTCGAAATCGCCCCAGCCCGTAAGGTTTTTGCCCTGCGCGGAGACCGAATCGATCTCGCCCATCAGGAAGAGCATGTAGTCGATCTCATGCACGTTGGTCTCGCCCAGCAGTCCGCCCGATTCCTCTTTGCTGGCGCGCCAACCGGCGGAGAAGTGCCGCTTATACTCCGCCCGCGTGATGGAGATCGCTTGCGGCGCTCCCAGAGTCCCCTCCTGCAAGATCTCGTGCGACTTCCAGAATAGCGGGAACAGGCGCAGCACCTGCCCGACGAACAGCTTCGCGCTATGTGCGCGGCACGTGGCGATCATCTCGTCGCAGAGGGCCACGGTCGTGCAGAGCGGCTTTTCGCAATAGATCGGCTTGCCGGTCGGCGCGACCGCCAGGACGTTGGCGTGGTGGGCGAGGGACGGCGAGCCGACCAGAAAAGCATCGATGTCCGTGCGCCGCGCCAATCCCTTGATGGTCGGCTCGGCCTCCGCCCCGAACTCCGCCGACTTCTCAGAAAGCGTTTCCGGATCGATATCGTGAATGGCGGCGATGCGCGCCCGGCCCATGCGGACACAGCGCCTTGCCAGATCGCTCGCCATCTTCCCGCACCCGATCACTGCCACATTGAGCATAAAAACCCTCTCCTTACTCACCAGGGGCTTTCTTACCGGGCGACTACAGTCCTCCGGTAAAAGAAAACAGTCGAAAACTCTTTCCTCATAGCCGTCCGTATCGATCCTCAGATGCCTAATGCCTCGAAGGTGTATTCCAGGTTCTTAAGGTGGTAGGCCATGTCGAAGATGTGGTCTAATTCCTGCGGGGAGAGGCGCTCTTTGACGACCGGATCGCTGGCGACGGCCGTGCGGAAGTCCTCGCCGGCCCAGGCTTTGGCCGCGTTGCGCTGGGCGACCGTATACGCCTCCTCGCGGGAAAGGCCGGTGGCGATGAGCGAGAGCATCACCTGCTCGGAAAAGACCAGCCCGCCCATCAGGTCCAGGTTGCGCCGCATGTTGTCCGGATAGACGATCAGCGTGTCCAAAATATCAGTAAATTTGGCGAGCATCCAGTCCACCAGCGTGGTCGTATCCGGCAGAACGACGCGCTCGACGCTGCTGTTAGTCAGATCGCGCTCGTGCCAGGTCGCCATGCTCTCCAGCATCGGAATCAGGTTGCCGCGCACCACCCGCGCCAGTCCCGTCACCGTCTCGCTGTTCCACGGATTGCGCTTGTGCGGCATCGCCGAAGAGCCCTTCTGTCCCTCCGCAAAAACCTCCTGCACTTCCCGAATTTCCGTGCGCGCCAGATTACGGATTTCCGTGGCGAACCGCTCCAGCGAGGCCGCCAGAATCGCCAGCGTCGCCATGAGCTGGGCGTGACGGTCACGGGCGATGATCTGCGTGGAGATAGGCGCGACCTCCAGACCCAGCTTCTGGCAAACGTACTTTTCCACCTCCGGGTCGATGTTGGCATGCGTGCCGACCGCCCCGGAAATCTTTCCCACGCTCACCGCCGCCCGCGCCTGTCGCAGCCGCTCGATGTTGTGGTTCATCTCGTCGAGCCACGTCGCTAGCTTGAACCCGAAGGTGATCGGCTCGGCGTGGATGCCGTGCGTGCGCCCGATCATCACCGTGTGCTTGTGCTCGCGGGCACGGCGGCGAATCACCGCGTTCAGTTGTTCCGCACGCTGCAGAATAAGGTCCGTCGCATCCCGGAGCAGCAACCCCAGCGCCGTATCCACAATATCGTACGACGTGACCCCGTAATGGACGAACCGGCCTTCCTCTCCCAGGCCCTCCGCCACGTTCTTGACGAACGCCATCACGTCGTGACGCGTCTCTTTCTCCAGCTCGTCGATGCGCGCCAGATCGAACTTCGCGCCCGCGCGAATGGCTTCGGTCGTTCCGGCAGGGATACGTCCAAAGTGCTCCAGCCCCTCGCAGACGGCGATCTCCACGTCCAGCCACTTCTGCGTCTTATTCTGCGGGCTCCAGAGCACGCGCATCTCCGGTGTCGTATAGCGATCGATCATTCTCTACTCCAGGTTGGTACCAGCCGCCAGGTTGTAGTAAATAAACCACCCGCTTCGCTAGAGGCACAGAGACACAGAGGAAAAGCCAATGCGAGAAAAACCAGGAGAGAAAGAGACTTAGGTATTACCTACAGTAAGCCCCTACCCCTTCCTCAGGACGAGCGAGAGCACAGAGAAAAGCTAATGCTCTCTATAGCCGGGTCGTTTTTCTCTGTGCTTTCCCTTTGCTTGTAGCAGCGGCACAGGCTTTTCTATTAGAACTCGCCTCTTCCTTCTCTGTTTGCTTTTCTCGCATTGGCTTTTCCTCTGTGTGCTCTGTGGCTCTAACGAGCGTAGCGAGTGGGTGGTTGATCTCCGAGAAGAGGACGGGTAGTACCGAGCTAATGGCGAAGCACACGACCGGCGCGGGCATCCGTCGGGAGGCCGTTTGCGAAGGCGACGCGCCCGTTGACCAGCACGTAGGCGATGCCGGCGGCGAGCTGATGCGGCTCGTCGAAGGTGGCGCGGTCGATGACGGTGGCCGGGTCGTAGACCGTAATGTCGGCGAACTGGCCGGGCGCGATTCGGCCCCGGTCGGCCAGGCCCATGCGGTCCGCAGGCAGCGCCGTCATCTTGTGGATGGCCTCCGCCTCGCTCAAGACCCCCAGTTCGCGCACGTAGCGGCCCAGCACGCGCGGGAACGTGCCATAGGCGCGGGGATGGATCCGGTCCTCGCTCGCCGGGCCGCCCGGATGCGTGCCCACGCCGTCCGAGCCGATGGCGGTCCAGGGATAGCGCATCACCGTCTCAATATCGGCCTCCCCGATGGCGAAGTTGATGGCGCTGACGTAGCCGTGCGTTTCTACGATCAGGTCCAGGATGAAGTCGATGGGCGGGCGGCCCGCCTCCTTCGCCAGCGTGGCAATGGAAGAACCCTGAATCTCCGGCTTGCCCCGGCAGACGCCGATGACGACGTTGTGCCAGGGCGAGTCCTCGGAAAGGTCCGCCCAATCCGGATGCGCGGTCAGCATTTCCGAGACGATCGCCGCGCGCTGTTCCGGATCGCGCAGGCGGGCGGTGACTTCCTCCGGAGCGCCGTTCAAGACCCAGCGCGGCAGCGTCTGCACGCCCAGGCTCGTCATGAAGGCCGTATAGGGGTACTGGTCGAGCTGCACGTCCAGGCCGCGCGCCCGCGCCCGGTCCACCATGTCGAGCGTGACCGAAACCTTTCCCCAGTTGGGACGGCCTTCGGCTTTATGGTGGGACAACTGTAGCGGCAGCCCGGCACGCTCCGCGACTTCCAGCGCCTCCTGCACGGCCTCAATAAGCGCGTCTCCCTCGCTGCGCAGATGGGTGGCATAAAAGCCGCCGTGCGCGGCCACGACGATGCACAGGTCCGCCAGCTCTTCCACCGTGGCGTAGGACGAGGGCGTGTATTCCAGGCCGGAGGAGAAGCCCCACACGCCGGCTTCCAGGGCGTCTTCTAGGTCGCGGCGCATCGCCTGCATCTCCTCGCCGATCGGCGCCCGCGCTTCCATGCCCATGACGCGCTTGCGTAGCGTGCCGTGCCCCGCCAGCGGCACATAATTATTGGCGACGCCCTGCTCCCCGACCCGGCGCAGGTTCTCCGCATAGGTCTTCCAGGTGATCCGCGTGCCGTGGGGCGCGAGCCAGCGCTTCTCGAAGGCGAACACGTCCGCGTCGGTCGCAAATCCCAGAGAAAGGCCGCAGTTGCCCGTGACCTGGGTGGTCACGCCCATTGCGATGGAGCTGGCCTGGTCCGGAGCGAAGAGGACGGAGATGTCGGAGTGCGTATGGATGTCGATGAAGCCGGGCGCGACGCGCAGGCCCGCCACGTCGAGGATGCGTCCGGCCGGCGCTTGCGCCAGATCGCCCACCGCAGCGATCCGGTCTCCCCGAATACCCACGTCGGCGCGGACCGCCAGGGCGCCGGTCCCATCCAGGACCGTTCCGCCGCGAAGAAGCATATCGAACGTCTGTGGCTCGACCGTCACTCTGCCTGACCCCTGCCGTGCAGCATCCAGGCTGCTTACGGCGCTCCGAGGGTATTATAGCCTTCAGCATTCCCCGGCGTCAAGGAAAGGCTCGGCGGCTGCAGATTGTCTGGATTTGAGAAAGGCTTGTCTGTTTGGCACGAATTGTGCAATGATACTCAACGCAAGACCCATTCTTGTAATACACAATCGTTCGCATTCTTCCGTAGTGAACAAGCGATCTATTCCCGGTAGAACAGCCTAAAAGCGGTCTGGATTACCGCCGATAATGCAACCGCGCGAGGCGCCTTCCTTCTCACGTAGCGCAAGCCGAGGAGAAGGCGGACGGCGGGCCGCAGTTTCGGACGGCGGGACCGCATCCAGGTTGACTGCCGGTGGCAACGTGGGAGGACGACTGCCGTTATGAATATCTGCGTGATCGGGACAGGATATGTCGGATTGGTGACGGGGACGGTGTTCAGCGACCTCGGCAATGAGGTCATCTGCGTGGACAAGGACGCCGGCAAGATCGCCATGCTCCAGCGCGGCGAGATGCCCATCTACGAGCCCGGCCTGGAAGAGATGGTCAAGCATAATGTCGAGGACCGCCGCCTCACCTTCACCACCGACCTGGCCGAAGCCGTCAAGCGCTCGGACGTGGTCTTCATCTGCGTCGGCACGCCGCCCAAACCCAACGGCGAGCCGGACATGAGCTTTGTGGAAGGCGCCGCCCAGGAGATCGCCCTGGCCCTCGACCGTTACAAAGTGATCGTCAACAAGTCCACCGTTCCGGTCGGCACGGGCGACCTGGTCCGAAAGATCATCGAGACGCACCGCAAAACGGCCGTGGATTTCGACGTGGTCTCCAATCCGGAGTTTCTGCGGGAAGGCAGCGCCATCAAAGACACATTGGAGCCGGACCGCATCGTCATCGGCGCGCCGACCCAGCAGGTCGCCATGAAGATCCTGGAGCTCTACGCGCCGCTGGAGCGGCCGATGATCTTAACGGACGTCGCCAGCGCGGAGATGATCAAATACGCCTCGAACGCGTTCCTGGCGACCAAGATCAGCTTCATCAACTCCATCGCCAACATCTGCGAAGCGGTCGGCGCGGACGTCGAGCAGGTGAGCAAGGGCATGGGCTGCGACCACCGAATCGGCGCGGCGTTCTTGAACGCGGGTTTAGGCTACGGCGGTTCCTGCTTCCCCAAGGACAGCAGCGCGCTGGTCACCACCGCCGAAAAGTATGGCTACGATTTCCGGCTGCTCCGATCTGTCATCGAGGTCAACCAGCAGCAGGCCCTTCGCTTCCTGGACCGGCTGCGCCAGGCGATGGGCGGCTCATTTGAAGGCAAGGTGGTCGGCATTCTGGGATTGGCGTTCAAAGCCAATACCGACGACATGCGCGACGCGAAGTCGGTCGAGCTGATCGCCAATCTGCTGGCCGAGGGGGCGCAGGTACAGGCCTACGATCCCATCGCCATTGAGAACACGCGGCGCATCTTCCCGCAAATCTGCTATGCCAAAAACGCGTATGAGGCGGCGGAAGGGACGGAGGCGCTGGTCGTCGTGACCGAATGGAACGAGTTCAAGCAGTTGAATATGGAGCGCATTCGGGCGAGCATGAAGCGGCCGCTGCTGTTCGACGGACGCAACATCTACGATCCCGTCAAGATGCGCCGGCTGGGATTTGAGTACCATTGCGTCGGGCGTACCACCGCCGCATTTAATACCAGATAACGGAGTGTCGCGCCTTCGGCGCGGAGAGGAAGACATGCCATGGTGAGGCTGAGGAAGACGCTTGGCTTGGGGCGCAACGCCCACTACGACTCGGGAATTCGCCTCTACGATCAGGGGCTATATGAGGCCGCCATCCAGGAGTTGGCTAAGGTCAGCGCCTCCGAGAAGGAGGCCCACGACCGGATGACGGAGCGGCTGGCCGCGTTCTACACCGCCGAGGCGTATACGCATCTGGGCCATACCGCCATGAGCACGGGACGCTGGGACAAGGCGCGTGACTATTTCTTGCGCGCCCTGGCGCTGCATCCGCACTATGCCGATCTGCATTTCCAGTTGGCCCTGGCGTATCGCGCCACGCAGCAGTGGGATTCGGCCCTGGAAAGCCTGCAAAATGCCCTCGACATCAATCCTCGCTTCGCCAAGGCGCACTTCACCCGCGGGCTGATCCGCTATGAGCAGGGCGAGCACGACGCCGGCCTGCGCTCGCTCTGCACCGCGATGGAGCTGGAGCCGGGTTTCCGCACGGAGGCGTTCGTTCGCGGGCTGCAAGCGCATCTGGAGGGGGATTCGGAAACGGCCCTGCGCTGTTTCGAAAAGGTCTCGCAGGCCGACGTGGACGACATCCTGTTCCACTTCAAGCTGGGCGACGACCTCAGCCAGCGCGGAATGTACGAGCAGGCGGCCTCGGAGTATAAGAAGGCGCTGGAGATCCATCCCGGCTATGCCGACATCCGCAACCATCTCGGCCTGGCCTACAGCGCCCAGGGCCGGATAGAAGAGGCGATCGCCGAGTTTCGACGCGCGCTGGCCATCAATCCCCGCTACGTGGACGCGATGGTCAACCTGGCGACGCTGCTGCGCGAGCAGGGGCGAATCGACGAGGCGCGCTCCCTGTTTGCCCAGGTCCTCACCGCCGCGCCGGACGACCCGGTCGCCTGGGAGCAGGTTCACCAGGCGGACAAAATCAGCGGAGGGGAACCGGCGGCGGAAAGCGCGCGTAATGGAAAGCAGAGCCGCGCGGCCTGATCGTTCCGGAAGAGCCGGTCTGTGTGCGGCGACACGGCGCGCCTGCGTCCCCTCCGGCGCGCTTTGATTGGATTGGAAGAAGACTGTGGCCCCGGACTGGCCCCCGTTCACCTTTGCCGTCACGGCCCGCGCCCCCGGACCTCACGGCGTCGCCCGCTGCGGGCGTCTCACTCTGCCCCATGCTGTCGTCGAAACGCCCGTGTTCATGCCGGTCGGCACGCAGGCGGCGGTCAAGGCCGTCACGCCGGAGGAGCTGGCCGAGATCGGCTATGCCCTGATCCTCGGCAACACCTATCACCTGCACCTGCGGCCCGGAGAAGAACTGATCGCCCGCGCCGGCGGCCTGCACCGCTTCAGCGGCTGGGGCGGCGCGCTCTTAACCGACAGCGGCGGCTTCCAGGTCTTCAGCCTGACCGGGCTGCGGCGCATCGGCGCCGATGGCGTGCAGTTCCAGTCGCATATCGACGGCTCGCGGCACGTCTTCACGCCGGAGAGCGTGATGCAGATCGAGCGCGATCTCGGCGCGGACATCATCATGGCCTTCGACGAGTGTACGCCCTACCCCTGCACGCCGGAGTATGCGCGCGAAGCCTTAGAGCGCACGCACCGCTGGGCCGCGCGCTGCCGAGAGGCCTACGATCTGGCCGGGCGGCGGGCGACCGGGGGATGGCCGCAGGCCCTGTTCGGCATCACGCAGGGCAGCGTTTATCGTGAATTAAGAGAAGAGAGCGCGCGGGCGCTGATCGCGATGGACTTTCCAGGCTACGCGATCGGGGGGCTGGCCGTCGGCGAGGAGGCCCCCTTGCGCCGGGACGCCATCGAATGGACGACCGCGCGGCTGCCCTTCGAGAAGCCGCGCTATCTGATGGGCGTGGGCACGCCGGTCGATATTCTGGATGCCGTGGAGCGGGGCGTGGATATGTTCGATTGCGTGCTGCCCACGCGCAACGCCCGCAACGCCCAGGTGTTTACGGCGAGCGGGCCGATCAATCTGCGCAACGTGCGCTTTGCCGAGGACTTCGGCCCGCTCGATCCGGAGTGCGACTGCCGGGTCTGCCGGCGGCACAGCCGGGCCTATGCGCGCTATCTGTTCCGCGCCAACGAGATCCTGGGGCCGCGCCTGGCGACCTATCATAACTTGTATTTCTATAACCGCCTTATGGCCGGTATCCGGGACGCCATCCGCGCCGATCGGCTGGAAGCGTTTCGGGAAGCATTTTTGAAGCAGTACACAAGCTCTGCAGAAGAGGAGCCTGACATAGATGAAAGCTAACGGCGAGACAACGGAGATCGCCAGCAACCGGGTCGCGGCCCCGCCGCCGAACGTTAAAGGCAACGGCGGGAATGGCGTCGCGCCGAACGGCGGCAACGGTGAGACGCAGGTTATGGAGCCGGGCGTCGAGCGTCCGGTCAGCCTGCGGGACGTGCGCAGCAACGAGAAGATCCGCGCTTATATCGAAAAAGCCAACGAGCAGATGGCCGCCATCGGGTATTCTGAACATGGACTGCGTCACGCGGCGCTGGTGGCCGCCATCGCGCGCAACATCTGCCTGGACCTGGGTCTCGACACGCGCGTCGCGGAACTGGCCGCCATTGCCGGCTACCTGCACGACATCGGCAACTGCGTCCACCGCTCCTACCATCCTCAGATCGGCGCGACGATGTCCATGCAGTTGCTCGACGAGATGGGCATGGCCGCCAAAGAGATCGCGGTCGTCATCGGCGCCATCGGCAACCATGAGGAGCCGGAAGGCGAGCCGATCAACAACATCACGGCGGCGGTCATCATCGCCGACAAGTCCGACGTGCATTACACGCGCGTGCAGAACCCCGACCCGACGACCTACGACATCCACGACCGCGTCAACCATGCGGTCCAGAAGTCGCACCTGTACGTCGATAAGGTGGAGAAGACGCTTACGCTCGATCTGGTCACGGACGTGAAAGAGGCGACGGTGATGGAGTATTTCGAAATCTTCGTCGTTCGCATGATCATGTGCCGGAAGGCGGCGGAGAAGCTGGGCTGCCGCTTCCGCCTGATCATCAACGGCGTGGAGCTATAAGGGCCATCCGGGAATTTTGCCGATCACCTCGCGCGCCTCGCAGGCCGAAAATATTCCCTTAGAAGATCATTCTCAAGGCAACATGGGAAAGGGAGAGACCATGCGCACTTCGACACGGATGCCGCGAACACTTCTCGTTCTCTTCGCGCTGCTGCTGAGCCTGGCAGCCTCGACCGCGCAGGCGCGCGACAATGGCTTCGTGCGTCTCTTCGACGGCAAGACCCTGGATGGCTGGAAGCTGGTCGGCCAGACGGGACCGGGCTATAAGGTCCAGGACGGCATTCTGGTCTGCCCCCCCGGCGAGAGCGGCAACCTCTTCACGATCAAAGAGTACTCCGATTTCATTTTCCGCTTCGATTTCAAGCTGACCGAGGCCGCCAACAACGGCGTCGGCATCCGCGCGCCGTATGAAGGCGATGCCGCTTACATGGGCATGGAGATCCAGATCCTCGATGATTCGTCCTGGCGCTACGCCAACCTCCAGCCCTGGCAGTATCACGGCTCCGTCTATGGGATCGTTCCGGCCAGGCGAGGCGCGGAGAAACCGTGGGGCCAGTGGAACCACGAGGAGATCGATGCCATCGGCCGCCATATCAAAGTCATCCTCAATGGCCGGACCATCGTAGACGCAAATCTAAATGACGTCACCGATCCCAATGTCCTCATGGCGCATCCGGGCATGCTGCGCGACCGGGGACACATCGGCTTCCTCGGCCACGAGCCGGGCGAGGTGGATTTCCGTAATATCTACGTCAAGGATTTGAGCAAGCCGAAGCGCGACAACACGCCTCCGCCCGGCTTTGTGGCCCTGTTCGATGGCAAGGACCTGAAAGGCTGGAAGGGACTGGTCGCCGATCCGCCGACCCGCGCCCGCATGTTCCCGACGGAGCTGGCCGCCGCCCAGAAGAAGGCCGACGAAGAGGCGTTCAAGCACTGGAAGGCCGAGGACGGCATGATCGTCTACGACGGCAAGAACAACAACCTCTGCACGGTCAAGGACTACGGCGACTTCGAGATGCAGGTGGACTGGAAGATCGGTCCGCACGGCGACAGCGGTATCTACCTGCGCGGCAGCCCGCAGGTGCAGATTTGGGACAACCCCATCGGCTCCGGCGGCCTCTACAACAACCAGAAAAATCCCAGCAACCCCACCCACTTTGCCGACCGCCCTATCGGCGAATGGAACCACTTTGACATTCTCATGGTCGGCGACAAGGTGGCTGTCTACCTGAACGACGAGCTGGTCGTGCAGAACGTGACGATGGAGAACTACTGGGAGCGCGACAAGCCCATCTATCCCCTCGGCCAGATCGAGTTGCAGCACCACGGCGACCCGCTCTGGTTCAAGAATATCTACATCCGCGAGCTTCCACGAAAATAGGCCCCCACCCCCTTCCCCTCCCCAATTTTAGGGGAGGGGGGATTCTTTTGCTCTATTATGCCTCACACGTCCTCTTTCTTCTCTTCCCGACGATGATCCCCATAGAGATAGTGATCCAGATTTATAGAGGCATCCGTAGGCACTTTCTCCCATTCTTCTGGAGGAATCTGCGAAGCAAGTTCCTGGGCGATCTCCCAGAGAGGACGTGCGCTATAATCGTAGGCCCACTCGCCTTGATTTTGTAGTTTCCCCAGTTCCGATGATCGCTGCCTGGTTCTTCGTGATTGGTTCATATATCCACCCGGTTGCTGATCTTTTCGACTTGGGTACGGATACAACGGCACAAACCTCGGTCATCCCCTTCCCTAGCGAGAACACGCTTTATTGTTCGAGCGGCCAGGGATGCAAAGTTGAGGACGTGTCGCAGGAGGAGGTTGCGAACCATTGAGCAACCGATCCATGCAGCGTTGAGCGTCCGAACGTTTGCTTGGAACGGGGACCGAGGGGTTAGGTAGGTTAGGTCATCCACCCTCATAATAAACCCAGCGGGCGGAGGAGCGGAAGACGATGAGGGAGGCGATCATGGTCAGAATGAAGAGGACCCACGCCATCGCGCAGGCGTAGCCCATGCGGAAGTACTGGAAGGCATTCTGGTAGAGATAGAGCGCGTAGAAAAGGGTCTCGTTGGCGGGGCCGCCGGCCGTGCCGTTGGCGCCGCCGGTCATGACGAACGCCTGCGTGAAGTACTGGAACGTACCAATAAGCCCCAGAATCAGCGTGAAGAAGATGACGGGCGAGATGGAGGGCAGCGTGACGTGGCGCAGCTTGTCCCAGGCGTTCGCGCCGTCGAGATCGGCGGCCTCGTAGAGGTGCTGCGGAACGCCCTGCAGGGCCGCCAGGTAGATGATCATGCCGCCGCCCACCGACCAGAGGTCCATGAGAATAAAGGCGGGCTTGGCCCAGAAGCGGTCGCTGAGCCAGGTGAGCGTGCTGGGCAGGTGCAGAAACGCCAGCGACTTGTTGACCAGGCCGTAGTCGGGATTGAGCAGCCACAGCCAGAGGATCGAGGCCGCCACGGTTGGTACGACCGAAGGTAAGTAATAGACCGTGCGGAAGAAGGCCATGCCGCGCAGCTTCAGGTTGAGGAGCAGCGCGATCGCCAGGCCACAGGCCAGCGCCAGTGGCAGCTCCAGGAACATGAAGGCCGTGTTCCAGAGCGATTTCAAGAAATAGTCGTGGTCGGTGAACAGCTCGACGTAGTTGCGGAAGCCCACCCAGTGCGGCGGGCTCAGCACGCGGTAATCGCAGAAGCTGTAGTAGAGCGAGGCCAGGATCGGGTAGAGCGTGAAGATCAGCAGCCCGATCAGCCAGGGCGAGATGAATGCCAGCCCCAGCCATACCGCTCGCGCTGATCTGCTGTTGCGTTTCATGGCCTACTCCCATCCGTCTGAATCACGGATAGCGCGGATGACACGGAGAAACACGGATCAGGACCCTCCTATCCGTGCCATCCGTGAAATCTGTGGACATCCGAGATTCAGACAGCAGAGGGGTTCATTGCTGGTCGAGCTCCCTCTGCACGCGCTCGCGCACCTCCGCCAGGGCTTGCGCGGGCGTCTCCTCGCCGAAGCTCACTTTGTCTTCGGCCACGCTCATCAGGTTGATATAGCGGCTGGTCACCGGCAGCGCCGGAAAGTAGCCGGCGTGGGGACTGCCGGCCAGGTCCAGGAAGACGGCGTATTTCCGGCGGAACGGCGGGCGGGTGCGCAGCCGGGGATCGCGCAGCACGCTCCGGATATTGGGCACATTATTCATGTCGTGGGCGAACATCTCCTGCGCCTCCGGCGATTCCATCCAGACCATGAAGTCCCAGGCTTCTTTCGGGTGCTTGCTCTCGACCGGGATGCAGAAGACGTTGCCGCCGAGCCAGGTCGAGCGGGCGCGATCCGGGCGCGCGGCGGGCGGTGGCGCCGGGGCGACGTCGTACTCCAGTTGGGGCGCATAGCGCGCGATCCAGTAGGGATTCCACTCGCCGTTGAACATCATGGCGACCTTGCCGACAAAGAACGGGTTGTTCCCGCCCTGATCGCTGCCGAAGCCGGAGGCGAACTCGTTCACCGCCTGGATGCCTCCTTCACGGTCCACCAGGTTCTTGTACCACTGAAAGGCGGCGACGGTGGCCGGATCGTCGGCGGTGATGCGCCCGGTGGCCGGGTCCACCAGTTTGCCGCCGAACAGGGAGATGAACAGATACATGTCGCTCGGTGGTCGCAGACCCAACTGCACGATCTTGCCGTCCGCGTCGCGCTTGGTCAGCTTCACCGCGTCGTCGGCCAGCTCCTCCAGAGTGTGCGGCGGACGGGCCGGATCGAGGCCGGCTTCTCGAAAGGCCTGCTTATTCCAGAGGAGCGCCACATCATCGATCAGGAAGGGCATCCCGTAGAGATGGCCCCGGTAGCGGCACAGCGCCAGCGACGCCGGGATAAACTCCGATTCACGCAGCTTCGATTCCGCAAAAAGCGAATCGAGCGGACGCAGGGCGTGGTTGCGGGCGAGCGGGCCGAGGTAGGAAGGATCGGCGAGCGTGAAAAAGTCCGGAGGGACGCCCGCCACAAGGGCGCGGACGGTCTTGGTATCGTCGCTGACCGCGCCGAGGTTGTGAAACTGGATGCCGGGGTGTTCTTCCTCATAGCGGCGCAAGACGCGCTGGAAGTTCTTCTCCTCCTGCCCGCTCCACATGGACCAGATCGTGATCTCGACACCACCCTGCCTGCCGGCTGCCGGCCGCCCGCAGCCGTGCGCCGTCAACAGTAGACCGCCTGCCAGCAGTACCCCGCCGAAACAAAGGCGCCCCCGACCCTTTCGCCTGCCAGATCGCATATCCTATGCTAACATGAAGGCGGCGTATCGGTCAAGGGCGCGTCTCTTCATAGGCGCGGAGCAAGCCGGTCGGAGGATCCATATGGGATAGAGAATGAGGACGAAGCAGCGTGCCTGTTTCGGTGGGAGATGCCGTTCCCGCCCGTAGCAAGACCGCTTTGGGCTCCAGGGAAGCGACCACCAGGCGCGCTGCCTGCATCAGGGAGTAGCTATGGCCGGTCGTAAGCGGATAGAGCGCCGGCAGTGCTCGTGGATCGCCCAGGTGCCCCAGCGCCTCGACGGCTGCCTGCAGAAACAGCGGATCGTTTGGGTGACGCGCAATCGCCCGGATCAGTGCCGGAACTGCCCTGCGGTCGTTGATCTCTCCAAGCAGGGTGGCCGCTTCTATCCGCTCATTGCGGCTCACGGAATTCAGCCTCTCGATGTGACGACACACCCGTGCCGGCAGATGGGGATCAAGATGCGCCTTCCATCTTCGCAGCCACCGTTGCGTGGGTTCCGCAGCCTCCTCCATCACGGAAGACACCACCATCCACACGATCCTAATAAGGAGAAAGACTACATCGGCAAAGAAAAGATACATCGGGTAGATTCCCTATGTTCCCACAAATGGTATTCCTCATCAACATGGTAGACGAACCCAGCACCCTGTCTCGTTTCACTATCTCCATTTTTATCCCCTTAATCTCCCCTCTCCTTACGAAGGAGGTGAGGTAGAGGCGGGGGTGAGGTCAGTCCGCGCAGGCGGACTTCGTTATAGCAGAACGGCACTTTAGTGCCGGTGGTATTAGCACAGGAAATCGCCTGCCGCGTCGTGAATCCCTACGTCACAGTAGAGATTCGGTGGCGAGGAAAGAGTATGGCGGACCCCGAGTTACAGGTGACGGCTAAAGAGGGCTATTTTCATCATGAACTGCGGCTCAATGGCGAATCCGTTAGCAGCCTGGCGGTCAACGATCTGGTCATGCGTATCGGCAGGGCTACCGTGCGCATGGGCGGCATCGGCGGCGTGGGGACCAAATGGGAGCACCGTAAAAAGGGCTATGCCCGCCGGGTGCTGGAAAATTCCAATATCTGGATGGAGGCCAACGGCTTCGACTGTGCAACGCTGTTCGGAATAGAGGATTTTTATGACAAGTTCGGCTACGCCGTCTGCCTGACGGACAGCCGGTCTGAGGTGCAAACGCGGGATGCGGAGCGCGCGGCGGCTTCGCTGTCGGTGCGCCCGTTCGCCCAGGACGACCTGCCCGCCGTGCGCGACATCTACGCGGCCAATAATGCCACCTTGAACGGCAGCATCGTGCGCAACGACAGGACCCGCTGGTTTCGTAAAGGCTCGCGCTATGATACCGGCACCGATGTTTGCGTCTTCACAAACGAGACCGGAGAGGTCGTCGCCTATGCCGCCCGTGATGCCTCCAGAGACCGCGTCACCGTCTGCGAAGTCGGGGTGCGCCGCCCGGAGTATTATGCGGATATCACGCGCTGGGCAGCGGAATACGCCGTACAGCTACGCGTCGAGAATATCACCTTCATGCTCCCGCCGGACAGCCTCTGTGCCGCCTTCCTCACCCAGTACGGCGCGCGCCAGGCGCTGAGGTTTCCCCGCAACGGCGAGGGAATGGGGCGTATTCTCCATTTGGGCCGGTTCATAAAGAAGACTCTACCGGAATGGACGCATCGGGCTGAGGCGGCGCGTGAGATCGCGCCCGGCACGGCACTGCGCCTGGAGACAGACATCGGCAGCATCACCCTGCGCTGGACGGGGACGGCCCTGGAAATGGACGACACAGCGCGGGCGTCGGGAACGGTACGGTTGCCGCAGTGGCGGCTGATGCAGTTAGCGATGGGCTACTACGACGCGGAACTGACGCTCAGTTTTCCGGAGGTGGAAGCGTTAGGCGACCTTAGTCTGCTGTACACGCTCTTCCCGCGCCGCCTGGGCTATATGTGGACTTGCGATCACTTCTAGCCGGATTGTTCCCGGCCCGGCTGTTATGCCCGGCAACAACGGCCTCGTGAAAACAACGTTTTAGGATCGCTAAGAGAATTGATCCCAGAGCTCCCCTGCGGATATACTCAACACGTGCCAGGGGAAGGAAGATACGACTAGAATGGAAGCAAAGGCGATCTTTCAGGGCTGCTACGTGGCGACGCTGACGCCCTTCGATTCGGCGGACCGGCTGGACGAGGGTGTAGTCCGGTCGCACGCGCAGTGGCTCATCGAAAATGGCATTCAGGGCCTCTGTCCGGCAGGAACGACCGGCGAATTCCTCTACCTGACGGGGGAGGAGAAGCGGCGGCTCGTCGCCGCGACCGTGGAGGCTACCCGCCGGCGTGTGCCGGTCATCGCGGGCATCTGGGCGTTGCGGATGGGCGAGATACGCTGGCTGGCCCGGATGGCGGAGGACGCCGGCGCCAGCGCTGTCTTCCTGCCGCCTCCGATCTACTACCCGGCGAGCGACGAGACCCTCTTCGCCTACTACGCCGCCGTCCACGAGGCGACCGCCCTGCCGGTCTTCGCCTACAATATCCCGCAGTACGCGGCTAACACCATCTCGACGGCCTGCCTGGAGCGGCTGCTTTCGGAAGGCATCGTGGCCGGCATCAAAGACTCGACCGGCAATGCGGAGCGGCTCCGAGAGTGGATTCAGCAGTTTGGAGAGAAGGCTGTCCTCTTCGCGGCCAGCGACTCGTTCGCCTCGGAAGGCCGCCGTCTTGGCGCGGCTGGCTTCATCTCCGCCATCGCCAACATTGCCCCCGCCCTGTTCGCGCGGCTGTGGGCAGGCGAGGAGAGCCTGCAGCCGCAGGTCGATGCGTTACGCACCGTTCTCAAGCAGGTCGGCTCCATCCCCGCCCTAAAAACCCTGGCGGCGCGGCAGGGTTTCGCCTTCGGCGCTTCCCGTCTTCCCTTCTCCTCTCTGACGGCGGAACACCAGGTTTTACTAGGTCGGCTGCAGATTTGAGTTATGGAGTCACCTTGAAAAAGAAGGGATCAATAGAAATATCCACTAGACTTGTTCCATCCATATCAAGCAGCCTACCGGTATTGAAGTCATGATTACGTTGATATGCGACGCCGTTCGGAAAGTGGGATTGATTCGGAGTATTATTCGCCGAAAATATCCCGTAGAAATCTTTATTGATAGTCAGCAGATGCAGGTAATCGCCTAGGTAAGGCAGTCCGAAAACGCCTGGGCTGATCATAGCCGAAGGCGCATTGGCAGGCACTTGAGCAAGGACCAGATCGTTCCAGTTAATGCCATCCGCAGACAGACGAAGGTGCGTAACCCATTGGTTAGATGCCGTGACAATCCCTGGGGACAATGGGCCGGTATATTGCTGATAGAGAAACCCGATCAAACCATCGCTATTGATTGCTAATGCTGGGTTAAGGGCATTGGTGATCGTGAGCAGATCGTTGGGAGACCAGGTTACCCCGCGGTCCGAAGAGCTACGAACATGTAAAGTGTAATCGTCGGTGCCTACACGGTCCGCCCAGGCTACATAGACACTACCACTTTCATTTGGTCGCGGATCGACAGCTATGGTGATATGGCTGCCGATCCGCTCTTGTCCAATGGGACCTGGCTGGCCCTGTGGAGGCAGAAACGGAATTAAACGGTTAGACACCAGAATTCGTCCTGCAAAACCATCACTAGGATCCTTGAGTGCGGTAAAGGGATTAGCCCCCATAGTCCAGTTGTCATCCCGGACAACGATAACACTTCGTAGAATATTGCTAAGGTTGCTGCCACCGACCGTATGCAGGAAGGCTCCATAAATCGTTCCATCCGAGTGAATGGCCGGTCGTATCGAGGGGGCATCCGCGCTGGGAATAGCGGGTTTTCGCGAGTCGATATCGATCTTATTAAAAGCCGGTCTGGCAGCCGCTGCATCCACCGATACATCCATGGTCGCTGTCCGTCCACCAGGCTGATTGAAGTCATTGTCACCTACAATGACAACATCCTTAGCGGCGCCAGCTCCACTATTTTTGGAGGTCGCTTGAATATAGGGTTGATCCACCCCAGCACCCGTCCGATCGACCAACACCTTCATCTTCTGTCCGCTTTGGATATTATCTGATCTGAGAATATTGAGCCTGGGATGGAGATTCCCATTGGCGTCCTGTTGAATAGGCGTACGGATAATTCCCGCGTAAAGATGATTGGTACCGCTAAAGCGTAAAGTAATATCAGCCGTCATCTGGTCGCTAGGCACTATGGTCTGCAAAAACCAGGTATTTCCCCCATCGATCGAAACGAATATGGGTGCATCGCCGGCTCCGGCAGGATTGGGCGTAAATGCCGAAGCCGCCATCTGAAGAGGATTGACCGGATTGACGGTAAGATTAGGTTCACTATCGTTATTCGTCTCTCCGCTCAAAGACTGGGGAATCATATTAACGACGGTTACCTGTACCATGCTCATTCTCCTTTACCGACCGGGTGTGGGAAATTCTATGTATTTTTGGTACTCGGCGTTGCGGAAAGGATCGTTTGTATTCCACCGGGTTGATGAATAGATTGGAAATCCTCAGCGTGAAGTAGAAGATAATTTGCCCGGTCTTTTGCTCTTGTTTTTGAAGCCTGGGCTTTACCTTTCTGGGGCGCGCTAGAACGCCTTCGATGCAGGATGAAGTAGCCTTCTTGTCCGGGTTGCAATTTGGGAATATGAGCCCAAAGGATATCATTGCTGCCGGGAAAGCGCACAACGATGGTTTTTTGCGCGTACCGGCCCTGTGGTACGGATATTATTCTGATAACGGCTTCTCGCCAGTGTGGATCGTGCTCGCGCGGTTGGAGGAAGGTATTTGCACCGGCCTGGTCAGCACTCATTTGATCTTGGGGAAGGCTAACACTTACTACCTGGCCTAAAATCACAAGATCGGATTCAGCCAGATGATTACGCATATCCCGATTTGCCAAATTCTTGACCGGATCTGTCTGTGTGGCACGTAAAGCTTCCATTTCTGGGCCTACAGGATGCTGACCGATGGATTCGACAGCGATACTCTTTCCAAAAACAGATGGATTGGTAAAGAAGACCCACGAGTCACCTTCCTTAACGTTAGAGCTGTCGCTCAGGAAAACGGTAATGTCTTTGTCGCCATAGCTACTTAGCAACTTCGGGGCATGAATGATCTCATCTACATGGACTACAGCCGTGCGATCAGTTGTAGGTACCTCTTCCATAGTGGCTGCGCGAAGTTTCTGAACGGTGCCTCGAAAAACAAATCGCGCTTGCTGAGCTAAATCTTCGGCACTTTGACTGGCTGGCATATGTGCCTCCCCTTTGGAACGTTTCAAGATTGGATGGAAAGATACTTCTATTGTATAGCTTGCGGGTATGATTGTCAATAAAATAGTTCACACACAAACTGTGAAATACTCCACACTGGCAAAGGAGCTATTAAAATATGCTTTATGCGATCATTCTCAGTGTATCGTTGCTTTTAAGTAAGGCTATACAGGAGGCACTGCCGCGCTCGGTCGAGGCTATCGCCGTCTCAACTACGGAGGTTCGGGTCTATTGGCTGCCGGCAGAGGGCGCGACCGGCTACCGGGTCAGGCGAGACGGCCAGGAGATCGCGACGCTGCCCGCCACGGCGCAGGAGTTTGCGGATACCGGCCTGCCGCCCGACTCCACCCATCGTTATGAAGTGACGGCGCTGCAGGGCGAGCGCGAATCGCCCGTTCGGGAGTACACCGAGCGCACTTTCGCGCCCTTTCCGGCAGAGATAAGATCCACGCCGCAATCCCAGGAGGGAAAACAAGAGAAGCTGCCTGCGGTGACTTATGATGTCGTGATCGTGCAGGCGTCCTCCAGCGGCGTAGCGGCGGCGTATGAGGCGGCACGGCGCGGGCTGCGGACGGCCCTGATCGAGCCGACGACCCGGCTCGGCGGCATGCCCGCCAACGGCCTGAGCGCCACCGACATCCGCCGTCCCGAGCACGCCAGCGGCTTCTTCGTGCGCTTTCAGAACCGGGTCCGCACGCTCTACGCCAGAGAAGGCGTGAAGGCCAACGGGCTGCAGTACGAGCCGCGCATCGCCCACCAGGCGATGAAGTCCTTGCTCTATGAGGTTCCCAACCTGACCATCTTTCGTCATGCACGTATCGTCCGCGTCCTCACGCGCACGGTACCGAACGAGGCAAGCACTTCGGAGACACCCTCTTTCTCCCCACCGTACGATCCCTTGTCTCATGGTCCCATGGTCCCATTTCCTTCTCCTGCTTCGCCGTCGCGCAAACGCGTCGAGGCGATCGAAGTCGAGGAGTTGGGGGCGGACGGCCAGCCCACCGAACGGCGTGCCCTCTTCCGGGCCGCCATGTTCATCGACGCTACCGACTGCGGCGACCTGGCCGCCTGGGCGGGAGCGCCCTTTCGCGTCGGCCGGGAGCCGCGCACCCATGCCGAGCCGCACGCCGGTGTCATCTACTACGACCGCGCCGCCGACAAGCTCCTGCCCGGCAGCACCGGCCAGGGTGATAAGCGCCTCATGTCCTACGCTTACCTGCTCACGGTCAAGGACTACGGCCCCGGCGCCGACAAGACCATCCCCCGCCCGCCCGGTTATCGCAAAGAGGATTTCGAGCACACGCCTGCCTGGAAGGAGTCCTGGGCCGTCACGTCGGGCCGCATGCCCGGCGGGAAGTACGAGCTGAACCAGCACCCACAGGGCAACGATCTGCAGGTCATCAACTACGGCTACCCGACCGGCGACTATGCCGAGCGCGCCCGCGTCGAAGCTCTCTATCGCAATCACGTCCTCGGCTATCTCTACTATATCCAGACCGAGCAGGGCCAGAAGCAGATCGGCCTGCCCGACGACGAGTATCGCGACAGCGGCGGCTTCCCGCCCCTGCTCTACGTGCGCGAGGGGCGGCGCATCCTCGGCGAGCAGTTGCCGCTGGAGAACGATGTCACCGACGCCCGCCAGATCGTCCGCCCGGAGAGCATCGGCATCGGCGACTATCCCATGGATTCGCACGCCGTGCGCCCAAAGATCGATTGGGATCGGCCGGACATGGGCGAAGGGGAGTACTGGCTCTACCGCTACACGCCCTGGCACGAGCTGCCACTGGGTATTCTCATTCCCCGGAACCTCGATAACGTCTTCGTCACCACAGCCGTCTCCTCCACGCACGTCAGCTTCGGCACCTACCGCCTGGAGCCGGTCCGCATGGCATTCGGAGAGACGGCCGGCGCGGCAGCGGCCCTGGCGATCCGGTATCACCTCACGGCGCGGGAGGTCCCGGCCCGGCAGATTCAAGAGGACCTGCTGCCCCATGCCGCCAACCCGCTCGGCGATTCCCGCATCTACCTGTCTTATCTGGCGGACGCGCCGCCCGGCACACGTCACTACCGGGCGATCCAGTATCTGGTGGCGCGAGGCTTCTCGCTGACGGCAGAGGATTTGAAGCCGGACGCGCCCACGCAGCGCGGAGAGCTGGCCCGCTGGCTCACGCAGTTGGCCGCGCGCTCTGCCCCGCCGCCGCAAGTTCTGGCACGCTATCAAAACAACGGCGCAGTGGAAACCGTCGAGCGCCAGGCATACTTCCCTTATATGGGCGCGCCCGCCGACCGCTCCGCCGGCCCGGCCCTCCAGCGAGAGCCGAACCAAGACGCGATCCTCACCCGCGCCGAGATCGCCCGCTGGCTCCTGCGCGCGCTCCCGCCTTGGAAGCCTTCTCCTTCCTCTGGCCAGGACCATTACGCCGACATTACGGATCCCAATGACAAGGCCGCTGCCGAGGGTCTGTATGCCTACGGCATCGACTCGCGTCTCTGGGACGGCTGGAACGCCTATGCGCCCGAAGGCAAGCTCTTCTTCCGGCCGCAGGCGCCCTTGAGCCATGCTGACCTGCTCGCCATCCTCTACCTCGCCCAGATCGGCCTTGGCCCGCTGTTCTACGACAACCCGGTCGATGGCCGCAACGGCCGCCCGGTCCCCCCGCCCGTATTCGTCACTCACGAAGTGGCTGACACCTCCCAACCCTGAATTTGGAAACTGAGAAGGGGGATTTCTGGTATACTACTTTGGGCGTGGGGTCGAGATAGAGACCCCGGAGCCGGCTAGCACCCTGATCGGAAGGATTTATCATGCTGCGTTATCTCAATATGTTCGTGCTGATCGGCATCGCGCTGGTAGGAATCAGTATCGCCGGCTTTGCCACCGGCAACCGCTTTCTGATGGAGCCGGGCCAGACCGAGAACCCGCACGCGGCGCTGATCTATCTGGGCGCCGGAATCCTGATGCTGATCAATGGGGTCGTTTCGATCCTGCACGCGCCGCCGCAGCCGGCGAAACCAGATAAAAATGGCAGGGACAGGCCAGAGAAAGATATGCGCGCTCAGGATACGGATCTATCCGAATCAAAACAGACTGCCAATACCACATTACGTTCTTAATCCCGACGGGGCCATGCCGGGTTCGGCTACGGGCTTTTGGATAGAAGCGCCCGTAAGCGGCTGTGGGTGGCGCCGTGCGATGACACTCAAGGAAAAGGAATATGCGTAAGCCAGATGAAGACGTGAGAGAAGTCCTCTGCTCCGAGACGGGCAAGCCGATGCCCAAGATCCCGCTCTGGATGGCAGGAGTCAAGGTCAAATTCGTCAGCGACGAAGCGCGCCAGAAGCATCCTACCGTTCCCGGCCTGGTGGATATCGAGCCGTTAAGGCGCGGCTTGGCCCCCACAGGGGGAGATATGGAAGAGCTGAAAGACCTGGATGCCGCCGGAGCCATGATCGACGAGCCGGAGGCTGAGTTCGACGATGTAGGCGCCGAAGCGGAAGACCTCGCCGACGAAGAGTACGAGGGGTAAGGGAAGGGAGGGCGCCGTTGGCGCCCTCCCTTTTAGCTTAGGGATTGTTATAGAATTTAACCGCGATCAGACGCTGTTGCAGAGCCAGCGCCGTTTCCGAATCCGGATTATTGGTCAAGGCCGCATTACGATCGATCTCTGCGTGCAATATCTCGTTCGTATCGCCGGGCGTCTTGAAGGAGATAAAGCCCGCATTCGTATTTTTGAGTACGCTGAAAACGCTGCGGGACGCGCGATAGAGCGTCCGGATCATCTGAGCGCGGACGCTATCCTCGTCCAGCCGCTTCCGGAACGAGTTCGGCGCATTGATCGTCATCGTAAAGGCTGAGCCCGGTCCCAGGTGAACCTCAGCGATCTGCATCCCTCCCGGCAGCTTGACCTGGATAGCGCTCGCGTCCGCCGGTAAGATCGCGTTTTCATAGAACACGGCGCCGGGCTCTTGCGGCGCGCTTTGAACGCTCAGGACCGTTGCGGTCGAGACAGACTCAGCATTCTTCGACTTCTGTTTGTTCGAAGTGGTATGCGTCTTCCCGGTCGAGGAGGTTGTCGTTGTGGCTGCCGCGGAATCGGGATGATCGGGCGGCATGCCGCTTCCCGAAACGACCTTCGCCGGGGAAGAGCCATCCGAACTTTCGTTAGTGTCCGTGGACATGTTCGCGGCAGCCAGATTCGGGTGTTGGGCCGGAGGCAGAGGCTGGGCCTGCTGGGCAGTGGGGAAGGTGTCCATAGGGGCCGTATGCTCCGGCGCATGACTGCGATTCATCTGAAGCGCGATAAGCGCGATGATCACAACCAGAATGAAGGCCGCGGAGACCAGGGTCATACCGCGCAGCCAGCGACGGGGCGAGATACCCAGCAGGGCGGCCGTCCCGGTGGCGGCGGTGCCGCCGGCGCTGACCGTGGTCGCTTTGGCCCGCGCGGTTTCCGCCCGCGCCCGCGCCTCGGCCGCGCGCTGCTCCCGCGCCCGCTCTCGCTCCATCTGCTTGAGCTTGGCTTCATCCGAAGGATTGGGCCGCAGTTGGATGGCCATGCGGTACCACTGAATGGCATCGTCTATCTTATTCTGATCGCGATAGATATCGCCCAGCAGAGAATGCGCGGTGGGATTTTCGGGCTGAATTTTCAGGACGGCGATACAGCGATCGACGGCGCCTGCCCAGAGGCCGCGCAGGCGATAGAGGTTGGCCTGGCTGAGCAGGGTGCGCACGGCGTCCTTCTCCGAGCTGCCGGCCGCCGCGCCGCCCAGAGTCTCCGCAGGCGCCAGCCGCCCGGTATCGGAGGAGGCGCGTTCATTGCCGGCGGAAGCAGGCGCCTCCGGCGATCCGGCAGACGGGGCCGCATCAGCGCTCTGCCGCACGACCGCCGAAGCCGCAACGGTCTCTTCCGGCGTAGAGCGTGCCGCTTCTGCGGCGGTCGCCGGATCGGTTGCCATCCTCTCCAGCCCGCATTGCGGACAGAAGCGGTAATCTTTCTCAACAGTGGCGCCACAACGCGGGCATTGCATTAGTATTCTCCACGATAGAGGAAATAGGTAAAGGAGTGAATGCGTAAATGAAAAGCCTCATCATTTACCCATTTACTCTTTTACGCATTTACCTCATTGATTCCTGTGCTACCGAAGCCGCCTTCCCCACGGTCGGTCGTCTCCAGAGAGGCCGTCTCCACCAGAAGGGCACGTACGACCGGCGCCACGACCAGTTGGGCGATCCGATCGCCGCGGCGCACCGTAAAGGGCGCCTCTCCCCAGTTGATGAGCAGCACCTGGATCACTCCCCGGTAATCCGCATCGATCGTGCCGGGCGCGTTGACCATGCCGATCCCGTGCTGTGCCGCCAGCCCGCTGCGCGGGCGAACCTGGGCTTCATACCCTGCCGGCAGCGCGATGCGCAGTCCGGTGGATATCCGCGCCCGCCCGCCGGGAGGCAGGATCACCGGCGATTCCTCCGGCAGGGCCGCGTACAGGTCCATGCCTGCTGCGCCTGCGGTGGCATAAGCTGGCAACGGGAGATCGGCATCCTCCGGCTCACGCAGGACCTGGATGCGAACAAACTCTTCCATTTACTGCGACTATCCGCGCCCCGGATTTGTTCCCGGAGGCCCTCCCTACCCGTCAGGCCGGCGACTGAGAGAAGGTCGCCGCCGCGGGCGTCGAATCCTTCGGCTGCCGGATCGGAATCCGGACCCAGAACGTGGACCCTTTACCCATTTCGCTCTCCGCCCAGATAGTTCCTCTATGGGCTTCTACCAGGTTTCTCACCAGATAGAGACCGATGCCCGTGCCGCCGACCTTGCGGGAGTTCTTGTTATCCACGCGGAAGAACTTGGTGAATAGCTTCTTCTGCGCGGCTTCGGGAATGCCCATGCCCTGGTCCTTCACCCCCAGCAGCACCGACTCCCGATCCGCCTCCAGCCGCCCGATGACGCGCACTTCGCCTCCGTTGGGCGAATACTTGATGGCGTTCGAGACCAGGTTCTGCAGGATGTTCTGGATGAGATCGGGATCCGCCTCCGCCTCGATGTGCTCCGGCTGGAAGTCGATGACCAGGTCGTGCTTATCCGTCTGGCCCTTCTGAATCGCCACGACCTCCTCGACCGCCGTGCGCAGATCTACCTCCTTGAAGTTCATCTCGATGCCTTCCACGCCCGTCTTTTCGATGCGGGAGACATTGAGCAGGTCGTCGATGAGGCGCTTGAGCCGGTCCACATTGGCGTCGATGATACCGTAGAACTCCAGGCGGTCTTCCTGGGTATAGATCTCCTCTTCCGGATCGTCGAGCAGCGTGCGAATAAATCCTTTCATGGGAGTCAGCGGCGTGCGCAGCTCATGGGAGACGATCGAGACAAACTCGGTCTTCATGCGCTCCACATTGCGGATCTCGGTAACGTCGTTGAACAGGAAGACGATACCGATCAACCGGTCGGCATCATCGCGCACGGCGGTCGAGTGAAGCTGGTAGATGAACTCTTCCCCGTCCCGATCGAAGAGGGAGATTTCGTTTTGCGTGCGCGGCTCCTCTTCCCCATTGGCCGCCCCCGGCTTCTCGGCCTCGGCGATCTGGCACTGCAGGATCTGCATCACGGCCTCGTCCTTCACGACATCGGAAAGGAGCTTGCCTTTGGGGTCTTCATTCTCAGGCACGTCGAACATCGTGCGGGCCTGCGCGTTCATCTGGGCGATCCGTCCCTGCCGATTGATGAGGATCAGGCCGGCGGTCAGGCTTTCCAGCGTGTGCGCCAGCTTCTGCTTCTCGACCAGGAGATCCTGGAATGCCTGGGCGTTGGCGATCACGGCGGCGGCGTTATGGGAGAGGCGCTGCAGCAGGCGGACGTCTTCCTCGATAAACTCCCCGCCGTAGCGCTTGTTCAGACAGTGCAGCACGCCGACCGTGATCCGATCGACGATATGGTTCTGATCGTCGCGCTTCTCGATCATGAGAGGCACGGTGACCCCGTTGCGGATGTGGAGGGCATCGAAGAGCTCTCTGATGACGCGGGGATCTTTATCGGTATTGTGGAAGATGGCCGGATGGCCGGTGCGATACACCTCACCGGCGATGCCGGCATTGGGCTGGACCCGAAACGCGTCCACATCCTTCTCGGTCATTCCGAAGGCGGGCGAGCGCGCCACAAGCTCGCCCGTCTCTTTATCCCGTACCATGATGACGCACTTTTCGGCCTGGACGATCATGGCCGTCCGCTGGACGAGGCGTCGTAACGTCTCTTCAAATTCGCTTATCGGAACCGTCAGGTCGCGCAAGGCGCCTTCGGCAGCGCCCTCCTCACGCTCCAGACTGGTGATCTTCTGCCGTGCCGCCGCGAGCTCTCGTTCCAGATGATGCACCTGTTGTCGCAGCGCCTGAATATCTTCATGTTGTGTAGTCACGGGTATTCCTTGCCGGTCGCTCTACGTGTTTTAGAGTGACTGCCACGTGGGCAGGTCGAATTCTGCCGCCCTTCACCGGGCGATCTGCAACTTTAGAATACGTTTCTGCAGCGGCCTTTGTCCCCTCTCCGCCACTTTCCGGAAACGGCCGCTCTCTTGGAGAGGGCACGGCAAGGCGGTACAGATTGCGAACATTATGAGAGAAGGCTGCGCTGTTTGTCAAGAGCGTGCAAAGAGTGCTATCTATAGCGGGACAAAGTCCCTGCCGTGATGAAGTAGGAAAAACCGGCCTGCCCGGCCGAATATGACCTTACCCCTGGCCCTTCTCCTTACCAAGGAGAGGGGAAACCTGAGGAAGGAGCCGATAATTTCGATGGATGAGGAGCTGGCGGGCCTGCTCAAGTCGCGCCGGACGGAAGACCGGATACGGGCGGTCCGCAGGCTCGCCCGCGCGCCCGATGGTTCTCATCAGGAGCTGCTTCTGCAGGCGCTCTGCGACCGGACCCCCTATGTGGCCGCTCTGGCCGCCGAGGCGCTGGGACAGAGCGCCGGCGAGGAAGCCGCCCATAGGATGAAGGAACGTTTTCTCTATCTCATGCAGGATGGGCTGCGCCGCGATCCAGGCTGCCACATCCGCGCCAACCTGGCCTTTGCCTTCGGGCGGCTGGAGTACACCCCGGCCGCCGAGGCGCTGCGACAGGGTATCCGCGCGGTACAGATAGAGCCGGTCGGAGGCGTTCCTTTCGATACCGCGGCGCACCTGCGCGCCAACTGCGCGCTGGCGCTGGCGCAAATCCGTGCGCTGGACGCATTGCGCGATATCGCCCTGCTGCTCTTCGATCACGGCACGGACGCGCCCGGCGCCGGCGACATCCGCCACGTAAAAGTCGAGCCGCGCAAAGCGGCGGCCCGGGCGCTGGCCCGGCTCGCCGATCCGGCTTCCATCGTTCCCCTCGCGTTGCGGCTGGCCTATCCTGCCGGAGAGTCGGCGGAGGTGCTGCAGGAGTGCATGCAGGCGGTGGTGGCGCTGGAGGACCCACGTGCCCTGGAGCTGCTGGAACCCTATCTCCAGCACGAAGACCCGCATCTGGCGGCCTATGCTGCCCTGATGATCGCGCAGACCCAGGCTCCTGAAGCCCCGGCGCTCATTCGGAAGGTAGTTTCACGGCTGACGGGCGACCCGTTGCAGGCGGCGATGCTGGCTCTGGCGACCCTGCGTAGCGAGGAGGGACGCGCCACTCTGCTGGATCTGGCGGAGGATGCGCGCGAAGCCGTGCGCCTGGCGGCAGTCGAGGCCCTGGCCGGCGCTCAGGACGAGACGAGCCGCAAGAAGCTTGCCCATCTGGCCGCCCATGACCGTTCGGCAGCGGTCCGCCGGGCTGCCCAACGCGCACTCTGAAGACAGTTGCTAGTTTCTAGTTGCTAGTAAAAACCGGTTTAACTAGAAACTAATAACTAGTAACTAGCAACTTATTGGATAAGCGGTGAGAGCAAAAACACAAACCGGACGAATATCCTTCAGACTGGCGGCAGTGATGCTGGGCGGGCTGCTGGCCGTATTCGTGGCCGGGCTGGCGCTCGTGCAGCGCAGCCGGTCGGCGGACCGGCTGGCGAATGGCGGGGAGCTGGTCGTCTGGCTCTCCGGCGACACCCGCGGCTATCTGGAGCCCTGCGGCTGCCGGCGCGACCAGGCGGGCGGCCTGCCGGCCCGGATGACGCTGATCGCGCAGGACCATGCCCCGAACCGCTTGCTGCTGGACGTAGGCAATATGACCTCCGGCAGCCGCAGCTACGAACTGCTCAAATTCGATTACGTGCTGCGCGGCATGGCGGCGATGGGCTACGACGCGGTCAACCTGGGCCGGCGAGAGGCCGATCTCGACCGGGATACGCTGCTGCAAAAGCTGCACGCCTTCCCGCTGCCGTTCGTCTCCTGCAACCTGCTCGACCGGCAGACCGGCAAGCCGGTCGCCGCGCCCTCGCTCGTGAAGACGGTCGGCGGCGCTCGCATCGGCATTACCGGCGTGGTGCAAATGGATCCGGAGGAGGTCGGGCCGGGGCTGATGGTGCGCCCGCCTCAGGAGGCGCTGGCGGAGATTCTGCCGGGCTTGCGGGCGCAGAGCGACTTCGTGATCGTGCTGGTCTTCGCACCCGAAGAGACCCTCGACGACATCGCTTCCAAGTTCCCGGAGGCCGGGGCGGTGCTGGGCGGCGACGTTCCCCAATCCTCCGGCAGCGCGGAGACGGTCAACCGCGCTGTGGTGTTCAGCGTAACCGACAAAGGCAAGGTGATCGGGCGGCTGGCGTTCCGCCGCACCCCAGGCGGGGAGGGCCTCGCGCTCGCGTCCGCCCGCGCGCTCAAGACCGCCGATACCATTCCGCCTGCCCCGGCCATGACCGCGCTCATCCGGCAGTTCAAGGCCGATCTGCGCGCCCGCAACATCGAGCTGGCCGCCGAGGAGGGCCTGGATCCCATCTCCGCCCAGCAGACGACCGCCGATACCTACGCCGGGCAGGACCGCTGCCAGGGCTGCCATGCCACCGCCTACCACGTCGCGCTTGCCTCGGCGCACGCTCACGCCTACGAGACACTGATCCAAAAAGGCTCGGAGTACGACCCGGAGTGCCTGCGCTGCCATACGGTCGGTTATGGCGCGCGGGACGGCTTCGTCAACCTCCAGACGACGCCGCGCCTGGCCGGCGTGCAGTGCGAGAGTTGCCATGGGCGCGGGACCGAGCACATCAAAGCCATTCAATCCGGCAAGCAGGGCCGAGCGGCTACGCTCACCCTTCGCGCCGTTACGCCCAATAGCTGCGTTCGCTGCCACGACGCCGAAAACAGCGCCGATTTCCACTTCGCCACCTTCTGGCCCAAGATCAAGCATGGCTTCGAGCCAGGCATGAAAAACTAACTCGTAATTAAGGGTTAGAGAAGGCGCAGCCGCGCCGCCATCACCATGGGAATCTCGCGGAAATTAGCGGGGCTCACGGAGCGTTTATCCTGGCTCTCACGTTGAAAGCCCGGCTCTTCCAGTCCTTCCAGAACGAAGCCAGCACGGAAGCAGGTATTGAAGAGGACATGAAAGGGACGGTGGAAATAGTACTGCGCGACCGGCTGGCCCCGAATCCCGATTCCCTTGGCCGTCTCCACGCTCAGGTATTTCGATATCTTCACCGAGTGGCAAAGGGTAAGCTCTCCTCCCTCATCCGTCTCCTCCACCACGCGCACGCAGCCATTGTTGTTGAAGCAGGGGTGCATCACCGTGAAGACGAAGCGCCCGCCAGGCTTCAAGAGGCGGCTCAGCGAGGAGAGTAGCGGATCGATCGTGGGCATATCCATGAGCGCCATGTTGCTGACCACGGCGTCGAACCGGCGCTCGCCCAGCGAGAGCAGTTGCTGCGCGTCCGTGGCATCGATCTGCCGAAACTCGATCCGATCGGCGACCTCCTTCGTCCGCTCCTGCGCCCGCTGCAGAAACACCGCGCTGAAATCGGTGGCGACAACCTGCGCGCCCGTCTGCGCCATCTGCCGCGCGAACAGGCCCGCGCCGCACGCGATCTCCAGCACGAGTTCTCCAGGCTGTAAGGCCAGCAGGCGCTCCGCAGCGGGAGCGATCAGCTCACGGTGGAAAGCGTTGCCCGCATCGCCCATATAGTCGTCCCAGAAGGCGGCGTTCGCATCCCAGATCGACCGGCTCTCCTCGTTGAGCGCGCGGATCGGATCTTCCGTTTCCAATTGGTTTCTCCTTAGTAAACGTGCATCGAGCCGTCGGGACGGCGATGAAGGGGCATAAAAGCGCGTTTGTAAGGATACTTTGCCGCCTTCTCCTCGTCGACGTCGATGCCCAGGCCGGGCTGCTCGTTCGGGTAGAGGAAGCCGTCGCGCAGCTCACAGATGCCGGAGACAACATCATAGACGGGATCGGGAAAGCGCGTCCACTCCTGCACGCCGAAGTTGGGCACGACCATCTGCACGTGACAGGCCGCCGCCTGCCCGATGGGGCCGAGATCGGCGGCGCCATGAAAGGCGCTGCGCACGTTGAACGGCTCGGCCATCACGAGGATCTTGCGCGCCTCCGTGATGCCGCCGACGTGGATGGGGGCGATGCGGATAAAGTCGATCCAGCAGTTGATAAAGAGAGGCAGGCAGTCCCAGCGAGAAGTGAAGATTTCGCCGATCGCCAGCGGCGTGACCGACGCCTGCCGTAGGACCGGCCAGCTTTCCCGGTGCTCGGGCATCAGGGGATCTTCGAGGAAGAAGAGGCGATACGGCTCCAACTCTTTCGCCAGCCGCGCCGCCTCGATAGGCTGCAGTTGCTCGTGAACGTCGTGAAAAAGCTCGATCTCCATGCCAAGTTTATCGCGCAGGTGGGCGAATAGCTTCGGGATACTGAGCAGATAGGGCGTCGACTCGTAGATGCCGGTCGCTGGCGTGCCCGGCGTCACGGGCGGCTGCTCGCCCTTGTAGCCTGCCCCGCCATAGCCTCCCATCTGGCAGCGCACGACCTTGAAGCCTTTCTCCATCAGGCGGCGGGCGGCGTCTTCCACGGCGGTCGGCTCGCGTCCGTCGGCGTGGCTGTAGCACATCACGCCCTCGCGCGCTTTGCCGCCCAGTAACTGATAGACCGGCATGTTGGCGAGCTTACCCTTGATGTCCCACAGCGCGAAATCGATGGCGGCCTGGGCCGCCGCAAAGACCGGCCCGCCGCGCCAATAGCCCTGCCGGTAGACAAGGTGCCACAGGTCTTCGATCTGCTGCGGGTCGCGCCCGATGAGCAGGTGGGAAATGTGGCGAATCGCCTCCGCGATGATCGGCTCGCTGCCGTTCAATGTGCCCTCACCCACGCCGTAAAGCCCCGGCTCATCGGTCAGGACCTTGATAAAGACATAGTTACGGCCAGGACACGTGACGATCACGCGAACATCGGTGATTTTCATCGGGCGCTCCTATTGCGTATTGATTCCGGCGACGATGTCGCCGAGGCTCTCTTTTTGCACCTGATAGCGCGCGTTGGGGTTGTTTGAGTATTCGCGGGCGCGCTTGGGATCGTCGATGGGCTTGCCCCCATCGTCCTTGCCGTCCGGACCGACGCTATAGAGGACGTATTTCGTTTTGGTCCGCCGGTAACTCAGGGGACTGTTGAGCGCGAACGGATCGTCGGACACTCTGGAAAGGTAAGCCGGCACGAGTTGATTCAAGTTCTGCGGATAGGCGCCATGTTCGACATAATAGGCGCGCAGAGCAAGCGCCACGAGCAGCAGCGCGTTCTGGGTCTCGGTGATGGCATCCTTAAAGCGCGCTTGCGAAAAGTCCATATCCAGTATCAGTAGCTGATCGATCGGATCGTTGGGAACGGGCGAAGGCGGCGACTTGGCGGCATAAGGCTGGCGCGCATTGGCGATGCCCTGATCCATATAATGGGTGTAGTTGTTGAGGATCGTTCCCTTCCCATGGAACAGCAGGTAGAGGCGCAGCGCGCTACTGACATTGCCGTTCTGCGCGTTGTTATCCATTCCCATTTCGTGCTGAAGCTCCTGCGGCCAGTTCGGCTGACGAAAGATTTCCATCAAGCCCGCCTGCCCCGCCCATTTTTCCTCCTGCAGCACGTCGGCAAAGGGGAGGTGATGCGTCATGACAGCCTGTAGACGGCGGGCGGCTTGCCGGGCTTGCGCGGCATCCAGGTGGTCTATCGCCTTCCATATCCGCGCCCTGCCGATAGCCTGGCAGGCGATTCCGACCAGATCCCCGATCAGTGAGGAGCCGTGCGGGATCATTTCGCCCATCTGAACCGCATCCAGCCAACTGTTGACGGCTCCGCTCCAATCTCCGCGATCCGCCTTTGTCTGCCCTTCCAGAGCCAGCAGCCGGACCAGACCGCGAAATTTGGCGTAGTAAGGGAGCAGCGTCTTGAAGGAGCGTAACGGCGGATTCACATAGGGATGGGCAAAGCCTTCGCGCAGCGTCTTGAGCGCATCCACATTTTCTTGAACCAAAGCCTCCTTGTCCGCCAGCGTATACGAGGGCGCCAGACGAGGCTGCCGCGAAATAGCGTCGCCGATCTTTTGATCATCTACCACGCTATAGCCCGCCTGTTGGAAGTAGTCGAAGGCGTTATAAGCCGGCATCTTCGGCATCGGCACGACGATCTTAGGCATCTCATTGGCCGCCTGCCACCGGCTGTAGACCACCAGTGCAATAATGGCCGCAAAGCAGGCGATAACCACCAGGACCGTTTTGGCGGGGGTCCAGGTGGATGTTTTTCGGGTCGTATAGACCTTCATGGCAGGCTCCTCATCACAAGCTCCACGCCGACGCCTTGAAAGGCACGTAGAGACGATCCTATCATTCGCCGCTCGGCCACTCTGCTCCTTCAGAAGGCCCCCACCCCCGACCCCTCCCCCAATTTTAGGGGAGGGGGGACTTTGCTGCAAGCTAATACGCTCTCCTCAAAGCTTCTCTTGCTTGTAAGCAGATGCAAACGCTGGGCTAGTTCCTTCTCATCCGCAACTTAGGAGATGCAAGGACTATTCGATTCTAGAGGGTGAGGACTTTAATGCAGGAGTACCAGAGGGCAATCTAGTCTCCCCTCCCCTAAAATTGGGGGAGGGGTCGGGGGTGGGGGCCAAAGAGGGCCTGAGTAGGATTCCCCACCCCTTCTTCCGAACAATGCGGGAGCAGAAGGAGAGAAAGCCATAAAAACGCGATCGTTCGATCCCATCCAGGTAGAGGTCTGGCGGCATCTGCTGGCGGCCATCGCCGAGGAGATGGGCGTGACCCTGGAGCGCACGGCCTACTCGCCCAACATCAAGGAGCGGCTGGACCACTCGTGCGCCCTCTTTGATGCGCGGGGCCGGCTGCTGGCCCAGGCGGCGCATATCCCCGTCCATCTCGGCGCGATGCCCCTGATGCTGCAGGCGCTGCGGGACCGCCTGGAGTGGAAGCCCAGCACGATGTGGCTGTGCAATGATCCCCGCGCGGGCGGCACGCATCTGCCGGATTTAACTTTAGTCGCGCCTGTCTACCCGACCGGCACGTCCGGCCGGCGGCGTGGCCCGCTGCTCGGCTTTGTCGCCAGCCGCGCCCACCACGCCGACATCGGCGGCTTATCGCCCGGCTCGCTGCCCCTTTCCACCGAGTTGTTTCATGAGGGGTTGATCGTCTCGCCGGTGCGCCTCGTCGAAGAGGGGCAGGTGCGCGCCGACGTACTGGAGCTGGTCTGTGCCAACTCGCGCACGCCGAACGAGCGCCACGGCGACCTCTCGGCCCAGATCGCCGCCAACGAGACCGGAATCCGTCGCTTCCAGGCGCTGGTATCGCGGTACGGCCGGGAAGAGTTTCGCAGGCGCGTCGGTGAGAACATCGCCTACGCGGAGTGCGCGGTCCGCGCCGCCCTGACGAGCCTGCCGCCGGGCCGCTACACGGCTACCGACTTCCTGGACGGCGACGGCGCAGGCACGACCGATATACCGATCACGGTCACGGTCTCGTTGCGCCGCTCCGGCCATGCTCGCTTCGATTTCACCGGCACCGCCCCGCAGGTTAAAGGCTCGCTGAACGCGACGGAGGCGATCACACGCTCCGCCTGTTACTACATCGCGCGCTGCCTCGTCGAAGAAGAAATCCCGACGAACGCGGGTTGTTTCGCGCCCATCGAGGTCATCGCGCCGGAAGGCACGCTCGTCAACGCGCGCTTCCCCGCCGCCGTGGCCGCCGGGAACGTGGAGACCTCGCAGCGGATCGTGGACGTGCTGCTCAAGGCGCTGGCCCAAGCTGCGCCGGACCGCATGCCCGCCGCCAGCCAAGGCACCATGAACAACCTGACCATCGGCGGCTACGACCCGATCCGTGATCGTCCTTTCGCCTACTACGAGACGATCGCGGGCGGCGCGGGCGCTTCGGCAAAAGGTCCGGGCCTCTCTGCCGTCCACACGCACATGACCAACACCCGCAATACGCCGGTCGAGGCGCTGGAGTCCGCCTACCCGTTGCGAGTCCTCGAAGTTGCCATCGCCGAAGGCACCGGCGGCAATGGGCTGTATCGCGGCGGTGATGGGCTGATACGCCGCCTGGAGCTGCTCGCCGAGGCGCGAGTCTCCCTGCTTTCCGAGCGGCGCACGCATGCGCCGTTCGGCGCGAATGGCGGAGAAGACGGTGCGCCGGGCGCCTCCTGGCTCGCCGAGCCGGGCCGATCTCCTCAGGAGATGCCGGGCAAATGGAGCCGCGACTGTCCGCCGGAAACGGTCCTGACCCTCCGCACGCCAGGCGGCGGCGGCTGGGGCCGCGTTTGACAAATCGGCGGGGATATGCTTTACTTTTGGGGCTTGGTAGAAGGGACAACATGGGAGGCGAAGGCCGGTAACCGATGCTTGTGGCGCTGCAGACCGGGCAAGGACGGCTCGATTTCCTCGTCCGTGGAGAGCAATTCACCTCGTATGGGTATGGCGATGAGAGGGCCGTTCCGGGCTTCTCGGAGCTGAACGCGCCGGGCCGCCGCGCGGTGACCCGAGAAGAGGAGCCGGGTGGGCTTGCGCTCTGTCTGGTCCATGGCAATGTCGAGGGGGTGGCTTTCGGAGTCGATGGGCAAGGCGAGCCGGGACGGATCGTCACGTTGGAGATGACGGCGCGGCGCGGCTCTCAGACGGTCGGCTTCCAGCAGGAATGCGCCTGGATCGTTCCTGACGGCCGCCGCCTGCTGACCGAGGCGCGCACCGCTCGCGTGCATCCTGGTCCCGGCGAGGCGCGCATCCTGGATCTGAGTTTCCGGCTCGTGGCGTCGGAGGAGCAGGCGGTCTCCTTTGGCCGCACGGAGGAATCGTTCCTGCGGGTCCGCGCGGCCTCCTCGCTGTTTCCCTCCGGCGGCGGACAGGTGCGCAACAGCGAGGGCACTTACGATGCGGACGGGATACACGGCCGCAGCGCCGCGTGGGTCGCCTGTGTGGGCGTCGTGCAGGCCGAGACGGTCGGCTTCGCGTTTCTCGATCATCCGGACAACCCCTGGCATCCCCCACCCTGGATCGCGCGGGAAGACGGCACGCTGTCGCCCTCGCCGTTCGCCTGGCGGGAGATGGAGCTGGCGGCCAGCCGCGCGATCTTCCTGCGCTATCGACTGATCGTGCATCGTGGCTACGTGGATCAGGGCTGGGCAGACGCGCGGCTGGCCGAGTACGTCCGCGAGGCGTGATTTTCCTTCTGGCTTCTGACCTGAAGAGAGCCGAAGAATTCTCGAAAACCCGATCGGGAGTTACACCGTTTTCATGAAGCAGACGATCTCTGCCTGCGCCTGTTTTTTCGCCTTTCTGCTGGCGGGATGCAGTACAGGATCTTCCCACAGAACGCCGGTCTCAGCGCCCATCCCCGTGGCGGTTCGGACGCCCCATCCCGCGCCCAAATCGCCGGGCGGCGTACCGGCCCTGCTCGATCCCCACAATGTCTACGCCGCCGACTGTGCCGGCATGCTCAGCCCGGTCGTACGCGATTTTCCGGAGCGGGTCTACGTGCCCAACAGCGATAGCGATACCCTTGACGTCATCGACCCCGCGACCTTCCAGATCATCGCGCACTATCGCGTCGGGACGCTGCCGCAGCACGTCGTCCCGTCTTACGATCTCAAGACGCTGTGGGTGACCAACGATAAGAGCAACAGCCTCACGCCCATCGATCCGGCCACCGGGAAATTGGGCCGCCCCGTGCCCGTCGCC
>Ga0209810_1001057_pt1 | contig 46646 bp, 52 predicted proteins | sample Coa_R1_7_FD_187159 | JGI IMG/M metagenome (GOLD analysis project Ga0209810, IMG submission 187159) | Surface soil microbial communities from Centralia Pennsylvania, which are recovering from an underground coalmine fire - Coalmine... | ecosystem: Environmental > Terrestrial > Soil > Unclassified... | reverse complement strand
TACCACGACCGCCCGCACTCACGGCTCGATTACAAGACGCCGCGCGAGGTGCGAGCCACGTGGGACGATGCGAGAGGACAACTACAGAAATTCGCGGCCTGAACCGTCAACACGGAAAGGGAGCGGTCCACGGCCCCCCGCAAGTCACGAATCCCGCCACCCGAACCCGTGGCGCGGAGCAGAGCGTTCTGGCATCGCGGAGCCGAGCCATGCACTGCGATCCTGTCGAACTGCCGCGACGCTCCCTGTTTGCATACGCCGTTGGAAGCTTTTCCGAACGTCGCCGCTCCGCCGGGTGCCTGAACGCGCTTCGTCAGCTCACGGCACGCCCTGACGAGTTCAGCGATCCGTCGTTTCTCGCAGGCGAGCAGCGCCAGCGCGGACTTGCTGAGCGCCGACGCGGACAAGCGGTCGAGTCGACTCAGAGCGGCCCACCCAACATCAAGGACCAGGATCTACCTGCGCCTGACACTCCGCCTAGGTCGGGCTGCCGCCCCGGGAGTTCACACCGATTGGGTCACCACGCAGGACCGCGGGGTTCGGATTATGACCGGCCGGGAGCACTCTCTTGAACGAAGTTGTCGACGCACTCCGCCCGATGCTCACGCCTGACGACGACGACCCAGCGGCCACGGCAGACCGGGGCGAGCAGCTCGACCTGATCCTGGCCGGGTGAAACTGCGCGACCTCGAGCGGCATCTCGCCGCTCACGGTGCGCGCAAGGTCGGCGAAGGCGCCAAGCACACGAAGTGGCGAAGCGCTGACGGCGCTCGCGCATCGGCCGTGCCGCGACTATCGTCTCGCCCGAAGAGTGTCTCTCTCTTGCGGGCTGCACGGCCCCCTGCCCTTCACCCGCGACCGAGACGGGCCTCCGGACGGGTCGGCTCGAACAGCTCGATCGGGTTCCCGGACGGGTCCTCGAGCAGGATCTGCTTGCCGCCCACGCCGACGACGATCTCGTTTCGGAAGCGGTGGTCGTTCGCACGGAGCCGCTCGACGGCAGCCTCGAGATCGTCGACCTCGAGCACGAAGCGGTTCCAGCCGCCGGGCACGGGGAGCGTGCCGTCGGGCATCGCCTGGCCGCCGCCCGGGCCGCCGCCCGGTGCGCTCAACACGAGGCGCAGATCGCCGCGCTCCAGCATCGCGAACGCGGGAGCGGGATGCATCACCACCGTGAACCCGAGCTCATCGCAGTAGAAGGCGATCGCACTGGCGACGTCGTAGACGATGTAGCGCACGCTTACGGTTGCGGTCACGACCCCTCCTCCTCGAGCAACGCGACGTTCACGGCCCCCACAACGTACCGTCGCTCGTTGCGACGGCTCGGCCTACGATGCTCGCATGAGCCTGTTCCGCCCAGTCCGCACCGTGACGAGCGCCGACGGCGACTACTGGGAGCTCTACGTCTCCAAGACGGCACTGCCGCAGTGGCGCCAGGGTCGGGGCGGCGGCGGCGACATCGGCAGCGTCGACCCGCGCTTCGGTCTGGTCGAGCTGCCGTTCGCGATCCTGAGTGCGCTGTGGGGTCTCCTGATCGTGCCGCTCGTCCGCGTCGTCGTCCTGCTGCCGGTCGCCGTCGCGAGAGGCCGGCGGTCGCGGGCCGTGCGGATCGAAGCGGTGCGCGGGTTCCCGGAGCGCGAGGTGTTCCTCTGGACGACGACCGACGAGCAAGTCGATGCGGTGGTCGACGAGATCGCCGCCGGACTCTCCCGGGGAAAGCTGCTGCAGCCGGAGGGCGCCGTCTACTCCGGCCGCGAGCCGAGCTGACCGATGCTCGAGCGGCTCGTTGCGTGGGCGCGCGGCGACGTGCCGACCGCGACCCTCGACTCCGAGCGGAACCGCTGCATCGACGCATACGACCTCGTCGAGGAGCTGCCGAACGGGCCGGCTCGCGCGGCCGCGTGGGCGGCTTTTGCCTTGCAGACGTACGCGGACAAGCTGGTGAGTGCCGCCCGCGCCGACGGGTATGTCCGTTCCGAGAGCGCGCGGCTCGCACGCGACGCCTACCGGCTCGCAGCGGGCTGTCTCGACATCGCGCGCACAGGCGCGGGCCGCGTGCCGGACGCGCTCCCGCGCTGGGGGACGCCGATCCGCTCACACGACCAGCTCGTCGGCATGCGGCAGGCGCTCGAGGCGCTGCGGACGTTCATTGCGTTCGAGCTCCGTGACGATCGAGCCCCCGGCCTCGCGCACCTCGACGAAGAGCTCGCCAAGGTCGATCGGTTCTGGATCGAGCACCCGCCGCCCGAGATCCGCGGCGCGCTCGGCGACGCGCTGCTGCACGGTCTCGACGAGGCGTACACGCTCGGACTGCGGGTGGCGGGCGCGGCGTAATCCGCCGCGCGCGCTCTTACTCCTCCGAGTGCGCAGGCTGCGCCGCGAACTGCACCGCACCGGCGGCCGGGAACACGATCGGGCGCGCGGGGATGCTGAAGCGCGCGAGCGCCGCGACGACCGCGGCGCCGCCCGCGAGCTCGTACGTCGCCGAGTCGTTCAGAAGCAGCGACGTCGCGATCGCAAGCGCGGCCGCCAGCACGAGGTCGCGCGCGCGGGGATCGGAGCGTGTGAGCGCGGCTGTCAGCGCGAGCAGGAACAGGATCGCAATCGGCGCGAGCACCGGCCACTGGTGCAGCGCGGGGAGGTACGCGAGCGGAACGCGATTCGCGACGACGTCCACCAGCCCGGACGCGCCGTGAGCAAACGCGCTGCGCAGATGATCGGGGCCCGGCACGCGCAGGTTGAGCCAGATCACGCCGAGGCCGACGGTGCCGTTCAGCAGGAAGAGCGTCAGGAAGCCGCGCGCACCGAGTCGCAGAAACCGCGCGCCGGTGTAGGCGAGCGCGACGGCGAAGACGATCGCGCCGCCGCCGTCGGAGCCGAGCCGGTTGTCGGTGACGAGCACGAGGCTCAGCAGGGCGAAGATGCTGAACCCGACCGCGCCGTAGCGTCGTGCGGCGAGCGCGCTCCCGGCAACAAGCGGCGCGAGCAGCAGGGTCTCGAGCTGATTGCCGATTCCCCAGAAGCGCGAGTTCTGCGTGGGGCCGAGCGGCGTGATCGCCACCCACGCGGGACGCACCACGAGCAGGACGAAGTGCGCGAGCAGCACGAGCACGATCGCGGCGAGAATGCGCCGATCATCCGTGCAGGCGTGCGCGATCAACCAGCCGCCGCCGAGCGTCCCGACGACGAGCACCGCCACGAGTGCCGGCTCGTTCGCGATCTGCAGCGCGCCTGCGGCGACGCTGCTGAGCAGCGCGGCGAGGATCGCGGGCAGCCCCGCGCGCGGACGCAGCCGGGCGAGCAGGAGCAGCGCGCACGCGATGATGATCAGCGCGGGGAGCTTGAGGCGGTTGTTCGCATGGATCCGTCCGTCGAGCCGCTCGAGCGTCGCAACTGCGTCCGTCGACTGCGTCGACCGCAGCCCACCGCGCGGATAGCCGAGCGCCGTCGGAGCGATGTCGACGATCGAGACGAGGCCCGGGATCCGCGTCGTCACCGAAGTGAGCAAACCGTGGAACCCGCGGCCGACGACGGCGATCGGGTAACGGCGGTCGTTGCTGACCGGCGGCCCGTCCGGGGGCAGCGCGACGATGATCGCGTCGTGCAGGCGCGTCGGATCGGGTGAGGACGCGAAGCCGAAGAGCGGACGGCTCTTCGGAAGCGTTCCGAGATACGGGTTGACATCGAGACCGCGCACGAGCGACGCGATCGCGTAGCGCCGGTTCGTCACCGGACCCACACCGGGAACGAGCAATCCCACGGCTCCGCGCGCGGCCAGGGTGCGAAACTGCGAATCGCTCAGATCGTCGACGACGACCACCTTGAAGCGCGGGACCGGGCGGTGCTTCGCAACGGGCGCGCCCCAGAGGAACGGCCGTGCGTGCGCAGCCGGCGCCGACACGGCAGCGGCACAGCACACGAAGCACGAGAGGACGAGGAGGAGCCGTCGGATAACGCCGATTCTGGCGGACCGACGGCGGCCACGGGCGCGGCAACTGCTCGGCCGCACCCGATCGAGGGTCGCGCACGGGCCGTTCGAGGCCGACGACTCAAGCGGCGAGCTGCGGGCATGCTGATCACCCTCCACGACCGGGCGCTGGTCGACGACCTGTGCGCGCATTTCACCCGCTCGGGCTTCGAGGCGGAGCCGGCGGGCGGCGGCACGGTCGAGATCAGGCGACCCGATGCGCCGACGCCCGAGCAGGAGCGCCGCGAGGTCGAGCTGCACCTACGCGTCTGGCAGGTCGCCAATCCCGGCGCCGGCGTCGACCTGACGTAGCAGACGGCACATCGAGCACGGAAAACGACGGGCGGCGAGAGCCGCCCCGCCCCCGTTGGGTGAACCGTGGGCGAACGACTCCCTCGGACGGGGGTAGAGGGAAGATACAGCGGAGTCCGATGTAACCGGTACAGGGCACGTCAAACCGCCGGATCACGGAAAGGGGCTCACGTCACAATGCACGCTCGCCTGAAGGATCGCCTCGCCGCAGAGCAGGGCTTCACCCTGATCGAGCTGCTGGTCGTCATCATCATCCTCGGCATCCTGCTCGCGATCGCGGTGCCGTCGTATCTCTCGTTCAAGGATCGCGCGAACAAGGCCGCCGCGTCGGCGAACGTCCGTGCCGTTCTGCCGGACGTCGAGTCGTACAACGCCGACAACACGGTCGGGGCACCTGCGGGTACCGATCCGGACGGCGTCTCGACCGACAGCGGCTACCAGGGCATGACGGCTGCGCTCCTGAAGTCGGACTATGACCAGGCGTTCCCGTCGTCGGTCTTCGTCTTCCCCGGGGACGCCGGAACCTCCGGCGCACCGACCGGGACGGGCATCAGCGCCGTGGGCACCAGCCCGACGGACTACTGCATCGTCTCGACGAACGGCTCGTGGTACGCCTGGAAGCTGGGACCGGGCGGCACGATCCTCGACGGCACGACGCTCGACAACGTCTGCACGAACACCCCGTAGAGGGGATGGCACGCGGGGGGCGGCGAAAAAAGACGCCGCTCCCCCGCTCTTCTCCGAGTACCATTTCAGCGTGCGGATCGTGGTCGCGGTTCTCGTCGCAGGCGTCGCGCTCGCCGCCGCGCCGCTCGCGTCGGCGACGCTCTTCCCGCCCGTCGGCAGCTGGAAGATCGTGCACGTCACGAAGCCCGCGTCGCTGCGCATCCTTCGATCGTGCAACGCGCAGTCGAAGTCCCGCACGCGTGTCGGCACGACGTCGCGGCGGCTCCATCCGGTCGCGTGCGAGCAGCCGCCGCGCTCGAACGCGCTCGACGGCAGCTTCGTCATCACGTTCGGGCCTTAGTTCAGGAGCTTCGCGGGCGCGACGGCCGCGAACGCGTCCTCCACGATTCCCTCGAGCTCGTCCCAGTCGATCTCCGCGTGCAGTCGCACGCCGATCCAGCCGCGCTGGCCGACGTACGGCGGCCGGAAGAAGCGGTCGGGGTTCGCCGCGACGAGGAGCTCCTGGTGCCCGGACGGAGCGGCGCACCAGATCCCGAAGATGCCGTCGTCGTGATGGTTGTCGAGCAGCATCAGGAAGCAGCGCTTCTCGCGGACGAAGAAGCTCGGCGCACCGTGGCTCAGCCGCTCGCTCGTCTCCGGGAAGGCGAGACAGACCGTCCGGAGGCGGTCGAGAACCGCTGCCCGCTCGGAGGGCGTCGGATAGCTCACGTGTACCGTGTACCAGCTCCGGGCGGTTAGCTCAGCTGGGAGAGCACCTGCCTTACAAGCAGGGGGTCGGCGGTTCGAGCCCGTCACCGCCCATATAGAAATCTCTGCGACCGGTTCCGCCAAGGCCCGAACCCCGACGGGACCGAGAGCGCCGACGGCTTCTACCACCCGGAGGACGAGGTGTTCCTGCCGTGGTTCATGCGCCTCGCGCCGAACCTCGTCTCCGAGCCGACGCAGAGCGCGTCGGCTGATGCCGGGCGGTACACGTTCATGGGCGACCTCGAGTCCTTCGCGGGCTTCGCGGCGCCGCCGCCGGCGGCCTGCGGCTAGGCACGACCAGGTCGGCTCCGGCCTCTTGGATGAAAGGAGACAGCGAAGATGAAACTGACGTTCCTCACGTTCGTCGTGGCCTTCGCGGTCGGAATCGCCGCCGCTTCGGCTGCCGCCGCCGGCGGGAGGCCGACCGTTCCGCCGGAGCCGATTGACGACTCGCAGCTGCACGCACTCACGACGGCCGGCGGCGGCGCGACGCTGCTGCCGACGACGCGAACCGTCGCGCATCGGTGGGGGTCGACCCTCGACCCTCAGGACGGACTCTCCTACGGCTACAGCATCGTCGGCGCCGACCCGGACCACTGCTCCGGAGCGGCATGCGACGTGACCGTCGATGTCGACATCACGCCCGTGATCCTGCGGCTCGCCGGCATGACCTTCAGCGGCAGCGACGTGCTGCAGGCCACCCTCGACTCGCCTGAGTTCGCGCTGAACGACTACGGCTCGACCGCGTACGCAACAGGTCCGACGGACACCGCGCCGCGTGGCCCAGGCGGCACCCTGTCGCAGGGCGACGCCGGCAACCCGCTGCAGCTCCAGGACGCGACGATGCGCGCGCAGTTCGGGCGGACGGGGGCGAGCGGCTACCACCTCCGTCTGCGTCGGAACGTCCTCCCGCCCGTCACCATCGACGTTCCCCAGTCGCAGGGACTCCTCTTGGAGAGCGGGCGCGGAGCGGTCTTCGCGGCTGTCGCCTACCAGTGGTGGGGGCCGCAGGTCCATAACCTCGAGACCAAGGCAGATCCCACGCACCTCGCGCTCTACCTGACGGACGACGTCTTCACCTACTTCGGCAACCAGCGGCAATTCGGCTGCTGCGCGATTGGCTTCCACGGCGCACGCTCCGTGGGCAGCGTCACCGGTGGAAGCACGAACTCGAACGGGAACGCGCCGGTTCAGACCTTCGCGTGGGCCAGCTGGCTGTCTCCCGGGATCTTCGCGCGTCCGAACGGCGGGCCGTTCTGGTACGCGCAGGACATGGCCGCGCTCAGCCACGAGGTGGCGGAGTGGGCCGACGATCCATTCGCGACGAACAACGTGCAGTGGTACCCTCCGCGCTCGGCGCGCCGGAGCTCGGCTGCTCCACGCTCCTCGAGGTCGGCGACGACGTCGAGGACGCCGGGTTCACCGTCGGCACGAACACGTTCCGGCAGGGCCCGAACCCGGACGGGACCCAGAGCGCGGACGGCTACTACCATCGCCAGGACGAGCTCTTCCTTCCATGGTTCATGCGGCAGGCGCCGAACCTCGTCTCGGAGCCGACGCAGACGCCGAGCGCAAACGTCGGCCGCTACAGCTTCATGGGCGCGCTCGACACGTTCCCAGATCTCACCGGTCCGGCGCCCGCGTGTCCCTGACGAGGGCGACGACGACGAGACTGAGCAATGGCGGCTGACCGTGCAGGTCGGTCGGCTACGCCGGCTCATGGCAGACGGCCTCGATGTTGTGCCCGTCAGGATCGAGGACGTAGCCGCCGTAGTAGTCGGCGTGGTACCACCGCAGGCCCGGCGGGCCGTTGTCGGTCCCGCCCGCAGCGACAGCTGCGGCGTGGAAGGCGTCCACCTGCGCCCGATTCTCGGCTCTCAGCGCGACGTGAAGCCGACCCCGTACTGGCTCGCCGTGCGCCTCGATGAAGAACGACGGTCGACCAGCGTCGTCTCTGCCGAAGCCGGCGGCCGCGCCTGAAAACTCCGAGAGGAGGTTCATCCCGAGCGGCGCAAGCGCCTTCTCGTAGAACGCCTTGCTCCGCGCGTAATCGGCCACGGCAATGCCGACATGGTCGAGCGTGATCATCGGTCTCTCCTCGGTTGCTTTTCAGCCGGCTGAAGTACCATCGTTGCCAGGCGTATCCGCCCCTGTAAAGCAACTCGAGGGGACGGCGGAGGCACCCCTGAAGCTGCTACGAGCAGGGTGTCGGCGGTTCGAGCCCGTCACCGCCCATGTGGACGCGGCGCAGGTGAGTCTCCTTCGCTGGCTGCGCCGGCAGCTGCGCGAGCCGACGCCGCTACGCGAGCATCTCGAAGCCTCCGTGGAGAACGACGACCCGGCCGAGGCGCGCCGCCTCGTCGCCCACTTCGAGTTCACGGACGAGCAGCGCCGGAACGTCGAGCAGTTGCTCGAGGCCTGGGAACGTACACTCGGACGCGGGGCCGGTAGCTCAGTTGGTAGAGCAGGGGACTTTTAATCCCAAGGTCGCAGGTTCGATCCCTGCCCGGCCCACTTTTTCGGACACTGCGCAAACCTCGGGCGTGACGAGCCGGTAGGTCGGCAGGATCTCGGCTCGGCCGTTGACGCGGAGTTCGTCGATGAGGAGTTGGAGGAGCGCTTTGGCCTTCTGCGGATCGGCTTCGGCGATGACGGTTTCGAGGTGGTCGGCGACCGTGGCGAGTTCGGCGGCCGTGGGCGCGTCGTTCGCCTCGTGGTGCGCTTGAAGCGAGAGCTCGGCCTCCTGGGCGCGGAGGTCGTCGTGCCGCGCCTGGAGCCGGGTGAGTCGATCTTCGCAGCGTTCGGGTGAGAGCTTGCCTTGCTCGAAAGCCGCGTAGTAGCGCTCCAGGGCCTGCTCGGCGCGCCTGATCTCGGCGCTGATCGAGGCGAGTCGCTGCTCGAACTCGGGCCGCTGCTGCTCGGCCTCGACGGTCGCTTTGGCGAGCGCGTCGGCGATCAGTTGTTCGTCGCGGTAGATCGCGGCGAGCTGATGGAGCACAGCCTCGTCAACCTTGTCGCGGGGGAGGCGTTCGCCGGTGCAGGCTTTCGGCCCGTACTTCTGGCGGCCGGTGCAGGCGTAGTAGTGGTAGCGGCCGCCGTTGCCGTTCGCGGACATGCCGATGTAGGCCTTGCCGCACTTGCCGCAGCGCAGGAGTCCTGAGAGCAGGAAGTCGGATGCGTTGCCGCGCCGCTTCGCGTGCTCGCCGCGCTCCCGCATGATCGCCTGCGCCGTAGCGAAGGTGAACTCGTCGACGAGCGGTTCATGGACGCCCTCGAAGACCTTGTCGCGCCAACGGATCTTCCCGACGTAGGTCGGGTTGTTGATGATCCAGTGCACTCCGGGATGGCCCCAGCCAGCGGATGGTGCGGGCGCGCCTTCGTCGTGCAGCAGTTGCGCAATCGTGCGGGTCCCGAGCCGCTCGCGCGCGTAGAGGTCGAACACGCGGCGGACGACCGGTGCCTTCACCGGGTCGGGGACAAGCACCCGCTCCTCGTTCGAGAAGACGTAGCCGAACGGCGGTCGGCCGCCGAACCAGCGTCCCTCCTTGGCGCGGCGTTCGATGCCGGCGCTGATGCGGTCGACGATGGTGGCGTGTTCGAACTCAGCGAACACCGCCAGCATCTGCAGCATCATCCGCCCCGCCGCCGAGCCCGTATCGAACGGCTCCGTCGCCGAACGCAAGACGACGTTCAGCGTGTCCAGTTCTTCGGCGAGCTGAGCGAGCTGCCGCACCTTCCTGCTTAGGCGGTCGACGCGGTAGACGAGCAGCATGTCGACCGCGCTCGAGCGTGCAAGGTCGAGTGCTGCCTGCAGGCCGGGACGGTCAAGCCTGGTGCCGGTCGCCTGGTCCTGCTTGTGGGCGACGATCCGCCAGCCCTCCTGCGCCGTGCAGAACGCCTCCAGCCGTTCGCGCTGCGAGTGCAGCGAGGTCGATTGGTTCTCTTCGTCGGTCGAGATGCGGGTGTAGATGCAGACCCTGGTTATCGCCATGACCCCTCCTCGTCGGTCTCCGGGTCGCCCATGAAGCCATCGATCCCGGACAGACGCAAGTCCGCCTCGGCCGCGGCCGCCGGGACGCGACCGAGCGGCGAGAGCCGCTCCCAGAAACCGGGCGCGTCGTGCCGCCAGCAGCGGCCAAGTACGAGCGCGGGGTCGACGTCGCCGAGGTCCCGGCGGACGGGAAGCTCGCTCAGTCGCCGTGGTGGCTCGTCGGCGTCGAGGCGGTGCCAGATCGGCGCGACCGCTCCCGCGGCTCGCAGCTCGTGCAGGGTGGTGGCGAGGATCGGCCAGGTGCCGTCGCGGTCGAGGTGAGCGCAGAGCTCGCGCAGGTTGTCGAGGCGGCGTCGGCCGGGGACGACGATGAGGACGCTGCGTGGCCCGTCGTCGTCCCAGTCGACCTTCCGCTCGGCCATCCGGTAGCGGCGAAGCTTCTCCTCCAGCCGGTCCAGCGTCTCGGTGCCGCGGTCCCACTCCAGCAGCAGATCGACCGGGCCGCGCTCGCCGGTGAGGAGCAGCTCGGCGTCGGGGCGGACGGTGCCGCGCATCCGTTCGCCGAGTCGGGCCGCAGCCTGCCGCGGCCCGAACCAGGCGACAACGCCGAGCACGGGATCAGCGAGCGTCGCAGCGATCAGGTCAGTGACGAAGCGATTGACCTCCAGCCGGTGGGCAAGCTGCGGATGCGAGCTCCAGTCGTCGCGCCGTTGCCAGTCGAGCTGGCGGCGGTCAAGGTCGAGGCTGGCGGCCACCAGGTGGGCGCCGGCCTCGTCGAGCAGCCAGTGCGCCTGCGGCTTGCCGGCGTCGAACCGCGACGGCGGGTAGAAGCGATCGAGCACGCGTTGCCGATACAGGAACAGCAGCCGATCCTGCGCTCGACGCTTGGAGCTGAAGAACAGCAGCGTCAGCTGATCGGTAGTCAGCACCTGCTGGTCGTAGAGGCAGAGCGCGACCTCCCGGTCGCGCTCGGTCAGATGCCGGGCCAGCTCGAAGACGCGGTCGGCGCTGATGCGCCGAGCGCGCGGTAGCGCATCGATTCCAGTTTGAACGTTTGCCCTTCTTTGTCGGAGTTTTGCGTTGCGCGGGATCACGCCGCCTCACGCCCCTTCCGCCGCCTTTGAGGCAGCGGAACGACGCTGCCCATACCGCTGTCGCAAGCGCCGTCCATAACGCCGACCGAACGGCCCTCCCGGCGTTTTGCCGCCACGTCCACCAGCAGCTCCGCCAATAGCGACACGGCCTCGTCGTAGTGCGCCGCCGACGACGGCACCCGCCGCGGCGGCAACAGCCGGATCTCACTTCTCGAGTTCTTCGCCAATCATCGTCGGGCCGGCAGAGGAGCCAAGTTGAAAACGAGCTACGAGCACGGTCCGGCTCTCGGCCGAGCCCGCCCCATTACAGAGAAGCCCATCCGAGGCCCGCGGAATGACAGCCGCCCCGAATGAACCCTCTATATAGACAGGCGCTTTTGACCCCCGAAAAATCACAGCCGCTCGCGCAGGATTTACAAGACCCAAGCACTCAAGCGAGCGAAGGCAGCGTCGGACCCTGACACGGCCCGACACGAGACTGACACGCCGCCGACGTAGGATTTCTTAACGGTCGCGCGCTACCTTCCGCCGCATGAAGCGAGTGATTGTCGTGTCCGCCCTCGCAGCTGTGCTGCTCCTGCCGGGCGCCGGCGGCGCTCTCACCGACTGCACCTGCTACGACATCTCGCGCGCCGACACGAGCCACCGCCCGACGCTCGCCCTGGCGAACCAGGGCATACGCGGCTGGAACCTCCTCGACGTCTCCCCCGACCGCACACGCGTCCTCTTCTCGCACCCCGACCTCGAGCTCGCGAACATCAATGGCTCGCACGTGCGGTCGGTCGGCTCGGTTGCTAACTACGCTTCCTTCTCACCCGATGGCCGCCTCGTCGCCTATGCCGACGGCGCCGGTATCGCGGTCGTGCGGCTCGGCGGTGGCACCGTACGCGACTTTCACCAGAACGTCGAAGGCTGGGCTGCCTGGGCTCCCGACTCGAAGCGGCTCGTCTTCGCCGTCGACCGGTCGCAGAACAGCCCGCTCGCGCGGCTCGCCGTTGCGAGCATCGATGGCGGTCCTGTGAGGTTTGTGACCCGCTGGCGGACGAACCTCAGCGGCGGCACCAGTCTCGGCATCAAGGCGGCGTGGTCGCCGGACGGGACGCGCGTTGCGTATATCGAGGGCTCGCCTCTACCACGTCTCCACGTGCTGCGTCTGCGGGATGGCAGGGATATCGTGATCGCGCGCGGACGCGGCCCCGTGTGGTCGCCGAACGGGCGGCAGCTCGCGTTTCTCTGGCGCGACCGCACCGTCGCCGTCATCAACGCCGACGGCACGCATGTACACGTCCTCGACCCCGCCGCAACCGACGCGTATGTCTTCGGCGTCGCCTGGTCCCCGAGCGGACATTGGATCGCGTACCGCCGGTCGGGTGTCGGCGATGCCCTGTGGGTCGCACACGCCGACGGTAGCCACCGACGCCTGATTACCCGTGGCGTCGCAAACGAGGAGATCGGCCCGATCTACTGGTCACGAGACGGCGAGACGATCCTCTACACACACCTGATTCAGCAAGGCGACTGAGAGGACGCATCGCCCGTGGCCCTCACCGGGCGGCGACGGCGAGCGGCGTCCCCTCCACGACCAGACGGTTGCGCAATGTCTGGCGGCGCCCCGTCTCGCACCCATCGATGCTCTTGACGTAGTCGCTCCACCGATCTCCGTCGCCACGGCGAACGGGCTACAGCCGTCGACCCCGAGCAACCGTGCAGCCGGTCAGTGGCAGCGCATCGAAGCCCCATGCCCGCCCTTGGGCGGTGACTCGCCGCTCGGATCCGGTAATGGTGCGGCTGGTGGCCCGTACGAGAATCCCCCCGGTAAGGCGGTACGTGCTCCGTGCCGCGGACCGGCGCTTGCCCGTCGCGCTCGTCGGCCACTCGTTGAGCACGATCAACGGGCCACCGCGGACGCAGCGCACATTCGTCACGCCGGTGCCGACCGTACCGAAGAGGCTCAGCTCGTCCTCGTACATCGAGGGACGGAAGCGCAGCTGCTCCGGTCGGCCCGCGACGAGTCCATAGAGACTGACGTTCTTGTTGGCCGCGCCCTCGGAGCGGGCGACCACGATCTGATCTCGGTGCGCCTGGAGCTGCACAATCGCCGCCAGGTACGGCTCGGGAAGCCACCACTTGCGGATCGGCAGATCCTGAGGCGGCTTGTACCACTCCGGGATCCGCACGGCGAGCACGCGCGACTGCATTTCGACAACAAGCAAGAAGCCACAGCTGGCGGCTGCCTTCGGCGCGTAGCGGATGCTGACCCGGTCGGGCCGACCATCGTCGTCGATGTCTCCCCGCAAGACGCCGCCGCCAGGACGAACGGGGAGAAGCCCTGCCTGAGAGAGCCGAGGGCAGGCCGTGCTGACGGAGCCGGCCATCGTGGTCGCTGTGGTGATCAGACACGCGGCGCCGAGAGCGACCACTGGCGGAACCAAAATCCTTTTCACCCACAACATCCGCATCTGGAACCGTACGCATTCCCTCGCCGGCTCATCGCGCGAAGGCCGGTAGGGCCTCAACCGAAGCGTGGCAGCTGGACTCCTCTGGCGAGACCTATGCCAGTCTCAATGGTTCGGCGACGACGACCTGGTTTGCGCAGTGTCTGGTTCCGCCCATAACTGACACTGCGCAAACCGCGCCCGCCGATGATCCCGCACGTCTGACGCGGGGATCAGCGGTGCCTCGCTCGAAGCTCTCGGCAACGAGACACACGCGAGGAGTCGGTGAAAATCGCCGTGTTCAGTGGCGGCAGTGCGGAGAATCCGACATCCGTCGTCACGATTCCGACCGGATCTGTCCTCAGCGCTGTGGCCGCGTGCACTGCGTCGTACGAAGCCAGGCCGTACGTGCTCATTAGCCGCGGTACGTCCCCGATTACGTCCTCGAGGTCCACCCGCTCGTGTTCGAAATACGTCAGCACCTGCGCCCACGCGTCTTCTACTCCAGTCATGAGACGGCTGGCACGCCGCCTGGCCCGCCCGTCATGACGAAAGCGCTTCCAATCCTTCGGATGGTTCTCCTTGAGCGCCAGCTGGAACGCAGTCTCCGCCAGTTCGAGCTCCAGCATCGAGCTGAATCTGACCCGGACGTCCTCCGTTGCGAGCCGCACCAGGAAGGTGACCGCTGCAGCGTGGAGCGGCTGAGACACGACGAGCGCCTCAACCACATAGCTCGTATCGACGAGAACCTCGCCTGGAAGCGGTGTCGCCGCGTCCTCGAACGAGAAGACCTCCCTCGTCGAGGGCGGCCGCCCGCGTGGGCGCACGCCTTACTTCCCGCGAACGGAGCGGGAGAAGTCGATCGACGTCTTCGCCTTGACCTTGCTCGTCGCGGCACGAATGCCCCGACTCGCCGTGGTCTTGCGAGCAGACGACGAAGTCTTGGTGCTCGACTTGGCGCTGCGGCGGGTCACACCCATTAGTTTTGCACAGGCCGCAAGTGTCCTTACGGGACACGTCGACGACGCTCGGGCTATCAACGGATGGAGAGCGAAAACGCGCGGACGACAGGCCCTTGGTTTGCGCAATGTCTGGTTCCGCCCATAAAACAGCCCTGCGAATTGCTGCTTTCTCGGCGGACGCGGCAATGGGACTCTCATCCCCTTCAGCCGGACAGCCAGACCAGAACGCCCTGCTATTAACGATGTCTCGTCGTTGAGCGCGCGCTGCGTCCGAGATGACGTAAACAGCGTGGCCGTCTCGGAGCAATTGAGCGAGAAAGTTGACGATCCCTGGCGTCTCCGCCGGCTTGAGATGGACTGCTAAGCCGATGCAGAGTGAGCAGAATCTCGGTCGGTGTCCGAGGAGTCTGACGAGGAGCTGCGGGCGTACCTTCGATCGCTCGGGCCGGACGAGCTCGCCCGCCGTCTACTGACCCTGGCCGGGCGCGACGAGGTCGCGCTGACGGCGTTGCGTGCCGAAGCCGCTGCGGCGGCGGGTACGTTCGATCTCGCCTCGTTTCGCAAGGAGCTCACGGCGCGGCTGCGCGTCTCCGGCTACCTCGATCGGCGGCAGGCTGGCACATACGCGCGCCGGGCCGACTCGGTGCTCGACCTGCTGGAACAGCTGCTCAGGGCTGGTCGGGCCGCTGATGTGGTCGTGTGCGCGGAGCACGTGATGGCGAGGCTCGACACGGCGCTGAATCGGATCGACGACTCGAACGGGTACCTCGGCTCGGTCGTCTCCCGGCTGCAGGATCTGCATCACGCGGCCTGCATTGCCGCGCGGCCGGACGCACGACGGCTGGGCGTGCGGCTCGTCGAGTTCGAGCTGAAGAGCGACTGGGAGTGGTTCCTTCAGGCGCCCGAGCGCTACCGGGACGTGCTCGGCGAAGATGGGCTCGCCGCCTATCGCGCTCGGCTCGAGCGCGAGTGGGAGACGCTCCCGCGGCTTTCCCCTGAGCGAGAGCGGCCGTTCCTGCGCGGCTACGACAGCCGCCGCGCGACGATCACCTTCCTGCGCGAAAGCCTCGCCCGCGCCGACGGCAACATCGACGAGCTCGTCTCGGTGCTCGCCCGCGACCTCTCCTCCCCCTACCAGTTCTGCCGGATCGCCGACACCCTCGAGCAAGCGGGCCGGGAGCGGGAAGCGCTCGTCTGGCTCGAACGCGGGGTCGCCGCCTTCCCACCTGCGGGCGACGCGCAGCTGCGGTTCCGCGCGATCCGCGCTTATCGCCGCGATGGGCAAGACGCGGACGCGGTCGAGCTTGCGAGCCGAGCCTTCGACGCGGAGCCTTCGGCTCGCACCTACGCCGAGCTGCGAGAAGCGACCACCGGCTTTCGTGAGCCCAGCCTCCGGGAGACGGCGCTTGCGCGGCTCCGCGAGCTCGGCGATGTCGGCGGCCGCAGCCAGGCCGTCCGGGCACAGCTCGACGACGGGGATATCGAGGGAGCCTGGCGAGACGCCGAAGAAGGAGGCTGCACACCCGCGCTCTGGCGCACGCTCGCCGACGCGCGCCGCGCCGACCATCCCGAGGACGCACTCGGCGTCTACCGGCGACTCCTCGAGCGGGCGCTCGAGCACAGCCACGCCGGCGCCTACGAGGAGGCGATCGACCTCCTACGCGAGATCCGGACGACGCTCGAGCTTGGCGGCCGCGGCCACGAGTTTCAGTCCGAGCTCGACCGCGTCCGCGCCGAACAACGCCGACGCCCGAAACTCCTCGCCATGCTCGCCGACGAGACCTGGTAGCCGCCGACGGACCGCTGGTCAGAGCAAGGCGGCGATCGTCGCCCACCGTCGCGGCTTCCTCTTCGGCATGCCTGCGTCGAACCGGTCGACTAGCCTGGACCGCGTGAGAGAGGGCATCCACCGCCGTTCGATGCTGGCGCTCTCGGGCGGCCACTTCGCCGTCGACTTCGCTTCGGGCAGCGTTCCCGCGCTGATCCCGTTCCTGACGACCCGCTTTCACCTGAGCTACGCGCTCGCGGGGTTGTTGCTCCTCGCCTCGACTGCGTCGTCGTCGCTCGTGCAACCGCTGTTCGGGCTCTGGTCGGATCGACGCGGAGCCCTCTGGCTCATCCCCGGCGGCACGCTGCTCGCAGCGGTGGGCGTGGCCACGGCGGCCGTGTCGCCCTGGTACCCGGTCGTGTTGCTGCTCGTGCTTGCCGGCGGGCTCGGAGTCGCGGCGTTCCATCCCGAGGGCGCGAAGTACGCCGCGTATGCGAGCGGCCGCAAGCGGGCGAGCGGCATGTCGTACTTCAACATCGGCGGGAACACCGGTTACGCGCTGGGTGCGTTCATGACCGGCGAGCTCGTCGTCTCGTTCGGTCTGCGCGCGACACTCGTCGCGATGATGCCGGTGGCGCTCGCCGCGCTCGCGCTGGCGCGGATGACGAGTGCGTTCTCGACGCTTGCCGAGGCGCCGCTCGTGACGACCGCCGCCGCCGAAGAGGACGACACGCACGCAATGACCTTGCTCGGCCTCGTGATCGCGCTCCGCAGCATCGCCTGGTTCACGCTGCTCGCCTTCCTGCCGCTGTGGGTCGTCTCCCTCGGCCACTCCAAGGCCTACGGCAACAGGCTGCTCTTCCTCATGCTGATGGCAGGGGCGGTGGGGACGCTGGCGCTCGGTCCCGTCGCCGACCGTGTCGGGCTTCGCCGCACGCTTCTGATCACGCAGGCGTTCGTGCCACCCTTGATGCTCACGTTCGTGTACGCCGGGGGGATCGTCGGAGCGCTCGCGCTGGTGCCGCTCGGCATGTGCGTGGTCGGAACGTACGGCGTGACGATGGTGCTCTCGCAGAGCTATCTGCCGCGACACATCGGCATGGCCTCCGGCATCTCCGTCGGTCTCGCGATGGGAATCGGCGGCGTGGCTGCGGTCGTGCTCGGTGCGGTCGCGGACGCCGTCGATCTGAAGACCGCGCTCACGATCAGTGCGCTCGCGCCGGTCCTCGGCCTGGCTGCGTGCCTGCGTCTGCCGCGCCCGCGCTCCCTCGCGCAGCGCTCGCTCGCCGCGGCCGCGGTCGACTAGATCCACCCGTCGCGCCGACCTGAGGGAGACTGTGCGGCATGGGTGCCGAGCGCGACCGGCTCGCCGAGGTCCCGCACGCCCGCGCGCCGTGGCGGCGCTGGGGACCGTACCTCGCCGAGCGAGCGTGGGGGACGGTGCGCGAGGACTACAGCGCGAACGGCGATGCGTGGGGGTACTTCCCGCACGACGATGCGCGCTCGCGTGCGTACCGGTGGAACGAGGACGGGCTGGGCGGGATCTGCGACGACCGACAGACGCTCTGCTTCGCGCTCGCCTTCTGGAACGGCGCCGACCCGATTCTGAAGGAGCGGATCTTCGGCCTCGGAGGGCCGGAGGGAAACCACGGCGAGGACGCCAAGGAATACTGGTGGTACCTCGACTCGACGCCGACGCACTCGTTCATGCGCTGGCGCTACATGTATCCGCAGAGCGCGTTCCCGTACGAGCCCCTCCTCGAGGTGAACCGTGCACGAACGCGGCTCGACCCCGAGTTCGAGCTCGTGGACACCGGCATCTTTGCCGACGGCCGCTACTGGGAGATAACGGTCGAGTACGCGAAAGCCTCTCCGGAGGACATTCTCGTGCGAATCGCGGTCCGCAACGCCGCGTCCGCCGCGGCGGCCCTGGACGTGCTGCCGACCCTCTGGTTCAGGAACACGTGGTCGTGGGAGGTGGACGCACCGAAGCCGGTCATCCGGCTCGACGGGTCGGCGCTCGCGGCCGCTCACGCCGAGCTCGGCAGCCGCGCGCTCAGCTTCGCCGGCGCGCCGGAACCGCTCTTCTGCGAGAACGAGACGAATCTCGAGCGGCTCTTCGAGGTCGCCGGCGGACCGCGCTATCCAAAGGACGGAATCGCCGACCACGTCGTGCACGGCATGCCGACGGTGAACCCCGAGCAGGCCGGCACGAAGGCGGCGCTTCGCTATCACCTCGACGTTGCCGCCGGCGAGACGCAGACGATCGAGCTGCGCCTCGCGGAGAGCGCCGGCCTCGGCGGTGATTTCGCCGACGTCTTCGGCCGGCGCGAGCGCGAGGCGGACGAGTTCTATGCGGAGCTGACGCCTCCTGATGCGTCGCCCGACGAGGCGCGGGTGCTTCGCCAGGCGTTGGCGGGGATGCTCTGGTCGAAGCAGTTCTTCCACTACGACGTTCGGCGTTGGCTCGCCGGCGACCCCACCGAGCCGCCGCCGCCGACGTCCCGGCTCTCCGGTCGCAACCACGAGTGGACGCACGTCGACAACCGCGACGTCATCTCCATGCCCGACACGTGGGAGTACCCGTGGTATGCGTCATGGGATCTCGCCTTCCACTGCGTCGCGCTCGCGCACGTCGACCCCGAGTTCGCGAAATCGCAGCTCCTGCTGCTCTGCCGAGAGTGGTACATGCGCCCGAACGGTCAGCTGCCGGCGTACGAGTGGTCGTTCGGAGACGTCAATCCGCCCGTCCACGCGTGGGCGGCGCTGCGTGTATACGAGATCGCCGGCGACGACGACGTCGACTTTCTCGAACGCGTCCTCCACAAGCTGCTCCTCAACTTCACCTGGTGGGTGAACCGCAAGGACTCCGAGGACAACAACCTCTTCGAGGGAGGTTTTCTCGGGCTCGACAACATCGGCCCCTTCGACCGTTCGGCGTTGCCGGTCGAGGGAACCCTGGAGCAGTCGGACGGCACCGCCTGGATGGCGATGTACTGCCAGAACCTGCTCGAGCTTTCGCTCGTGCTCGCCGGCCACGACCCGAGCTACGAGGACCTCGCGACCAAGTTCTTCGAGCACTTCGGGCTGATCGCGTCGGCGCTCAACGACCAAGGCCTGTGGGACGAGGAAGAGGGCTTCTACTACGACGTGCTCCGCCTCCCCGACGGACGCGTCGTACCGCTGAAGGCACGCTCGGTCGTCGGCCTCCTACCGCTCGTGGCCGTCACGACCCTCGGGCCGCAGACGATGGCGCGGCTGCCGGACTTCATGCGGCGCGTCGCCTGGTTCACCGCGAATCGCCCCGAAGGCCGCGAGCTCGTTCAGCACATGGAATCCGACGAACACGCCGGTTGGCGGATGCTCTCGATCGTCGACGTCGACCGGCTGCGGCGGCTCCTGACCGTGCTGCTCGACGAGAGCGAGTTCCTGTCGCCGCACGGGGTCCGCTCGCTCTCGCGCTATCACGCCGACCATCCGCTGCAGGTCTCGGTGGACGGTATCTCGGCGACGCTCGACTACGAGCCGGCCGAGTCGACCACCGGCCTCTTCGGCGGAAACTCGAATTGGCGCGGGCCCGTCTGGTTCCCGATCAACTACCTCCTGCTCCAGTCGCTGCGCGTCTACCACCGCTATCTCGGCGACGCCTTCCTCGTCGAGTGCCCGACCGGCTCGGGCCGACGGCTGACGCTCGCCCAGGTGGCCGACGAGCTCACACATCGCCTCGTCGGAATCTTCCTGGAGCGCGCCGACGGGACACGTCCCGTCTTCGGGAGCTACGAGCTGTTCCAGCAGGACCCCGCCTGGCACGATCTGCTCCCGTTCCACGAGTACTTCCACGCCGACACGGGCGCCGGCCTCGGCGCTTCGCACCAGACCGGCTGGACGGGGCTCGTCGCCGATCTGCTCGTCCGTCGCCGTACCGACGCGGCGGCCTAGACTGGGCGTGTCGATGCTTCTCCAGGGGAAATCCGTCGTCGTCACCGGCGGCAACAGCGGGATCGGCGAAGCAATCGTGCTCGCCGCCGCGGCGGAGGGCGCAAACGTCGTCATCGACTACGTGACCAACCCGGCAGAGGCGACGGAGGTCGCACAGAAGGTCGAGGCCGCCGGCGGGAAAGCAGTCGCAGTGCAGGCCGACGTCAGCAAGGTCGACGACCTGCAGAAGCTCGTGCAAACGGCCGTCGACTCGTTCGGCAGGCTCGACGCCTTCGTCAACAACGCGGGCATCGAGACGCGGACCTCGATCCTCGACACGAGCGAGGCCGACTACGAGAAGGTCATGGCCGTGAACATGAAGAGCGCCTTCTTCGGGACGCAGCTCGCGGCACGACAGTTCATCGCGCAGGGCGGCGGCGGCCTCGTCGTCAACATCTCGTCGGTGCACGAGGACTGGCCGATGCCGGGCAACGTCGCCTACTGCGTCTCGAAGGGCGGTATGCGCATGCTCGCACGCACCGCAGGCGTCGAGCTCGGCCCGCACGGTGTTCGGGTGGTCAACGTCGGACCGGGAGCCGTCGCGACGCCGATCAACGCGGCGACGCTGTCCGACCCCGCGAAGGTTCGCGCGCTCGACGCGGCGATTCCCCTCGGGCGGCCGGCGCAGCCGTCCGAGATCGCCGACGTCGTCGTGTTCCTGCTCTCCGGAAAGGCGGGCTACCTCACCTCGACGACCCTGTTCGTCGACGGCGGCATCATGCAGGGCAGCGTCGGGCTCTGACCGGAACGATCGTCCAGGCTGCGCGGCGCTCGCCCTGCCGCGTCAGGCTTCCGCCTCGAGGCTCCGCGCCCGCCGCGCGACCGGGCCGCGCCGACTCGGCCACCAGCTGCGAGAGCCGGACGCGGCGAGGAGCGCGGGGATCAGCAGCGTCCTGACGACGAACGTGTCGACGATCACGCCGATCCCGATCGCGACGGCGAACTCGCGAAACGGCGCGATCGGCACGATCCCGAGCATCGCGAACGAGCAGGCGAGCGCGACGCCGGCGATCGAGATCGCCCGGCTCGCGCGCGGAACAGTCGCGCGAATCGCGTCGGCGACGGTCATCGTCTCGGCCTCCTGCCAGATTCGGCCGACGATGAACAGGTTGTAGTCCGTTCCGAACGAGAGCAGAAGCACGCCGACCGCGAGCGGGACGAAATACGTGTAGTCGTGCGTGGAGAACGTCGCCCGCAAGACGTACGTCGTCAATCCGAACGTCGCTGCGATCGCGAGCGCGCTGCTCGCGACGAGCAGCAGCGGCGCAACGAACGAGCGTAGGAAGAGCGCGAGCAGGACGAGGTTCACGGCCGCCGCTGCGATGCCCACCCAGAGGAGGTCGTGGTAGATGCTCTGCGTCGTCCCCTTTGCGAGTGCCGTATCGCCGGCGTAGAGGACGTGCGCGCGCGGCATCGACGCCGCGGCGAGCAGCTGCGGCATCGTCCGTTCGAGGCGGCCGAGGTCGCCGACCGCCGCCGATCCGTACGGCTGATCGCGGAACGCGACGAAGTAACGGACGGCGTCGCGCGATCGCGACGCGAAGACCAGCCGGTACTTGCGCGGCAGAGGCAGCGACCCGGCGCCGAGGACTGCTCCGACTTCGGGCTGCGTCGCGAGCGCACGCGCCAGGCGCCGCAGGCTCGACTTGCGCTCTGCGACCCCGGGCATGCGTACCACGATCTCGGTCGGAGCGATGATCCCGGCTGTGAACCCGCGCTCCGCGTCGCGCGCGCCGGCGAGCGGAGGCGATCCGTCCTGAAGGCCGAGAATGGGCGTCAGGGCGAGCCGCGCGAAGCCGATTCCCGAGGCGGCGAGCAACAGGGCCGCCACGACGACCGCGATCGTCGGGATCGCGATCAATCGCCGGCTCGTCGCCTCCGCGACGCCGCGGCGCATGAATGCTCCGGTACGCGTCCACAGCCGGTCGCGGGTCCGCCGGTCGCTGATGCCGGGCCAGAACAGCGTGCGACAGAAGATCCGCATGCACGCCGGGACGAAGGTGATCGAGACGGCGAGGCTGACGAGCACGACGACGGCCATTGCCGGGCCGAGCGTCTGCACGAAGCCGATGCTGGCGAGACGGAGCGTGGCGAGGCCTGCGGCCACGACGAGACCGGCGGTGACGATGATCGGCAGCGTGTCGACGGTCGCTGCGCGCGCCGCATCGGCAGGCTCCGTGCCCGCGCGAACGCGACCGCGCATTCCGGAGAGGAAGAAGACGGAGTAGTCCGTGACGACACCGAGCAGCAGCACGACCATGATCGGCACGACCTGTTGCTCGAGCTGCACACCCTGCCTTCGCGCGAGCCACGCGACGACGCCGACGGAGATGAGATACGCGAGGCCGGCGGCGCCGAGCGTCACGAGCGGCGCCAGCACCGACTTCAGATACACGCCGATGACGAACGCCACGAAGAGCACCGTTGCGATCTCCACCCACGTCAGGTTGTGGTCGATCTCGTCCGACTGCTGGATCGATCCGGGAATGAAGCCCGTGGCGTTCGCGGGTGCGCCGGGCAGTGATGCCGCGCGCGCGTACTGGTAGGCGTAGTTCCGCTGCTCGACCGGCGAGATCGCCGTCGGAAAGCCGAGGTACGTGATCGCCGTCGTCGAGCGCTCGCGCGCGCCCGGCGCGAGTCGCAGCGTGTTGAGGTACGGCACGGCTTTCGACCCGCGCGGGAACGCGTGCAGCCTGCCCTCGTCGAGCCGCAGCGCAAGTCGGGCGATCCGCCGCTGCGCGGCCAGGGAGAGCCCGTGCGGGTTCCGCTGCACGACCGCGATCCGCGGCAGGAGCGACGAGCCGAACAGGCGGGCCGCTTCCGCCTCCGCCCGCGCAGCCGGCGTGCTCGCCGGAAGCAGCGCGCCGATCTGGGCGTTTCCGAGCGACGAGACGCCGGGCAGCCACCGCCAGCACGCGAACGCCGCGAAGAGGAGCGCGGCGACGACGACGAAGCGCAGAGACAGGACGACCGCCGCGAACGCGCGGCTCAGCGGCCCGCTCTTCGGCTCCCGCGGCGGCGTGGGCATTCAGCCGCGCTCCGGCCGCCGCGCGAGCCGGCGCGCCACGAGCCACAACGCGATCATCGGAACGCTCGGCACGAGCGCGATCGCCACGCCGAGCAGGGTCGCGAGCGTTGCGACCGCAGATGTGCTGGAGCGTCCGCTCCGGCTCGCCTCGACGCCGGCGGCGCTGACCTGACGCCCGATCCCCGCAACCTCGCCGCCGAGGAAGGGGAGCCGTCCGAGCCCCTGTAGCGCAGCGCCTGTCCGCTGTACCGCGGCGCCCGACGTGGCGACCGTGTCGCCGAGTCGCCCGAGCGTGCGCACCTCCTGCCGCGTCCAGATGCCGAGCGCGATCCACGCGATCGCCCAGACGAGCGCGAACACGCCGAGCAGACGCACGAACCGCGGCGACAGCGTCCGTCTCGGTCCCGGGATCGATCGCGTCGTGCTGCGGTCGTCGTGCGCTCGGCGGGCAGGGTCGCGTGTCAGTGGAGCGTCGGTGCTCACGTCTCCTCCTGCTGAGCGAGCGGTCATAAGACGAACGGCCGAGCCGACCCGCCGGTTACGCGGCTGTGCTCGACCGCAATCAGTCGTGCTGCTCGAAGAAGGCCCAGATCGCGCGGGTCGCCTCGAACGTGGCGGTTGTTCGACCGAAGAGCGCGCGTGGGGGACGAACGCGGCTTCCGGGCCAGGTGTGACCGGCTCCGGCGACGCGATAGAAGACGACGACCGGCGAGGAGCCCGCATCGCGCCACGTGCGCACGGTCGTGTCGGGCGGTAGCTCGCGGATCTCGGGGCCGTCGACGGCACGGTTCCGCTCGGCCCAGAAGCGAGCCCAGTCGTCGACGCCGACGCTGGGACCCGCCGGACGGCGCAGAACGAGTCGGGCGCGGAGCGTGTTGCGGCGGCTTCCTCCCTCGTAGGGTGCGAACTCGTCCGCCGAGGCGTCGATGTGCAAGAGCGGCACCGGCCCGGCCGGCCGCGCCGCTTCCCCGACCGAGACGGCAGCCGTGCCCGCGACCTGCGCGAACGCGGTGATGCGATCCGCGCTCTCGCAGACGAAGCGCGCGGCCATCGTCGCGCCGTTCGACATACCGACGAGATACACGCGGCGCCGTTCGATCGGCAGCCGTGCACACACGTGGTCGATCACGGCCGCCAGGTAGCCGACGTCGTCCACGGTGCGATTCGGCATGCGGCCGTCGTTCCAGAGCCCGCCGACGGCGCGCGGGAGCACGAGCGCGAAGCCCGCCTCGGCGGCAAGGGCGCCGAACCCCGTCAGAGCGTCGAAACGCACCGGATCGATGCCGCGACCGTGCAGCTCGACCACCAGCGGTGCGCGAGCGACGAGAGCAGCGGGGGCGAGCAGCAGATACGGACGATCGACTCCCCGGCGGCGGAGCGGAATCTCTGCGGGCGCGGTCACACCGACGTCAGTCTCCCTCCACACCGGCCTCCCCGGCCGAGCCACGTTCGCGTGGCCGCGTCGATACCGTCGAGGCATGCGTCGGATCCTGATCACCGGAATGTCCGGTGCCGGCAAGTCCAGCGCGCTCGTGCAGCTGCGCGAACGCGGCTTCGAGGTGGTCGACACGGACGAGCCCGGATGGACGAGGTGGAGCGACGAAGACGGCGGCTACGTCTGGTGCGAGGACAGGATCGCCGAGCTCCTGTCGCACGACCGCACGGTCACGCTCTACGTGTCCGGGACGGTGTCCAACCAGGGCCGCTTCTACCGCGACTTCGACGCGGTCGTGCTCCTGAGCGCGCCCGTGTCCGTGCTGCTCGAACGGCTCGAACGCCGGACGACGAACGACTACGGGAAACGCCACGACGAGCGCGAGCTGATCGTCAGGCAGGTCGCAGAGATCGAGCCGCTCCTCCGTGCGACGTGCACGCACGAGATCGACGCGACACAACCGCTGGACCAGGTCGTGTCCGAGCTGGCGACGATCGGGCTCACTTGAAGATGTTCACGGCGCGCGCAGCGACGAGCAAGATCGTCACCGCCGAGACACACGATTCCGACGCCATGAGCAACTTCGCCCAGCGGCTGAGCGGCATCGCGTCGGTGGGGCTGAACGCGATCGAGTTCGTGAACGACACGTAGAGATAGTCGACGAGCTCCGGCTGCCAGCCCGGCGCCGCGAGCTGCGGGTTCTCCATCTGGGGGAACTGGAAGTCGGGCGGCGGCGCGTCGGGACGGAGCCGCCGGATCGGGCCGCCGCGGTCGAACGACCAGTACCAGAGGCCGAAGATCACGACATTCGTCGACCACAACGTCGCGCCCTTGAGCAGCAGCTGCGCACCGCTCTTCTCGTTACCCCGCACGAGCGACGCGATCACCGCGACGAGCAGGAACGCATTCGCGAGAGTCACGATCGCGAAGAGCGCGAGCGCGACGGTGCGGCGCAGGCCGAGCTGCTGCAACCGGCGACGCGGCGCGTCGAGCGCGAGCGGCGCGAGCAAGAGCGCCTCGGGCACGGCGGGAGTCAGCCATACCCACCAGTGAAAGAGCCAGAGCAGCCAGTGCTGCGAGCGGCTGACGAACGCGAGCAGCAGCTGCATGCCGATGATGAACGCAACGGCCGGCGCCGCTTCCCACCGCGACTCGAACGCCTCCTCGCGCAGCGGGTCGCGCGCGGGGCGCATCAGAACCAGCCGCGGCGCTTGAAGAACACGAGCAGCGCGGCCATGGCGACCACCTCCGTGCCGACCCCGAGCCCGAGGAACGTCTCCCAGCGCCCGATCCGGTCGACCATCCAGCCGAAGTTCTGGCCGAAGAAGCCCGTGAGCCACGAGAGTGGCAGAAAGATCGTCGCGATCACCGTCAGCTGCTTCATCACGGTGTTCAGGCGGTTCGAGACGGTCGAGAGATAGACGTCCATCGCGCTCGTGAGCAGATCGCGGTACGTGTCGACGAGGTCGCTGATCCGGATGAGGTGGTCGTAGACGTCGCGGAAGTAGCGCTCGTCCTCCACCGTCATCCCCGGCAGCCGCACGATTCCGGCCGCGAGGCGGGCGAAGGCGTCGCGCTGGGGCGTGATCTGCTTGCGGAGGCCGACGAGCAACCGCTTCATCGCGAAGATCTCCTGCAGCTCCTCGTCGGTCGCCTCGCGAAACGTCTGCTCCTCGAGCTCGTCGATGCGGTCGTCGATCTCGGCGAGCACGGGAAAGAAGCTGTCGACGAGCGCGTCGACGATCTGATAGAGGAGCCGCGGAGGATGCTCGACGTGCTCGTGGCGCTTCGCGAAACGCTCGCGGACCTCCGTGAACGCAGGCGCTTCGTCGCGGTGCACGGTGACGAGATAGCGCTCGCTGTAGAAGCAGTGGACTTCGACGAGCCTGTCCTGGTCGGGCGCAGCGCCGTAGACGACGATGAACACGTGATCGTCGTACGGGTCGATCTTCGGACGTTGCTTGAAGTGCTCCGCGTCCTCGACGGCAAGTGGGTGGAACTGGAAACGCTCGCGGAGAATGCGGAAGTCGTCGGCGTCGGGGTTGTCGAGATCGAGCCAGAAGAACTCGCCGCGGGCGACGAGCTCTTCGATCTGCACGTCGTCGAAGTGGATGCGGTCCCAGCCGCGGTCGTGGATGACGTGGCAGACGGATGTCTGCAGGCGATCGATGGCCACGACCGCCCGATCGTAACCCTCTCTTCGGCCGGCTCACACCTCGTCGCTCGAGCGGCCGACGCCGGTGAGCAACTCGCGCACGCGCAGCGGCCCCGTCGTCCTCGGCGAGAGCGGCGGCGTGTCCGCACCCGCGCCGTCGGCCAGCCCGCGCAGCAGCTCACGCAGCGCCTCGACCGATGTACGTCGCGGCTCCCAGCCGAGCACGTCGTGCGCGCGCGTGCAGTCGAGCAGAGGCACGCCGACCGCCAGGTCGAACCAGCCGGACGGCGTCGGCTGGAGGTGCAGCCGCCAGGTGGCGTCGGTCAGCGCGCGGGCGAGCTTCGGCGGGACGGGCATGAGCCGGGCGCCGAACTCCGCCGCGAGCAGCTTCGGGTGGAGCACGGGATCCGCGGCGATGTTGAACGCGCCCCGCGCGTCGCCGACGATCGACCGCCGATAGGCCTCGGCGACGTCGAGCGAATGCACCGCCTGGAAACGGAGACCCGGAATGTCCGGCACGACCGGAAGCCGGCCGCCGCGGACGAGCGGCGACGGGAAGAGCGGCCCCGCGAACAACCTGCGGATGCCGGTCGCCGCCTCTCGCTTGAAGATCAGGCCCGGACGAAGGCGCACGACCCGGCGCCCCTCCACCTCGCGCTCGAAACGATCGAGCAGCCCTTCCGTCTCGGCCTTGTGGCGCGAATAGAAGCTCGTCGCGATCCCGCCCGTCGGCCAGGACTCGTCGACGGCCCGATCCTTCGGGCCCTGCGAGTACACGCCGACTGACGACGCGTACACGAGCGCGGGAACACCCGCGTCGGCGACGGCGCGGAAGACGCGCTCGCTGCCGCGGACGTTGACGCGCCGGAGCTCCTCCTCGTCGTGGGAGGGCTGGATCGCCCACGCGAGATGCACGACCACGTCGGCGCCGCGGAAGTGCGGCGCCAGCTCGTCGCGCGCGACGTCGGCCGCCGCCCAGGTCGTCTTGTCGAATTCGCAGTGCGGCCGCCGGCGCGCGATCCCGAGCACGGAGTCGACGAGCGGCTCGTCGGCGAGCGCGCGGAGAATGCTCGTGCCCACGTTCCCGGTCGCCCCGACGATCACCACCCGCATGCGTTGCCATGCCCTAGGCGAGCGCTTGACGAAACGCCGCGAGATGCTCCTCGCTGAAGAGGACGAAGCGGACGAGCGCGACCGGCGGACGCACCGCCTCTCTCGCCGCCGCGATCGCCACGGGTGCGGCGAGCTCGACCGGATAGCCGTAGACGCCGGTCGAGATCGCCGGGAACGCGATCGAGCGGCAGCCGAGCACGGCGGCCACCTCGAGCGCGCGGCGGTGGCATGACGCGAGCAGGTCGGCCTCGCCCGCCCTGCCGCCCCGCCACACCGGCCCAACCGTGTGGATCACGTACCGGGCCGGCAGGCGGTAGCCGCCGGTCGCCTTCGCGTCGCCGGTCTCGCAGCCACCGAGCCGACGGCACTCGTCGACGAGCTCCGGCCCTGCCGCTCGGTGGATCGCGCCGTCGACGCCGCCGCCGCCGAGCAGGCTCGAGTTCGCCGCATTCACGATCGCGTCGACCTCCTGCTCGGTGATGTCGCCCCGGATCGCCTCGATCACCGCGCCACCGTAACCGGCGGAAACGCACGCCGCTACGGCGTCATGACGACCTTCAGGCAAGCCTCTCGCTTGTGCTTGAAGACGTCGTATCCGTGGACGGCGTCGTCGAGCGAGAGCCGGTGCGTGATGACGAACGTCGGGTCGATCTCGCCGTCTTCGATCCGCTGCAGGAGCGGGCGCATGTAGCGGTGGACGTGACACTGACCCGAGCGGATCGTGAGCCCGCGGTTCATCACCGCGCCGATCGGAAACTTGTCGATCAGCCCGCCGTACACGCCGACAACCGAGACGATGCCGCCGTTCCGGCAGCTCATGATCGCCTCGCGCAGCGCGATCGGCCGGTCCGTCTCCTGCCTCAGCGCCTGCTTCGCGCGGTCGTAGGCGTACAGCGCTCCGTGATGGTGTGCTTCCAGCCCGACCGCGTCGATGCAGGCATCGGGGCCGCGGCCGCCGGTCAGCTCCTTCAGGGCCTCGGGCACGCTGTCGACGGCTTCGTAGTTCAACGTCTCGACGTCGAGATGACGGCGGGCGAGGTCGAGGCGGTAGTCGAAGCGGTCGATCAGGATCACCTGCGCCGCACCGAGCAGCTGCGCGCTCGCAGCCGCGAACTGGCCGACGGGGCCGGCACCCCAGACGGCGACCACGTCGCCGCCGCCGATGTCGCAGAACTCGGCGGCCATGTAGCCGGTCGGCAGGATGTCCGAGAGGAAGAGCACGGTCTCGTCGGAGACGCCGTTTTCGATCTTCAGCGGCCCGACGTCGCCGAAGGGCACGCGCACGTACTCGGACTGCCCCCCTGCAAAGCCGCCCGTGAGGTGCGAGTAGCCGAAGATGCCCGCGGTCGGGTGGCCGAACAGCTTCTCGGCGAGCCTCGCGTTCGGGTTCGAGTTCTCGCAGAGGGAGTAGAGCTTCGCCTTGCACGCGTTACACGCGCCGCAGTCGATCGGGAACGGGACGACGACGCGGTCGCCGCTGCGGAGACTCTTCACGGCTCGCCCGGTCTCGACGACCTCGCCCATGAACTCGTGCCCGAGGATGTCGCCCTTCTTCATCGTCGGCACGTAACCGTCGATGAGGTGCAGGTCGGAACCGCAGATCGCGGTCGACGTGACGCGCACGATGATGTCGCGGTCGCTCAGGATCTGCGGGTCGGGGACCTCCTCGACCGCGACCGAGTTGCGCCCCTTCCACACGGTTGCCTTCATCGCACGCCTTCCTTCTCCGCGAGTGGTTGCGCCGGCCGCTGCGTCGCCTGCGCGCCGAGCGAGTGGCCCTGCGTAACCGCGTCGGAGCGGACGACCTCGCCCGTCTCGATCCGCTGCTTCAGCCGGCGGAGATCGTCCGCGAGCTGCGTCGCGAGGTCGCGGCCGCTGACCTTCCCGGCGAGCGCGCCCAGCTCGCCGAGCGGCGGTGCCTCCTCCCACTCGACGATGATCTCCGTGCCGCGCTCACCCGGCGCCGGCGCGAAGCGTACGCGGCCACCGGCGCCGTCCACCTTCAGGCGGAGCTCCTCGTCGGCCTCGACCACGGACGACACGGCGTCCTGCGCGGCGGCGATCGTGATCGACTTGCGCAGCCGCTGCGCGGCACGGGGCTCTCCCTTCTTTCTGCTCAGATGCAGGCTCTCGAGCACGTCCGGCACGGTCACGGCGAGGACGTTCGCGATCGCGATCGCAGTGCGAGTCCTACGCTTTGCATTCTCCGCAGCGACGAGGCCGAGCAACGACAGGTCGAGGCCGTCGCCCGCGACGCGCGACCAGAGCCATGCCGTGGGCCGGGGCCGCGCGAGGATCCCGATTCCCTGGACGAGCTCGCGGACGCCCATCGCACGCACGACCACGGGCGCCTTCCCGCGATCCCGCGCTCCGACGAGCCGGCACACAGCGCGAGGCGCGGCGACCTCGGCAGTGCCGAGCACGATGCTGAACCAGCCGAGCGAGACTGCGAGCGAGTCGCGATCGCGCGCGCGGACACTCCGTGCTGCCACCTGCGGCCTCCTTCCGTCCGGATCCGACGTCACGTCTCCCTCGCCGGGACATCCCTGCTCCAAACGTCAGGAAACGATCAAGTAGCGTCCTGCAAATCACCTACACGACGCGGATCCCGACGCGGTGGCCCGACTTCGACGGCCTCGGCCACCTGAATCACGCCGCCTACCACGTGTTCTTCGACGAGGCGCGCGACGCCGTGCTCCGGCAGACCGTCGGCGACTTCGCGACCTGGCCGAACGTGATCGCGCACTCCTCGATCGACTATCGCGCGGAGGTCACCGTCGGTACGACCGAGGTGGTGGTGGAGTCGGAGATCGCGCGGGTCGGCCGGTCGAGCGTTCGGTTCGTCCAGCGTCTGTTTCGCCCCGACGGGACGCTTGCCGCGGAGGCCGAGACGGTGCTCGTCGCGTGGGATCGCGACGCACGTGCTGCGCGGGTGATCAGCGCTGCGCAACGGGCTGCGCTGACGGCATAGCCGTCCCTCGAACGAGTGATCCCCGGCCGCCCGGCGGCGGCCGACAAGGAGCGCATAGGGGTTCTGCGGGCATCGGCTCTCGCGGCCTGCGCTCTACTGGCGCTCGCCGGAACGACCGCTGCAAGTGCAGCCGACGATCCGTACGCCGCGCTCCTCGCGCCGAGTGGAACGTGCGGTGCCGCTGCAGACCAGTTGAACCTCGACGCCGCGACTGCGGAGGCCGCGATGCTCTGCCTGACGAACTACGCGCGCGCGCAGGAAGGGCTGGCACCGCTGCAACTGAGCTCGGCGCTGAACGCCGCAGGGCAGGCGAAGCTCGCGGCGGATCTCACCTGCGGCGAGTTCAGCCACACGCCCTGCGGTCATCCGTTCGACATGGTGTTCGCGACGTATCTGCAGGGCGCAACGAGCTACGACATCGGCGAGAACATCGCCTGGGGCACCGGCGACTACGGCACCCCGCGCAGCACGATGAACGGGTGGCTGCACTCCGAGGGCCATCGCGAGAACATCCTCACGGCTGCCTACACCGACCTCGGGATCGGGTACGTCCCGAACCAGACGTTCCAGGGCTACGCCGGAGCGACGCTGTGGTCGCAGGAATTCGGCATGCGCGCGCCGGAAGCGGCGCAGAGCGCGGCCGCCGTGACCGCGAAGCCCGTCGCAAAGCCGGCGAAGAAGCACCGCCGCCGGCGGACGACCCGCCGGCGCTGACGGAATCGACAGCGGGGCCGGGCCGAAGCGCCGGACCCCGAAAGCCGCTGTCAGCCGAAGGCGTAGCGCAGGAACAGGTGCTCGCCGCCTCGGCGGATCGAGCGGAGCTGCGGCGAGATGCGAGCTTGCGGCAGCAACTCGACGCCTTCGACGAGCCCGAGCCGCCGGCCGGGCGCAAGGCGGCCGGCGAGCACGGGCGAGACGGTGAGGAAGAGCTCGTCGACGAGTCCGCCGGCGAGCAGCTCGCCGAACGTCGTCGGCCCCGCCTCCGCGAGGACTAGGCGGTGCCCTCGCTCGCGCAGGACGTCGAGGGCGGCCGCAGGATCGACCGCGTCGCCTTCGTTCACGGCGACGACGTCGGGCACGACGCCGCGGAGCCGCTCCCCACCCTCGACCGTCGTCAGCACGAGCGCGCGCTCGAGCACGCGATGCGAGGTATCGAGCGACGCGCCGGTCGTCACGACCGCGACCGACGGATGCTCCGGCCGCCCTCGGCGCGCACGCAGCTCGGCGAATGCCTGCTTCGCCTTCGGATAGACGCCCTCCGGCCGCCACCGTCCGTTCGGAGATGCGAGCAGCGTCCCCGAGCCGATCAGCACGACGTCCGCGAACGCGCGCAGCAAGCCCATCAGCTGCTTGTCGTCGTCGCTCTCGTCCGCTACGAGCGCGTTCGAGCGTTCCAGTTCGGGGATCGCGACGATGCCGTCGATCGTCTCGACGAAGTTCGCATACACGCACTCGTCCGGGAAGCCGAGCGCGCCGCCGTAGAACGACGCGAGCTCGGCCGGCAGCTCCTCTGCCGGGAGCCCGCCCTGCTCCCAGAGGAGGTCGAGGCTCACCGCACGCGGTGCGCGCGAACCTCGTCGAGAAACTCGCGACGCAGGTCCGATTCGTCGTCGTACAGGCCGCGCCAGAACGTCGTCACGGTGTGCGATCCCTCCTCCTCGACGCCTCGCATCTGCGTGCAGAGATGGGATGCCTCGATGTGCACCGCGACGCCGCGCGCCTGCACGATCTCGATCAGCCCGTCGGCGATCTGCTCGCCGAGCCGCTCCTGCACGGTGAAGCGCCGCGCATAGAGACGCACGAGCCGCGTGAGCTTCGAGATGCCGAGGATCTCGTCGCCCGCGACGTAGCCGACGTGCACCTTGCCGTGGAACGGGAGCGCGTGGTGCTCGCAAAGCGAGAAGAACGCGATCGGTCCTTCGACGATCTGGCTGTGCGTCCCGTCGACCCCGGCGGGTCGCTCGGACGGGAAAGCGGTGCGCAGCTTTGCATCGCCGTCGTAGCCTGCGGTCGCGTCGTAGAGCGCTCGCAAGAACCGGTTCGGCGTGTCGCGCGTGCCCGGCGTGTCGAGGTCCATGCCGAAGGCGTGGAAGATCTCGGCGACCGACTGCTCGTACCGCGCCCACTCCTCCGGCGTGACCGCTCGGCCGTCGTGCGGCTCCGGCCGCGACGGCAGCTCAATGATGGTCAAGCGAAACCTCCGTAGTCGAAGTCGTCAAGACGCAAAGAGCCAGGACTGCGGCGAGCTCGGCTGCCGCGATCCAGGCGAACGCCGTAGGGTGGCCGAGCGCGATGCAGAGGCCGAACGCGAGGAGCTGCGACGACATGCCGAGTTGGGCGAGCACACCGACCGTGGACACGTCCGGGCGTCCCCGCAGCAGACGCTCGATGACCCTGTCCTGCCAGCCGTAGAGCACGCCGTACGCACGTCCGAGCACGGACGCATCCCACGACGCCGGCGCCCCCCGTGCGAGGCGTTCGACGTTGAAGTTGATGCTGAGGACGAGCGTGAGCGCGGCGAAGCCGAGCGCGGCGGCCGCGCCGGTACCCGCATACCAGCCGACGCCGGCGAAGAGCGCCGCGTTCACGAGCAGGTCGCATTCCGAGTCGAGGTACCGACCGAAGGCGGTGACGTTGCCGGTCAGACGGGCGAGCTGGCCGTCGGCGTTGTCGAGCAGGGTCTTGGCCTGCAGGAGCAATGCCGCCGGCACGAGCGCGCCGCGTCCCAGCGCGACCGCGCTCGCCAGCCCGCATGCCGCGGCCGCGAAGACGACCGCCGGCGGCGGAACGCGCAGCCGGGCGAGCGGCACGACGATCAGGTGCGCGAGCGGCCGAAAGACCGTCTCGCACATCCACTCCTGCCGCAGCCGCGCCTTCCGCGAGCGTGCGAGGTCAGACAAGCGCTCCCTCGCCCACCGGCTCGCCTGCGCGGATCAGCTCGCGTGCCGCCTCAACCTTGTCCCAGACGTTCCACATGAGGAAGCCGCGAGGCCGCCCCGCGTCGTCGACGTAGGCGATCGTCCCCTTGCGCATCGGCTCCTGCCACGTCTCGATCGTCGCGAGCCGCGAATCGACCTCGCCGACCGCCTCGTACCCCAGGTCGAACATGTCGGAGTAGAAGAAGGGGATGTGGTCGTACGGCTCGTTCGCGCCGGCCATGTTCGCGCCGACGGCGCGCCCGTGCGAGTTGGCGTGATCCTCGTGCTCGACGCGGAAGCGCTTGCCGAGCGCGGGGCTCGGATAGCGGGCGACGTCGCCTGCGGCGAACACGTTGCCCTCGACGCGGCCGTACTCGTCCACGAGGATGCCGTCGTCGACCGGCAGCCCGGCCGCCTGGGCGAGCTCGACGTTCGGAACGATCCCGAGCCCGGCGACGACCGCGTCGGAGTCGACCTCGTCGGTCGACACGATCGATTCGCCCGTGCGCACGTCGACACCTTTCTCGCGGTAGTAGTCGGTGACGAAGTGCGAAAGATCGGGCGGCAGCACGCGCCAGGCGATCCCGTCCTCCGGGAAGAGCATCGTCACCGTCGCACCCGCGCCGACGAGCGCGGCTGCGATCTCGGAGCCGATGAAGCCGCCGCCGATCACGGTCAGCCGGGCACCCGCGACCGCGAGCTCGCGCAGCCGTCGATAGTCGTCGAGCGTGCGGAAGTAGAGCACGCGGTCGCTCGCCTCGCCGGGCAGCCGGCGTGGCGAGCCGCCCGTCGCGAGCAGCACCTTCTCGTAGGCGTACTCCTCACCCGTGTCGTCGACCGCCCGCTTCGCCGCCGGGTCGAGCGACACGATCCTCCGCCCGAGCACGAGCTCCGCGTGCTCCTTCGCGGCGTCCTTCCAGATCTTCGCCTCGTCGCCGCCGCTCCACAGCCCCTTCGTGAGGGGCGGCCGCTTGTAGGGCGCGTGCTGCTCCGCACCCACGAGCACGATGCGCCCGTTCGCGTCATGCTCCCGGATGCCTCTCACTGCGGCGTCGCCGGTCATGCCGCCGCCGATGATCAGGTAGTTCGTGTCCATGTGCGTCTCGATCCTAGAGAGAGAAAGGGATACGTCGGACTTCTATGGAAATCGGCCCGGATTGGATTGAACAGGACGGCGCGCTCGAGCGGACGTACGAGCTTCCGAGCTTCCGGGAGGCGATCGCCTTCGTCGGTCGCGTCGCGGATCTCGCCGAAGAGGCGAACCACCATCCCGATATGGCGATCTCATACCGGAGGGTAACGCTGCGCTGGACGACGCATTCCGCCGGCGGGATCACCGAGCGCGACTACGAGCTGGCGCGGCGGTCGGATGCCGTCCTCGAGCCGTAGCGCCGGACGCCGGGAAGAGCTGCTCGCCGCCGCCGTCCGCGTCTTCGCCCGGAAGGGCTACCACACCTCGCGGGTCTCCGAGATCGCCGCCGAAGCGGGCGTCTCGCACGGGCTCGTCTACCACTACTTCGCGTCCAAGGACGAGGTGCTGGAGACGATCTTCCGGGAGAACTGGGGACCGATCGGCGTCGCGATCGGCGAGATCGCCGAGACCGGCGACCCGGCCCGCGAGCAGCTCCGCAAAGTGGCGACGCTCGTCCTGCACGCCTGGCGACGCGACCCGGAGACCGTGCGCGTGCTCGTCCGCGAGATCTCGCGCAGCCCCGTCCTACAGGAGCGGATCGGCGAGTTTCAGCACGCGTTCGACGCGCTCGAGCGAATGATCGTCCGCGGTCAGGAGCGCGGGGAGCTCGACCGGACGCTGGACCCGCGCTTCGCGACGTTTGCGTTGTGGGGGATGCTCGACGAGGTGCTGACGGGCTGGGTGCTGGGCCGCCTCCCGGCCGAGCCGCAGGATGTCGACACCGCCGAGGCGACGGTCACGGCCATGCTGCGGCGGGCGCTCTCCGCCTGAGCCGGCGCGCCCGGGCGGCGCGCCGGGCTATTCGTTGCCGTGGTCGCGCTCGCAGAAGTCCGGGCACGTGCACTCGGCGAGCTCTGCGGTGCAGGGCTCGGCCGCCGGCACGGTCAGCGTGACCTCGACGGGCTCGGCCGGAGTCAACTCGATCATCTCCATTTTCGGATCCTAGATTACCGTTACCGGCGGTTGTCAAGCCTCGGAACGCCTGTTTCGGATCCGGCCTACCCGGGCTGGGGGAGCGTGATTCCCCCGGCGGAGGGAGAGACACCGGCCCGGAAGCCTGGTCAAATGAGGCCTCCCAACGACAGGCGGCTTCGCATGCGCGGCCGCATTCGTGCCGAAGGGCCTCTATGCCGAACCCTCGCCTTCTCCTCTCCGTGCTCGTCGTCGTGGTCGCGCTCGCGGTCGCGCTCGTCCGGCCGCTGCACGCGCGCGCCGACGCTCCGCCGCCTGCTCCCGAGCCGACGCCCGGCGACGCGACGCCGGTCGTGCCGCCGCTTCCGGTCGTGCGGGCGCCGCAGGCGCACCGGCGAGCCGCGACGCTCTCGTTCGGCGTGCGCGTCGTCGACTACGCGAAGCGGTTCCGCGGCACGCGCTACACGTGGGGAGGCACCTCGCCGCGCTCCGGATTCGATTGCTCGGGGTTCGTGCGGTACGTCTTCGCGCACTTCGGCATCACGCTCGCCCACTCGAGCTACGCGCAGTTCGACGACGGCCGCGGTGTCTCGCGCTCGTCCCTTCGCCCCGGCGATCTCGTCTTCTTCGACGGCCTGGGCCATGTCGGCATCTACGTCGGCGACGGCCGTTTCATCCACGCGCCGCATTCGGGTACGCGCGTTCGGATCGAGCAACTCGCCGGCTGGTACAGCTCGCGCTTCGACGGCGCGCGGCGGCTTCGAACCGCCTAGGCACGCCGGCGCGCCCGGTACGCCTTCGTCTTCGTGCGGTTGCCGCAGACGGACATCTGGCACCAGACGGCCGAGCGGTTGCGCGAGCGGTCGTAGAACAGCCAGCGGCAGACATCGCGGCGGCACGCCTTGAGCCGCGGCCAGGTGCCGTCGGCGATCGCCGTGTAGACGATGCCGACGAGGTCGCCGAACGCGCCCTCGACGTCGCGGCCGTGCGGCACGAGCGCACCCCCGCCGGCGTGCACGCGCACGACGAGATTCGCCTCGAGCGAGGCGAATCTCGTCGTGAGGCCGTTGTTCGCAAGCGCGAGCTCGCGGAGCCGGTCGCGGAGCGCGTGCGCCCGCGCGAGGTCGCCGTGCGACACACGCACGCCGCGGTCGAGCAGGCCGAGCTCGACGAGCAGCTTGCGCAGCTGTTCGGGCGAGTGCAGCGCCTCGCGCCCGTGCTCCTCGTCGAGCGTGTTCGCGAAGCGGCGAACGAGCTCGAGCCTGCCCGGCGCCGTCGCGTCGAGCATGTAGTCGATCGCGTCGACCGGCTCCACACGCAGACACTAGCGTTCGCCCGACGGTGGTAACAGCGGAGGCGTGCTCAGTCGTTCCAACAGCGGGGTCAGACCCCGCTGCGCAGGGTCAGACCCCAGAGGCTCTCCGGGTCAGGCGCCTGCGGGGCCGGACCCGGAAGTGATCGGCCGCCTCGAGTGGCCGATCACTTCAGCTTGTCGGCCATCGCGGTCAAGAGCTTCCACGCGATCGTCGCGTTGCTCTCGACGAGCGGCCGGAAATCCCACGGCGTCATGCCCCAGCACACCATGTCGGTCTTCGCCGTGATCGTCGCGGTCCGGTCGGAGCCCGTCAGGAGCGCGATCTCGCCGAAGTAGTCGCCCGGCCGGATCGTGCCGCGCGGCTGCCCGTCGACGGACACCTCCGCCTCGCCCTGCTCGACGACGAAGAACCCCGCCCCGCCGGCGCCTTCCTGCGTGACGGTGTCACCCGCGCTGAAGCGGCGTTCGCGCAACGTCGCCGCGATCTGCCCGAGCTCGCGGTCGTCCAGCTCGGCGAAAAGCGGCACGTTCTTCAGGACCTGCGGCGATCCGCGGACCACGGCCGAGTTATACACCCGCGTTGCCGTCGGGCGAAATCGGCAGGATACGCCGGTGCGGCTGACCGTGATCGGGTGCTCGCCGGCGTGGCCGAACGCCGGCGGCGCGCAATCCGGTTATCTCGTCGAAGGCGAAGGACGCCTGCTCCTCGATTGCGGACCGGGCGTGCTCGCACGCCTGCGCCAGCACGACGGCGGCTGGCCGCGAGTCGATGCGGTCGCGATCACGCATTTCCATCTCGACCACTGGGGCGATCTCGTCCCGTGGGTGTTCGGGGCGAGCTTCGGCCCGGGCCGCGACGTCGCGAAGGCCGAGCTCTGGCTGCCGCCCGGCGGCAACGAGCGGTTGCGCGCGTACGGCAGGCAGATGGCGTTCGCGGACGGGATCGACCGCGTGTTCGAGGTGCGCGAGTACGAGGAGGCGGCGCCGTTCCGTACGGCCGGCTTCGAGCTCGTGGCCCTGCGGCTCGACCACTATTCGGAGCTGACGTTCGGCCTGCGCGTCTCGAACCACGCGAGCACGCTCGCGTACTCGGGGGACACCGGCCCGAGTGCGAACCTCGCCGAGCTCGCGCGCGGCGCAGACGTCTTCCTCTGCGAGGCGACGCTCGGCGAGCCCGAGCCGGCGGAGCGCGGCCACCTGAGTGAAGACGAGGCGGTGGCGGCATTCGCAGCTTCGGGCGCGAAGCGGCTGATCGTCATCCACCGCCCCGACGAGCTGCCGCTCGCGCCGACGGTCGAGCGTGCGGCCGACGGCGACGTCGTTACTTTTTGAACGGCATAATCGGTCTGCCCTTCGAGGGAGGCTACGCTGTCGACCCGGTCAGAGCCGCGCCCGATCCACACCGCGGTCGTCGGCGCGTCCGCCGGCGGCGTGGAGGCGCTTCGCGAGCTCGTCGCGGCGCTGCCGCACGACTATCAGGGCTCGCTCCTGATCGTTCTCCACGTGGCCCCGATGGCGACGAGCGTCCTGCCGCACATCCTGACCCGCGCCGGCTGCATCCCGGCGGAGCACGCCGAGAACGGCGAGGAGATCCGGCCGGGGCGGATCTATGTCGCGCCGCCCGACCGCCACCTCATCGTCGTGGAGGGGAGGCTCGCGCTCGACCGCGGCCCGCGCGTGAACCGGCACCGCCCGGCGATCGACACGCTCTTCCGCACGGCGGCGGCTGCGTGGGGCGAGCGGGCGGTCGGCGCGGTGCTTTCCGGCGTGCTCGACGACGGCACCGCCGGCCTGCTTGCGATCAAGCGCCGCGGCGGCATGGCGTTCGTGCAAGACCCCGCGCAGGCGCTCTACGCGGGGATGCCAACGAGCGCGATCGAGTTCGTGACGCCCGACCTGATCGCGTCGGCCGGCGACATCGGGAGAGCCCTCGCGGCGCTCGCCGCATCCCCACCCGACCCACCGGAGGAGGTGCCGAACATGTCCGAGGACATCGTGAGCGAAGTCGACCGCGGAGCCGGCGATCAGCCTCAACCGGGCGAACCGTCAGGCTTCACGTGCCCCGAGTGCGACGGCGCGATCTGGGAGTCTGTCGTGGACGGGCTGCCGCGTTACACGTGTCGTGTGGGGCACGAGCTCGGCCCGGACGCCTTCGACGCCGAGCAGGCGGAACGCGTCGAGGCTGCGCTGTGGACGGCGCTGCGGGCGCTCGAAGAGCGAGCGGCCCTGCATCGCCGGATCGCGGCGCGGCAGCACGCACGAGGGAGCCTCAGAGTCGCCGAGAAGTACACGGAGCGTGCCGAGCACGCCGTGCAGAACGCAGCGGTCCTTCGTGAGCTGATCGGCCGATTCGACACCGAGGAAGGGGCGGCGTGAGCTCGAGGATCCGGGATTCGGACGTGGAGCGACTGCTCGCGTTCATCCGCGACGAGCGCGGCTTCGACTTCACGGGCTACAAGCGTCCGAGCCTGGCCCGCCGGATCGACCGCCGGATGCAAGACGTCAAGGTCGAGGAGTACGCGTCGTACCAGTCCTACCTCGAGCATCACCCGGACGAGTTCGCGCGGCTCTTCGACACGATTCTCATCAACGTCACGTCGTTCTTCCGCGACGGCCCGGCCTGGCAGTACATCGGCGAGGAGGTCGTGCCGCAGATTCTCGCGGCGCGCGGGCCGGAGGTTCCGATCCGGATCTGGAGCACGGGCTGCTCGACGGGCGAGGAGGCGTACACGACGGCAATGGTGTTCGCAGAGGTGATGGGAGAAGACGATTTCAAGCGACGAGTCAAGATCTACGCAACCGACGTCGACAACGACGCGCTCGGAATCGGCCGCCATGCCGACTATTCGCCGCAGCAGCTCGAGCCGGTTCCCGAGGCGCTCCGCGAGAAGTACTTCGAGCCGGTCGAAAGCTCGTACGCGTTTCGCTCCGATCTCCGTCGCTCCGTCATCTTCGGCCACCACGACCTCGTGCAGGACCCGCCGATCTCGCGCATCGACTTTCTCGTCTCGCGTAACACCCTCATGTATTTCGACGCCGAGACGCAGCGGCGCGTCCTCGCGAGCTTCCACTTCGCGCTACGAGAGAACGGCTTCCTCTTCCTCGGGAAGTCGGAGGTCCTCGTGGCGCGTTCGCCCCTGTTCACGCCGGTCGATCTCCGCCGCCGCGTGTTCGCCAAGGTCTCCGCACCGCGGCAGCGAGACCGGGTCGTCCCGAAGGTTCCCGTGGATCCGATCCAGGAGGAGCAGCAGACGGCGACGGATGCGATCCGCGAAGCCGGCTTCGAGGCGGCGCCCGTCGCCCAGGTCATCGTCGACGTCTCCGGGCGCCTGGTGGCCGCGAACATCCAGGCGCGGATGATGTTCGGGCTCGGGCTGAGGGAGACCGGCATGCTCCTGCAAGACCTCGAGCTTTCGTACCGGCCGCTCGAGCTCCGCTCGCGAATCGAGCAGGCGTACGACGAGCGACACCCGGTGAGCGTGCGCGACGTCGAGTGGCATGTCGGGAGCGAGGTACGCCACCTCGACGTGCAGATCCATCCGCTCTCCGGCCCGACCGGCGATCTGCTCGGGGTCGCAATTTCGTTTTTCGACGTGTCGCGCTACCGGCGGCTGCAGGAGGCACTGCAGGAGTCGAAGCGCGATGCGGAGACCGCCTACGAGGAGCTGCAATCGACCGTCGAGGAGCTCGAGACGACGAACGAGGAGCTCCAATCGACGAACGAGGAGCTCGAGACGACGAACGAGGAGCTCCAATCGACGAACGAGGAGCTCGAGACGATGAACGACGAGCTTCAGCAGCGAACCGACGAGTTGAACGCGGTCAGCGCGTTTCTCGAGGGCGTGCTCGGCAGTCTCAGCGCGGCCGTGATCGTCCTCGATCGGCAGCTACGTGTCGAGGCGTGGAACGACGCGGCGCGCGACCTCTGGGGTCTTCGTTCCGACGAGGTGAGCGGGCAGCACTTCCTCAACCTCGACATCGGCCTCCCGCTCGAGCCCCTGCGAACGCCGATTCGAGCCGTCCTCGCCGGCGAGGACATCGAGCCGTTCACGGTCGACGCCGTCAACCGGCGCGGACGCTCGACGACGGTCTCGATCCGGATAGCGCCGCTGACGAGCACGCTCGCCGACGTGATCGGCGCGATCGTGATGATGGACGCGGCCGACCGGTCGGCGACGGACGGAGCATGATCCCGGAGCCGGACCTCGGATCGCGCCGCAGCCAGCTGCTGTCGGCGCTGGTCGATGTCGCGGATGAGCCGATCTTCGCTCTCGACGCGAACGGGTCGATCGTCCACGTCAACGCGGCCGGGGTCGCAGCGGTGGGGCGCCTCCGGGGACACCTCGTGGGCAAGCCCTTCGTCGCGCTGCTCGCGCTCGAGGGCCGGCGTGCGCTGCGGCACGTCCTCGCCGACGAGCTGCTGCGGCAGGTCGACCTCGAGCTGGACTTCACCCGCGGCGGCCGCAAGCGCGTCACCATCCGCGCCCTGCCGCGGATGAGGCCGCGGATGCTCGCCGTGACGATCCACACGTCGACCTCTCCGGCCCCGCCGCCGGCGCCGCCTCCCCCGAGCGAGAGCAGCACACGCACGCTCAACCGCCTCTTCCTTCGCTTCCCGTTCGGCGCGCTCGGCATTGCCGCGGACGGCCGCGTCGTGTTCGTCAATCCGCAGGCGCGAACGCTGCTCGAAGGGTCGCGCCTGCGCGTCGGAAGCATCTTCGCGCCGCCCGACGCGCTCGCCGGGCTCACGCAGCGCTTGCTGCGTATGTCGTCCGCGAGTCTCGTGCAGACGGTCGAGTTCGACGGCGGACGCACGATTCGCGTTGTCGGCGTGGGCGCATCGGGCCTCCAACCTGCGGTGATGGTGCTCGAAGAGGTCACGAACGCGAAACGCCAGGCCGAAGTGATGCGTGACTTCGTGCGGAACGCGGCGCATCAATTGCGCACGCCTTTGACAGGGATTGCAGCAGCCGTCGAAGTGCTGCAATCGGGGGCGAAGGACGATCCGGCCGAACGCGACCGGTTCTTGTCGCACATCGACACGCACGCGCACAGGCTCGTTCGGATCGCGCGCGGGCTCCTCGTGCTGGCCCGCGCCGAGTCGGGCGAGCAGACGCACGAGGACGTCGTCCTGCTGCGCCCGCTGCTGGAGGAGCTCGCGCACGCGGCACAGCCGTTCTCCGACGTCGAGATCAGCGTGCATTGCGATGCGACGCTCGACGCGATCGCCAACCGGGATCTGGCCTACGAAGCCCTGGCGGCGCTTGTCGAGAACGCCGTCGAGCACACGCGCCACGGCACGATTCGACTCCAGGCGGGAGCCGCGAACGGCACGGTCTCGATCTCGATCACCGACATGGGCGGCGGGATCCTGCCGGAGCACAAGGAGCGGATCTTCGAGCCGTTCTACCGCCCGGCCGCGGCGACGCAAGGCTTCGGCCTCGGTCTCGCGATCGCGACGCAGGCCGTGAAGGCGATGGGAGGCCAGCTGAGCGTGGACGACGCTGAGGGCGGATCGCGGTTTACGGTCCGCCTACGCTCGGGATCCCGTAGTCGATGAGCAGGATCCTCATCGTCGAAGACGAGGTCGCGATCGCCGAGGCGATCGGCTATGCGCTGCGCGACGCGGGCTACGACGTCGACGTCGCCGCCGACGGCACGACCGCGCTCGAGGCCGCGCGGGCGCGCGCGTACGACCTCATGGTGCTCGACCTGTTGCTGCCGGGGACAGACGGCTTCGAGGTCTGCCGGACGTTGCGCAGCGAGAGCGATCTCCCGATCGTGATGCTCACGGCGCGAGACACCGACCAGGAGCGCGTGCGCGGGCTCGACCTCGGCGCCGACGACTACGTGACGAAGCCGTTCTCCGTGGCGGAACTCGTAAGCCGCGTGCGCGCGCTCTTGCGCCGTCGCACGCTCGATCGCAAGGACGACGCGGGGACGCTCCGCGTCGGAGCGCTCGAGCTCGACGTCGCCCGACATTCCGCCACGCTCGACGGCCGGCCGCTTCGACTGACCGCGTCGGAGTACCGGCTCGTGCAGCTGCTCGCGTCCGCCCCGGGCCGCGTCTTCAGTCGCGACGAGCTCGTTCGCCGGCTGTGGGAAGCAGACGCCGGAGGCGACCGGCGCGCGATCGATGTCCACGTGTCGAACCTGCGCCGCAAGCTCGAGCAGAATCCTCGCGAGCCGCGCCGCCTCCTGACCGTCCGCGGCGTCGGCTACTGCCTCGTCGCGGCCTGACGCGCCGGCCCGCGCCGTTCAGAACCGTCTGAACGCGTGCTCTCCGAGGCGCCGGTGACCCTCGATCGAGGGATGGTCCCCGTCGTCGGTCCATTCGGCGGACATCCGCTGCCGATCCTCCGGATCCGCCAGCGTGTCGTTGAACGGGAGCAGCGGGATCACGAGGCCGCAGGCGATCGAGACGAGCAGCGCGTTCAGGCGGACGACGTCGTGCGCAGCACGCTCGTCGCCGTTGTTCCAGGGCAGCACGTCGGCGAGCGCGACGCGCACGCCGTGCGAGCGCGCACGCTGCGCCATACCGACGAGGTTCTGCGCCGCCGTCTCGATCGGCCGCCCCTGCGCGATGTCGTTGATGCCGCCCTGCACGACGATCGCGTCGACCCCGTCGAGCGCGCCTTCGAGACGCTGGGCGATCTCGTCCGTTCGCTCGCCGTAGACACCGTGGTTTCGGAACTCGACTGCCGGGTCGTTCCGGGCCGCCCACCAATGCCATTGGCTGCGAACGTCCGGCTCGTCGATCTCCGCACGCACGAGCGGATCCGGGTCCCAGAGCGGCGACCCGGCGGTGATCGAATCGCCGAGACAGGCGACGATCACGGTCGGCGCCGCGCTCATCCGGTCCGCGCCGGGCCGGCTACCGCGGAACGAGGTCGACGACGAGCTCGCATTCGAGTGCGTCGGCGATCCGCAGGAGCGTGTCGATCCGCGGCGGACGCCCACCGCGTTCGAGCCGAGCGATCGCCGACTGGGTCGTGCCGCAGAGCTCGGCCAGCTCACGCTGGGAAAGGTTCATCTCGACCCGACGCGCGGCGACCTTGTCGGCGATGTTCGCGAAGAACCAGCCGCGGTCGCCCGCCACGAGTCGCTCGTGCAAGCGGTCGAGCGGTCGCTTGTCTGCCTTGGCACGCGCTGCCATTCGACGCGAACTATAGCACTTCTGCTATGAGACGCTCCTGCAGCGGCGCCACGGCGTCGCCCACGCGGACGCGGCCGGGCACCGCCACGCTCCCGTAGACGCCGAACGGCAGGCGTTCGCTCCGACCGTCTCCGCGATAGCGCGCAAGCACGCCGAGCGTGTCCAGGTTCGTGATGCCGGTGTCCGGGTCCTGGGTGGTGACGACGCACCTTCCGACGTCGCCGTTCAACACGATCGTCGCGTCGCCGATCCGCACTTGCGTGCCGAGCCAATCGTCCTCCGAATGCGGCGGAACTCCATCGATCTCGAAGAGCATGCGGAAGCGACGGCCGTCGACGGGCGCGGTGCCCGCCTCCTCGCCGAGTCGCGCGAGCGACGCACGCGAAACGAGAGAGACCGTGCCGCCGCGGTAACCGCGGTCGACGGCGTGTGTCTCGGCACACAGCATCGTGAGCCGACGCCCGGCTAAGCGAGAGATCGCCTCTTCCCACGGGCCGACGACGCGCCGCGACGCGGGCCGCGCTTCCCACATCGCAGCGTCGACGCGCCCGCCGAGCTCGACGGTTCCCTCCACACGCGTTCCGTCGGGGAACGTCAACGCGAGCACACGCGTGGCTTCGTCCCACTCCGGCCTGATCTGCACGAGCGGTCCGCCCCGCTTTCCGTTGAAGAGCCGGCCGCTCTCGTCGATCAGCCAGAAGCGGCGATTGCCGGGCACGCCGTCTCTCTCGAGCTCGACCTCGTCCGGATGAACGAGGCCGAGCGACTTCACCGGCGCGATCGAGATGCGGGCCACGCGGCCTTCCACGCCCGCAGCTTACGCACGGCTCAGGCCGGACCGTCGACGCGCGCCTCGCTGCGGCCGCGCGCGCCCTCGAGCTCGAAGATCCAGAAGTCGCGACCCGTCACGTGCACCGCGACGTTGTAGACCGGGATCTTGCCGATGCAGCCCTCGAACGAGCCCGCGTGCGCATGCCCGTGCACGACGAGGTCCGCGCCGAACTCGGCGATCGGCGTCGCAAGTCGCTCGCTCCCGAGCATCAGACGGATCCCCTCCGGCTCGCCTTCGACCGTCGCCTGCACCGGTGCGTAGTGCAAGAGGACGATGCGCAGGTCGCAGTGGACGATCTCCTGCAGGCCGCGCGCGATCGCCTCCGACTCGTGCGTCGTCTCCGCATAGACCTCGCGCATCAGCGGCTCGCCGAAGTCGGGCAGCGTCGATCCCGGGAAGCCGCCGATGAAGCCCTTCGTGCCGACAACGCCGAGATCGAGCCCGTTCAGGTCGCACGTGCAGGACGAACGGTCGAGCACGTGCACGCCCGCGTCCGAGATCGCCGCGACGATCTCGTCGGTCTGCCCGGCGTGGTAATCGTGGTTGCCGAGCACCGCGAAGACCGGAACGTCGACGGTGCGGCAGGCATCGGCGACGACCTCGGCCTGCCCCACGTCGCCGGTCGTCGTCAGGTCGCCGGCGAGGAGGATCACGTCGCACTCCGCGGCGACCTTGTCGAACGCACGCTCGACTCGCTCGCGCGTCGCTTCCGACGCGTGGAGATCCCCGGCTGCTGCGATCCGGATCACGGTTTCCGATGTTGCACATCGATCGGAACCGGAAACCGCGAACCCATGCCGGAGCCGACCTTCGACGAGCTGATCGAGGCGATGAAGGCGGGAGCGGGGATCCTGCAGGGCTGCGAGATCCCGTTCGTGCTCGGCGGCGGGCTCGCCGCGTGGGCCCGCGGCGGTCCGAAGAGCGAGCACGACGTGGACTTCATGCTCAAGCCCGAAGATGCGGAGACGGCACTCGAGGCGTTCGAGCGGGCCGGCTGGAGAACCGAGAGGCCGCCGGAGGGGTGGCTGTACAAGGCGTGGCACGAGAACGGTTCACTCGTCGACCTGATCTACTGCCCGTCGGGCGGCCCGATCACCGACGAGACGATCGAGCGCGCGCCGGTGCGCGAGGTGATGGCGCTGCGCATTCCGGTCTTCACGCTCGAGGACGTGATGACGACGAAGCTGCTCTCGATGACCGAGCAGGAGCCGGACTACGGCGCGGTGCTCGAGATCGCGCGCGCGCTCCGCGAGCAGATCGAATGGGACACCGTGCGCGAGCGCACCGACGGCTCGCCCTGGGCGAAGGCCTTCTTCGTCCTAGTCGAGGAGCTAGGCATAGTCGAACGCGCCGCGATCGGCTAGACGGCGTCGACGGCCGCCGCGCCCGACACGGCGGGCGCGGCACACGAACGAACGGCCCCCGGCTCACGAGCGAGGAAAGGACAGCGCGGACCCGGCCGCAGGCCGCGTCCGCGCGAAGCGGTCGCAAGAGAGCAGGCGCCGCGAAGCGGCGCCAAGAGACTCAGGAACCCCGTCGCCGCGCCCGACACGGCGGGCGCGGCACGACCACGAACGGCCCCCGGCTCACGAGCGAGGAAAGCACAGCGCGGACCCGGCCGCAGGCCGCGTCCGCGCGAAGCGGTCGCAAGAGAGCAGGCGCCGCGAAGCGGCGCCAA
>Ga0209810_1001056_pt1 | contig 46673 bp, 43 predicted proteins | sample Coa_R1_7_FD_187159 | JGI IMG/M metagenome (GOLD analysis project Ga0209810, IMG submission 187159) | Surface soil microbial communities from Centralia Pennsylvania, which are recovering from an underground coalmine fire - Coalmine... | ecosystem: Environmental > Terrestrial > Soil > Unclassified... | reverse complement strand
CTTGCGCACCGCCAGATAGTCGAGGATCCGCTCCTTGACCTTTTCGAGATCATAGTGATCCTCGTCCAGGATGGTCCGGGCGCGGTTGATGTCAATCTCGTCGCTGCCCGAGGTCTTGTTCCACGGAAGCGAGGTCATCCACTCCAGGTAGGTTCGCGCCACCATGTATTCGGCCGAGGCCGGCGTCATCTTCGCCAGCCGCTTGAGTTCGCGCTCGCACTCGCGCCGCGCCTCGGGCGGCATGCCCGACTCTTCCACTTTCTTGCGCAGCTCCTCGACCTCGGCCAGCACGTCGTCGGTCTCGCCGAGCTCTTTGTGGATCGCCTTGAGCTGCTCCCGCAGCAGATACTCGCGCTGGCTCTGGCCGACCTGTTCCTCGACCTGCTCCTGAATCTTCGCGCGCAGGCTCAGAATCTCGCGCTCCCGCGTGAGCTCCTGAATCAGACGCTTGAGCCGCTGCTCGATGTCGAAGGTTTCCAGCAGCTCCTGGCGGACCCGCGTGGGCATGCCCGGCAGGCTGCCGGCAATGAAGTCGGCCACACGCGCTGGCTCGGCGATGGCCGCCGCCATGTTCGCCACTTCGTCGGAAAGCTGCGGCGACTTGCTGACCACTTCGCGGAACAGATCGAGTGCCGTCAGCCGCAACGCCTCGCGCTCGGCCTCGGTCCCGCTGACCGTCTCCACCACCGGCTCGACGCGGGCCCGCAGAAACGGCTTCAGCCCGATCAGCTCAACCAGCCGGAACCGCTCCAGACCCTCCAGAAACGCCACGACATTGCCGTTGGGCATCCGCACCAGCTTGTGCACACGCGCCAGCGTGCCCACCGTGTGCAGATCGCTCGCCGTCGGCTCTTCAACGCGCGGATCAATCTGCGTGACGACCCCCAGTAAACGGTTGTCGCCTTCGAGCGAATTCACCAGCGCCAGTGACGACTCCCGCCCGATGGTCAATGGCAAGACAATACCGGGAAACAGCACGGTGTCGCGAACCGGCAGAATCGGCAATTCCTGGGGAACGTGGAACATAGGTCGTACGCTCATCCTCACACCACCTTTCTCGGCATACAGCCGAGCCTGGCCCATGGCAGGCCGAAAATCCTTAACCTTTGGAGTTCATCTTCCTTTAGCATAATACACTAAGGAATTTCACAAGCGCAAGAACGCCAAAGAACAAAAACGAATCCCTACCCCTGCTTCGATGAACTAGAAATTTGAGCAGCGATTTGGCGGGCAATTTGAAGAGCCTCGTCACGCTGCCGCACACGCCCTTCGAGCTGGGCTTCTTCGATTGCCTGCAGGATTCGGCCGAACAGAGGCCCTGGCTTGAGCCCCAGGGCAATCAGATCTTCCCCGGTCACAAGCCGCGGCGGCCGGACGTCCTCGGGTGGCGTCGTTTCGAGGAAGTTCTTGACGAACTCATAGTTACTCAGGTTGCCGTGGCTGGCCAGGCAGTCGAGCCGATGTAGCTCCAGATGTTCGGCAAAGTTAGGCTGGCGAACGAAACGCTTGAGCGTTGCCAGGCGCATGCGCGGGGCATCCTTGAACCGTAGATGCTGGGCCACCAGCTCGGCAATCTGGTCGGTAGCGGCGTTCGAGAACCGGAGCCGGCGGCAAATGTCCCGTGCGAGCTCGGCGCCCCGCTCGGTGTGGCCGTCGAATCGGATCCGGCCGCCAGGCCCTGCGGGTGGCTGATAGGTCAGCGGCTTGCCGACGTCGTGCAGCAGAACGCCCCAGGCCAGCGTGGGCGAGCATCCGGCGGGCAGCCGCTCCAGCATCAGCAGCGTGTGCGTCCACACATCGCCCTCCGGGTGGTACTCCGGCGGCTGAGGAACGCCGCGCATGCGGGCGACCTCGGGCAGAACGACCTGCAGGAGGCCACTTTCGGCCAGCAGCTCGAACCCGCGCCGCGCCTGCCCTTCGGTCAGAATTTTTGTCAGCTCGTCCCGCAACCGCTCCGCCGACACCTCCGCCGCAAGTGGTGCCAGACGGACGATCGCTTCGTAGGTGGCTGGCTCGATCACGAAGCCGAAACGGGCAGCAAAACGCACCGCCCGCAGCAGCCGCAGGTGATCTTCGCGGAAACGCTCCTCGGGGTTGCCGATCGCGCGAATCACCCCGGCCTGCATGTCCTGCTGCCCACCGACAAAGTCCAGGATTTTCTGCGCGAACGGGTCCCAGAACATGCCGTTGATCGTAAAATCGCGCCGCTGGGCATCCAGGCTGGGATTGTCGGTGTACATGACAGCTTCCGGGTGGCGGCCGTCGCGGTAGCCCAGATCGGCGCGGAAGGTGGCCACCTCGACCTCGGCGTTCCCCTCACGGACCAGAACCACTCCAAACTGTGCGCCCACGGGCAGGCTGCCCGGAAACAGGGCAAGGACTTCTCCCGGGCGAGCGTCCGTGGCGACGTCGTAGTCGAGCGGCGGGCGGTCGAGCAGCATGTCCCGCACACAACCACCCACCAGCAACGCCTGATGACCTGCCCGGCGCAGATGTTCGCAAATCTTCAGTGCCAGTCGTCCGGCTTCGGAGCTTTCCGGGGAGATCATGGCCGGGGTGGCCTGGGCGCCCTGCGGTGGCTGGCAACCAGTGCCCGGGCCAGCAGCAGCGATCGGAAGCCGTAGCGCTCGCGGATGCGGTCGGCCGCCGCGAGCAGGCGCTCCTGACGTGCCTGTTGCGTTGCTTCGAGCAGACTCAACTGCCGCCCAGCGCGCAGCAACCCGGAAAGCTCGACGCCAACCAGCCGCAGGGGTTGCCCCGTCCAGTTCCGCTCGAGCAGGCTGCGGGCGGCCTCCAGCAGCACGACATCGAGATGGGTCGGCTCGCGCAGCGTCCGGCGGTGACTGCGCGTCTCGAAGCGGGCCGTGCGCAGCACCAGCGTGAGCGTACGTGCGTAAAGACCGAGCTGGCGGAGGCGGCTCGCGGCGCGCTGCACCAGCAGACTGAGTGCCGCCAGGATGGCTTCGGGATCGGCAACGTCCGTCGCAAAGGTATGATGATGCGAGACCGACTGCGGGCCTTCCCTCTGCGTGCTCCATCCGTCGTCTTCGCCACGGGCCCGGCGCGCGAGCATGGCGCCCCAGCTTCCAAAAACCTGTTCGAGCCAACGCGCTGGCAACCGTTGCAACTGGCCGACGGTTGTGATCCCGTAGGCGGCCAGAGCCGCTTCTCCAGCCGGTCCTACGCCGGGCAGCCGGCGCACGGGCAGTGACGCCAAAAACGCGGCCTCCGCCCCTGCCGGAACCCAGAGCAGCCCGCGCGGCTTGGCCTGCTCAGAGGCCACTTTGGCCACCAGACGCGTCGGCGCCAGCCCCAGCGAGCACGGCAGCCCGGTCTCTTCCTGAATCTCTTTCTGCAGGCGCTGGGCCACGGCCAGAGGCGGGCCGTGCAGGCGCGCCGTGCCGCTCAGATCGAGCCAGGCTTCGTCAATCGAAGCCCATTCCACCGCCGGCGTGTAGCGGTCGAAGATCTCTGCCAGCCGCTCGCTGTAGGCCTCGTAAAGCTCAAACCGCGGCTCTAAAAACACCGCCTGCGGACACAGGCGCGCCGCCGTGCGCAGCGGCATCGCCGATCGCACCCCGAACTGGCGCGCCTCGTAGCTGGCCGAGGCCACTACACCGCGCGCCTCCCGCCGCCCGCCGACCACCACGGGGCGGCCGCGCAGCTCGGGGTGCTCCACCAGCTCGACGCTGACAAAAAAGGCATCCATGTCCACATGCAGAATCGTTTCGACGCCGCCGGCGGGCGTCGGCGAGCCTCGAGAAGGGTTCGGAGAGAGATCGGTCATGCCGCCGTGCTCAGGTTCCCACAGAACGGGCACCGGCGTAAAGTCATTCCCGACGCCTTTCGGCCGCCAGGACACGCTCCGTGCCGGCCAGGTCCCGTGTGACCGTGATCGCGTCCCAGAGCGGCTCTGCGCAGAGCGCGCGGACACGGTCGGCCAGCCCGGCACCCAGTTCCATCACCAGCAGGCCACCGGGGAGCAGCACGCGGGCTGCTCCGTTGATCAGCCGTGGATAGAATTCCAGGCCGTCGGCCCCGCCAAACACGGCCAGCGCGGGTTCATGCTCGGCCACCTCGCGCGGCAGCAGGTTTCGCTCGCTCCGGGCCACGTAGGGCGGGTTGCTGACCACCACATCGAGGCTGGCGTCGCCAAAGGCTTCGAGCGCATCGCCGTGCACGAACAGAATGCGGCTGCCCACGCCGTGCCGCGTCGCGTTCCGCATGGCCACCGCGAGCGCTGCCGCCGACAGGTCGACGGCCCAGATGCGCGCCCGGGACAGTTCCCGCGCCAGCGCGACCGCCAGGCAGCCCGAGCCGGTTCCGACGTCCAGCACGCACAACGCCTGCTTCGCGCGGTGCTGTCCAAGCCGCTCGAGTGTGACCTCGACGACGTGCTCGGTCTCCGGCCGCGGGATCAACACCGCCGGCGTGACCTCGAAATCCAGGCCCCAGAACTCCTGCCGGCCCGTCAGGTACTGCAAGGGTTCGCCGGCCGCGCGCCGGTCGACCAGCTCCTGGAAACGCTCGAGCTGCTGCACGTCGAGGGGATGTTCGGGGTGCGCATAGAGCCAGGCACGCTCGCAACCGAGAACGTGCTCGAGCAACCGCGCCGCGGCCAGCACTGGAGAGGCGACACCGGCGGCGCGCAGCGTAGCCGCACCCTGCTTCCAGGCGGTGCGGATGTCCATCACAGCAAAGGCCCGCGGCCGCTTACAGCCGCATGGGCATCACCACGTAGCGGTAGCGCAGCCCTGGATGATCGGCCGGACGGAGCTGGCCGGCCGAGCTTTCGTCTTTGAGTTCGAGCGAGACCGGTCCGGTCCCGGTGGCCTCGAGAAAATCCAGCAGATACTGGGCATTGAAGCCGATCGTGAGTGGCTCGCCCCGGTATTCGGTCTCGATGGCCTCGCGGGCCTCGCCAAAATCTGGGCTGGAGGCAGAAATCTCCACACCTTCGGCCGCCAGGGCCAGGCGCACCGCATGCGAGCGCTCGTCGGCAAGCTGGGCCACGCGGCGCAGCGCGCTGCTGAACTCATCGCGGTCGAGCACGACGGTCCGGTTGTTGTCGCGCGGTAGCACCGCCTCGAAATTCGGGAACTGGCCCATCAACTTCCGTGCGATCAGATGCCGGCCGCCGAGCTGGAAGAACAGGTGCGCTTCGTCCTGCGCGAAGGCCACTGCAGCGCCTTCCTCGGCCGTCTCGGCCAGGCGCCGGAGCTCGCCCAGCGCCTTGCGGGGTACCAGCGCCCGCACCTCGCCCTCGAGTCCCGTGAGCGCATGGTCCATCTCCACCAGCGCCAGCCGGTGTCCGTCGGTCGCCACCATGACCAGACCCTGCGGCTTCAGGATCAGCAGCGCACCGTTGAGCGTGTAGCGGGATTCCTCGGTCGAAATCGCAAAGGCGGTGCGGGCAATCAGCTCCAGAAGGATCTCTGCCGGAATTTCCACCAGCACCGGGGGCCGCTGTGGCAGTGTCGGGAAGTTATCCCGTGACAGACCCACCATCCGGTAGGTCTTCCGCTGCGCCGTCAACTGCACCCAGTGGTTGTCGAGCAGCCGGAACCGGATCTCCTCGTCCGGCAGCAGCCGCACCAGGTCCACCAGCTTGCGTGCCGGCACGGTGCCACCACCCTCTTTCTTCACCGTAGCCGGGCAGGAGGTGTGCATGGCCAGCTCGAGGTCGGTCGCCGACAGCCGCAGCCGGTCACCGGAGGCCTCCAGCAGCACATGCGAGAGGATGGGGATCGTCGTGCGCTTCTCGACCACCCCCTGGATCCGTTCGAGCTCTTCGAGCAGCTCCTTCTTGTGTACGCTGAAATCCATCGCGGCGCCTCGCCTCAGGGGACCGTGTGTTTGTCCGGCTCGCTCGGCTGGTGCGGACCGGGGTGAAGATTACTTCTCTCTTTCTGTCTGCAGTAATAGATACCGTAGTCGTCGGTGCAGTGCAAACTGCGGAAAACCCGCCAACTGGCTGCGCTGCGGTTGCTTGGGGGCAGGGTAGGGCTGTGGATTCCGTCGCGCTGCAGTGGAAAGCCAGGCCGCGGGGCCGGTTTCCACAGTGCTGTGGATCGCCGGAGTTGAAAATTCTGCATCGAGGCTGCCAAGGCTAGCTCAGCGAATCCCTTAGCCGCGTCACCGTCTTCTGCAAATCGCGGTCGCTCCGGAGCAGTTGCTCGATCTTGTTGATGGAGTGCAGCACGGTGGTGTGGTGCTTGCCGCCGAACTGTCGGCCGATTTCCGGCAGCGAGGCCGCCGTGAGCTGCTTGGCCAGGTACATGGCGATCTGCCGCGGGAAGGCGACGGTCCGCGCGTTCGAGCGCATCTTCAGGTCCTGCGGCCGCAGGCCGAAGTACTCGGCCACGCGCTTCTGGATCATCTCGATAGTCACCTTGCGCTCCTGGTTCTCCAGCACGGTCTTCAGCACGTGCTGGGCGAGCGGCAGAGTGATTTCAGCACCGGTGAGCGCGCTGTAGGCGATCAAACGGATCAGCGCTCCTTCGAGTTCGCGGATGTTGGAGCGGATGGCCCGCGCGATGAATTCGGCCACGTCGGCCGGCAGATGGATCCGCTCGGTTTCGGCCTTCTTGTGGAGGATGGCGATTTTCGTCTCGAGATCGGGCGGCTGGATATCGGCGATCAGGCCCCACTCGAAGCGCGAGCGCAGCCGTTCCTCGATCGCCGAAATCTCTTTGGGCGGGCAGTCGGAGCTGAGGACGATCTGCTTTTGCTGGTCGTAGAGATCGTTGAAGGTGTGGAAGAACTCTTCCTGGGTGCGCTCGCGGCTGGCGATGAACTGAATATCGTCAATGAGCAGCACGTCGACCGAGCGGAAGCGGTCACGGAACTGTGCCATGCGGTCGAAGCGCAGCGCCGTGATCATGTCGTTGGTGAATTTTTCCGCGCTCAGATAGGCCAGCCGGGTGGCCGGGTTGCGCCGGCGGATGGCGTGCCCGATGGCCTGCATCAGATGCGTCTTGCCCAGCCCCACGCCGCCGTAGATGAACAGCGGGTTGTAGGCGCGCGAGGGCCGTTCGGCCACCGCCAGCGCGGCGGCGTGGGCGAACTGATTGGAACCGCCCACGACAAAGGTTTCAAACGTGTAGCGGGGATTGAGCTGGTTGTCGCAGGACTCGAAGTCCAGCCGTGCCTGCCGCGGCTCGGCCGCCGGCGTCGGCTCGGCCTCGGGGCACAGAAATTCGATCTGGGTCTCGGCCATGCCGATCTCGGCCAGCACGGCCTGCAGCAACTCGCCGTAGGTCTCCGTCAGGCGCTTGCGGAACAGCCGCGATGGCACGCGCACCATCAGCTTGCCATTGGCCGCTCCTTCCTGGCGTGTCGGTCGGAACCAGGTGGCGAAGCTGTGCGGGTTGACCCGCCGTTCCATGCGTTCAAGGACTTTTTCCCAGGTATCCATCGAGGGCCTCACCCGAACCTTCCCGAATTGTGGAAAGTGTGTGGAAAACCTGAACGGCACCCCGGCCGCGACGTCTCCCGTCTACCGACAGCCGTTCACGAGGGCCTGCAGCCCTTCGCGGGCTGCTGGCAGGCGGGCACGCATTTTGCACAACCGGGCGGGGCAGGGCAACGGAAAGTTGCGGCGAAGACAGAGCGGGACACACACGGCGTGCACAGCTTTTCCACAGGCTGGCGACTCAATCGATCAAGCGTACGCGGGCAATCTGGTGCGCCCGCCCGGTGGCTGGATCCACGTCAATACGGACAGCATTGAGCTGGATGTTTTCCGCGGCTACCTCGAAGCGCGTCGGCAGACCGGTCAGAAAGCGCCGCAGGACAGCCTCGCGGTCCATCCCGATGACGGAATCGTGCGGTCCGGTCATCCCCACGTCGGTGATGTAGGCGGTGCCGCCGGGCAGGATGCGCTCGTCGGCAGTGGCCACGTGGGTATGCGTGCCGATCACGGCCGAGACGCGGCCGTCGAGGTACCAGCCCATCGCCTGCTTCTCGCTGGTGGCCTCGGCGTGAAAGTCCACCAGCACCACGCGCACGCCCTCCGGGAGTCCGGCCAGCGCCTGGTCGGCCGTGCGGAACGGACAGTCCAGCGGAGGCAGGAAGGTGCGTCCCTGCAGGTGCAGCACAGCAAACGGAACGCCGCCGCGTGTCTGGCCGACGAACAAACCCTGGCCGGGCGCACCGGCCGGGAAATTGGCCGGGCGGAGCAGCCGGGGCTGCTGCGGCAGATAGTCGAGGATTTCCTTGCGGTCCCAGATATGGTTGCCGCCGCAGAGCACCTCGATGCCGCATTCGAGCAGTTGTTCGGCCAGCCGTGGCGTGATGCCGAAGCCAGCCGCCGCGTTCTCGCAGTTGGCCACGGCCAGATCGATCTGTTCGGCGGCCAGCAGGTCCGGCAGCCGCTCGAGCACGATCTGCCGGCCCGGGGAGCCGACAATATCGCCGATGAAGAGGACTCTCACGCAGCCACCGAGCGGAATGCGTTGGTCAGCGAAGGTCTCCTGTGCGGCGCAGGGCGGCTTCGACCATGTCCAGGCAGCGCGCGACGCGCTCCCGGCATTCAGCCCAGCGGGAGCGCAGCGTGAACAGCTCGTCGGCAATGTTGAGCGCGGCCAGCAAAGCCAGCCGGCCCGGGTCGGCCGTGCCGGCCGTGGCGGCCAGCGCGTGCATACGGGCGTCCACGTAGCGTGCCAGCTCGGCCACATAGTCCTGCTGGAGCTCACCCTGCACCGGCAGGCTCTGGCCGAAGATTTCCACCCGCGTGATCGTCACGGCACCACTCCGGCTATCATTGTGCGGCGGTTCGCGCACCGGGGCAAGCGGCGCCGGCCTTGCTGCCCACGGCACAGCCGGACTTGGCAGCGCGCTCGCGGATTCCTACTATGAAGGGCTTGCATGCAGGCTCGGGAGCGATGACCACCGTCGCCGATTCACAGCGCCAGGAATGCATCCGCCGACTGCGCCATGCCGGCCTGCGCGTCACGCATCCGCGCCTGCTCGTGCTGCAGTTCTTCACCGAAACCGGCGGCCATCATTCGGTCGAGGAGGTGGGCACGGCTCTGGCCGCGCGGGGCTTGCGCCTGGGCCGGGCCTCTCTCTACAACGTGGTGCACTCGCTGGCCGCGCATGGCCTGCTGACCGTGGCGGACCTCGGGCCCGGCCGCACCCTTTACGAACTCGCCGAGCGGTGGCACCATCATTTCGTTTGCCGGCTCTGCGGGCGCATCCTGGACGTGCCCTGCCTGGCCGGCACGCAACCCTGTCTTCGTCCCCGAGATTTTCCGGGCGAGGTGGACGAGGCGCAGGTCATCCTGCGCGGGCGGTGCGCCGAGTGCGCCGCGCGGCGGGATGCATCCCCATCGGGCGTGGGGCGCCCCGGAGCCCCGGGCCGTCACGAGAGGAACGATGACCGAAGTCGAACAGCTCGCACAGTTCGTGGTTCGCGCTGATTACGTGCAGATTTCCGAGGCGGCGCGGCAGGCGCTCAAGGTGCGCATTCTCGATTCGCTCGGCTGCGCCATCGGGGCCGTCGAGGGGCCGCCGGTGGTGCGCATCCGCGCCTATCTCGAGCAGGTGGGCGGCCACCCGCTGGTCACGCTGATCGGCGGCGGCCGCAGTTCGCCCGAGCGCGCGGCCTTCTACAACGGCGCTTTGGTACGCTATCTGGATTACAACGACAGCTATCTGGCCCGTGGCGAGACCTGCCACCCCTCCGACAATCTGGGCGCGGTGCTGGCGGCGGCCGAGTTCGCCGGGCGCAGCGGTCGCGATCTGCTGGTTGCCCTGGCGGTCGCCTACCAGGTGCAGTGCCGGCTGTCGGATGTGGCCCCGGTGCGAGCCCGCGGCTTCGACCACACCGTGCAGGGCTCCTACGCCGCTGCGGCGGGCGTCGCCAGGGCCCTGGGACTCGATGCAGACAAAACCGCCCACGCCATCGCCATTGCCGGCACCGCCTTCAACGCGCTGCGCGTGACGCGCACCGGACGCCTCTCGCACTGGAAGGGCCTGGCCTACCCGAACACGGCCTTCGGCGCCACCCATGCCGCGCTGCTGGCCATGCACGGCATCACCGGGCCGCTCGAGGTCTTCGAGGGCAACAAGGGCTTCAAGGACGCCATCGCCGGCCCGTTCACCATCGACTGGTCGCGCGAGGACCTCGAACGCGTGCGCATGACCATCATCAAAAAGTTCAACGCGGAAATTCACTCCCAGACCACGCTCGAGGGCCTGCTCGAACTCCGCGCCCGGGGGCTGCAGGCGGCCGATGTGGCCCGCATCGAGCTGGAAGTGTTCGATGTGGCCTACAACATCATCGGCGGCGGCGAGGAGGGCGACAAGCACCTGGTGCGCACCAAAGAGGAAGCCGACCACAGCCTGCCCTACATGGCCGCCGCCGCGCTGCTCGATGGCACCGTCGGGCCCGCGCAGTACGAGCCCGAACGGATCCTGCGCGACGACATTCAGACGCTGCTGCGCAAGATTCACGTCCAGCCCGCCGCCGATCTCTCGGCCCGCTTCCCGGCCGAGATGCCCGTGCGCATCCGCGTCGTCCTCAACGACGGGCGCACGCTGACGCTCGAGAAGGCCGACTACGAGGGCTTTCACACCCGGCCGATGTCCTGGGCGGGCGTCGTGGCCAAGTTCGAATCCCTGGCCGCACCGTACACCGACGCCGCGCTGCGCCGCGACATCGTCGAGGCGGTCGCCGCACTGGAATCGGTCAGCGTGGCCACGCTGACGGACCTGCTGGCCAGAGTCGCACTCCGGAGGAAAGCATGAGCGAACGCGCATTCAGTTTTCTTCGCACCAACGCCCGCGAACCCAAACCGCGCAAGCGCGGCATCACGGAAATCCGCGGCCCCTACTACACCCCCATGGGCCGCCGCTACCTCGAAGATGTGCTCGAAACCATGGGCGAATACGTCGATAGCCTGAAGTTCGCCGGCGGCTCCTTCAGCCTGATGCCCCGCCAGGCGGTCCGCGATCTGATCGAGACGGCGCACCGCTACAACGTGCTGGTCTCGACCGGCGGATTCATCGAGCGCGTGCTCACCCTCGGGCCCGAAGCCGTGGACCACTACATCCGGGAGTGCCGCGAGCTGGGCTTCGACATCATCGAAATTTCTGCCGGCTTCATTACGCTGCCCACCGAGGACTGGCTGCGGCTGGTCGAAAAGGTGCAGAAGGCCGGCCTGAAGGCCAAGCCCGAGGTCGGCATCCAGTTCGGTGCCGGCGGCGCCAGTGCTGCCGCCGAACTCGAGGCCGAAGGCACCCGCGATGTCGCCTGGGCCATCGGCCAGGCCCGGCGCTTCCTCGACGCGGGCGCCTACATGATCATGATCGAATCCGAGGGCATTACCGAGAACGTGAAAACCTGGCGGACCGATGTAGCCGCGAAGATCATTGATGCGCTGGGGCTGGAGAAGGTCATGTTCGAGGCGGCCGACCCGGATGTCTTCGCCTGGTACATCAAAAACTATGGCCCCGAGGTCAACCTGTTTGTTGACCACAGCCAGATTGTGCAGCTCGAATGTCTGCGGTCAGGCATCTGGGGGACCAAGAGCCTCTGGGGCCGCGTGGTGACGTATAAAGGCTGACGGTCGGGGCCGCGCCGGCCTGCGGTCCTGAGGGCCGCCTCGAGGGAGCGCGGGATGCCCGAGCTGGCCGAGGTCGAGACGGTCGCGCGCGAGCTCGACGCCCTGCGCGGCCGGCGGCTGATCAGCGTGTTCGTGCACGACGGCCGTGACTGCCTGCGGACGCCGGAGCGCCTGCCGTGGCTGTGCGGCCGGCGGTTGGAGGCGGTCCAGCGCTGGGGCAAATGGATGGGCCTGCGGCTGGCCGACGGCGGGCGCCGACCGCTGTGGTTGCTGCTGCATCTGGGCATGACCGGGCGGCTGCTGCGCACCGCGGCTGGCGCGCCGCTATCTCTGCACACCCACCTGCGCCTCGGCCTCGAGGGTGGCGAAGAGCTCCGCTACAGCGATCCGCGCCGGTTCGGTGCCGTGCAGGTGCTGGGCGCCGCGGAGCTGCGCGAGTGGCTGGCGCGGCTGGGGCCCGACGCACTGACCGTTCCCTACGCCGCCTTCCGCGCCCGGCTGCAGCGCCGTGCGCGGATCAAGGCACTGCTGCTCGATCAGCGCGTGCTGGCCGGCCTGGGCAATATCTATGCCGATGAAACTCTGTGGCGGGCCCGCATCCATCCGGACCGGCCGGCCTGCTCGTTGAGCCCGGCCGAGCGCCTGCGGCTCTGGCGGAGCATGCGCGCCGTGCTGCGCGAGGCCATTCGCTACCGGGGCACCTCGGTGTCCGATTACGTGGACCTGGACGGGCGCCGCGGTGTCTTTCAGAACCGGCTGCGCGTGTACGGGCGCGCCGGCGAGCCCTGTCGGCGCTGCCGGACACGCCTGGTGCGCATTCGGCTGGCAGGCCGCGGCACGGTGCTGTGCCCGCGCTGCCAGCCCGAGGACGGCTGAGCTGTGCGTGCGGTCGTCCAACGAGTCCGCCGGGCTGCGGTGCGCGTCAACGGACGCGTCTGCGGCGCCATCGAGCAGGGCCTGCTCGTGCTGGTGGGCGTCGGCCGCAACGACGGGCCCGCCGAGGCGGCCGCGCTGGCCGAAAAAATCGCGCACCTCCGCATCTTCGACGACGCCGCAGGCCGCATGAACCGCTCGCTGCTCGAGATCGGTGGTGCGGCCCTGGTCGTCTCGCAGTTCACCCTCTACGGCGACGTGCGCCGCGGCCGCCGTCCGGGCTTCGAGCGCGCGGCACCGCCCGAGCAGGCTCGGCCGCTCTACGAGGAGTTCGTCGCCCGGCTGCGCGAGCAGGGGCTGACGGTGGCGACCGGGGAGTTTCAGGCCCGCATGGACGTCGAGCTGGTCAACGAGGGTCCGGTGACCATCCTGCTCGACACCGAAAAAACGTTCTGAGGCGCCGTGCCGGCTTGCGTTGGCAGGGGCGAGCGTCTACGCTGAGAAATATCGTCAAACGATATTCTGGCCTTCTGCGAGACCGTGCAGGCCGACGACGATCGCGACTTGGCGGAGTTCCGCTACCAGATCCGCCGCTTCTTGCGTGCCAGCGAGCGTGCCGCACGCGCCTGCGGGCTCGAGCCCCAGCAGCATCAGCTCCTGCTGGCGATCCGTGGCTTCCCCGACGGGCAGCAGGCCACGGTAGGCACGCTGGCCCGGCGGCTCCTGCTGGCGCATCACAGCGTCGTCGAGCTGATCGATCGGCTGCAGGCGCGGGGGCTGGTGCGCCGCCAGCGAAGTGCACGGGACCGACGCGTGGTGATCGTATCGCTCACGACCCGCGGGCGGCGCCTGCTGCGGCGGCTGAGCCTGCAGCACCGCCGCCTGCTGGAGGAGGCTGGGCCGGAGCTGGTGCGTGCCCTCCAGCAGGTGCTGGCGCGCAGCCGACGGCAAAGGCAGGCGAAACGTTCTGCCCACGTGGCTGCCCGGTCCGATCGAGGGAGCGCCTGAATGGAGACAACCCCTTCGCTCGATCCAGTTCCCGCCTGGCCGCGTGGCTACCGGATTGGATTCGTCTCTGCACTGGCGGCTGTGCTCGGAGTGCTGGCCGGCCTGGTCGCCTACGGCCTGTACGACCTCATCGGGCTGTTCACCAACCTGGCCTTCTATCAGCGTTTTTCCTTTCACTTTTTGAGCCCCTCGGTCGAACGCGTCCGCCAGCTCGGGCTCTGGGTCGTGCTGGTGCCGGTTGTCGGGGGCCTGCTGGTCGGGCTGATGATCCGCTATGGCTCGGAGAAGATCAGCGGGCATGGAATTCCCGAAGCCATGGAAGCCGTGCTGGTGGGACGGAGTCGCATCGAACCACGCGTGGCCATTCTGAAGCCGCTGTCAGCAGCGCTGGCCATTGGCACCGGCGGCCCGTTTGGCGCCGAGGGGCCGATCATCCAGACCGGGGGCGCCTTTGGATCGTTGCTTGGGCAGCTGATTTCGACGACGGTGGCCGAACGTCGTGTGCTTTTGGCCTGTGGGGCCGGAGCGGGCATGGCCGCCACGTTCAACACGCCGATCGCAGGTGTGATCCTGGCGATCGAGCTGCTCTTGCTGGAGTTCCGCTCACGGTCCTTCATTCCGCTCGTCATCTCCACCGTCATGGCCACCAGTGTGCACTTCCTGTTGCTCGGCCGGCAGCCCATGTTTCAGCTCCAGCCCATTGACTACAACGTCCCGGCCGGGCTGCCCTGGTACGCGGTCTTGGGGCTTTTGTGCGGGCTGGCAGCGACCGGATTGACGCGCATGCTGTACTGGGTAGAGGACCGTTTTCGGGCATTGCCGATTCCACGGCTGTGGCATCCGGTTCTGGGTGCGCTCGGCCTGGGCGTGATCGGATACTTCGTTCCGCGCGTGTTCGGGGTGGGCTACGACACAATAGACGGCCTTTTGAATGGGCAGTTCGGCCTGAAGATGCTGCTGATCCTGATGGTCGCCAAGGCACTGGCCCTGGTGGTGTCGCTGGGCTCAGGCACCTCGGGCGGCTTGCTGGCCCCAATGTTTCTCTCGAGTGCGGCCATGGGCGGTAGCTTTGCTCTTCTGGTGAACCGGGTGGTGCCCGGCGCCCATTTGCCTCCAGGTGGTTTTGCGCTCTGTGCGATGGGGGCGGTGTTTGGTGCCGCCGCCCGCGCCACCTTTACCTTCATCGTTTTCGCCTTCGAAATTACCCGCGACTACAACGCTGTGCTGCCGCTGCTGTTGGTCGCGGTGCTCGCTGATCTGGTCGCCATCCGCCTGCTGCCGCATTCGATCATGACCCTGAAGCTGGCGCGCCGGGGCCTGGAGCCGGAGCTCGACTACCAGGCCGATCTGCTGCGCAACGTGCGCGTGCGCGAGGTCATGACGCGGGATGTGCCAACGGTGCCGGCGACATGGAGCCTCCGCGAGCTGGCCGAACGCATCGGCAGCGAGGCCAGACTGAACGAACACCGAACGTTGCCCGTCGTCGACGCTGCCGGGCGGCTTGTGGGCGTCGTCACGCGCGGCGATTTGATCCGCCACCTGCAGGCAAGTCCGGAAGGGCAGCTCACGGTCGGGGAAATCTGTTCCCGGCCGGCGCTGGTCACGTTTCCCGACGAGCGCCTGTTCGATGCGCTCTACCGCATGCTGCAGAACGGCGTCGGGCGGCTGATCGTGGTGGAACGGAGGGCTCCCGATCGCCCCGTGGGCGTGCTGACCCAGGGCGATGTGCTTAAGATCTGGTCCCGGCATTTCGAGGAGGAGTATCGGCGCGAGCACGGCTGGCTGGCACGGCTGCGGCCGCCCCGCGGTCTCCGCCGGGAGGAACGGTTGCGGCGCCGCCCCCTGCCCCCTGCCGATCCCGAAGCCACCGGCGGCAGTGGCTGAAGGGTGCTTGTTCAGGACCAGTAGTTGCGGTCCAGCGAGCGATACTGCACGGCTTCCATCAAGTGCCGCGGCTCGATCGCGGCGGCATCGTCCAGGTCGGCAATCGTGCGCGCCACCTTCAGGATCCGGTCGTGTGCCCGGGCCGACAGGCCCAGCCGGGTCATCGCCTGTTCCAGCAACCGTTCGCATGCGGCTGACAGCGCGCAGTATTTGCGGATCAGCCGCGGCGGCATCTGGGCGTTGGCATAGATCCCGCGCTGGTCGGCAAACCGCTCGAGCTGCTTCTGCCGGGCGCGCACGACGCGCTGGCGCACCTCGGCCGAGCTCTCGCCGGTCGCCTCGGTGCGCAGCTCGCGGTAGCGGACCGCCGGGACCTCGATGTGAATGTCAATGCGGTCCAGCAGCGGTCCGGAGATTTTCGCCACGTAGCGCTGAATCTGCGCGGGCGTGCAGCGGCACTCGCGCGTCGGGTCGCCGAAGAAGCCACACGGGCAGGGATTCATCGCCGCCACCAGCATGAACCGGGCCGGGAAGGTGACCGACTGCGCGGCCCGCGCAATCGTGACCGTGCCTTCCTCGAGCGGCTGCCGCAGCACTTCGAGCACGTTGCGCTGGAATTCGGGCAGCTCATCAAGGAACAGCACGCCGTGATGGGCCAGCGACACTTCGCCCGGCCGCGGCACGGCGCCGCCGCCGATCAGGCCGGCGTCGGAAATCGTGTGGTGTGGCGCACGGAACGGCCGTGTGCCCACCAGACCGTGGCCGCTGTCGAGCACGCCGGCCACGCTGTGGATGCGTGTGGTCTCCAGAGCCTCTTCGAGCGTGAGCGGGGGCAGGATGGTGGGCACACGCTTGGCGAGCATGGTCTTGCCGGCCCCCGGCGGGCCGAGCAACAGAATGTTGTGGCCGCCGGCACAGGCCACTTCGAGGGCCCGCTTTGCTGCGGGTTGCCCGCGCACATCGTGCAGATCCACGGTGTAGTGACTGGCCTCGGCCAGCAGCGCTTCGGCATCCACCACCGTGGGCGCCACGGCCTCGGGGTTGAGGACCAGCTCGACCGCCTGCGGAAGCGACTCGATGCCGTAGACGTGGATCCCCTGGACCACCGCCGCCTCTCGAGCGTTCGCCTGCGGCACCACCAGCCGCTGCACGCCTCGCCGCCGTGCCTCGAGCGCTGCCGAGAGAGCTCCCCGCACCGGCCGCACCGAGCCGTCCAGCGAAAGCTCGCCGAGGAAGACGAACGCCTCCAGCGAGCGCCCGGCGAACAGCTTCTGACTGCCCAGCAGCCCCAGCGCCATCGGCAGATCGAACGCGGAACCTTCCTTGCGCACATCGGCCGGGGCCAGATTGATGGTGACGCCGTAGGGCGAGGGAAATTCAAAACCGCAATTTTTCAGGGCGGCTTTGATGCGTTCGCGGCTTTCCCGCACGGCCGCGTCGGGCAGGCCCACGACAGTAAATTCGCCCATGCGGCTGGAGCCGATGTCCACCTCCACATCCACCAGATAGGCTTCGATGCCGAAGATGGCGGCGCTGTGGAGTTTGAACAGCACGGGCACACTCTACGCACGGCCGGGGCGGAACTCAAGCCGCCGGCGGCCCATCGGGCAACAGACGAACAGGCGCGGTTGCCGGCCCCGGCCGCCAGGGCTATCATTAGCGCACGGGAGGCCCGGTGCCGGCTACCAAAACCATCCGCGTCACTCTGGAGACGGCCTGGCAGACCATCGATCTGGCCCAGTTGATGACCCAGCGCCTGGCCGAAGCGCTGGGCTATGACGAAACCGAAGTCCATCACGTGGCCATGTCGGTGCGGGAGGGCATCATCAACGCGCTGCACTACGGCAACCGCATGCAACGCGACAAGCAGATCTTCCTCTCCTATACCTTCGAGCCTGACCGCCTGGTCATCCGCCTGCTGGATCAGGGGGGCGGGTTCGAGTTGGCCGACGTTGCCGATCCGCTGGCGGAGGAGAATTTGCTGAAATCCTCCGGGCGCGGGCTGCTGCTGGTGCGCGCCTTCATGGACGATGTGCGGGTCGGCCAGGGGGCGCAGGGCGGGGCCGAACTGGTTCTCGTCAAGCGCCTGCCCCAGACCGCTGCCACCCCCGGTCGGGATTGAGGCTGCCATGCCGCATATCAGCCGCCGCGAACTCAAAACCGACGAATTTCGCCAGACGCTGGCCCACAGTGCCGAGCTCCTGGGCAGGCACAGCGGGCTCATCTGGCGGACGGCCGCCGTGGTGCTCATTCTGGCCCTGGCGGGTTTGCTGTGGCGCTGGTACACGGCCCGGCAGCAGGCCCGCGCCGATGCGGAGCTGGAGCGCGCCCTGGAAACCTTTGAAGCGGCGGTGGGCAACGCTCCGGCAGCCCCCGGGCAGATGCATTTTGCCACCGCACAGGAAAAATACATCGCCGCCGAACAGCAGTTCGGTCAGATCGCGCGCCAGTATCCCTGGACGCGCCCGGGCGAGCTGGCCCGCTATTACGCCGCCGTGGCGCTCGAGCGACTGGGCAAAAACCAGGACGCTGCCAACTGGCTGGAGCCGATGACGCATTCCCGCAAGGATCCTCTGGCCGGCCTGGCGCGGTTCGAGCTGGCGCACATCGAAGAGGCCCGCGGGCACGGTGACCGGGCCGTCGCCCTGCTGCGCGACCTGCTCGATCATCCCTCCCCGCTGGTTCCGCGCGCGCTGGTCCTGCTTGCCCTGGGCGATCACTACCGGCAGAGCAATCCGGCCGAGGCAGCCCGCTACTACCGCCAGGTTCAGTCGGAGTTTTCCGGCACCAGCGTGGCCGAGCAGGCGCGGCAGCGTCTGGAGCTACTGGGGCAGTCCTGAGGCACCGCGCATGGACCTGGCCGGCTATGCGATGCAGCCCGGCCGGTCGCGCGGCCGGCGCTATCCGGAACCACCGCACCCCTACCGCGACGATTACGCGCGCGACCGTGACCGCATCATTCACAGCCGGGCCTTCCGCCGGCTGGAACAGAAGACCCAGGTTTTCACGGTTCGCTACTCCGACCATTTCCGCAACCGGCTGACGCACACACTCGAGGTGGCACAGATTGCCCGCACGGTGGCGCGCGCCCTGGGTCTGAACGCCGATCTGACCGAAGCCCTGGCGCTGGTTCACGACATCGGCCATCCGCCGTTCGGCCACGCCGGCGAGCGCCGGCTCGATGAAATCATGCAGCGGTTCGGCGAGCGCTTCGAGCACAACCGCCACGCGCTGCGGATCGTCGAGCAGTTCGAGCAGCGCTATCTGGATTTTCCCGGGCTCAACCTGACCTTCGAGGTTCGCGAGGGCATCGTCAAGCACTCGCGCGACTACCGGCCCGAGGAAGCCCCCGAGCTGGCCGAGTATGCCCTGGAGCTGCGGCCGCCGCTCGAGGCGCAGTTGATCGATCTGGTGGACGAGATCGCCTACAACGTGGCCGATACCGACGACGCCTTTGAAGCCCGGCTGGTGAAAGCCGACGGGGTGGCCGACGCGGTGGAGCTGTTCAGAGAGCCGTACCGGGCCGTGGTGGCTTCGCATCCATCGGCGCCGCGCGTGCTGCAGATGGCCGCGGCCCTGCGGCGGGCGCTCGACCGCATGGTGACCGACCTGATCGAAGAAACCCGCCGGGCCATCGCCGCCAGCGGCGTCCAGACCGTCGAGGATGTGCGCCGCTGGCCCGAGCGCCTGGTCCGTTTTTCTCCTCCCATGGCCGACCGGGTACGCCAGTGGAAACAATTCCTTTTTCGCCACCTCTATGAACACCCGCTGATTGTCGAGGACCGCAACCGCCTGGTGGAGGCGCTCGACCGGATGTTCCAGTTCTTCCTCGACCATCCTGAGCGCATGCCCGGCTACTTCGCCCGCCAGGCCGCTCGGCAACCTCGCCACCGCGTGGTCTGCGATTACATTGCCGGGATGACCGATTCCTACCTGCTCCGTCTGCACCGGGAACTTCTGGGGCAGTCCGTGCCTTCGCTGTCCCTTTAGCCGGCTGACCGAACCGCGGCCGGGTGCATTTGTTTTCTTGACTGGGGGGCGGTCCTCCTTATAATGACCACTGAGGCACGGACATGTTCCTTGATATCCATGAACTTGCGGTGCGCAGACTGCCGATCCGCAAGTCGTATGCCCCGGGCAGCCTGGACTTCCACACGACGGAGTTTCGTCAGGTCGAGCCGTTGACCGTCCAGGCCACCGCCGAGCTGGTCGATGGCCAGATTCATATTTTCGGTACGCTGCACACCCGGCTCGAGCTGGCCTGCGCCCGCTGCCTGGAAGCCGTCTACGAGGACCTGAGCCGGGATTTCGACCTCATCTACCGCCCGGCCAGCTGGGCGCCGCGCGAGGAGGAGGTGCAGCTCAGTCTCGAGGAGACGGAAATTGGATTTTTCGAGGGGGATGGACTGTTTCTGGCCGACATTCTGGCCGAGCAAGTCAATCTGGCTGTTCCAATGAAGGTGATCTGCCGGAGCGACTGCCGGGGGCTGTGCCCGCATTGCGGCGCCAATCTGAATTACGAGCAGTGTGGCTGTGCAGCCCGGGTGCTGGACCCACGGCTGGCTCCACTGGAGCGCATGCGCCTGGAGTGGTCGAAGAAGCACTGACCCGGCCGGCGAGCGCTGCGCCGAGCATCCCGAACGCAGCAGACGAAAATCCCGAATCTGGGTGAGACGACCATGGCCAATCCCAAGCGTCGGCATTCGAAGTCGCGCAAGAACAAGCGTCGGGCCCATCATTTCCTGACGGCGCCCAATGTGATGCGGTGCCCGAACTGCCAGGAGATGAAGCTGCCGCACCAGGCCTGTCCGCACTGCGGTTACTATCGCGGCCGCGCTGTCCTGCCGGCGGAGGCCTGAGCGGCTCACGCCGCAGACCGGAATTCCCACCCGAGCGATTCCCATGACGACGGTCGTATTGGACGCGATGGGGTCTGACCACGCCCCCCGTGTAGAGGTCGAAGGGGCCGTGGCGGCAGCACGCGAGCTGGGGGTGCGGGTGCTGCTGGTCGGGCAGCCCGAGGCCGTGCGCCATGAGCTGGCCCGCCATCGGCACCGAAGCCTGCCGCTCGAGCTGGTTCCCGCGCCCGAAGTCATCACGATGACCGACGCGCCCGCGCAGGCCTTCCGGAAAAAGCGCGACAGTTCGGTCCATGTCGGGCTGCGTCTGGTCCGCGACGGGCAGGCCGATGCTTTTGTCAGCGCCGGCAACACGGGCGCGGTCATGACGGTGGCGCGCTTCACGCTCGGCACGCTGCCGTCGGTCAGCCGGCCGGCACTGGCGGCGGCATTCCCCACCGCCCGTGGTGGCGCCGTCATTCTGCTCGATGTCGGCGCCAATGTGGACTCCCGCGTCGGCCATCTGGTGCAGTTCGCCGTCATGGGGGAGATCTACTGCCGCACCGTGTTCCGCATTCGCCACCCGCGCGTCGCCCTGCTGTCGATCGGTGAGGAAGAGGGCAAGGGCAACGAACTGGTCCGCGAGACGCACAACGAACTCAAGCACCTGCCCATCCATTTCGTCGGCAACATCGAAGGGCGCGACGTCTTTTCCGGCCAGGTGGCCGATGTCGTGGTCTGCGACGGCTTCATCGGCAACATCGCGCTGAAAATCAGCGAGGGCGTGGCCGAATTAATCGCGGCCAAACTCAAAGAAGCGCTGCGCCGGGACTGGCGGGCGCTGCTGGGCTACGTGCTGGCGCGCCGGGCCTATGATGAATTTCGCAAAAAGATTGATTATGCCGAGTACGGCGGCGCCCCGCTGCTGGGGGTGCGGGCGCCGACGGTGATCGCTCACGGGCGATCCAATCCCAACGCCATCAAAAACGCCATCCGCGTGGCGGCGGGGATGGCCGCGGGGCGGATCAACGAAAAAATCGAACGCGAGCTGGCCGCGCTGCCGGTGGCGCTGGGAACCTGACCGGCAAAGGGGGCGTCATGGGCAAGCTGGCATTTCTGTTTCCCGGGCAGGCCTCGCAGTATCCAGGCATGGGCGCCGATCTGTATCGGAAGTTTCCCGAGGCGCGCCAGGTCTTCGAGCTCGCCGACCGGGTGCTGGGTTTTCCGCTCTCGCGGCTCTGCTTCGAGGGCAGTGAGGAGGAGCTGCGGCTGACCGAGAACACGCAGCCGGCGATTCTGGTGGTGTCGGTGGCCGCCTACCGCGTGCTCGAGCAGCGTGGCCTGCAGCCGGATTACGTGGCCGGGCACAGCCTGGGTGAGTACTCGGCGCTGGTGGCCGCCGGCGCGCTCGACCTGGCCGACGCCGTGCGCCTGGTGCGCAACCGGGGCCGTTACATGCAGGAGGCAGTGCCGGCCGGCCAGGGAGCCATGGCGGCCATTCTGGGGCTGGCGCCGGCCCTGGTGGCGGAAATCTGCCGCCGGGCAGCCGATGGGGACGTTCTGGCCCCGGCCAACCTGAACTCACCTGAACAAACGGTGGTCTCGGGGGCCGCCCCGGCCGTCAAACGTGCGGTCGAGCTGGCGGCGCAGAGCGGGGCCAAGCGCGCGGTGCTGCTGCCCGTCTCGGCGCCGTTCCACTGCGAGCTGATGAAACCGGCCGAGGAACGGCTCAAAGCCGACCTGCTGGCCACGTCGTTTGCCGACCTCCGGGTGCCGCTGGTCACCAATGCCGACGCCGACGTCATCACGACCGGCGCCGAAGCCCGCGATGCGTTGATCCGCCAGGTCTGCCAGCCGGTGCGCTGGGAGGAAAGCATCCGCCAGTTGCTGGCGCTGGGCGTGGACACGTTCGTCGAGGTGGGCCCGGGACGCGTACTGAGCGGCCTGCTGCGCCAGATCGAGCGCTCGGTGCGCTGCGTCAACGTGGAGGACGAGGACAGTCTCAAGGCCACGCTCGAGAAGCTGGCGCGGCCGCGCGCAGCCGATGTCGAGGGCTGAGGGATCCGGCGTGTTCCGGCTGGACAATCGCGTGGCTCTGGTGACGGGTGCCTCGCAGGGCATCGGCGAAGCGATTGCTCTGGCACTGGCCGAGGCGGGCGCCTCGGTGGTGGTCGCCGCGCGCAACCGCGAACGGCTGGAAGCGGTCGCGGCGGAGCTGACGCGCCGGCAGGCACCGTGCCTGGCGGTGGCGATGGATGTCAGCGAACCTGAACAGGTCCGGCAGGGTTTCCGCCAGGCCCTGGAGCGATTCGGCCGCATCGACATTCTGGTCAACAATGCGGGGGTGACGCGGGATGGCCTGGCGATCCGCATGAAGCTGGAGGACTGGGAGGCCGTGCTGCGCACCAATCTCACCGGAGCGCATCTGTGCATCCAGCAGGCGCTGCCGGCCATGCTGCGGCAGCGCTGGGGGCGGATCGTCAACATCAGCTCGGTCGTGGCCCTGATGGGCAATCCCGGCCAGGCCAACTATGTCGCCTCCAAGGCGGGGCTGATCGGTCTGACGCGGGCGCTGGCGGCCGAGCTGGGTGCACGCAACATCACCGTGAACGCCGTGGCGCCCGGATTCATCGTCACGGCCATGACCGAGCGGCTGGATGCGGATGTCGTCGAGCGGCTCTCTTCGCGCATCCCGCTGGGCCGGCTGGGCCAGCCGCGGGATGTCGCGGCCGCCGTGGTCTTCCTCGCCAGCGAGGAAGCCGGTTACATTACTGGACAGGTCCTGTCGGTCAACGGAGGCCTGCACATGGGCTGAACGCCCGTGGTTGACCACCTGCGGGCCTGTGACTACAATGGCGCGGTTGCGCGCGGCAGCCGGGGCCAGGCAGGCATCAGCAGCGTCGGTCGCAGAGCAGAGAGGTAGGAACGATGGCGAGTGTCGAGGAGCGTGTCAAGCAAATTATTGTCGAGCAGCTCGGTGTGGATGAGGCCGAGGTGACGCCGACGGCGTCGTTCGTCGACGACCTCGGCGCGGACTCGCTGGACACCGTCGAGCTGGTCATGGCGTTCGAAGAAGCTTTCGGAATCGAAATTCCGGACGAGGACGCCGAGAAGATTACGACGGTCCAGGACGCCATCAACTATATCGAAAAGCATACCCAGGCCAAGAAGTAACCGAGCGGCCGGGCGAGCTGCCGGCGTGGGGTAAGCGGGCGGTGAAGCGTCGGGTCGTGGTGACCGGAGTGGGCCTGGTCTGCGCGTGCGGCATCGGGACCGAAGAAGTCTGGGCGAACCTGACTGCCGGGCGCAGCGGCATCGGCCCCATTACCCAGTTCGATGCCTCGGGCTTCGACTGCCAGATTGCCGGCGAGGTGCGCAATTTCGATCCGCTGCGCTGGGTGGAGAAGAAAGAGCTCAAGAAGATGGGCCGCTTCATCCAGCTCGCCATCGCCGCGGCCGACGATGCGATGCGCATGGCGAACCTGACGATCACGCCCGAGCGCTCCGAGCGTACCGGCGTCTATATTGCCTCGGGCATCGGCGGGTTCGATGTCATCGAGCGCGAGCACACCAAGCTGCTCGAGGGGGGGCCGGGCCGCATCTCGCCTTTCTTCATTCCCTCGGCCATTGTGAACCTGGCCAGCGGCTATGTGTCCATTCGCTACGGGGCGCGTGGACCTAATTCCGCCACCGCGACGGCCTGCTCGGCTTCGGCGCATGCCGTCGGCGATAGCTTCCGGATCATCGAGCGCTGCGATGCTGACGTGATGATCTGCGGCGGCTCCGAAGGCGCCATCACCCCGATGTGCATCGGCGGCTTTGGCGCCATGCGCGCGCTCAGCCGCCGCAACAGCGAGCCCGAGCGCGCCAGCCGCCCCTTCGATGCGCAGCGAGACGGCTTCGTCGTGGGCGAGGGGGCCGGCATCCTCATCCTGGAAGCCCTCGAGCATGCTCTCGATCGCGGGGCCCCGATTCTGGCCGAAATTGTCGGCTACGGCATGACCGGCGACGCCTATCACATTACCCAGCCCGCCGAATCGGGCGACGGCGCTTACCGCGTGATGAAGCGGGCGCTCGAATCGGCCGGCGTCCGCCCTGAAGAAGTGGACTACATCAACGCCCACGGGACTTCGACCCCCATCGGCGATGCCATCGAAACTGTGGCCATCAAGCGCCTGTTCGGCGAACATGCGCGACGTCTGGCGGTCAGCTCGACCAAATCCATGACCGGGCACCTGCTGGGAGGCGCCGGAGGACTCGAGGCTGGCATCAGTGTGCTGGCACTGCGCGACCAGATCATTCCGCCGACGATCAATTACGAATTTCCCGACCCCGAGTGCGACCTGGACTACGTGCCGAACCAGGCCCGACGGGCGCCGCTGCGGTATGCCCTCTCGAATTCGTTTGGCTTCGGGGGCACCAATGCCGCGCTGCTGTTTCGCCGCTGGGAAGGGCGCTAGAGCTGTGGCGTGGGAGGCAGCATGAAAATCGGCGTTTGCGTCAAGCAGGTTCCCGCGCGCGATGCCCCGCTGATCCTCCGCGAGGACGCCGCCTGGATCCGTGAGGCGGAGATCAGCTACGAGATGAACGACCCCGACAGCTACGCGCTCGAGGAAGCTCTGCGGCTGAAAGAGGCGCACGGCGGCGAGGTGGTGGTCTTCAGTCTAGGCCCTGAACGTGCGACCCAGACCATCAAGGAAGCCCTGGCCAAAGGCGCCGATCGCGCCGTGCACATTCTGGACCCGGAGTTTTACCGGCTCGACCCGCTGGCCACCGCCCGTGCACTTGCCGCTGCCGTGCGCACGGAGAGTCCCGATCTGGTGCTGACCGGGCTGCAGAGTGACGACCACGGCTTCGGGCAGACCGGCGTGCTGCTGGCCGGCCTGCTTGGCCTGCCCCATGCCACCCTGATCGTGCAGATTGACGTGCAGGACGGCCAGCTCCGGCTCAAGCGCGAACTCGAAGCTGGATGGTTTCAGTGGCTGGAGCTGCCGCTGCCGGCGGTGCTCACCATTCAGTCCGGGATCAATCGGCCGCGCTATGCGACCCTGAAAGGCATCATGGCGGCCCGCAAGAAAGAGATTCGCACCATCCCGCGGGCCGAACTGGGCGTCCCCGATACGCTGACGCAGAAAACCGAGCGCCTCTATGTGCCGCAGAAGACCAAACAGACCCAGTTCCTGACGGGCACACCCGAGGAAATTGCCCGCGAACTGCTGCGGCGGCTGCGGTACGAAGCCCGGGTGCTCTAGAGGCTGGCCATGCGCATCCTGGTGGTGACCGAACAACGGCAGGGGAAGTGGAATCCGGTGAGCTGGGAGACCGTGGTCGCTGGCCAGCAGTTCGTGCGCCAGCGCAGCGGGCAGTTGCTGGCCGCGGTCGTGGGTCATAACGTCGGCGCGCTGGCCGCTGAGCTGGCCGGCTGTGTACTCGACGAGGTATACCAGCTCGACCATCCTCTGCTGGAGCCCTATACGGCGGATGGGTTCGCCCTGGCGCTGGAGCAACTGATCGCACAGGTCCAGCCCGAGCTGGTGCTGTTTCCGCACACGTACCAGGTGCGCGACTTTGCCCCGCTGCTGTCGGTGCGGCTCGAACGCGGCCTGGTGGCCGACTGCGTGGGCTACCGGCTCGAAGCCGACCGGCTGCTGCTGGTGCGGCAGATGTTTCAGGGACGGGTGCATGCCGATGTCAGCCTGCAGGGGCCGGCTCCGTGGCTGGTCTCGTTTCAGGCCGGTGCCTTTCGCTCCGACAGCCTCGAGCGCCGGCCCGAGGGGGCTGCGCCGGTGCGAAGCCTGCCGGTCGAGCTGCGTGCCGAGCAGATTCGCGTGCGGCCGCTCGAGCTGTTCCGTGAAGCGCGCCAGGCGGTGGACCTCACGCAGGCCCCGATCATTGTCGCCGTCGGCCGCGGGATCAAAGAGAAGGCCAATCTGGCTCTGGCCGAGCGGCTGGCACAGGCCCTGGGTGGCGAGCTGGCCGCCTCACGCCCGGTGTGCGACGAAGGCTGGCTTCCGCTGGACCGTCAGATCGGCAGCTCCGGGCAGACGGTAGCGCCGCGCCTCTACATCGCGCTGGGCATCAGCGGGGCCATTCAGCACGTGGTCGGCATGAAGGGTTCGCGCACCGTGGTCGCGATCAACAAGGATCCCCACGCGCCGATCTTCGAGGTCGCCGATTACGGGATCGTCGGCGACCTGTTCGAGATCGTCCCCGCGCTGCTCAAGGTTCTCGAGGAAGCGCCGGCCTAGGCTGCGGTCGGGCTTTTCGTTCCCGCCTTCCAGCCCGGCGGCAGCAGCGTGTGGCTCAAATCGGTTTCGCTCAGGTCGGCCTCACTTAGATCGGTCTCGCGGAGCACCGTGGTGGTCAGGTCGGCTCCGCGGAAGCGCGCACCGCGCACCCGTGCATCGCGCAAATTCGCCGCGCGGAGATTGGCGCGCTCCAGTGTGGCTCCCTCCAGATTCGCCCGAAACAGCTCGGCGCCGCTCAACTGCGCCTCGCTCAGGTCGGCGCCTTCGAGCGAGGCCTCGGTCAGATCAGCATTGCGCAGGTCAGCCCCGCGAAGCTGGGCGCCTGCCAGATTCGCTCCAGCCAGCCGTGCACCGCGCAAATCCGCCCCCACCAGCCGCGCGCTGCTCAGATCAGCGTAATTCAGCAGGGCGCCACCCAGAGCCACACCCTCCAGATCGGCCCCGGCCAGCCGCGCACGCTCGCCGCCGGGCTGGCCGGACACGAAGGCTCGATGCCGCTCCAGGATGTCCGAAAGCTTTCGGCCGTTATGCATCACCTGCTCGGGGCTCCGCAGTCCGCTTCCGGCTGTCCGTTTGCCGAAAAGCACAGAGAGAAAGCGCATTGTTGCTGGCCTCCCACTGGTGATTTTCGGGGACAGTCAGTATTCTAACCAAAGCCGTCCGGTCACGCCGCTGCCATGAACCGGGTTCCTGCGCACAGGCTTGCGACGATTTTGCTGCTGCTGGTGCTGCCCGGCAGTGCCGTCCCACAGAACACCGCCGCCGGATCCGGCGGTGAGCTGGTGGCCACGCTGGCCGCGGGCCAGGCCGTCATCGTTTCCGCCCGCCACGGCGTCGCCGTGGCCACCGTACGACGGGAAGTGGAACCGGCCAGCCTGCCGCCGCTGATTGTGCCGCTCGGCGGAGGCGCCGCGGCCGTACTGTTTGGCGCGGTGGACTGGCAAAGCTGGCCCAGCCGGCGTGCCGTGCTGCGTCTCGAGCAGGAGCTGCCGCGGTTGGGAGCGGCGCTGGCTGGCCAGGCGCCACGGCTGGTTCCCGAGCAGACGGTCGAACGTGCCGGTGCCGAGCGTCTGGCGCTGGCCCTGCTCGAGCCGTTGCGTGCCGCGGCCGCCGGTCTGCATGCCCCGCTCGATCTCCCCGACGGCTGGCCCCTGCTCGAACTGTTGCTCGTCACGCGCCGCGACGGCACCACCACCGTCTGGGACCTCGCCTACCCGGTCCGTCAGCGCAATCTGCGTGGTGATTTCTGGGATACCGAAGTCCAGCGGGCCCGGATCGAACTCCGCTACCCGGCCCCGGACAGCCGCCCGGTGCTTCAGATCGGCTACCCGCAGGAGGAGGAAAACTTTCTCGCCCGCCTGCTGGCGCTGCCAAACCTTTCCGGCCGGCTGGCAGACGTCCGGCAACGGCTGGTTACCGGGAAGACAGGCCGGCTCACGCTGGCCGACGCAGCGGAGGTGCTGACGCTGGCACTGCACCCGTCTGCCGCCTCGGGCGCGGCCCTTCTGGCGGAGATCCGCGACGAAGGCGGCTTCCAGTGGGTGTACGCACCCCCGCCGGAGTCAGCCGAGCGTCAGGCGCCGGCCAGTCCTTCTGGTCCGTCGCTCAAGCGGCCGGATTGATCAGGAACTCCGCCCGGCCGCTTTTTGGGCAAGCTGCTGCTTCAGACGTGCGCTGCGCTGGGCCACGCTGTCGGCCAGCTCGCGCTTGTAGGCGCGGAGCCGCTCGGCGAGTGCGGCGTCGGCCAGCGCGAGCATCTGTACCGCCAGAACGGCGGCGTTGCGCGCACCGCCGATCGCCACGGTAGCCACCGGAACCCCGGCCGGCATCTGCACGGTCGCCAGCAGCGCATCGAGACCTCCCAGCGGCGTCGAAGCCAGCGGCACAGCAACCACCGGCTGCGTGGTCAGTGCGGCCACCACGCCACCGAGATGTGCGGCCCCGCCGGCGCCCACGATGAAGACCTCGATGCCCCGCGCGGGCGCTTCCTCGACGTAGCGGTGCAGGCGCGCCGGAGACCGGTGCGCCGAAAGCACCTCAACCTCGTAGCCAACCCCGAACTGCTCGAGCGTCTGCGCGGCTTCCTGCATGACGGGAAAATCCGAATCCGAGCCCATCAGAATGGCCACCCGGACCGGATGCACGGCCTGCTCGTTCACCTGATCACCTCCTGAAGTGCGATGCTGGGGAAGTCCAGAAGATTCGAAGAGAAATTCCTTCAGTGTCTGCCTACATCTTTCCGAAAAGTCATGCCCTCGAACCGAATCTGCCCGATGCCCGCATAGGCGCGCTCGACAGCCTGGGCGAGCGTCGCTCCCGTTGCGGTCACCGACAGCACGCGCCCGCCGGCGGTGCGAAAGCGCTGGCCGTCGCGCTCGGTGCCGGCATGAAAGATCACCACCCCGGGCTGCGCTGCAGCTGCCTCGAGGCCTTCGATCGGCCTGCCCGTGACGACCGGACCGGGATAGCCGGCCGAAGCGGCCACCACGCAGGCGCTGGCCGGCGCTCCCCAGCGCAGCCTCAGCTCGGCGAGCCGGCCTTCGACCGCCGCTTCGAGCAGCTCGACGAGCGGCATGTCCAGTCGGCGGACGATGGCCTGGCATTCGGGATCGCCCATGCGACAGTTGTACTCGAGCACGCGCGGACCCGTCGGCGTGACCATCAGACCGAAGTAGAGAAACCCGCAGTAGGCGATGCCCTCGCGGGCGAGTCCTGCCAGCGTCGGCCGGACGATGTTGCGCTCGATCAACTCCGCCAGCTCCGGTTCCAACAGCGCCGCCGAGCTAATCGCGCCCATGCCGCCCGTGTTCGGGCCCTGGTCGCCGTCAAGTGCACGCTTGTAGTCGCGCACTGGCACCATGGGCACCGCCGTCTGCCCGTCGGTCAGCACGATGAACGAAAGCTCGCGGCCTTCGAGGGCTTCCTCGAGCAGCACGCGCTCGCCGGCGGAGCCAAACTCGCGGCGCTCCATCAGGCGCTCGACAAAGGCCGTGGCTTCGTCGGGAGTCTCAGCCACCAGCACGCCTTTGCCGGCGCAGGGGCCGTCGGCCTTGATGACGACGGGCCAGTCCACCGCACAGAGCGCCGAATAAACCTCGCCGGGGGAGTCGTAGATGCCGTAGACGGATGCTGTGGGGATTCCGTAGCGCAGCATGAATTCCTTTGCAAAAATTTTGCTTCCTTCAAGCCGCGCACCCGCTTGGCCCGGGCCAACGACACGCAGCCCCCGGGCTCTGAGCTCGTCGGCCAGGCCAGCGATTAAAGGCATCTCGGGCCCGACTACCGTGAGTTCCGGCGTAATGGTGGTCAGCGCGTCGGCCAAAGCCAACACGTTGCCGAGCTCGACCGGAACACAGCGAGCAAGGTCAGCAATGCCCCCGTTGCCCGGCAGGCAGTAAAGCGCAGCATCCGGAGACGCTTGGGCGAGCGCCCAGACCAGCGCGTGTTCGCGACCTCCTGCGCCAACCACAGCCAGCTTCATGGCGGAGTGGAGAAAACATACAGGGAGGGGCGGCCCCCGTCAACGGCGCCGGCCTTTAGGACGGAGAAATGGTTTTGAGAGTAGGAGTAGAATGTGGCGCGAAAGGTCCAATGAACATCGTTCGCGGAAATCCGCAGGGCACCGGCAGAAAGATGGCTTCCAGCAGTCAGTCAGAGATACCAGACGAGCGACAGATATTCGAAATTATTTTGCCTTATGTTCGCGACACGCCGTACCACCTTCCCCACATGGTTCGGAGCCATCTTGAGCTACTCATGGCCTGGAACACAAAGATTGGACTGACCTCAATCACCGATCCTCGGGGCATTTTGCGAACGCTTTTCGGTGAATCCTTCTTCGGGATCCGAGCTGCCGGAATCAACGGTGGGCTGGCAGTAGATGTTGGATCGGGGGCAGGTTTTCCAGGGATTCCGGCGGCGATGATGGTGCCGGATTTGCGGGTTGTACTGGTGGAGAGTGCACTGAAGAAGGCGGCCTTTTTGGGGGAAGTGTTGCGCAGACTGGAGCTCGGGGGGCGCTGCGAGGTTTTTCGCGGCAGGTTCGAGCAGTGGGATCCCCAGGGGACGCTTGCCGACTGGGTGCTGAGCCGTGCGCTGGCAATCGATCGCAAGTTTTTGTCTCACGCCAAAAGGGTTCTCCGGCCAGGTGGGCTTGTTGTCCTGTGGACGACAACGGATATTGCTAGGAGGATCGCTTCGGGGTTCGCATCTGGGTGGCTGTGGAAGGAAGCCGTCCCTATACCGGGGGCCGAGCGGAGATGCTTGCTTGCTGGTGTCCGCAGTGGCGGATGATCCGAAAACCTGGCCAGGTGTCTTCGTTGGGCCAGTGCTGGTCTTCGCGGACTTGTTTGACAGGTTAGCCATGAAAAGAGGGTGTTTCACGTGGAACATTTCTGGCTTCTCTGCGTTGCGGTTCCCTGCCCGCTCTGCTAGCTTAGCCGAACGGGTTGGAGAGAACTTTGGCCAGAATCATCGCCATTGCCAACCAAAAAGGGGGTGTAGGAAAAACCACAACGGCCATCAACCTCGGCGCTGCCCTCGCCAGGGAGAATCGCAAAACGCTTCTGGTGGACTGCGATCCGCAGGCCAACGCCACATCCTGCCTGGGCTTTCCCAAGGAACCTGCCCGTCGCTCCCTTTACCATGTGTTGCTCGCAGGGCACCCGGCTCGCGATGCCATCCTCCAGACCACAGTTCCTCTTCTTGCTCTGTTGCCTTCCGACCGGAATCTCGCCGGAGCTTCTGTTGAATTGATCGAAGTCGAAGAACGCGAATTTCTCCTGTGCAACGTGCTTGAGAGCCTACGGGACCTGTTTGACTTCATCCTTCTCGATTGCCCACCTGCACTCGATTTGCTCACCGTCAACGCTCTGGTGGCTTCCGATTCTGTGCTGGTTCCCATTCAGTGCGAATATCTGGCTCTAGAGGGCCTGTCTGAACTTCTGGATACGCTGGACCGGGTGCGCGCCCATTTCAATCCGAAGCTTGGTCTTGAAGGTATCCTCCTCACCATGTACGACGAGCGCACAACCCTCAGCCGCCAGGTGGCCTCCGATATACGCGGTTACTTTGGAGACCAGGTTTTTCGCACTATCGTTCCCCGTAACGTTCGCCTGGCCGAAGCTCCAAGCCACGGGAAAACGATTTTTGATTATGACCCGTCAAGCCGCGGGGCTTCCAGCTATGCTCTTCTTGCACAGGAGGTTATCGAAAATGCCGAGAAACGCTCTGGGTCGAGGAATCGAGGCGTTGATTCGGCCGCAGCAGAAACAGGCTCCTCCGCCGGGGGCTCTTGAGGTTTCTTCACCTGACGCTGAACAGCCACTGATGATCTCCGTCGGGGCAGTTGATCCGAGTCCATTTCAGCCCCGAACCCGTTTCTCCGAACGGGCACTTGATGAGCTGGCCAACTCCATTCGCTCCTCTGGCATCCTGCAGCCGATCATTGTGCGCCGAGTAGGCAGCCGCTACCAGCTGGTGGCAGGCGAGCGACGCTGGCGCGCAGCCATGCGAGCCGGGCTGCAGCAAGTCCCGGCTTTGGTCCGCGAACTCAGCGACGAGCTCGCCTTACAGGTGGCGCTGATCGAAAATCTCCAACGGGAAGACTTGAATCCGATCGAGGAAGCCCGCGTTTACGCCCAGCTCGTTGAGCAATTCGGCCTGACACAGGATGAAGTCGCTCAGCGAACAGGCAAGGACCGCGCCACGGTCGCCAATGCCATGCGCCTGCTGCGGCTGGAACCCGAGATCCGTGAGCTGATTGAACAGGGAAAACTCTCGGCCGGCCATGGCCGGGCACTGCTTGCGGTCGAGGACACAGCCGAACGCAAAGCGCTGGCAGCACGCGCGGCGCAGGGCAGGCTCACCGTGCGGCAGATTGAACGGCTCACGCGACGGCGGCCGAAGAAGAAGCCGGCCCCGGTTGTTCTCGATCCCAACGTGCGTGCGGCGCTCGAGGAGCTCCAGCGTTGCCTGGGAACCCGCGTGCGCCTGCGCCCGGCCAGTGTGCGGCGTCCCGGGCTGCTGCTGATCGAGTTCTACAACGACGAGCAGTTGATGAGTCTTTACGACCGGCTGACGGGGGCGCGGTAGCGCCATCCAGCCCATCCGGGCGGTGGGGACGCTCGCCATGGAGTACTGGCTACGTTTTCTGAACTCGCACAGAGAAGAAACTGGCTGGAGTGGTTTTCTCGAGCGCACAGCGCGTTTGGAGGGAACTCTGGAGGTTCTGGGAACCTTTCGGCTGGACGGAAGCCTGCGCGGGCGGCTTCACGGCCACGAGATCGTGCTGGGTCCTTCAGCGGAAGTGTCGGCGGTCGTTGAGGCGTCCGTCGTCACCATTTGCGGTAAATTCCAGGGGAGCATTCGAGCGGCAGAACGCGTCGAGATGCGCGAAGGTGCTTCGGTGCGGGCCGAAATTCAGGCGCCGTGCATCGTGATCGAACCGGGCGTCAGCTTCGAAGGCAACTGTTATCTGGGCGGTGCCGATGCGGAGCGGTGCATCCGCATTGCCACGCAGGCGCCTCCGACGTGACCCGACAGAGTCGGTCATCAAAAGGCATGGCGCCAGCTCAGTGCAGCCGCAGCAAAGCTCGCTGCGATGCAAAGACCGGCAAGCCAGCCGAGCAGGTAGCTGCGGCGTCGCTCGGCGGCGGTGACGGGCTGACGATCGGGAATGACCCAACCCAGCAGAAAACCTGCAGCGAGCCCCCCCACGTGAGCCGGCGTGTCAATGCCCGGGGCGATCACTCCCAGAACGATGATGTACACGACCCAGCGCAGCAGCTGCCCGCGAAGCATCTCCATCTCAACTCCGTGGTGCCGGGAGGTGACGGCCAGCAGCAAACCAATCAGCCCCATCAGGGCCCCCGAAGCCCCCACGCCGAGCCCCATGCCGCCGAGGGTGAGCAGGCTCCACCAGGAACTGACCGCCATGCTGACGGCGCCGGTCAATACGAACAAAAAGAGAAATATACCGGAACCGTACAGCTCCTCGACCACCGGACCGATGTCCATCAAAACCCACATGTTCATCGCGATGTGCAACAGGCTGGCATGCAGAAAGACCGAGCTGATCAGGCGCCACCACTGCCCGTGGAGGATGAGCAAAGCCTGGCGCGCGCCCAGACGCAACAGAATCGGGGCACTGATACCGCCGAAGGTCAAAAGCGAGCTGCGCACTGGCACGACGCCCAGGCGCAGCGCCAGCAGCAGACTCAGGCCGTAGAGCAGGCAGCAAAAGAAGAAAATGGCCGACGTAACCGGCGCGTGTTCGGGCATCAGCAGGGACAGCCAGCGTGTCACACCGGCCAGCGAATACCGCAGGTTGGCACCGCAGCTCGGGCAGCAGCGCGCGGTGGCCCCGGCCAACGCTCCACAGCTCGGACACAGTTTTGGACGTGGCGGCTGCCGGCCTTTGCCCAGCGCAGCCATTCTGCTGCGCCATTGTGCAAGCTTCCATCGCCAGTGGGGATTCAGCGACAAGGGGCGGTCCCGGTCACAGGTTTCAAGGCCTTCATGATAGCGAAAAATGCCCCAGCGCTGTGGCTGCGTCGCCAGGGCCGAAGCGGATGGATCCTGTTGGCCGCCGTCACGCTGCTGACAGGCTGTCATCGTCGCCTGGCGGTGCCGCCACGGGGGCCCGCCACGGGACCCACAGTCGCAACCGTGGGCTGGACCGAACAAGGGTTGGCTTCCTGGTACGGGGTGCCGTATCACGGCCGGCGCGCGGCCGATGGCGAAATCTACAACATGTATGACCTGGTGGCCGCGCACCGCACACTGCCGTTTCACACTCGCGTGCGGGTCACCAACCTCCAGAATCATCGTCAGGTGGTCGTACGGATCATTGACCGCGGTCCGTTCGTCGAGAATCGGATCATTGACCTGTCGCTGGGGGCCGCGCGCGCTCTCGACATGGTGGCCGCGGGCGTGGCCCCGGTCCGCCTGGAGGTGCTGTCGCCGGTCAATCCCGAGGCGGGATGGTTCGGCGTACAGGTCGGTGCCTTTGCCAGTCGAACCAATGCAGAGCGGCTGGCCCGGCGGCTGCGCGCCTACGGTGTCACAAGTATCCAGGATTACGACGGTCCCTTCGGCCGACTCTACCGCGTGCGCGTCGGCCGCCTGGCCGGTCAGGCTCCGGCGCGGCAACTGGCGCAGCAGTTGCGGGCGCGCGAGCATCTGCTGGGATTCATCGTACGCCTGGACGACTGAGGCCGCCCTACCGGTCCGGGCCCAGGGGCAGCTCGGGAGCGGTCGACCCGGCGGGAGCGGAGACGAGCTGGCGCACCTGACTGCCCAGTTCGCGAAGCTGGCTGCTGGAATCTTGAAAGGTGTTGTAAGCGTTGGTGAGGTGGCGGCCCAGCCGGTCGTGTGTTTCCGTGAGCGTTTTGAGCTGGTTCTGGAGTCCGCTGAGGCGCTCCAGGATGAGCCGGGCATTCTTTTCGATCTGGATGCCGCGCAGTCCCAGCACAATCACGCCCAGATAGGCGTAGAGCGTGTTGGGGGAGACCGGAATCACGCGCTTCTGCCGGCAGTAGTCCTCCAGTGAGCCGTTGTTGTCGGTCGTGGTCAGCATGGCGTAATAGACGCTTTCCGACGGCACGAACATCAGTGCGAAATCCATGGTGCCCTCGGCCGGCCGGATGTATTTGCGGGCAATCGTGTCGGCGTGGGCGCGCACGGCACGAATGAACTCGCGCCGGGCTGCCTCGTCCTGTTCGTTGTCGAGCAGGCGGCGGTAGGCCTCGAGGGGAAACTTCGAGTCGATCGGAATCTGCTTCTCCTCGATCTGGACCACAGCGTCTACAGTGCTGCCGTCTTGAAAGCGCACCTGGGTCTGGTAGCTGCCGGCCGGAAGCAGATCCTGCAGGAGCTGTTCGAGCAGCACCTCGCCGAGCGCTCCGCGCGTGCGCGCGCCGGTAAGCACGGCCTGCAGGGTGTGCGCCGCCTGGGAGACCTGCTGGGTGTTTTCCTGCAGGGCACCGAGTTGCTCCGCGAGCTGGCGCAACTGCCCGCCGACGGCCTGCTGCAGCTCCTGCGTGATCTTGCCGGTTTCGCTCAGGCCCTGCTGGAGCTGCGTGCGGACGGCCTCGAGCTGCTGCTGCACGCTCTGGGCGACCTGCCCGAGCTGCCCGGCCATGCCGCCCAGTTGGCCGGCCAACTGGGCGAGCTGTCTGCTCTGCTCGGCCGTGCTGGCCAGAAGCTGCTGCAGGCTCCCGGCGAGCCGTTCAGCTTCAGCCCGCTGGCGCCCGGCGAACCAGACCAGGGCCGCAACGGCCAGCACCACGATCGCCGCGATCGCGACCCACGCCACAACCTGCATGGTGTGCAGTTTACCAGTTCAGCTTCAGCGCGAACTGAAACTGCCGTGCATCGAACGACGCGCTGGGCTGCCCGGCCGAGCATCCGGCGGCGCTGGTCGGGTTGCACAGCAGGTTCACGTCGAGCACGTTGAAGCGGTTCAGCAGGTTGAAGCTTTCGGCGATCACCTCCACGTTGGCCGATTCGTGGAAGTAGAACCGCCGGGCGATTCGCAGGTCCATGTTGAAATAACCCGGACGCACGAAGGCGTCCCGGCCCAGATTGCCGGTGCAGCCGAACGGGCGCACCGGAACTACCTGTCCGCCCGGTGTGCGGGCGGTGGGCGGAATGCCCGGGTCGCAAACGTTGGGCAGCGTGAAGGCGACGTTGTGAATGAACGGCGAGCTCACCGCACCGGGCGTGCCCGACGGCACCACCGAGGGGCGATCCGTGTTGGCGCTGAAGTTCAGATTGTAGTCGGTGCCCGTCAGCACGGTGAACGGACGTCCCGAACTCACCTCGATGATGGGCGCCACGGTGGTGTGCGCAGCCAGCTTGCGCCACCAGCCGTGGTCGGACCACCGGTAGGGGCTCTCGAAGATCGCGCTGGTGACCCAGCGGTGGCGCTGGTCGAACAGCGAATTGCCGCGTTCGCGCTGCGGAAAGCGATTGTCCTGGGGCTCGAGCAGCGTCTGCAAATCGGTGGAGTCGTCAATGGCGTGCGACCAGGTCCAGCTCGACAGAAACTGGAAGTGCCGCGCAAATTGCTTGGAAACCTGGACGGTCAGGCCATGGTAGAGCGAATTGCCCGAGGATTCCTGCTGGCTGATATCGCTCCAGGCGACCGGCACGCCGGGCCCGGTGGGGAAGCCGGCGAGCTGCGCGAGCGCGACGAGCTGCGCATAGTTGGCCGCACTGGGGCCGGCAAACGAGGGGTTGGGCCCCGAGGGCCGGAAGAAATTGAAGACGGCAGGCGTGCCGATGAAACCGAAGGGTTGGCCCGTGCAGTTCGGCGTGGCGAAGCCGGCAGCGAGCACGCCCGGGGCAATGATGCCCAGGCTGCTTGCCCCGGAAGTTGAGATACAACTGTTCGGCGAAGCCAGCGGCACGGCGACCGAAAGCGGGCTCGACGGCTTGAGGCCGGCCTGGATGGCATTGGCAAAGTTGCGCGTCAGCAGCACCGGGTCGGTCTGGTTGATGTTGCGCGGCCGGTTCAGGTGCAGCCCGTGCGTGAAGTTGTAGGCTACGGTGATTTTGTAGTTGTGGCCGAGGACGTGCTCGACCGCCAGCTCGCCCTGCTCGGCATAGGCGTACTGGAAGTCGCCCGCCACCGGCAGGGTGAAGGGCAGAATCGGGGTCGGGAATCCCTGGGCGATGAAGTTCTGATTGACGAACAGCGAATTCGACAGCAGCGGATTGAAGCGCTGCTGATCGCATTGATAGCCCAGCGTGACCGGGGCGTTGGGGCCGCAGATTTCGGTGCCTGCTGCAGTGAACGTGGGGATGCCTCCGAGGACACCCTGGAAGACCGAGGCCGCGTTGAGCGTGGCGGCGGCCGTGGCGGGGGTCACTGGTGCTCCCGTCGGCGTGCCGCCGGGAACGATGAGCTGGGAGCTGAGGGCGCCATCGGCCGTGGTCGAGTTGAACGCCACTGCCAGCAGCGGGTGATCGTAGAACAGGCCGAAGCCAGCCCGCACCAGCGTCTTGCTGCCGGGCTGCCAGGCAAGACCCAGCCGCGGCTGCACATTGTCGTAGTCGCGCGGGATGCCCTGAACGATGTGGAACGCCTTCGAGGCCGCCCGATTCAGTGCCGTGGCCGGTGGGAACAGCGGCGTGAACTCGACGTCGTAACGCACCCCGTAGTTCACCGTCAGCGACGGTTTTACCCGCCAGCTATCCTGCCAGAAGGCGCCCAGGGTTTTGTTGTCGAAGGGCTGGCGCGACTGGCCGATGCCCTGGATGAACACCTGCGGCAGGCCCAGACCGTAGGCCTGCACCGCGGTGAAGGCAGGCAGCCCGGGTGCCAGAAAGCTGGCGTCGAGTGCACCGAAGTTGTAGACGCCACCGAAGTTCAGCTCGAAGATCTGCGGTTTGCTCGAGCGAAGCTGGATGAGATTGCCGTCCACGCCTGCTTTCATCGTATGGTGGCCCGGGGCCCAGGTGATCGTATCGGCCAGTTCCCAGCGGCGTTCAATGCGGTCCACGGTGGAGAACGGCTCGCGGCCGAAGAAGGCATAGCCGAGGATGTTCACCGCCACCCCGCTGCCGCCGGGCAGATCGCTGAAGCCGTAGTGCAGTCCGCGCCGCGCAAACTGGAAGCGCGTTTCGTTCAGCAGCCGTGGCGACAGCGTCCAGCTGTGCTGGGCGACCCCGGTGTGGTCCAGAAAGCGCTGCAGCGAAGTGCGCGAGCCGGCATTCTGGCCGAAGTTCTGATTCTGGGCGTTGACCTGGATGCCGCTGTTGAACGACGGCGTCACCGACACGCGCAGAAAGCTCCGCTGGTTGGCATTCCAGACCTGATCGAGGCGCAGCGAGAACATGTCGGTTTTCTCGCGCGTCGGATAGTTGCCGATCAGTGAGTGCAGCGGCACGTAGGACTTCGGCAGCGGAACCACGTTGGCCGGCCCACAGCTTCCCGGCACCGAAGGGTTGCAGTCGATCGGCAGGGGAAACGTGGTGGGGCCGCCGGCGGCGTTGCCGAACAGAGCCACTGCCGAGGCGGCTCCGTAGATCCCGGCTGCACGCGCCAGCGCCATGCCCTGGGCCGTGCCACAACCGCCGGCCGCGGGGATAGCCGCCTGGAAAAAGGCCGCCTGCTGCTGCGTCACCAGCACCGGGGACGGCAGGCAGGGAAGCTGGGCCGAGATCAGGTCGAAATTGTTGGCACCAATGCTGCTGAACCCGCTCTCCTGCCGCCGCCGCGTTTCATAGGCGAAGAAGTAAAAAAGCCGGTCATGCCGAAGAGCTCCGCCGGCGGTCGCACCGGCCTGCACGCGCGTATAGGGTTGCTTGACGCCGACGACCTGCCCGGTCGCCGGATCCACCTGTACGGAAAACGGATTGCGTGCCTGAAGGCTCTTGTGCCGCAGATAGCCAAAGAAGTTGCCGTGGAAGTCGTTGGTGCCGGTCCGGGTGACGATGTTGATCACGCCGCCCATCGCCCGTCCGTATTCGGGCAGGTAGCCGTTCTCAAGCACCTGAAACTCCTGCACCGCCTCCTGCGAAACCGTGGACCGGATGCCGTTGACCGAGGCGTCTACCGCGTCGGCGCCATCGACGAGCACCTCGTTCGAGCGCGCCCGCTGGCCGTTGAAGTTCAACCCGCTGGTTGGTGCGGCGCCGATCGAGGGGGCGTCGTCGCGGTGGATCGCCGATGAGAGCAGCGCGAAGTTGATGTAATCGCGCTGATTGATGGGCAGATCGGCAATCTGTCGGCCCTGGATGGTGGTTTGCTGGGTGGTGCTGGCGGGCTCGAGCAGCTCGGCGCCGCCCGTTACGGTGACGGTCTGGGCCTGTGCGGCCACACGCAGGGCGGGGTTGTACTCGGCTTTTTCGCCGACCGTGAGCACCAGGCGCGGATTGAGCAGTGTGGCAAAGCCTCGCGCGAAGACCGTCAACTGGTAGGTTCCCGGTGCGAGCCCCAAAAAGACGTATCGGCCTTCGCTGTCGGTGGTGGTCTGCAGGCGATATCCGGTGGCGGTGTTCTGCAGTGTCAGCCGGGCGCCGGGCACTCCCAAACCTTTCGGATCGCGCACCTGGCCGGACAGCTCAGCCGTATTGAGCTGCGCGCGAAGAGCCGGCACTGCGCCCAACATCGCCAGCAGCGTCAGCCATGTCAGGGTGCGCAGAAAACATCGGGCCATCGTTCACCTCCGGGATCGCCGGGAATTGCTGTCCCCAGTCGGCCGGCAGTATGTGCTGTTCCGGCCTCCGGGGGCAAGAGGGAATTTCTGCGGTGGGTGCACAGAGAGTTCAGCGCGCGCTTCCGGTACCGCTGAGCTGGACCAGGCCGGCTGGGGTCGGCCGCGGCAGCGGCTCCAGCGTCTGCGGTGCGCGCCAGTTGTCGAGCACAGCCACCTGCTGGACGCAGGAGATGGTGCAGCGCGGCGCGCAGCCCTTGCGCGTATAGAACTCCCGCCGCCGCATCTCCTCGGTGTACTGCTCCAGCGGAATGCCCGGATAGCCGCGCTGCTGCGAGCAGTAGTGGACCAGTCCGTCCTCGCACACGTACAGGTAGCGGGCCCCGGCACGGCAGCGCCAGCGATGCTCGCGTCCGGCCACGATGTCGCGCTGGAAGCCGTTGATGCGGGCAAAGGAGCGTTTGCCCAGCCGCAGCACCTGGGCGAAGATCTCGCGCTCGCGCTCGCCCAGCGGCTTGAGCTGCCCGTGCTCGTCGTGCAGGATACCCACCGTGCTGGTGAAGCCCAGCTCCACGGCCCGCCGCGCTATCACCAGCGCATCCTCGGGCCGCCGCACGCCGCTGCCCAGCACCGAGTTGATGTTGACGTGAAATTCGGCAAACTCCGCCAGCAGCTCCAGCTTGCGGTCCAGGACCTTGAGGCTTTTCTTGGAGACTTCATCGGGCTGCACGTTGTCAATCGAGATCTGCAGAAATTCCAGTCCGGCCCGGTTCAGGCGTTCGATGCGTTCCCGCGTCAGCAGGTAGCCGTTGGTAATCAAGCCTGCAATGATCCCGTGGCGGCGGATATGGCGGATGACCTCGTCGAGATCGGGATGCAGCAGCGGCTCGCCGCCGCTGAGCGTGATGATCGAGGTGCCGAACGAAGCCAGCACGTCGATGCGGCGCTGGAGCTCGGCCAGGGGCACCGGGGCCGAATGCCGATCGTACTCGTTGCAATAGGCGCAGGAGAGGTTGCAGCGGCGAATCGGGATCAGGTGCGCCAGCACGACATGGCGCGTCGAAACCAGCGCCCGGAGCACCATCCAGCGCGTGCGCAGGAATCGGTGCGCGGCCAGGAGGCGTTTTCTCCAGCTTCGCCGTGTGTTCACCGCGATGGCCGAGTCTCCCTGAGGTGGCTTGCGCCCCTATGCTATAACAGAGCGACAAGTTCCCGCGCAATGCAGCAAGGGCCGGGCGGAGGCCCCGGGCGTGGCACGGAACTGGCTGATCGAAGCGGCGCGGGAGTATCACGCCGCCACGCGACACAGCTTTGAGAGTGTGCGCCGGGGTGGCGTGTGGCTCGACTGGGCGAACTTTCCGCGGTTGTTCAAGATTTACCCAGACCTGGAGCCGCTGCCCCTGCCGCGCGAGCTGCCGGCCAGCGGCGTGCCGGCTCTGGAGGCTCTCAGGCGTCGCCGCGGCACACCTGCCCCGTTCGACCTTCCGCATCTGGCAGCCCTGCTCTACTTCGCTGCAGGCATCACACGCCAGCGCCAGGGACCGGGCGGGCCGTATTTCTTCCGCACCTATGCCTGCACGGGGGCTCTTTATGAGATCGAGCTTTACGTCGCTGTGCCAGATTTGCCCGGCCTGCCAGCGGGTCTGTACCACTTCAGCCCTGCTGATTTTGCCCTGCGCCGGCTGCGTGGCGGCGACTGGCGGGGAACGCTGGCCGAGGCCGCCGGGAACGATGCGGCGGTGGCGCATGCGGCCGCCGTGGTGATTTCTTCGGGCGTCTACTGGCGCAATGCCTGGAAGTACGGGGAACGCACGTACCGGCACTTTGGCTGGGACAATGGCACTCTACTGGCCAATCTGCTGGCCATGGCCAACGCCTTTGGCTGGCCGGCGCGGCTGCTGCTGGGTTTCGTGGATGAAGCCGTCAATGTGCTGTGCGACCTGGACGAGCGCGAGGAGGTCGCACTCTCGCTGGTGGCTGTTGGCGAGGCCGCGGCGGCCGCGTCCCGGCCCCTGCCGGATCGGCTCCATCTGGCCACCGTTCCGTACTCCGAACGCCAGCGCGAATTTCCGCTGATGCGCCGCGTCCATCACATGAGCTCGCTCAGCACTCCGCAGGAAGTCGAGCGCTGGCGCCGTTCGGCCATGCCGGCGACCGCGGATGCGGCGCCCGCCGATGTGCGTCTTGAACCCCCGCCGGATGCCGGCTCGAGTCCGCCCATCGAGCAGGTGATTCTGCGCCGGGGTTCGGCGCGGCGATTCGCGCGTGAGCCCCTGCCGGCTGCGGTTCTGTCGGCCGCTCTGGCTGCAGCCTCGATGCCCTTGAATGCGGACTTCGTGCAACGCGGCGCGCTGCTGAACGAACTTTTTCTGATCGTCCATGCGGTCGAAGGGATCGCCCCTGGCAGTTACGCGGTCACGAAAGATGGTCTGGGGTTGCGGCAGTTGCGCGCGGGCCTGTTTCGGGAAGTCTCGCGCATGCTGGCTCTCGAGCAGGACCTCGGTGGCGACGCGGCAGCCGACGTGTTCTTTCTGGCGGCGCTCGAGCCAATCCTGGCCCGGTTGGGCAACCGGGGCTACCGAGCGATTCAGCTTGAAGCCGGCATTCGCGGCGGCCGCATCTATCTGGCCAGCTATGCGCTGGGCTATGGAGCGACTGGCCTCACCTTTTACGACGACGAGGTGATCCGCTTCTTCTCCCCACAGGCTGCCGGCCGGCAGACGATTTTCCTTGTCGCCGTAGGAAGCCCGGCGCGCCGCGCCCGGACGCAGGCCGCGCAAGAATGAATGTCATGCGCCACAGTGGAATCGCAGCCGTTCTCGCCCTGGCCATCGGCTGCTCGGCCCTGGCTCAGGGCCGACCGCTCCGCACCGGTCAGACGGCCCCGCCGCTGGAGTTACGCGCCGTCCTGCAGGGCCCACCACTGGACGCGCTCGGCCGCGCGCCGCACGGCGACCGGCTGCTGGTGCTGGAGTTCTGGGCCACCTGGTGCCAGCCATGCGTCGCCGAGCTCGACCATCTGAACCGGCTGGCGGATCGGTTCGCAGGTCGCGTGGATTTTTTACTGGTCAGCACCGAAGCAGCCGACCGGGTGCGTGCATTTCTCGCGCAGCATCCCGTGCGCGGCTGGGTGGCCGTCGAGGATGGCCAGACAGCGCGGGCTTACGGTGTCTACGTGCTGCCGACGGCCTTTCTCATCCGCTCCGGGCGCGTGGAGCTGGAGGTGCACCCGGCCGAGCTGACACCGGGGCTTCTCGAAGGGTTGTTGCAGCACCGGCTGCCCTGGCCAGACCATCCCGGGCCTGCCCTTATCGCAGGGCAGGATCCCATGCTCGCGCTGCACCCCCCGGCCATGCTGTTCGCTGAGGTACGCCCGGAGGCAGCCTCGGCCGCTGAGCAGGCGGCACTGGCCCTCGATCTTAGGCGAGATCGAATCACGGCTCTGGCTCTACCGGCCTGGTTCCTCTTTGGAGTGGCTTTTGCCGGCTTGCGCGACGCCGCAGCAGACGTGCCCTGGCTTTCGGGTCAAAGCCTGTCGGCCGTGGGTACCGATGGCTTGCTGGCGGCGTATGTGCTGCATGGCTGGCCGTCGGCCCGCCTGGTGGGGCGGGAGGCATTGCCGGAAGGCAGGTTTACAGTGGTGCTGGATCAGCCGGGTGGCAAGGCCGCGCTTCTTTCCGGCACGTTGCGCCGCCTGCTCGAGCAGGCCTGGGCGGTCCGCGCCGAGCGTTCCACCGCGGTGCTGCAGGCGCTGATCCTGCGCCGGAAGCACGGCGCACGGGCCCAGCCGCCTGCGGTTACAACACGGCAGGCTGTCTACCGCACCGCCGGCGCCGTCGAGCTTGACGCTGCGACAGCCGCCGATCTGGCTCGCTGGATCGAATTGACTCTCGAGAGGCCGGTCGTGGACGAAACCGGGCTCAGCGGCCGCTACGATTTTGTGCTGCCGCAGCCGCTGACTTTGCCGACTCTCGAGACGGCCTTGAGGGGCTACGGACTGGAACTCGACGCGGGCCAGAGGCCGGTTCCCGTGGTGCGCATCGTGCGCGCCCGCTCCGCTCCATTCTAAGGGTGCACCGGTGCCGCGGCAGGCGTCTCGAGCAGCGCCAGTTGGCCGCAGGCCCCCATCACATCCCTGCCGCGCGAATAGCGGATAAACGCTGCCACGCCCCCACGGATCAGAGTTTCCCGAAACTGCTCCACTGCCTCCGCGGCCGGCACCCGAAAGGGAAGCGGCCCGGGGTTCCAGGGAATCAGATTCACCTTGGCGCGCAGGCCGCGCAACAGCCGCACCAGCCGGCGGGCATCATCAGGGGCGTCGTTGAAACCGCCCAGAAGAACATACTCGAACGTAAGTTTTTCCCAGCTCCGCAGCGGGTAGCGGCGGCAGACTTCGAGCAACTGGCTGAGCGGATATTTGCGGTTGATCGGCATGATGGCTGAACGCTGCTCGTCGGTCGTGGCATTGAGCGAAATGGCGAGTTTGGGCCGCACCGGCTCGCCGGCCAGCCTTTCGATGGCTGGCACAATGCCGCTGGTCGAAAGCGTCACGCGCCTGGGAGAAATACCAAACGCCCGCGGATCGAGCAGAATGCGCGTCGCCATCAGCGTGGCTTCGTAGTTCAGCAGGGGTTCACCCTGTCCCATGAAAACAATATTCGTGCGCGGCCTCTGCGGTCCCTGCTGCAGCACGACCAGAATCTGCCCGAGAATCTCGCCGGCCGTGAGGTTGCGCACCAGGCCCAGTTGCGCCGTCAGGCAGAACCGACAGTTGACGGCACATCCGGCTTGCGTGGAGATGCAGAGGGTGCGGCGGTTGGCCGAGGGCATGTCGACGGTTTCAACCGCCGCCGGCTGTACTCCGTCACGGTCCGGCAGGCGCAGCAGATAGCGGACCGATCCGTCCGCCGAGCGGAACTGCTGGCTCTGGGTCGGCAGAGCCACAGTGGCTTCGCGACGCAACAGCTCGCGAAACGGCCTCGGCAGAGTGGTCATACGCTCGAACTCAAGGACACGCTCAGCGTAGAGGGCGTGGTAGATTTGCAGGGCACGAAACCGGGGCTGGCCCCAGTCCATGACCCATTGCTGGAGAGTTTCGAGGGGTTGGCCTAGCAGATCAACCGGCATGGGTGGCTGGGCTGATTTTAGCATGGCTGGAGGCTCTATTCACGTTCTAAGTGATTGACCTGCAATATTTTAAATAATTGGTTTCCCTCAGCGTGCCTTCTAGGCCGCGCCGTGGCACAATAGGCAGAGGAAATCCGATTAGGGTCGAAACCCCCGGCCCTCGTCGACCCTAATTCTCCCACTGAGGACGACTATGACAGCAGGTGAGCTGGCAAATGTCCGCCGTGACCGGCTTCCGAACGGTCTGGTGGTGATTACCGAACGCATGCCCCATTTCCGTTCCGTAGCGGTGGGCATCTGGGTGCGGCGGGCTTCGCGCGATGAGCCTCCGGAGTTCGCCGGCCTGGCCCACTTTATCGAGCACATGGTGTTCAAGGGCACCGAGCGACGCTCAGCCGAGGAGATTGCGCGAGCCGTGGACAGCGTCGGGGGCCTGCTGGACGCGTTCACGACCAAAGAGACGGTGTGTTTTAACGCCCGGGTTCTGGACGAGCACCTGGAGCTGGCTTTTGACGTGCTGGCCGACTTGGTGCGCCGGCCGCGATTCGACCCGGCCGAAATCGAGCGCGAAAAGCAGGTGGTGCTCGAAGAGATCAAGATGGACGAGGACAGCCCGGAAACGCTGGTGAACGAGCTGTTTCTGCAGAACCTGTGGCGGGAGCACCCGCTGGGGCGTCCCATCTTGGGGACGCGCGAAACGGTCAGCAGCTTCGACCGCGACACTCTGCGCCGCTGGTTCGAGCACTGGTACACGCCGGACAATTTGGTCATCGTGGCGGCGGGCAACGTCGAGCACGACCGGTTCGTCGAGATGGTCGCGCGCGAGTTCAGCGATCTCCCCGCCGGGCGCAATGGGTCAGCGGCCACACCCCCGCAGCCGCAGCCGGCCCTGGTGCTCCGGCGCAAGCGCGAGCTCGAGCAAGTGCACCTGTGCCTTGGTGTTCCGGCCTGCGGTGCGACCCATCCCCAACGTTTTGCGGTCGCCCTCGCCAATACCATTCTGGGAGCGGGCATGTCGTCCCGGCTGTTCCAGAACATTCGCGAACGGCAGGGGCTGGCCTATTCCGTGGGCAGCGATCATGTCGCCTACCGGGATGCGGGCGTGCTGAGCGTCTACGCCGGAACGTCCGTGCAGTGGCTCGAACGACTTCTGCAGTCGGTGCTCGAGGAGTTTCGCCGGATGAAGCAGGAACCTGTTGGGGAGGAAGAGCTGCACCGGGCCCGGCAGCAGCTAAAGGGTTCTTATACGCTTTCGCTCGAGACGCCGGCCAACCGCATGGCCAACCGGGCCCGTCAGGAGCTGTACTTCGGACGCTTTCTGACGCTGGAGGAAATCTTTGCGGCCATTGACGCGGTCACGCCCGAGCAGGTGCAGCAGGCGGCTGAGGAACTGTTCACGGCCGACCGGCTGGCCCTGGCGGCGCTCGGGCCGCTCGATGGCTTCCAGCCGACGCGCGAGATCCTCTCCTGCTGATGGACCGTTGACGCCCGCCGGTCGCTTTGCGATCATCGGCCCGAGAAGCTGGCGACTGGAGGGCGGCCATTTCGGTTCGAGTGACGATCCTGGCCTCGGGGAGCTCGGGCAATGCCACGCTCATCGAGACGCCGCGGACGCGGCTGCTCGTGGATGCGGGGCTCTCGCGCCGGGAGATGCGCCGGCGGTTGCAGGCCGTCGGTCTCGAGCTCGGGTGGCTGGACGCACTGATTGTCACCCACGAACACACCGATCACACGGCCGGGCTGGCGGGCCTGGCCAGTGCCCTGCGCGGCCCGGCGTTTCTGACCGAAGGCACCCGGCGTGCTCTGGTGGCCGAGGCCGGGCCGGAAGGGCTGCCAGAGGTCGTTGAATGCGTGCGCGCCGGGCAGCGGCTGCAGGTGGGCGACATCGAGGTCACGCTGTTTTCGGTGCCCCATGACGCGGCCGAGCCCGTCGCGTGCACCATTTGCGCCGACGGCGTCAAG